>R03__coassemble_116_pt1 | contig 50482 bp, 52 predicted proteins | sample R03__metabat2_low_PE_040 | metagenome-assembled genome bin R03 | reverse complement strand
AATTTAGATGAAATTTGTTTTAATTGTTTACACAATATATTCTTAATACTATAATGAGAACGCAAAAATACAGGAGGTGGCTGACATGACATATATTACAAAAGAGATGACATTTGGCGAGATCATTGAGAAATACTATGCACAGGTTCCTGAGATTGAGGCAACTTTGATGGAGGCAGGCATGCACTGCATCGGATGTCCGGGATCTATGATGGAAGAGCTGTGGCAGGGATGCGCAATGCATGGCATGGATCCGGATCTTATCACAGAAAAGTTAAATGCTACGATCGCAGCAAAGATCGGAGAGTAATTATTAAGAAAATCTGCGGGAACTGTTGTGGACGCTATGTGAGTTGCCCGGCAGGTCCTTTGGGATGCATGGAGACGAAAAAGAAGTCTGAGGAATTCCTCAGACTTCTTTTTGTCATTGTTTAACTTTCGGAAATTGTCGCCGACAGTTTCCAAAAGGTGTCTGGCAGCCATAAGAAACTTTCAACGCAGTTAAATCGTTGCCAGCTGCTGCATGGCCGCAGAAGCTAAGATCACTTCGCAGTGCTCTTCTAAAAATGCCAGAGATGCGCCGGTAGATTTCTCTGCACTGCCATATTCTGTGAGCATATTGCAGATGCGGTTAAACTCGTTCTCCGTGTGATCGGAGCGGGTCAGAGCCAAAAGATAAATATCTTCTACCGGATCTTTGTATAATGTGTTGGCGCCGGTATACATACCGCCGAGTAAATGTGCCGCGCCGATTACATTGTCCATTGTTCCAAATGAGAATAAGCGAAACGCCGGTGCCACCTTTCCCTTATCGGTCCCGGTACTTTTCTTTTCCGGTGCGGGTTCACTTTTCTCCTCCGTTTTGCTATTCCCGTGACCTTCTACGTGTTCACGCACACGATCCAAAAGATTTAAAATGGATTCTGCTCCATCCAGCTTTTCTAAAAATTCTGCCGGATTCACGCCGGTATCTGTTCCTGCCTGCGGTGCAAAATTTGAGAAACGGGTATCTAACTCATCCGGATCATCCACCTTCGTGATTACAAGAACAATAGAATCCTTTGAAGGGATAGCCTCGATCATCAGAGGCATGTCGCCGGTCTCAAAATTATATTCTTCAGCGGCCTGTTCCATCATATCATGAAATAAGGCTCTGGCTTTTTCGGTTCCGTAGGCAAGCTCACTTAAATGAAGCTCACGTGCTGCCAGGTCAGCTTTGGTCAAGGTACAGCGAATCTGATTGTCATTAATCTTCTCAATCTTCATAACATCACTTCCTTTCGCACAGTATATCATACATAAAGCCATATGGTAAATAAAATAAATCTAAATAAGATACCAAAGGATAGCAGATTTTTTCTCATTTGTAAAGCTCCAATTCGGAGCGTGACAAATACATTTATGCGCCTTTAAAATAAGCCTTACCAACCGGGAGGAATTGAAACGGCGGCGGGGACGCTTAAGACGTTTCGTGTACTCGGGGAGGTGTGAAAAGGCGATGGAGGATCAGTATCACGTTATAGAATTTTTTTGCATTTCCTATCGCCTGAAAATGTTTGAGAAAGGAGAAGAATGTATGGGAGAAGCCGGTTACCGGGCTTTATTTACAGAACTTTACGGATATGACAAGGAAGGTGTCTACATGTCGGTAAATGGCAGGCAGGCAAGTCCAATGCAGATCATCCACGCGATGTGCGTGCGGGAAAAGAGCACTTACATGCGGGAGTATGACCTGGATGAGCAGGGTAATATTACGACACTTCGCTTTACAAGACTGGACGAAAAAGAACAGCAAAAGGAAATGAAAAATACCCCTTGAACATATATGTAACATTTTCTTGCAGACACATGTTCTGAAGATATATTCCTTTATGTTTTCCTTAAAATTGGTGACGAGTTCCTGCCGTTTTGTTATAATAGGACGGAGTAGGAGGTGCACTATGGGAAGCAGACAGACAAGAGGGAGACAGGCAATGGGAAGACCTGCCCCAAAGAAACGACGCAACAGAAAAAAACGTAGAATCGTTCTGTTGATATCGGGAATCTTATTTGTCATTTTGATGGCTCTAATTGTAGTGGCATTATTTGTATGGAAAAAGTACAGCCCGACAAGTGAGAAGGCTGATTTGAATCAGTATTATGGTGTAGAAAGTGAAGATCAACTGGCCGTTATCATTGACAATGAGGTGGTCCCGGAAGCGGGTATGATTTCTGAGGGAAAGACGTACCTGAAGTATGATGTGGTGACAGAGTATTTAAATGACCGATTCTACTGGGATGCGAACGAGAATATGCTGTTATACACACTTCCGACTGATACATTGAGTGTAGAGGTGGGCAGTGATGAGTACACGCTTTCGAAGGAGAAGAATGACGAGGGATATGTCATTTTAAAGACAGAGGGAAGTACGGCGTATATAGCGCTGGAGTTTATCCAGAAGTATACCAATATAGATTATGAAGTATACAGTGACCCGAACCGCGTGATGATCGTCAGCGACTGGGGAGAGACGAAGGTTGCCACTGTGAAGAAGGATACGCAGGTGCGTTATCGAGGTGGTGTCAAGAGTCCTGTCCTGACAGAAATTTCCAAGAAGGATGAAGTCACTGTAATTGAGGATGAAGGTAACTGGAAAAAAATAAGAACAAAAGATGGTTTTATTGGTTATGTGAAGAAGAACACACTAAAAAAAGTGCGTTCCACTGAGATATCACGAGATTTTGAAGAACCTGAATATACGAATATTTCTAAAGATTATACGATCAACATGGTTTGGCATAATGTGACCAATACATCTGCCAATAGCGGCGTGCTGGAGAAGATCGCAGAGACTAAGGGGCTCACAACATTGGCGCCGACCTGGTATTATGTGAAGGACACCGGAGGCAATCTGGAGTCCATTGCATCCTGGGACTATGTGAATTACGCTCACCAGTCGAACATTGAGGTGTGGGCGACGGTCAGAGACTTTGATGGCGGCATAGGATCTTATGATGAATCCTATGAGCTTTTAAGCCATACATCCAGCAGGACGAATCTGATCAATCAGCTGATCTCATCGGCTGTATCTGTTGGGATTGACGGCATTAACGTGGATTTTGAGAATATCAATACGGACTGCGGCGAGCATTTCATCCAGTTCATCCGCGAGCTGTCTGTCCGCTGCAGACAGAATAATCTGGTCCTTTCCGTGGATAATTATGTCCCCATGGGATTTAATGAGCAATACAACAGGAAAGAACAGGGTGTTGTGGCAGATTATGTTGTGATCATGGGATACGATGAGCACTACGGCGGCTCGCAGGAAGCCGGAAGCGTATCTTCTTACAATTATGTCAAGAATGGTATTGAGGCAACTCTTGAAGATGTGCCGGCAGAGAAGATCATCAGCGGTATTCCGTTCTATACAAGACTTTGGAAAGAGACAGCCGGGTCTACAGGCGATACAACGCAGGACACTTCCGATACAGCAGATGAGGGCGCAAACGACGACGCTGCAGATGGCGACGAAGCTACGGATAGTCAGTCGGGAACCGGATTGCAGGTGGAGAGCGAGGCTCTAAGCATGGTTGCAGCTGCGCAGAAGATCGCATCGGTAGGAGCAGAGACAACCTGGGATGAAGAGACAAAGCAGAACTATGCTACCTGGCAGTCAGGTGATGAGACCTATGAGATCTGGATGGAAGATGCACAGTCCATCGAGGAGAAGCTGAAGCTCATGAAAGAGTATAAGCTGGCCGGGACAGCGGCCTGGGCGTTGGGACAGGAAGATACATCCATCTGGGATGTGATCTTAAAATATGTAAATTAAGTAATATGGAAACCATAATCAGTAAGATCGACCGGGAACAATTGAATAGCGAAGAGAGTCTATCCACGCTTTCGCAGGCAGGTGAGATATTGAAGATGGGCGGCCTCGTGGCATTTCCAACGGAGACGGTTTATGGTCTTGGTGCGGATGCTTTGAACGAAGAGGCGGCAGCAAAGATCTATGCGGCGAAGGGAAGACCATCCGATAATCCGCTGATCGTCCACATCTCGCATATGGAGATGCTGGAGAAAATTGTAACTCATGTGCCGAAAAAGGCGGAGACGGTGGCAAAAGCTTTTTGGCCGGGACCTTTGACGATGATCTTTGATAAGAGTGATATTGTTCCTTATGGAACGACAGGCGGACTTGACACAGTGGCTGTGCGTATGCCGGTTGATGAAGTGGCAAGACGGGTGATCGACGCTGGCGGCGGTTATATTGCGGCTCCAAGCGCAAATACATCCGGAAGACCAAGCCCGACAAAGGCAAGCCATGTGAAAGAAGATCTTTCCTCCCGTATTGAGATGATCATCGATGGAGGCGATGCCGGTATCGGTGTTGAATCGACCATTCTCGATATGACGGTGGAGCCGCCAATGATCCTAAGGCCGGGCGCGGTCACGAAGGAGATGTTAGAAAAGCTGATCGGAGAAGTAGAAATCGATCAGGCACTGATCGCCCCTGACAGCAATGTAAAGCCCAAGGCGCCGGGAATGAAATACAGACATTACGCGCCAAAAGCAGACATGAGCATTGTGGAGGGTGAGGCATCAACAGTAATTGCTTACATCAATCAACAGGCTGAAGTTCTTAAAAAGCAGGGCAAACGTGTGGGAGTGATCGCCACAGAGGAATCATTTGCAAAGTATGATGCAGCTATTGTTAAATGCATCGGAACCAGAGCGGATGAGGCGACGATCGCGAGCCATCTGTATGCAGTACTTCGGGAATTTGACAGTGAGGATGTAGATGTGATCTATAGTGAATCATTTGCAGTGGAAGGAATCGGAAGTGCGATCATGAACCGGCTTTTAAAAGCGGCCGGAAGGCATGTGATCACACTGGGTGAAAGCGCAGAAAGCGAGGAGTAGGTGTATGGGAAGCAAAAGAGAAGATTATATTGGATGGGACGAGTATTTTATGGGAGTTGCCAAACTTACCGGACTCCGTTCAAAAGATCCGAACACCCAGGTGGGGTGCTGTATCGTAAGCCAGGAAAACAAAATCCTTTCGATGGGATATAACGGATTTCCAATCGGATGCTCCGATGATGAATTTCCTTGGGTGAGAGAGGGAGACGATCCGTTGGAGACCAAATATGTATATACCGTGCACAGTGAGTTGAACGCCATTTTGAATTATCGTGGCGGAAGTCTTGAAGGTGCCAAGTTATATGTTTCATTATTCCCATGCAACGAGTGCGCGAAGGCGATCATCCAGAGTGGAATCAAGGAAGTGATCTACGATTCCAACAAGTATGAGGATACTCCTTCCGTGAAGGCTTCTATGATGATGTTCCATGCGGCAGGCGTGCGCTATCACAAATATAATTCCAAGGGAAAGAAAGTCGAAATCGAACTCTGATAACAGAATTTGATGACATATGAGAATTTTCTGAATACTCTTATACATTTTTCTAAAACATTTCTAAAACAGTATGACTGGGGCGAAGTTCTTCGCCCCGGACAGTAAAAAATCCAAATTATGTAAAACAAAATAACATAAAAAGGGGGCTTTCATGTGGAAAGCAGAACTCTGGTCATCTGTGATGAGGAGATCGAATTTGCGGAGAAGCTGGCCCATTTTATAGAAACATCAGGAAAAGCAGCCCTTTTGATCCAGGTTTGTAGTGAACTGTCTTATGTTTGCTCGCTACAGGAAGAAATGGACGTGGATATTCTTTTGATCGCAGATTCATTTTTGCAGGGAGAGAGAGGAGGGCTTGATAACCTGCGGGCAAGGCAGCTTATCTGGCTGACATCTGAAAAAGATATGGCGGATGGGATTTTTAAATATCAGCCGGCAGATGCGATTCTTGACCAGTTGATCAACCAGTGTTTGCCGGAAGGAAGCGCTGTTAAGCTGCCCTGGAAAAGTAAGCAGAAAGAAAAAGGCAGAGTCATCGGTATATTTTCGCCGGTGCACCGGATCGGAAAGACTACGTATGCGCTGGATTTAGGGAAAAAATTAGCCGTCAGCAGGAATGTTCTCTATATCAATATGGAGACATTCGGTGGTGTGGGAGGATATTTTGATAAGCAGGAGCAGACACTTTCTGACCTTTTGTACTATGTGCGGCAGGAAGAGGGAGATATAAGGGAGCTGCTTGCTGAAATGGTCGGACATTTAGAATATTTAGATTATGTAAATCCGGTCCGGGTGTCTGAGGATCTGAAACATGTGACGATCGAAGAATGGGAGGAGTTGTTTTCCCGGATTCTTGCAGAGAGCATCTATGAGATCCTGATCCTTGATATAGGGGATGGGATGCAGGAATTGCTTGGGGTTCTGGATCTATGCCAGGAGATACATTTGCCATTTATCAAGGAACCCGCTGCAGCGTCAAAGACCCGTCAATTTGAGGAGGAGTTAAAACTTTTGAAGCGGGAGGATATTATCCGCCGTATTTCCAAAGTAGAGATGACATAGTGGAGATTGCATAGAGAAATTAGTTATTGAAGAGGGCACAGATGATAGGTGAAGAACAATTACATGCCCGGGTGATGGATCGGCTGGATCTGACAAGAGATGCTACCGATCAGGAATTGACAGAGCTCATTCACACAGTCTTAAAAGAGGCGAGCGAAGAAGAATATATCCCTTTGGACAAGAGAAGCCAGTTGGGAAAGGATTTGTTTAATGCTTTCCGGAAATTGGACCTATTGAGCGAATACCTGGAGGATGAGGCTGTCACAGAGGTGATGATCAACGGAACCCAGAGCATTTTTCTGGAGAAAGAAGGGCGGATCATAAAAGCGGACAAACGTTTTATTTCGAAACGAAAGCTGGAAGATGTGGTGCAACAGATCGCAGCCGGATGTAATCGGATCGTAAACGAAGCAAAACCAATCGTGGATGCCAGACTAAGCGATGGCTCCCGCGTCAATGTGGTGCTGTACCCGGTGGCTTTAAACGGCCCCATTGTGACTATACGTAAATTTTCCAAAGAGGCGATCACGATGTCACAGCTTGTTGAATGGCAATCCATCGGACCGGAGGTGAAAGATTTTTTGGTCACACTGGTGTTGGCAGGTTACAACATTTTCATATCCGGGGGAACGGGAAGCGGGAAGACTACGTTTTTAAATGCGCTGTCCCAGTATATCCCGAAGGAAGAGCGAATCATCACCATTGAGGACAATGCTGAACTTCGGATCATAGACGCGCCGAATCTGGTATCTCTGGAAGCCAGGAATGCCAACACGGAAGGAGAAGGTGAGATCACGATACGAGATCTTATTAAAACGGCGCTGCGTATGCGTCCGGATCGGATCATTGTGGGTGAAGTGCGGGGCGAGGAGTGCCTTGATATGCTGCAGGCGCTGAATACAGGACATGACGGTAGTCTAAGTACAGGTCATGCCAATTCGCCGGGGGATATGCTTTCCCGCCTGGAGACGATGGTGCTCATGGGGATGGAAATGCCCCTTGCAGCCATCCGCAGACAGATTGCATCGGGTATCGATGTGATCATTCATTTGGGGAGATTACGAGATAAAAGCAGAAAAGTGCTGGAGGTGACGGAAGTGCTGGACATGGTTGATGGTGAAATCTGCCTGAGTCCACTTTACAGATATGAAGAAACAGGAGAAGAAGACGGTAAGATCAGCGGGCAATGGAGGCTGGTCCATGGGCTGGTCCATAAAGAAAAACTTATGGCTGCGGGACTTGACCTTTCGTGAGATTCTTTTTGCCTGGGGAAAGATTCTTCTTTTTTGCGCAGCTACTGCATGGCTTTATTACCACTCTCTGTGGGGACTTATTGTGGTTGTTCCGCTGGGTATCTGCTACAGAAAGTTGTTGCTTGCAGATCTGGAGAAAGAAAAGAAAAATGTATTTTTGGAACAGTTTAAGATGATGCTGCAATCGCTTTCCGCATCCCTTGGAACCGGTTATTCCATTGAAAATGCAATCATAGAAACAGAACGGGAACTTTTACTTTTGTATCCGGAGGATGCTCGCATATTGCAGGAAGTAGCCATCATGAAAAGACAGCTGAATCTGCAGATGCCCGTAGAGCATGTGATGACTTCCTTCGCTGAACGGGTAGGGCTTTCTGATGTGGAAAGTTTTGCCACTGTGTTTGTCACAGCGAAACGAAGCGGAGGCGACCTGATCCGAATCATCAAAAATACATCTGAACAGATTGGTGACAAGATTGATGTGAGGAGGGAAATCGTCACGATCCTGGCGGCCAAAAGTTATGAGCTTAAGGTAATGGCAGTCATTCCTTATGCGATCATCGGATATATGTATGTGAGTTTTCCCGAATTTATGAGCTGCCTGTATGGAAATATAATGGGAATAGGAGTGATGAGTGTTTGTTTAGGGATGTATGTCTGCGCTTATTATCTTGGTGTAAAGCTGATCGAAATCGAAGTATAACTGTGGCTTTGTGTCTGGCGGTCTCTTTTTCCGGCGGTGTGCTCTTCTATCTGGATTATACAGCTGCCAATACAAATGCGGTAAAGAGCATTGCCAGAAACTCTTACGGCGATGGTGACCGCACAGAGGAAATGGTTCTTTCAATTGAAGGAGAGGACGAGAAAAGTACAGTCAATGTATCTGTGTCAGAACAAGTGCACACCCGCACGCAGATGGAACAGATTTTTGAGGAGTACAGCGATAAAATGGCAACGTTGATCCTTGGTGAAAATGAGAGCTTAGACCGAGTGGAATCGGATCTTGACCTGATCACCGAAATTCCGGGTGAGGAGATTGATGTGTCCTGGGATTTAAGTTCGTATGATGTGTTAAATGTCTATGGAGAAATTGACGAGGAAAACGTGACAGAGGATGGTACGTTAGTGGAACTTGTGGCAACTATGACTTATCGAGAGGATGAGACCATGCAGGCCCAGTGCCATCTGGCGGCGATGATATATCCAAAGCGTCTTTATGGGATGGAAGAAATTGTTCAGAAAGTGGGAGATGACATAGAGGGCGCAGATAAGGAGAGACCACAGGAAGAGACGGTTGCGCTGCCTAAGAAGATTGGGAACAAGGTCATATATTTTTACAGAATTGCAGATAAAAGAGGTCTGGTGCTGATCGTTATGGGCGTGTTGTTCATTGCACTTCTTTACGCAAAGGAAGTACAGGATAAAGAGGAGCTTAAAAAGAAGCGGATAGAAAGGCTTCAGATAGAATATCCGGAAATCGTGAACAAGTTAACCCTTCTGATCGGTGCGGGAATGCCTGTAAAAAAAGCATTTTTAAAAATTGTAGAGGATTATGAGACTGCGCAAAAGGAAAAGAGAGTGGCTTTTGAAGACGGGAATGGCAAGCGCAGGAGAAAGAGGCTGTTTAAAAAAGAACGAAAAGCGGAGGAAGCTTATGTATGTTTTCCTGCTTATGAGGAAATGAGAACAGCAAAAATCGAGATGGACACAGGAGTTGCGGAAGCGGAGGCCTATGAGCGCTTTGGGAGACGCTGCAAGGAGCAGGCATTTGTCCGGCTGGGAGCGTTGCTTTCCCAGAATCTGAAAAAAGGAACCAAGGGGATGAATGATCTTTTGCGAATGGAGGTGACCCAGGCATTTGAAGAGCGGAAAGCTAAGGCTAAACGGCAAGGGGAAGAAGCAGGCACCAAACTTTTGCTGCCGATGTTCCTTATGCTGATAGAGGTGTTAGTGGTTGTGATCGTGCCGGCATTCTTATCGATCCAGTTGTAGCTTGCAGTGTTTAAATCTGCAGAAAGGATGTGAAATGATGATGTTACTGACAAAAATAAAAGGAATTATGAAAGATGAGCGGGGAATCGGTGTGGTGGAGATCATCCTGATCCTCGTAGTACTGATCGGGCTTGTCATTATTTTTAAATCCCAGTTGACAAGTCTGGTGCAGACGATTTTTGAGAAAATTACAAGTGAAAGTTCGGGAATCTAAAAAAGAATATTTCAGGGGCGAGATCGTGGTATTTCTAAGTTATGTGATCATCCTGCTCGTTGCATTTATCACGTCTTTGATCGCTGCCGCAAGGATCCAGGTATCGAAAAATGAAGGGCGGGCGGACATAGACAGAGCGATGGAATGCGTGTTTGCAGAATATCAGAAAGAACTTTTTGAGACCTATGATATTTTTGCGATCGAGGGGAGTTATGAAACGGGAACATATTCAGAGGAAGCAGTGCTTGAACGGCTGGAATATTTTAGCGATGTAGATGGCAGCGAGCAGATGGAGCGGATTCAGCTTCTGACAGATGACAATTGTGCGCCATTGTTAGAGCAGATGGTGAAGTGGGCGACCCACAAATATGGGCTGGATAAAGTTAGTGAATATATTGATAAAAGCACTGTTTTTAAAGGACAGGAAGAAGGAATCACAGATTACGAGACCAAGCAGGCAGATAGTGACAGCACACTCACCTCACTTTTATCAGAGGGTGGGGAAACACTCCCCACGCAGGACAATCCCATCCAGGTGGCTGATGGCCTAAAAAGCAGACCTCTGCTGGAAATGATAAAACCCAGTGATTTTACGATTTCCGAAAAAAGCATTCATCTGCAGGATACTGTTTCAAAACGGAGCAGAAATGCCGGATACGGTGACTTTTCCGATCAGGAAGAAAGCATAGGAACCGGATCCACTCTTTCGCTTGGGGAGTATTTGCTGGCACATTTTTCATCCGCTGTAGATGAGGTAGAAGATGCGGCTCTGGATTATCAACTGGAGTATTTGATCGCCGGAAAATCCAGCGATGCCGCCAATTTGGAGGCAGTGGCAAAGAAGCTGCTGCTCATGCGGCTGGTTGCAAATTTTGGTTATATACAGACGGATACAGAGAAGGTTGCAGAGGCAGAAGCCTGCGCGGCGACGCTTTGCACATTGCTAACCGTGCCTGGTATTACGGAGGTGGCTAAACAAGGCATTCTGCTTGCCTGGGCATATGGGGAATCGATAATGGATCTGCGGTCCCTTCTTGCAGGCAACAAGGTGGCCTTGGTGAAAACAAAAGAAAGCTGGCAGCTGAGCCTTTCGGGACTTTTAAAAATGGAGTCAGACGAAAATTTTTCCGATGGCAAGGATGCAGATGAAGGGATCGGATATGAGGAATATCTTAGAATGCTTTTATTGTTGGAAGCTAAAGGACAGATTGGGTTTCGCTCGGCAGATATTATGGAGACTTCCCTTCAGACCCAAGGACTTGATTTTTTTAAAATGGATGACTGCATATGCCGGATGGAAGTGAAAAGCATCTGCAGGCTTGAACGTGGAATCACATATCAGTTTTCGACTTATTATGGCTACCGGTAAGGAACGGCGGGCGGATGCAGATGCCTTCTTCATATACATATAGAACATTTGAATGAACAGTATCCTCAATATTATTATATCTCGATATACCCACTTTTGAGAAAGGAGATTGATCTGGCTATGAATGATCGTCGAGAAAAAATGAACGCAATGTATGTATATACTCCCCCTAGTGAGAAGGCATCTGCATCCGTCCGCGGCAGTGTGACGGTGGAGGCAGCCATGGCGATTCCGCTGTTTTTCTTCTGCATCATATGCTTCTTATATCTGATGGAAATGTCAGTAATCCAAACTTCTGTGCGGGCAGGCCTGTCTGCAGCAGAAAAAGAGATCGCAGTGGAAGCATATGCTCTCCCGGTGGTCGTACCAACTGAAGTGGAGAAGAAGGTGGTGCAGGCAATCGGAAAGGAGAGGCTTGACAGAAGCCTGATCATGGGTGGAAGTGAGGGTATCGATTGTGGGGAATCATATATTTCCCCGACCACCGGAATTGGGAAGCTGGTGGCAGAATATCAGGTAGAACTGCCTATCCCCACTTTTCTGATACCGTCCATCACGTATCATGTGAATATGAAAATCAAGGGATGGACCGGCTATGAAAATGGTTCATTTTTAAGTGATGCGGATATCTTCTATATGACCCCTTCGGGGTCGGTCTACCACACGGATTACAATTGCTCCTACTTAGACCTTTCCATAAGAACGGTGGGAGTGGGAGAAGTAGATAGCCTTCGAAATAAGGATGGAGGAAAATATTATGCCTGCAGTTGCTGTAAGGACAATCCGTCTTCCGTGGTATACATAACAGATTACGGGACAAATTTTCATTCTTCCCTTTCCTGCAGTGGTCTGAAACGGACAGTGATCGCAGTGGACGCAGGAGAGACGGAAGGACGAAGTGCCTGTTCTAAGTGCGGACACTAAAGAAAGGAGAAAGAAGAATTATGTTTTCGATAGGCGAAGCTTTTTGCCTGTTTTTATTATTGGTCTTTGCCTGGTGGGATACAAAGCAGCGTGAATTTGATAAGGAAATCATAGTGATCACATTTTTTGCCGGACTCACGATCACGTTGACATATGGAGAAGAAAGGTGGCTTGCATATGCAGGCGGGATTGCTATTGGCCTTCTGTTTTTACTGATAGCAAAGTTGACAGAGGAAAAGATTGGATACGGTGATGGTATGCTCATTCTGCTCGTTGGGATGAATGTAGGAATCAAGGCGCAGCTTCAGATACTGGCTATCGCATTTTCGTTGCTTTTCATAGCAGGAATTGCAGCATTTTTTCTGCGCAGAAAGTGGAAAAATATGCGGCTTCCTTTTGTACCGTTCCTGCTTTTGGGAGATGTGGCTGTTATGGCAGGCAAAGCGTGGGAGGTCATCGGATAAATGCGAGGTTATACGATTGAAATGTCTGTTCTTGTCCCTATGGTCCTGGTTATCATTATGACCAGCGTGTTAGGCGTTTTCTATTTTCATGATAAGGCTGTGCTAAACGGCGCCGCTTATGAGACGGCTTCCGTGGGGGCGACACTGGCGCATGAAAAAGAAGGAGCCTCAGTAGAAAAGCTGGAGCAGTTGTTTGAAGAACGGGCAGAGGGAAAGTGTATTTTCTTTTCTGCCCCGAAAGCTACGATATCTGTGACAAAGAATTCCGTGACGGTAGAGGCAAACGCAAAACGCAAATGGATGGCGGTCCAAGTCTGTAAAACCATGCCGGTCCTGACGCCGGAAGACACCATACGGGATTTGAAAAATATAGGAGGAGCTTTAAGTGGAACGTAAGATCATATTGGAAGATGACAGTCTGTTTCTGGAAGATTACCAGTTAAAAATGCTGGAGATCAATAGACCTCATTCGTTTTTGCCTGTAAAAGGAAGAGGCATCAATGGAAAAAGTAAATATGTCTATCTGATCAATACAAAACAGAATCTCCTCGCTGCGTACAAGACAAGCCATGTCAGTGGAATAGAATTAGAGCAGTTACTCTTGAGTATAAAAACCTGTATTGAAGAAGCCGAACGATACCTGCTGGAAGTGGATCGAATCATGCTGGATCCCGAGCATATTTATGTGGACCGTGGAAAGTATTACTTTTGTTATTACCCGCCGAAGGAAGGGACTCTCCATGGGGATTTTCAAGAACTGGCGGAATTTGTGGTGAAGAATGCAGATTATAGTGATGATGCGTGCGTACGCATGGCATTTTCACTGCACAAAGAGGCCCTGAAGGAATCCGGTGATATTTTTGCGGCTATTGATACATGCATTGCGGAAGGAAGAGAAAAAGATAGGAAAATGAAAGACAGAAAAAACTATGAGCACAGAGAAATGGCAGACCGGGTGGCGGAGACTTCTGTCTACGGAGAAAATCCGAAAGGATATGGTGACTTAGGTCGAGCTGCATTTGATAAGGACAGTTTTGATGAATCAGATTCTGCCTTTGGATCTATGAAACGATTATTTTGGAAAAAGAAGAGACTTCACTGGAGCGATATGGATGATCTGTATATCAAGCAGGAGGATTTATATTAGAAAATAAGTAGCGTTTGACATTACAATTGAATAGTGGGAAAATTCTCTTATGAACAGAAACGTAAGGTACAAGAACAAGTCTATATGCACGGTCTCACTGATCGTGATCAACGTGCTTTTGTTTTTCTGGCTGTCCCTTTTTGGTATGACAGAGGATGCGGAATATATGCTTGAGCATGGTGCAATGTATTTGCCGTATGTACTCTACAGTGGAGAGTATTACCGTATATTCACCTGTATGTTCCTGCATTTTGGCTTTGCTCATCTGATGAACAACATGGTCATGCTGGGGTTGGTTGGATGGAACCTGGAGCTGGAGCTTGGAAAAGCGAAATTTTTGCTGCTTTATCTGCTCAGTGGAATCGGTGGCAATGTGGCGTCGGCAGTAGTGGAGTATCAGACCGGAAACTTTGCGGTATCGGCAGGTGCTTCCGGAGCAATCTTTGGTGTGGTTGGCGCGCTTCTCTATGTGGCAATCTGCAACAAAGGTTATGTGGGAAATCTGACGAGCAGAGGCATTATTATTATGATCGGTCTGAGCCTTTATGTGGGATACACCTCGGAGGGGGTTGATAATTTTGCACATCTTGGCGGCTTGTTCTTTGGCTTTGTTTTGGCTATGATATTATACAGAAAGCGTACAGGCTACTCGAATGGAGGATATGATTATGAGAGATGATAACTGTATTTTTTGCAAATTGGCAAACGGCGAGATTCCGACTACTTCCGTTTACGAAGATGATATGTTCAATGTTATTCTGGACGCAGGTCCGGCCAGCAAAGGACATGCGTTGATCTTGCCCAAAAATCACTATGCGAATCTTTATGAGATCGATGATGATACAGCTGCTAAGGCAATCGTCCTTGCTAAAAAGCTGGTTACAAAATTTAAGGACGCCCTTGGAGCAGATGGCTATAACATTGTACAGAACAATGGAAGAGCAGCTGGACAGACAGTTTTTCATTTCCATATGCATTTGATTCCACGATATATCGGTGATGATGCAGGCTTTGGATGGAACGATGGGGAACTTACGGACGAAGTAAGAGACGAAGTATTAGCAAAGATAAAGGCAGCAGAATAAATGATAATATAAAAAGCTTCTATCTGAGGAATCAGACAGAAGCTTTTTTAAGTTATCAGGCAAATACATTAAATCTTATATTTTAATAGCCTACAACACCGAGCTTGCGGCAATACTCACGAGCTTTTTCATCAAGATAAATACCATCTTTTTCAAAGACTTTACCGTCAAAGGTGATCGTTGGTGCAAGGACAATACCATCTGTATGAGCTGCAGCATCCCAACCAAGACCGCGAAGAGTTGCACCCTGGCTTCCAAAGCCCATTTCGATAGTTCCGAAGATTCTTTCATCCTCTACAATACGTCCGGAAGCTTTTGTCACGCCAGGATTGAATCCCCAGGAATAATGAGCGAGGCGATACATATTCTCGTCGTTCCAAGAAGCCATCCAGTCGCGGAATAAGGCTGCCTGATCTCCGCCGGTGATTTCTGTGATTCGTCCTTTTTCCAGTGTCATAACAACTCTGTCATGAAGAACGCCGATTTCTGCAGGTGGGAACAATGCACCGTCAAATACCAATGTGCCTTCGATGGATTCCTCAAGTGGACATACGGTAACCTGACCGCAGAGCATAACGGAACAGCCCTTCTTATCAGCGCGTGATCCGGAATGTTTTACATAGCGGTTTCCTTTGCGGCATTTTAAATTAGTACCACCTGGGGATGTGATAACGATTTCGTCTGTCTTTTCGATCACGTCTACCAGATACTCGCCAAACTCAATTACCAGATTTACATCTACGGATCCAATGGTCTTTACCAGCATCTCAACATCCATTCCACACAAAATGGTATTACGGCATCCGTTTTCGATGGCAGCACGGTATGCAGGACTGTGCTGGGTTGTCTTGTATGCGAAGTCAATCCATACATCTGCGTCGGCAAGAGCTGAAGCTACAGGAAGCGGTGGCTGCTGGAAAGCGTCTTTTTGCATCGGGTGCTTGATCAGAATCGGGATCGCGTCGATCATATAAGCAGCTTCCATGACCGCATTGACAACGCGCATGTCAGTTGCGGTGTCTGCTGTGATCACGACTGTCTCTCCCTTTTTTGCAAGCATAACGTCTTTCACCAACGTCATAGCAGCTTTAGCTGTTTCCAGGGAACGATATTCGTTCCTCATTTCGGTTCCGATATCATATTGCATAACAATACCTCACTTTCTTTGTACAATGCGTTATATTGCAATACTTTATTTCTTCGATACAGCTTCAATCAGTTCCACAATGGTATCTATGGAGTTCTGCATCGGAGAGTTCTTCATTGTGTTCTCATAGGATTCACGTTCCTCATAGAGCTTCTCAATAGTATCAATAAGAACATCATCTGTGATTTCTTCTTCTTCCAGAACCACACTGTAGCCTTGACGTTCAAATGATCTGGCATTTAATATCTGGTCCCCGCGGCTTGCATTGGCAGAGAGTGGAATCAGAAGATTCGGCTTATGAAGGGCCAAAAGTTCACAGATGGCGTTGGCGCCGGCGCGCGAAACCACAATGTCTGCCAAAGCAAACAGGTCTTTTAATTCGTCCTTGATATATTCAAACTGTGCATAACCTTCCAGATAGTTAAGGGTCGGATCCAGTTTGCCCCTGCCACACAGGTGTACAACCTGATATTTCTCCAGAAGTGTAGGGAGAATGCGGCGGATAGCGTCATTGACAGCAACTGCCCCAAGGCTGCCGCCTACGATAAGGATCGTTGGCTTGTCCGCTGAGAACTTCAGAAAATCAAGCGCCTTATATTTGTCTCCCGAGAGAAGCTCCTGGCGGATCGGAGATCCGGTGAGGACAGCCTTCCCTTCCGGAAGGTGATCTAAGGTTTCCGGGAAGTTACAGCAAACCTTTGACGCAGAGGGAATGCTTATCTTATTAGCCAGTCCGGGCGTCATGTCAGATTCGTGGATAATAGTCGGAACTTTGCAGGATTTGCCGGCAAGTACCACCGGTACCGAAACAAATCCACCCTTAGAGAAGATCACATCCGGTTTCAGAATCTTCACTAAGTGTTTGGCTTCGCTGATCCCTTTTAAGACCCGGAATGGATCTGAAAAATTCTTCACGTCAAAATAACGGCGGAGTTTTCCGCTGGAAATACCGTGATAAGGAATGCCGAAGGGCTCGATCAGTTCCTTCTCGATGCCGGTGTAGGAACCGATATAGTGCACCTCATAACCAAGCTCTTTAAGTCTTGGAAGAAGGGCGATATTCGGTGTCACATGACCGGCAGTGCCGCCGCCTGTCAGTACAATACGTTTCATACTTGTGCTCCCTTTAATGCCTTTGCCAACTGATCCGGGCAGGATGTAGGTTTGAAACCGCACTGGATCCCCTCCAGCTTTTCAATCACATCTGAAACCTTCATTCCCTGCACCAGTTTTGCAACGCCCTGTGTGTTTCCGTTGCAGCCGCCGATGAACTCTACTTCTTTTACAATGTCATCCTCGACTTCAATGTTGATCATACTGGAGCATGTTCCTCTTGTTTTGTAATTAATCGTCATGTCTTGCCTCCATGAAAACATATTCTAACCTGCATTATAGCAAATGTGGTGGGAAAGTTCCATAAAATCAAGTGGTCAAGGTTTACAAAATCTGACTTTTTATTTATCATTAGTAGGAAATGGGTCAGGCTCATGTGCCTGATGACATAAAGGAGGAAAAGAAAAATGTGCGAGAAATGCAGTAAACCAAAATTTTACATGACAACGGCTATTGCCTATACATCCGGCAAGCCACATATCGGCAATACCTATGAGATTGTATTGGCAGACGCTATTGCAAGATATAAAAGGAGTCAGGGATATGACGTGTTCTTCCAAACAGGAACAGATGAGCATGGGCAGAAGATTGAGCTGAAGGCACAGGAGGCAGGAGTCACACCGAAAGAATTTGTTGACGACGTAGCCGGACAGATCAAAGAAATCTGGGATCTGATGAATACTTCCTACGATAAGTTTATCCGTACGACGGACGCAGATCACGAGGCCCAGGTCAAGAAGATTTTTAAGAAGTTATATGACCAGGGAGATATTTATAAAGGCGCTTATGAAGGCCTTTATTGTACACCGTGTGAGTCCTTCTGGACTGAGTCTCAGTTAGTAGACGGCAAGTGCCCTGACTGCGGACGTGAGGTAAAGCCGGCCAAGGAAGAGGCGTACTTCTTCAAGATGAGCAAGTATGCGGATCGTCTGATCGAGCATATCAATACCCATCCGGAATTTATCCAGCCGGTCTCACGTAAGAATGAGATGATGAACAACTTCCTGCTGCCGGGACTGCAGGACCTGTGTGTTTCACGTACCTCTTTCAAGTGGGGCATCCCGGTAGATTTTGATGATAAACATGTAGTTTATGTATGGCTGGATGCGCTGACCAACTATATCACCGGTATCGGCTATGATGCAGACGGCAATTCCAGTGAGCAGTACAAGAAAAACTGGCCGGCAGATTTGCATTTGATCGGCAAGGATATTATCCGTTTCCATACGATTTACTGGCCAATCTTTTTGATGGCTTTAGGCGAGCCTCTTCCCAAGCAGGTTTTCGGTCACCCATGGCTTCTGCAGGGAAAGGGCGAGAAGATGAGCAAGTCCCGCGGCAATGTATTATATGCCGACGAGCTGGTGGATTTCTTTGGAGTTGATGCGGTGCGTTATTTCGTGCTTCATGAGATGCCGTTTGAGAACGACGGTGTTATCTCCTGGGAGTTGATGGTGGAGCGTTTGAACTCAGATCTGGCCAACACACTGGGAAATCTTGTCAACAGAACTATTTCCATGACCAACAAATATTTCGGCGGCGTTGTGGAAAATAAGGGCGCAGCAGATGAGAATGAGGCGGCTATCGATGCAGACCTTTTGGCAGTTGTGGAGAATACACCGGTCGCTGTAGAAAAGAAGATGGAAGATTTGCGTGTGGCAGATGCGATCACGGAGATTTTCAATCTGTTCAAGAGATGTAACAAGTACATCGACGAGACTATGCCCTGGGCACTGGCTAAGGATGAGGCCAAGCAGGACCGCTTGCAGACAGTCCTTTACAATCTGATCGAGGCAATCAAGTCAGGCGCGCGTCAGTTGGAGCCGTATATGCCTGAGACTTCAGAGCGAATTCTTTTGCAGCTTGGGGATGGAAAGGTGACAGAAAAGCCGGAAATTCTGTTCCAGAGACTGGATATCAACGAAGTCCTTGCAAAGGTTGACGAGCTTCATCCGCCGGTAGAGGAGGAAGAAGTGCCGGTAGAAGAAGAGGATGTGATCGATATCGATCCGAAAGAGGAGATCACCTTTGATGAATTTGGCAGAATGCAGTTCCAGGTAGGACAGATCATTGCCTGCGAAGCAGTTCCAAAGTCAAAGAAGCTTCTCTGTTCACAGGTAAAGATCGGAAGCCAGGTAAAGCAGATTGTTTCCGGAATCAGAAAGTACTATTCTCCGGAGGAGATGGTGGGCAAAAAGGTGATGGTTTTAGTGAACTTAAAGCCGGCAAAGCTTGCAGGAGTCCTCTCTGAGGGCATGATTCTCTGCGCAGAAGATGCAGATGGAAATCTTGCGCTTATGACACCGGAAAAAGACATGCCTGCAGGCGCAGAAATCTGCTAGCAGATAAGGTTGATTGATGAAAGAGAACGGATACAGACAGGTTCTTTTGAGTCACAGTACAATAAAAAATAAAGGCCGCCACGACACATTGTTTCTCACAATTGCGATCTGGCGGCCTTTTTCAAACCCTCCCGGAGGGCTAACTTCGTTTTATAAATGTGGTGCTGCATTTAGGGCAGCGGATTTCAATTTTCCCCTTCCCTCTGGGAATGCGGATCTTTTGCCTGCAGCCGGGACATTTGTAAATGTGATAATTCTTTGCCTGATCGAATGTATTTTTCTTTCGGCCAAAGAAGGCGCGGATTTTGTAGGTTTTTTCGAGATAACGCTGATTTTCCAGGGCCCGCTTATAAGTGTTGCGGGAGAGAATCCTATAGTAGGAGAGGATCAAAAGCGCATAGATTACGATCTCTAATATCCGGCTTTTGACAAACCAGGACATGCCGATAAAGACAAGGGCGGCCGTTAGAAGGAATTTTCCGAAGGAATCCAAGCCATATCTTCCATACATAAAGCGGTTTAATTTTTCTCTCATGTTAGCAATCCTCCATAACCGGCTGTGCATTCTGCAAAATGTGGCAGGTGCTTTCACCTCTTTCTATTTTCCATTTTTGAAAGCGCACGTCAATAAAGATAAAATAAAAATATATAAAAATAGAGGAAAGATTTTCCGCTTTCTTGCAACGTACATGCTATAATAACGAGACAGAAAGCTATATACATACAGATAAAGGAGCCCTATGAGTAGTAAGAGAAAGAAAAAAGGAAGCGTGATTTCTACGATCATCATGCTGATCGCAGCGGCTGTGTTTGTGGTGGCATTGTATAATGTGGTCATGATCCTTAGGGAATACAAAGCCGGCGAAGAGGAGTATGAGAAGATCGCCGGGGATGCCATTGAGATTGAGGAACCGGAAGATGTGGACGATGACGGATACCGTGTGGATTTTGAGAAACTGCTCTCATTAAATGAAGACACCGTGGCCTGGATCCGTTTTCCCAAGGAGCCTGCGATCATCAATTATCCGGTGGTACAGGGAGACGACAACGAATATTATCTTCACAAGACATTTACTGCCAACGAGAATACATTGGGAACCATTTTCATTGACACGGACAATGCGGCTGATTTCTCAGATCCAAACACGATCATTTACGGACACCGTATGCGGGATGGATCCATGTTCAGAAAGATCCAGGATTACGAGGATAAGGATTTCTGGGAGGAGAATCCGATCTTTTACATTTATACGGTGGATGGACGAAGACTGACCTACGAAGTATATTCGGTGGGGCAGGTGGAAGACACGTCTGACACGTATCTTATCGGATTCGCAGACGAAGATTCCTTTGCTGACTTCCTGGCCATGACAAAAGAAGTGTCTATCTATGATACGGGAAGAGAAGTGGATACGAATGACCGGATCGTAACCCTTTCTACCTGCACAAGCGCCAGCGATAATCACAGGTTTGTGGTGCGGGGGGTCTTGACAGCTGAGTGGGAGATTCCAGAGGAGTAGACATATGGGATATGTGTTTGAAGTGGGCGATATCGTGACAATGAAGAAACCACATCCGTGCGGAAGCAAGGAGTGGGAAATCCTGCGTGTGGGAGCAGACTTTCGGATGAAGTGCGAAGGATGCGGGCACCAGGTGATGATCGCCAGGAAACTGGTTGAAAAAAATGCCCGGGATTTGAAGAAAAAGGCTTGAAATCGGCATTTTGATATGGTATCATGTTTACTCGTGATACTGATTCGCGCTATAAGTGCGCGAAAATCCTTGTTCTCGCAGGATTGAAAAGCGAGAGCCAATAGACCAAAAGGAGGTGCAAGACGACATGAACAAATATGAATTAGCTGTTGTTGTCAGTGCAAAGATCGAAGACGATGAGAGAGCACAGGTTATCGACAAAGCAAAAGCTTTAATCGAGCGCTTTGGCGGACAGATCTCTGACGTTGATGAGTGGGGCAAGAAGAGACTTGCTTACGAGATTCAGAAGATGAGAGAAGGCTTCTATTATTTCATCCACTTCGAGGCTGAAGCTACTGCTCCGGCGGAGATCGAGAAGAGAATCCGCATCATGGACGGCGTTATCAGATATTTATGCGTTAGACAGGATGCATAATTAGGAAGCAGAGGTAAACTTATATGAATAAAGTAATTTTAATGGGACGTTTGACAAGAGACCCTGAGGTTCGTTATTCACAGGGAGAGAACTCCACAGCAGTTGCAAGATATACATTGGCTGTTGACCGCAGATTCAGACGTAACGGAGACGAGCAGACGGCAGATTTTATCAACTGCGTTGCGTTCGGCAGACAGGCTGAGTTCGCTGAGAAGTATTTACATCAGGGAACCAAGATCGCTGCAACAGGTCGCATCCAGACCGGAAGTTACACCAATCGTGACGGCAATAAGGTATATACAACTGATGTTGTGATCGAAGAGCAGGAATTTGCTGAGAGCAAAGCAGCAAGCTCATCAAACGGCGGTGGATTTACGCAGATGACACCACCGACACCGGCACCGGCGCCAAAGGCACCTGCTGATGGCTTCATGAACATTCCGGACGGAATTGATGAAGAGCTCCCATTTAATTAGGAAGGAGAAAACGAACAATGGCTTACGATAAAGGAAATCGTCCAGAGGGTGGCTTCAAGAGAAGAGGCAATGGACGTAGAAGAAAAAAAGTTTGTGTATTCTGTGGTAAAGAGAACAACGAGATCGATTACAAGGATACAGCTAAGTTAAAGAAGTACATCTCTGAGAGAGGAAAGATTCTTCCGAGAAGAATCACAGGCAACTGCGCTAAGCATCAGAGAGCCCTTACTGTAGCTATCAAGAGAGCTCGTCACGTAGCACTTATGCCATACGTACAGGACTAATCTTTTGTTGAATCACGAATGAGAGTTTAAGAGGACCAGGTGGATTTACCGCCTGGTCCTCTTTCTTGATTTTAATTGTCATTTAGTACAGAGAGTTTTATAATAATCTTAAGTATACCTATTTTTAGGAGGGATACAAAATGATCCGTATTTTACATTCCGTCAGCAACATGGACCGGGCGGGTGCAGAGACAATGCTGATGAATTATTACCGTAATATGGACAGGGAAAAGGTACAATATGATTTTCTCTGTAACAAGACAAAGCCGGGCGCTTACGACGAGGAGATTTTAAGCCTCGGAGGAAAGATCTATCACACGCCGGGATTGAATCCTTTAAAATACGGCGCATACCTTGACTACATGAAGGAACTGTTTGAGGAACATCCGGAATATAAGGTGTTAGAAGTTCACAATGGCCCCTTAGGTGTATACGCGCTGCATGCGGCGAAAAAGTGCGGTGTTCCGGTGCGTATTTTCCATGCTCACGGAGCGAAGCTTACAAGAGATTTTAAGATTGTTCTTAAAGCCTTCTGCAAAAGCCGGCTGGCAGCGAATCTGACCCATCGTTTTACCTGCGGCGAGCGGGCCGCAGCCTTCTATTTTGGGAAAAAGGTAGCAGATTCCGGGGATTATGAGCTGATCCGGAACGCCATCGCAGTGGATAAGTTTTCATTTTCTTTAGAGACGCGAACACGCATGCGGGCAGCGCATGGTCTTACCGGCAAGCATGTGGTCGGACATGTAGGCCGCTTCATGCATGAGAAAAATCACCCGTTCCTGCTGGATACATTTGCAAAGCTTAAAGAAATAGATGACAAGGCATACCTTGTGCTTCTCGGGGACGGGGAATTTATGCAGGATATGCAGGAGAAGGCAAAGGATCTTGGGATTGAAGATTTCGTATATTTTGCCGGAAATGTAAGTAATACAGATGAATGGTATCAGGCGTTTGACTGCTTCGTGATGCCATCCCATTCAGAAGGTCTGCCGATGGTAGGCGTAGAAGCCCAGGCAGCAGACCTTCCCTGTCTGTTTTCCACAGGTGTATCCAGGGAGATGGCGCTTCTTGACAGAGCTTATTTTTTGGATCTGTCAAGAGGAGAAGAGGCCTGGGCAAATGCAATCTTAAAGCTTTTGGGACAGGCAGAAGACAGACGGGATAGAAGTGATGATATGAAGGCTGTGCACTATGATATCGCAACAGAGGCTAAAAGACTTCAGGAGCGGTACATTGAGCTGGCAGGAGGAAATCAATGAAGATCGGAATTTTAACCCATCATTATATCAATAATTACGGGGCATTTTTACAGGGATACGCATTGATGAAGTACTTAAAGGAGGCGTGCCCTGAGGATACTGTGGAGATCATAGACTACTGGAATAATAAGCACGCCATCATCAATGTGGGCGGGTTTTTCCGGTTTAAGCCGTCCACGGAAAACATCACCGGCTATCTGCAGAAGATCAGGCAGCCTTTGATGTATCGAAAGGTGAGACGGGAGAAATATTCTCTGTCAAAGAAAGTTACATCCGCAAAAGAAATCGAAGCCCTTTCGTATGACCTGATCATTGTTGGAAGCGATGAAGTCTGGAACTATGAAGATGAGAAAAGCTTTGATTTGGTGAAGTTTGGCTATGGGATCGCCACGGAGCGCACGGATGTGATCGCCTATGCTCCAAGCGTGGGGAGAGTGCATGATTTTGACCCTGTTCCAAAGCTGATCGAAATCGGGCTTAGCACCAATTTTTCAGCGGTTTCCGCAAGGGATGAGAACACCAGGAAACTCCTTGAAGCATCCACGAAAAAGACGCCGGTGATGGTGTTGGATCCCACATTTTTGACAAGTCTTCCGAAACGTTACTCGGCGAAGGTGGAGAAACTTACAAAGGATCCATATGTGCTGTTTTACTATTGCGATGGTATGCCGGCCACGGAGTATAAACGGATCCGTGATGAGGCTCATGCAAAAGGTCTTAGGGTTTTAGGCGCGGGGCAGAACTGTAAATATTTTGACGCCGACACGGCGGATGTGGACGTGTTTGAGTGGACGGCTCTTTTTGCAGGGGCAGAAGAGGTCTATACGGGAACCTTCCACGGCACGGTATTTTCAATTCTGAACAGGAAAAAGTTTCATCATTTCATTTCCATTGAAAGCAGGAAACAGAAAATCGCGCAGCTTTTGGAAGAGTTTGGCATAAGTGACGGTTTAGATATCGATTACGATGCCGTTTATGAAAATATTGTGGTTCTCAGGGAGCAGAGCAAAAACTATCTCCTGGAGAATATAGAGAGTATCAGGAATAAGAAACGTGGATGTTAGAAAAGATATTTCCGAGAAAATTTTAGGATTGCTCTGCGTGATCTGCATTGCACTTGCAGGCGTGGGAGACAGCCCGGCTCTAAGCTCATTGCCGGACGGCATTACGAAGGTGATGGCGATCCCGGTCATTGGTCTCGCATTTCTGCACTTCTTTGTGGTGGCAGACTTTGACAAATTCAAAGAAAGTCTGCGCTACATCCCTGTCCTGGGGTCGCTTGTGATGGTCATTTTCTTAAGCACGCTGATCGTGTTCTGTACAGATTTTTCCGACATGGAGGTCATCACAAGAGGACTGTCCAAACTGATCTTCCAGGTGGTCACGGTGTTTTTCGGCGTCAGTATGGTCTATCTGTTTGGGATAAAAGCAGTGGACTATCTGTTTTACGGTATGGTAGGTGCCAATTTAGGCGTCATGGTCTTTGCCTTGCAAGGATACAGTATCGGCGAAGCAGTGTCTTCCGTTATCACCTGTATCGTCACATTTGGTGAGGCAGAGGGCTATGTCAGAAATTGTGAGATCCACGACATTACCTTCTTGTTTGGGCAATTGTTTTTGTTCTACGCGATTTTTGCGCCCAGGAAGAACGGCACCCAGAAGTGGAAAAATTTCTGGTTTTGCGTGATCTGTGTGTTTTTCATCCTTTTGGGACTGAAACGAATCAGTATCCCGGCCATTGCACTGGTACTGGTGATTGCCTTTATCTTGAAAAACATGAAGCATCCCTACCGTCTGGCGGCTATTATCGGTGCAGGTATATTTATATTTGCATGGGTCTATGTGCTGCTGGTTCGAGGTGGAGTGATCACGGAGCTTATGGAGGTGCTGGGAGTTGATATGATGGGGCGGGACCACATTTGGTCCTATGTGCATGACTACTACGAAATTTCCCCCTTCTTTCTGGGAAATGGATTTGAGTCGGTCAGATCCATCATGCACGAAGTGGAATCCCTTGGGATTATCAAGACGGCTTACCTGCTGCACAACGATTATCTGAAAGTGTTTGTGGAACTGGGATTCTGGGGATTCACTTTCTGGACAGGTATTCAGTATATTTTCTATCCCTATTACTGGTTTAAGAAAAACAGTAAGCTTTCGGGTATTGTCTATCTGTCGCTGATCATATATATGTCGATCACTTATCTGACAGACAATACAGCCTTTTATTTCTGGGTCAGCATCGGGCTTCGTCTGATCCCGATGGCGGTGGCCGTGGGAATGAAGGAAGAAAAACAAGAGGCAAATATGAAATCCGCGAAGACGATCAGGGAAGAAGTTTCGCAAATGTTAGGGGAGGCGGGAGAATGAGAAAAATCAAACGGTTGTGGACATATGGAAAATGTGCGGCTCTTCTGATTTTGTTCAGGCCCGCGGCATGGGTCCTTAGAACATGCAAAAAAGATTACAGGAACTTGTGGCTGATCGGTGAGAGAGGCGATGAAGCCAGAGACAACGGCTATGCCTTTTTTCAGTATATGCGGCGGGAGCATCCGGAAGAAAATGCGGTCTATGTGATCACCCAAAACAGTCCGGATTATGAAAAGGTGGCAAGCATCGGGAAAACCGTGGAACGGGGATGCTTTAAGCACTTCCTTATGTACAGCTGCGCCAAATATCTGGTCAGCACTCATCTGATGCCTTGTGCGCCGGATCTTTTGGTATATACGAAGCTTGACAGGATGCACCTGCGGGCGCCCGGAAAACATATCTTCCTGCAGCATGGCATTATCATGCGGGATATGCCATGGCTTCATTATCCCAAGGTGAAGCCGGATATCTTTGTCAGCGGAGCATATCAGGAAAGCGAGTACTTAAAGGAGGTTTATGGACATCCGGAGGGAGTTGTTAAGTATCTGGGACTTTGCCGGTATGATAAACTCTTTGAGAGCACCGGGTCAAAGAATATGATCCTGGTGATGCCCTCCTGGAGAGGGTCAAAATATCCGAAGGGGGAGGCGTTTTTACAGACACCTTTTTACAAGACTTACGAGAGTATGTTGAATCACCCGAAGATCTTAGAGCTTCTTGAACGGCTTGACATGGAACTTGTCTTTTATCCACATGTCGAGATGCAGCCATACCTGAACTGCTTCCATGCAGGATCAGACAGAGTGATCCTGGCGGATAAATACAGCCACGATGTGCAGACTCTTTTCAAAGAGGCAAAGATGATGGTCACAGACTTCTCCAGCGTGTACTTTGATGTGGCGTACCTTCGGAAACCGCTGCTCTCGTACTGCTTTGACGAAGACGATTATATGAATCTTCGCGATGAGAAGTTTGAGGAAGGATATTTCACCTATGAAAGAGACGGTTTCGGACCGGTGTGCAGAGACGAGGATTCCATGGTGGAAGCGCTTCTTGCCATTGCGGACAGCGGTTTTGTGATGGAGGAAAAGTATAGAGAAAGAGTAGACGCCTTTTTCCCGAACACGGACAATAAGAACTGCGAACGTACATATCAGGCAATCCTGGCGTTAAAATAAACGGACTATTGCATAAAAAATTGCAATAAATGTCCGTTAAAACATGAAAAATCATATTTTGAGGTATGGAAATGAAAGAAAAGGCGAAAAAAATCGTAAAATGGGTTATACTGATAGTTGGGGTAGTTTGTCTTTTTGTGATCATCCATATTTTTACCGCCAACAGAACCTATGAGAAAGAGTTCTATCAGGTGGTTTCAGACCAGGTGGAGGAGAATATCCGTATCGTCTATCTGACAGACACGCATCTGAAGGAATACGGTGAGGACAATGCAGATCTTGTGGCAGATGTGAAAAGTTTAAGCCCGGATCTTGTCTTACTCGGTGGAGATATGATCATCAGGGAAACAGAAGACTATAAGAGTGCCATTTCTCTGTGTGAGCAGCTCTCAAAAATTGCGCCCACCTACGGGGTGTTTGGCAATCATGAGCTGGAGCGGATCTACCAGGATGGAGATAAGAACATTGCCGATGCATTTGCAAAGACAGGCGTGACGTTCCTTCGAAACAGTGATACGGAAGTGGAGATCAAGGGAACATCGATCCAGTTAGTGGGGATCTCGGGAACGGAGGACGGATTTAATGAAAGCGGCGGCAAGAAAGAGATGGATTCTCTGGAAGACAACGCTGATTTCAGGATCGTCATGAGTCACATTCCTGCACAATTTTTAGAAAATTTAGCTGCTTATGATTTTGACCTGGGACTTGCAGGTCATGTCCACGGCGGCATTGTCAGACTTCCTGTCATAGGAGGCTTGTATTCGGCAGAGGAAGGATTCCTTCCAACCTATTCTGCCGGAGCATATGAACTTGATAACGGTGGAGAGCTGATCGTTTCCAGAGGCCTTGGAGATTCGGCAGCGATTCCGCTTCGCATAAACAGTAAACCGGAATTGTCCGTGATCGACATCAATTGGTACTAGATGTAAGGAGAACAGGCAGGATGAACAGAAAACGTGTGAATTGGGACATGTTTAAAAAAGGACTTCAAGGGACCACCGCGAAGCTGATTGGCGCCAGGAAAAAAGTGGCGCTTTTTGGCATTGTAGTGATCGCTTTGATCTTTGGCGTGCATTATTATGTGAACAGCCAGAGCGCAACGGTGGTTTTGTCCCTGAATTATCCTCAGGCATCGGAAGGATTGTACCCCAACGGCACAAGATTTAATGTGTTTGAGTTACAGTCGGAGGAAGTGCTTACGAAGACATTGTCGTACGCAGGGCTTACGGATAAAGTGACGGTGGAGGATCTGAAAGACGCAGTATCTGTGAAGCAATACCGCTCATCTGATATCAAAGATGCGGACAGCTACATTACCACTTCCTATCGCATTACAGTGAGCACGCTGGGATTGACCCGAGAGGTCAGTGCCCGTGACCTGACAGATTTCCTTTGCAAGTCTTACAAGGAATATTTCAGAGAAAATTATGCGGATAATCAGGATATATTATCCTTTTCATATGACTCCATGGATTCGGAGGAATATCTGACGAAGGTGGACCTTCTCAAGATGCGTGCAACTCAGCTTATGACTTACACGCAGACCCGGATCAAGGAGAATAAGAACTTTACAGACGAGGAGAGTGGAGAGAGCTTTTCTTCAATCCAGAAAAAACTGCAGAATTTTATTGACTATGATGTGGCCAATCTATCTGCTTATATTCTGGAAAACGGTCTGGCTCACAGCAAGAGCGAGGTGACGGCGCTCATCGGCTACCGTGTCCGCATGAACGCCATTGACTATGACAAAGAAATGGCAGCTTACAATGTGGAGCAGGATGGCATTGAAATGTATGACGAGGCCATGAGTGCAGCGGTACTGGTGCCTACCAAGAATACGGACCAGGAATACTATATGTCCCGCACCAAGACCGAGATGGATTATCTGTCTGATGATGCGGATTATCATTTGTCGGCAGCCACCTCTATTGCGGCGGAAATCAACCGGGATAAATATCTGATCAGCCAGATAAAAGAAGGGGAAAATGCGGCAAGCAAGAGAAAGACTGCGGATGAGAAGATCATTGAACTGGAAAGTTACGTGGACGAGCTGGCAGATACCTTAGACCAGGTGGATGATGCCTATATTCAGTATAAGACTAAGGACTACTTAAGCTGCCGTGACCAGGAGAAATCCATCAAGGACAGACTTTCTCTGGGCAGCAGCCTGGCAGAAATCCTGATCGTTCTGGTCCTCGGATTCGTCATCCTTTATGCAAGAGAATTAAAGGCAGAGATGAAGGAAAAGGAGGTGAGTGCAGATGAGGGAATTTAGCGTACTGCGTTATCTGAAAAAATTCAGCATCTGGATTTTGCTCCTTGCCATTGCAGGCTCTGTAGGCATTTATATTTACGGAAAGACCAATCAGGAGTACACCGCTTCCGTGGTGATTGAATATACCAATGATGGGGCGGCTGACGGACTGACGCCGGATGGCAGTAAGATCGATACGGACGAAATCTATTCTTCTACAGTTGTCACTTCTGCCCAGGATGATCTGGGCCTTACAGGAGATGCAGAAGTTATCCGTGCCGGATGTTCGGTGGAGGAAGTGATAACCGATGAACAGGCGACCAAGAATGAAGCACTCCTGGAACAGGGAGAGGATCCGGAGTTCTTTGCCACCACTTACAAAGTGAGATTTGTAGCCGGCGGGGACAAATCCGCAGACTACGCCAGGGATGTGCTGGATGCCATCATCAAAAACTACTGCACCTTCTACACGGAGAAATACATAGAGCAGTCAGTCCTGCCCAATGGAACCAGTGAACTTACGGATAAGGAATATGATTATATTGACTGCGCTTCTGTGATCGAGAGCACCACAGCGGATATGCTTGAGTATCTGCAGATCAAAAAAGACGCCTATCCGGATTTCAGAGCTTCTTCCACAGGCTATACCTACACGGATCTGTATGATATATACGAACATTTTTACAATTATGAGGTACCAAGCCTTTATGCAAAGGTGCTGACCAGCGGCAAATCGACAGCCAAGGACGAACTGATCAACCGGTTGAACAATGAACTTGATGAATATGAGCTTGCAATCGAAGACGGCGAAAGACAGGCAGACTATCTGGAAGCTCTGATGGAGACCTATACAGAGCAGAATAAGGATGCCTTCGATTACAATTACAATTCCGATGACGAAGACACCTCTGCATCTGATTATATTTTAAATGATATTGAACAGAACGATTCCGGCGCCGATGTGCTGACAAGCTATGACTCTCTTTTGGATGAGTATGTGGGAATTAAAGAACAGATTGCACAAAATGAAGTGGATCTTCGCCATGTAAATTATCTGCTAAAGGCTTTTGAAAGCGATAAAGAAGAGAAAATTTCCGATGAGGAACTTAAGCAGGTGGTGGATTCCTGCATTGAGAATCTGAACACTTACTATGCCTTGGTGAAGGATCAGGGCATGGAGCTGAATGAGAATGTCAGCGCTAAGAACCTGCAGATGTTAAGTTCTGTGAATGTTTCTTCAGCGATCAATCTGAAGCTGTACATTGTGTTAGCGGCAGTATTTTTCCTGATTGTCGGCGTACTGGGCGCGATCCTGATCGGACGTATCATCGATTTTGTGGAGTATTTCATGTTTGTGGACCACACTGTCAATATGGCAAACCGGGCAAGGTGTGACCAGTATATCGCTGAACTTTCAAGGAAGCTTTTGCCGGAGAGCATGGCCTGCGCATATATTTCCGTGTCAAATCTTAAAGAAATTTCCGATGCTTATGGACGGAATGTGGGAGATGAGGCCTTGAAAGAATTTGCAGAAATCCTGAAGGCATTTGCGGATGCCTATGGATTTGTGGGCTACAACGGAGCCGGTCAGTATATGGCCTTTTTCCCGGAGTGTAACGATAATAAGCTGGAGGCGATCCTGGCCGTTTTGAAGAAGCAGGTGAGTGAGTTTAACAAGCGCTCGGAGACCTATAAGATCAAATATACTTGCGGAACGGCTGTGTCGACCACGGAAAATATATATGAGGCAAGAGCGCTCTTAAAGCTTGCCATTGGGCGCAATATGGAGAAGACGAAGAAGAACTCGTAGGAGAATTGCAGGTGAATCTGCAGAAGAAAGGAGCCCTTATGTTTGGCAAAAAGAAAGAGTCAAAAGAAGTGACGGAACTGAAAATGCAGATTGCAGAGCTTGAGGGTAAACTGTCCCGCTCGCAGGGCGCATTTATCCAGGCGAAGCTTGCAGGTAGAGAGCCGGATGAAGAAGATATCAGGTTTCATGATAAATATATGAAGGAGATTGAAACGCTTCGCGAGAAGATCAAGAAACTGGAGGCTTAACCATGAAGATTGCAATGATCGGACAAAAGAGAATTCCATCAAGAGAAGGCGGAATCGAGATCGTTGTGGAGGAACTTGGCGTTCGCATGGTTGAGAGAGGCCATCAGGTGGATTGTTTTAACAGGTGGGACGACTTTTCTTCCCATCCGCCCAGGAGCTACAAAGGCATTCGTATGAAAAAGGTGCCAACGCCTAAGAATCCGAAACTGAATGCTTTTGTATATTCGGTGTTAGCAACCCTTCGGGCCATGTGCGGCGGTTACGATGTGATCCACTATCATGCAGAAGGTCCTTGCGCTATGACCTGGATCCCGAAGCTTTTTAAAAAGCCGGTGGTGTCTACCATTCACGGCCTTGACTGGCAGCGGGCAAAATGGGGCGGCTTTGCCACAAAGTATCTGCAGTTTGGCGAGAAGCAGGCGGCTCTTAATTCGGACGCAGTGATCGTTTTATCCAAAGCCATGCAGGATTACTTCCTGGATATGCATGGGAGGGACACCATTTACCTGCGTAACGGCGTGTCTATTGTTCCCGGGACAGCACCTTCGCTGATCACGGAAAAATGGGGACTTAAGGGTGATGATTATATCCTTTTTCTTGCGCGGATCGTGCCGGAGAAGGGACTGCATTATCTGATCCAGGCTTATGATCAGATCAAGACAGACAAGAAGCTCGTAGTGGCCGGCGGTCTGGATGATACGGACTATGTAAGAGAAATCAAAGCCATGGCAGCGGGCAATGAGAATATCATCCTTGCTGATTTTGTGACGGGAGACCTTCGGGAGGAGCTGATGAGCAACTGCTTCCTCTATGTGCTGCCGTCGGATATTGAGGGTATGTCCATCAGTCTTTTGGAGTCGTTAAGCTTTGGCGTGCGCTGTCTGGTGTCCGATATCAGTGAAAATGCAGAGGCTTCCAAAGAATATGCAAACTATTTCAACAAGTCTGACGTGGCGGATTTGAAAAAGAAACTGGAATATATTTTAAATGATAGAAATGATTTTGACCGGGCTAAGCAGATCGACTTTGTGACCAGAGAGTATGGCTGGGATCAGGTGGTGGATGAGACCCTTCGCATTTACGAGACGGCGATCGCAGCACCGAAGACCTTGAAGGGCGCACACGACTTGAGCAAGACTAACCGCCGAATCAAAGAGATCGTGGCAAGTATTGAGACCCTGGAGGCGAGAAGGAAGCGTTCCGAGATCGCTATCATGGATGCCATGATGAAGGGCGAGCCGCTGCCGGCGGACGATGTGAGATTCTTCAAGCATTTTGCTTCGGAGATTGAAATCTTAAGAGAAGAACTGGCACTGCTTAGAAAAAAGGAGGGGTAGTATGTATCGGCGTAAGATCGCGCAATGGCTGAAACATATGGATTTTACGATTCTGGATTTGGTAAGCCTTTTTGCTTCCATGCTCCTGGCCTTTTACATCCGCAAACCCATTGAGGCTCATATTTATGAGAGCCGGGAGTACTTAAGCCTGCTTATAAGCCTTCTGGTGATCGATTTCATCTCCCTTTCCATGACCAATGGAATGAAGGAAATCTTAAGGCGGGGCTACATGATCGAGATGGCCTATACGATCCGAAATGTGGGAATCGTATTCTGCCTGGAAACTATGTTTTTGTTCAGCATGCAGTTAGGTGATGCTTATTCACGTATCACGTTTTTCTACACTATGCTGTTCTACCTGATCTTAAGTTACAACACCCGTGTTATCTACAAGGACATTTACAAGAGGACCATTATCCCCAAACGCGGCAGATCCCTCCTTGTGATCACGGATATTGAAAGTTTAAATGATTTGAATACGTATGTGAATGAGCGGTATTTTGACTCCTTCCGACTGGCGGGGGTGTGTCTGACGAACCAGCCGGAGAAAGGAATTTTGACAACCACGCTTCCCATTGTCTGCACGGTGGATGAAGTGTATGACTGGGTGCGTTTAAACTGGGTGGATCAGGTGCTTCTGGTCCTGCCGCCTGACGAGCAAATGACATCTCTTGCTCATGCGTTTACCGATATGGGTATCACGGTTCACATGGGAATCAATCATTTGATGAACATGCTGCCGGGAGGCAAGCGGCAGATTGAGCAGATCGGTGGCTTTGATGTGGTCACTGTATTCTGGAACAGCTCCAATTTCGTGGAGGCGGGCATCAAGCGTCTCTTTGATATCATCGGCGGATTTATCGGCTGCATTGCAACCCTTATATTGACCCTGTTTTTGGCGCCGGCTATCTACTTTTCGTCAAAGGGACCGGTTTTCTTTACTCAGGAGCGGATCGGCCGCAACGGAAAACCGTTTAAGGTATATAAGTTCCGCAGCATGTACACAGATGCGGAGGAACGGAAGAAAGAATATATGGCGCAAAACCGCGTGAAAGATGGTATGATGTTTAAACTGGACTTTGACCCTCGTATCATTGGCAACGTGGAGCTGCCTGACGGCACAAGAAAGACAGGCCTTGGAGAATTTATCCGCAAGACCAGTCTTGATGAATTCCCACAGTTTTTCAATGTCCTTAAAGGGGACATGAGTCTCGTGGGGACCAGACCACCTACACGGGATGAATGGGCCAAGTACCAGAACCATCACCGCGCCCGCATGGCTATGCGGCCGGGTATTACCGGCATGTGGCAGGTGTCAGGCAGAAGCAATATTACCGATTTCGAAGAGATCGTGCGCCTGGATACCAAGTATATTGCCCAGTGGACATTGGCACTGGATGTTAAGATTTTATTTAAAACCGTCTTTGTGGTGATCAAAGGCGAGGGAAGTATGTAATTTGGAGGAACAAGCTTATGAACAAACCGGTGCTTGTGATCATGGCAGCCGGCATGGGCAGCCGATACGGCGGTTTAAAGCAGATCGACCCGGTGGACCCTTACGGTCATATCATCATGGATTTTTCCATGTACGATGCGCATCTGGCAGGATTTGAGAAGGTTGTATTTATCATAAAAGAGGAAAATGAAGCGGATTTTAAGGAAGCTGTGGGCAACCGTATTTCCAAATATATGGATGTGGCTTACGTTTTCCAGGATACATCAAAGATCCCGGAAGGATTTTCTGTCCCGGAAGGACGTGTAAAGCCCTGGGGAACCGGACATGCCGTGCTTTGCGCTTCGGATGAGGTGGATGGTCCGTTTGCAGTGATCAATGCAGATGACTACTACGGAAGAGAGGCTTTTCAGCTGATATATGATTTTCTCTCTACCCACACGGATGATGAGAAATACCGCTATGCGATGGTTGGGTATGAGCTTGATAATACTGTGACAGACAGCGGCTATGTTTCGCGAGGAATCTGTGTGACCAATGAGGATCAGGAACTGCAGTCGATCACGGAGCGCACCCATATCGAGAGAAGAGCAGATGGGATCGCATATACGGAAGATGAGGGGGCAACCTGGAATTATGTGCCGGCGGACACCATAGTATCTATGAATATGTGGGGCTTTTCCGGCAGTTTTATGAAAGAATTAAAGGAACGTTTTCCGGCCTTTTTATCGTCGGGTATCAAGACCAATCCTCTGAAGTGTGAATATTTCCTGCCGGCAGTGGTAAGCGCCCTTTTGGAAGAAGAAAAAGCAACAGCTAATGTGCTGCATTCAAAAGACCGCTGGTTTGGTGTCACTTACAAAGAAGACAAGCCATTTGTGATGGCATCGATTCAGAAGATGAAGGACGATGGAATCTATCCGGAGCGCCTTTGGGAGGAAGCTTAAGTGGCAGCGGTAACCGATATACAGAAAAAAGAAGTGATCGACGGCTTTCGTTTCCGGGGAAAACTATTAGAGAGCAAACCATTTGGCGGCGGTCACATTAATGATACTTTTCTCCTGACTTTTGAGGGAGAAGATGGGAATCCTTTTAAGATCGTGCTCCAGCGCATGAATCACCATGTGTTTAAAAAACCGGTGGAGCTGATGGAAAACGTGATGAACGTCACGTCATTTCTCAGGCAGTATGCCAGAGATCATGGCGGGGATCCGGACCGGGAGACGCTGCATTTTATCAAATCAAAGGAAGGGGCACCTTACTACAAAGACTCCTTTGGCGATTACTGGCGTGCCTATGTATTTATCGCAGATGCAAGCAGCCTTACGTCGGTGCGGAACACGGAAGATTTTTACCAGAGCGCGGTGGCATTCGGAGAATTTCAGAAGAAATTAGCCTCATTTCCGGCGGAAAAGCTTCACGAGACGATCCCGGATTTCCACAATACCAGGGAGCGTTTTAAGACATTTACGGAGACAGTGGCGGCTGACCCTATGGGGCGGGCCGCAGGTGTAGCAGAGGAGATCGCCTTTGTAAAGGAACGGGAAGATCTGGCATGTTTTTTCCAGGACCTGTTGGACAAGGGAGAGCTGCCGCTTCGGGTGACTCACAATGACACAAAGCTTGATAATATACTGTTTGACGATGCTACGGGAAAAGCCATCTGCGTGATCGATCTTGACACCGTGATGCCGGGACTGGCTGTGTTTGATTTTGGAGACTCCATCCGTTTTGGCGCCAATCCGGCAAGAGAAGACGAGAAAGACCTTACCAAGGTGTACTGTGACCTTGAACTGTTTGAGGCCTATGTGAAAGGATTTCTTGCAGGGGTTGACGGGAAGCTTACAAAGCGCGAGATCGACCTTTTGCCTATGGGCGCAAAGGAAATGACCTACGAGTGCGGCATGCGTTTTTTGGCTGACTACATTGACGGAGATCACTATTTTAAGATCGATTACCCGGAGCAGAATTTGGACCGGGCAAGAACCCAGTTTAAGCTGGTTAAAGATATGGAAGATAAATGGGAGCAGATGCTTTCGATTGTAGAGAGGGAGGCAGATCATGGCTAGAATTATGATCACCGGCGGCGCCGGATATATTGGAAGTCACACCGCATTGGAACTTTTAAATGCCGGATTTGATGTGGTGGTATACGATAACTTAAGCAATGCGTCAAAGGAAGCTATCGATCGTGTGGAAGAGCTGACGGGAAAGAAGATCTCTTTCTACGAAGGCGATGTGCTTGACCGCGCATACTTAAAGGAAGTATTTGAAAAGGAGCCTGTGGATGCGGTGATCCACTGCGCAGCCTTAAAATCTGTGGGAGAGTCTGTGAGCAAGCCGCTGGAATATTATGAGAATAATATTTCCGGTACACTGGCATTGTTAGCCGTGATGGATGAAGTGGGCGTTAAAAATATCGTCTTCAGCTCATCGGCAACGGTTTACGGCGATCCGGAAGTGGTTCCGATCACCGAGGATTGCCCAAAAGGGCAGTGCACCAATCCATATGGATGGACCAAGTCTATGATGGAGCAGATCATGACAGACCTCCAGAAGGCAAAGCCTGAATGGAACGTGATCCTGCTGCGATACTTTAACCCGGTAGGGGCACACATCAGCGGCCGTATTGGCGAGGACCCGAAGGGAATCCCGAACAATCTGATGCCTTACATTTCCCAGGTGGCAGTCGGAAAGCTTCCGTGTCTGGGGGTATTTGGCAATGACTATGACACACCCGACGGTACCGGTGTCAGAGACTACATCCACGTGGTGGATCTGGCCATCGGGCATGTAAAAGCTATCGAATATATTTTCACCGATCCGGGACTGGATGTGATAAACTTAGGTACCGGCGTGGGCTATTCGGTTCTTGATATGGTTCATGCGTTTTCAAAGGCCATCGGACGTGACCTCCCGTATGAGATCAAGCCAAGACGCGCCGGCGATATTGCCATGTGCTATGCAGATCCGGGAAAGGCAGCCAAAGTCCTTGGTTGGAAAGCCGAGAGGGGCCTGGAGGAGATGTGCGCCGATACCTGGAGATGGCAGAAAAATAATCCAAACGGCTACGAGGGTTAATTCATGAGCAAAACAGAAACCAATGACAAATTAAAACTGGATGGCCGGTTTCGGATCTACATCAGCATTCCGATCATCATGGGGGTATTCCTGATCGGCATGTGTATCTGGGTCTATTCCATTGGAAGAAAAGCGGGATTTGCATTAAGTTTGCTGACCATGGGGTACATTGTGGTCGTGCTGGCACTCTATATTTACAGCAGAAATGCACTGAAAGAGGATATGATTGCATTCTCCACCAGATTCGGTATGCTGCAAAACGAACTGATGGGCAGAATGTCTCTGCCTTATGCAATGCTTAGCGGCAAAGGGAAGGTATTGTGGATGAATGATGCTTTTGAGGCAATCTTCGGGGATGTTCTGGAGGAAGATCCTGACATCACCGGTCACATTATGTCCCTGACAAGAGAGGTGCTGCCACAGAAGGCGGACGAATCTTTTGAAATGGAGGTCCGTTATCTTGACCGGGAATATATGGCAAAGCTTCGGGGCGTGGCTTTAGAGGGCATGCAGAAGACCGAGTGGATCTTAAACCTTATGACTTCCCAGAATTATGTGATCGCTGTAAGTCTTCAGGATGTGACAGAGCTTAAACGCCTGAAAAGGGAAAATGAAGAGCAGCGTTTGGTGGCAGGTCTTATCTATATCGACAACTTCGATGAAGTGATGGGAAGTGTGGAGGAAGCCAGGCAGTCCCTTCTCTTGGCACTCGTAGACCGAAAGATCAACCAGTATATTTCCAAAAAAGACGGTATTGTCAAGCGCCTGGAAAATGATAAATATTTCATTGTCATAAAAAAGCAGTGTTTTAAAGAAATCGAGGAAGACCGCTTCTCTCTTTTGGAAGATGTGAAGAGTGTGGCCCTTGGAAACGGTGGCACCATGTCTCTTTCCATTGGGCTTGGACTTAGCAAAGACTCCTATGAGCAGTGTTATAATTATGCTCGTGTTGCTATCGACCTGGCCTTGGCAAGAGGCGGCGACCAAGCGGTCATCAAAGACAGTGATGGTATCACTTATTATGGCGGCAAAAATGAAATGCAGGCAAAGAGCACCCGGGTGAAAGCCAGAGTCAAGGCAGAGGCGCTCAGGGAACTGCTTACCGTCAACGATTCCATTTTCATTATGGGGCACAAGATGGGAGATGCGGATTCATTAGGCGCTGCCATGGGTATCTATAGGGCTGCAAAATCCCTGGGTAAGAACGCTCATGTGGTGATCAATGAGATTTCCGCATCGCTGAAGCCTTTGTACAATCTGTATGCGGATGAGGAGTCCTATCCGGAGGATATGTTTATGGAGCCGGAGGAGGCTGTGGTATCTGCCAGAGCTGATTCGTTGGTAGTGGTAGTGGACGTAAACCGGCCGAAGATGACCGAATGTGAAGAGCTTCTTCGCATGTGTAAGACTGTTGTGGTCTTGGATCACCACAGACAGTCCTTTGACCATATTGAGAATACAGTTCTTTCTTACATTGAACCCTATGCATCTTCTGCTTCGGAGATGGTGGCAGAAGTGCTGCAGTATATAGCAGATGACATCAGGATCTCCAGACTGGAGGCCAGCGGACTTTATGCCGGCATCATGATCGATACCAGCAATTTCGCGTATCGCTCCGGTGTGCGAACCTTTGAGGCAGCAGCGTTCCTTAAGAGAAAAGGTGCGGACACCACACTGATCCGCAAAATTTTCCGGGACGATATGGACGCCTACAGGGCGAAGGCGGAGATCATTGCAAGTGCAACGGTGTACCGGGAAAAATTTGCTGTTGCCATCGGCACCGGGCTTGAGGTTGAAAGTCCGACAATCATCGGTGCCCAGGCTGCAAATGAGCTTCTGGATATCAATGAGATCAAGGCATCTTTTGTACTGACAGAGTACAACGGACGCATTTATATAAGCGCAAGATCGATCGACGAGGTGAATGTGCAGATCGTCATGGAACGTTTGGGAGGAGGCGGCCATGCCAATGCGGCAGGCGCGCAGTTTGACCACACGGACATGAAGGAAGCAGAGAAGACCTTGAAGGAAACAATCGATCTGATGCTTGAGAAGGGAGATATTTAAATGAAAGTAATTTTGACACAGGATGTGAAATCTCTTGGAAAAAACGGCGAGATCGTCAATGTGAGCGATGGCTATGCAAGAAATTTCATTTTAAAGACCAACAAAGGTGTGGAGGCAAACTCCAAGAATTTAAATGATCTGAAGTTAAAGAAAGCCAATGATGACAAAGTGGCTTTGGAAATGTATGAGGCAGCAGTCGCTTTGGGCGAGAAGATCAAAGCCGGACAGGTAGTCTGCAAGATCAAGACCGGTGAGGGCGGAAAGGTATTCGGATCTGTCTCTTCCAAGGAAATCGCACAGGCAGCTAAAGATCAGCTGTCTCTTGATATCGACAAGAAGAAAATCGTTCTGAAGGAGACCATCAAGAGCCTGGGCGTGCACAATGTACCTGTAAAACTTCATGCAAAAGTAACTGTAGAGCTTAAGGTTCTGGTAGAGAGCGAGGCTTAAAATGGAAGAAGCACTCATCAAACGAGTGATGCCAAACAGCATAGAGGCGGAGCAGGCAGTGATCGGCGCCATGCTGATGGACAAGGACGCCATCTTAGACGCATCCGAGATCATCGCAGGCAGGGATTTTTACCAGACATCCTACGGTATCGTATTCGACACGATCGTGGAGCTTTTTAATGAAGGAAAGACCGTGGATATCATCACGCTCTTAGACCGGTTAAAAGAAAAGGAAGTTCCATCGGAAATTGCCAGCGTTGAATTTGTCAGAGATCTGGCCATGGCAGCAGAGACGTCTGCCAATGCAAAGCAGTATGCCCAGATCGTGGCAGACAAATCACTGCTGAGACGCATGATCAAGCTGAATGAGGAGATCGCCAATGCCTGCTATCTTGGAAAAGATCCGGTGGCAGAGATTATGGACAAGACGGAGAAATCGGTGTTTGACCTTCTGCAAACCCGTGGCTCCGGGGATTACACACCGATCAAGGAAGTGGTCTTAAACGCTTTGGGAAGAGTTGAGAAAGCGTCCAAAGCAAAAGGTGCCGTCACAGGTATCCCTACGGGCTTTGTGGATTTAGACTACAAATTGTCGGGCCTGCAGCCGTCAGATCTTGTGCTGATCGCAGCCAGACCATCTATGGGAAAAACAGCATTTGTTTTAAATATTGCCCAGTATGTGGCATTTAAGAAAGAGAAAAGTGTGGCTATATTCAGCCTTGAGATGTCAAAGGAGCAGCTGGTAAACCGACTGTTTTCACTGGAATCCCAGGTGGATGCCCAGTCCATCCGTTCCGGAAGCCTGAAGGATTCGGAGTGGGAGAAGTTGATCGAAGGCGCCGGCGTTATCGGAAGCTCCAAGCTGATCATCGACGACACACCGGGCATTTCCGTATCGGAACTGCGATCGAAATGCCGCAAATATAAGCTGGAGCACGACCTTGATCTGATCATCATCGACTATCTGCAGCTGATGAGCGGAAGCGTGGGCAGAAGAAGCGAGTCCAGACAGCAGGAAATCTCCGAGATTTCCAGATCCTTAAAGGCGATTGCCAGAGAGTTGAACGTCCCGGTGGTTGCCTTGTCACAGCTGTCCCGTGCGGTAGAATCCAGACCTGACAAGCGTCCCATGCTTTCTGACCTTCGTGAGTCGGGAGCTATTGAGCAGGATGCGGATGTGGTAATGTTCATTTACAGAGATGATTATTATAACAAGGATTCTGACAAGAAAAAACAGGCGGAGATCATCATCGCCAAACAGAGAAACGGCCCGATCGGAACAGTTGAGTTAGCGTGGCTGTCAGAATATACGAAATTTGCAAATCTGTCGAAAGACAGACACTGAGAAAGAATCATATGGGATCAAATCGTTACGAAATCGATATGTGCAACGGACCACTGTTTTCCAAACTAGTGGTCTTTGCTTTGCCCGTCGTTCTGTCGGGCGTTTTACAATTGTTATTTAATATGGTGGACATCATTGTGGTGGGACGTTTTGCCGGGAGCGCTGCCATGGCTGCCGTGGGAGCGACTGCCACTCTGATCAGCGTTAGTACTACCCTGTTCATCGGCGTGTCTATGGGGGCAAATGTGATCGCGGCCCGTTCTTTTGCGCTGGGGGACAAAAAAAGTATGCATGAGATCGTGCACACAGCCGTCCTGACAGGTTTGTTAAGCGGTGTTTTGATCTTTTGTCTTGGTATGGTATTTATAAGCCCGGTACTGAAGGTGATGGGAACACCGGCAGACATTATCGACCAATCAGCCATTTATATGAAGCTGTACTTTATGGGAATGCCTTTTTTCATGGTCTACAACTTTGGCGCAGCTATACTCCGGGCTATCGGAGATACAAGAAGACCTTTGTATTATCTGATCATAGCGGGAGTCAGCAACATAGGACTGAATCTTTTCCTGGTGATCGTATTCCATTTAGGCGTCATCGGCGTAGCCCTTGGGACAGTGCTTTCTCAGATGATCTCGTCCATTCTGGTGACCATTACGTTATGTAAAAGCGAAGGGTCTTATAAATTATATTTGAGCAAACTCCACATAAATGGAGGGATGCTTCTTAAAACATTACAGGTGGGAATCCCTGCAGGAATGCAATCTATGCTGATCTGCGCTTCCAACGCATTGATCCAGTCATCCATCAACTCTTTCGGAACACTGGTGATCGCTGGAAATACCGCCTCCATGAACATTATGAACTGCATGTTCTTTGCGGCTAACGGTATCACCCAGACAGGTCTTAGCTTTACCAGTCAGAACGCCGGAGTCGGAAATTATAAGAGAATATTAAAAATCCTTGGAGAGTGTGCGGCTTTGGAATGCTTAGTAGAGATTCCGTTAGGACTCCTGGCCTATATTTTCGGTGAAAATATTCTGGGAATCTTTACGACGGATCCACGGGTGATCGCCTACGGTATGATCAACGTGAGCATCACCACGGTCCCTTATTTTCTGTGCGGGATCATGGATATGGTGCCGGGGTGTATCCGCGGCATGCGGGTGTCAGTCCCGCCGATGCTTATATCGGTCACAGGCGTTGTGGGTCTTCGTGTGCTTTGGATCTTCTTCCTGTTTCCGAAGTATCATACCTTACAGATGATCTACTGGTCATATCCGGCCAGCTGGGTCATTACCTCTTCGGCACAGCTGGTCTGCTTTTTCTTTGTGTGGAATAAGAAGAAAGAAACCCTTACCTGATCCGGGTAAGGGTTTCTTAATTGCTTAGAATAAATGATTTCCTTATTCTGCCTTTGGTGCATCAACAGGACAAACTGCTGCGCAAGAACCGCAGTCTGCACAAAGATCAGCATCAATCTCATACTTGTCATCGCCTTCAGAGATAGCGCCTAACGGACACTCGTCAATACAAGTACCGCATGAAACGCATTCATCGCCAATTACATATGCCATGATAGAACCTCCTTGTAAAATTCGTGTTGTGTGTGCGACCTGAAAGTTTCTTCAAGTCTTATTCATATACTATTCCAAAAAAAATAATTTCACAAGTACAAAAATAGAAACATTTCCTTATTGATAAAAATTTAAGAAAAATTCACACAAATGAGGGGGCAATTGTTGTATAGTGGTGGGAAGGAAAGGTAGAAACAATGATCGTTTCTTATATATGGGAGCAAAGAAGATGTTTGACAGAAAACGGATGCATATGATCGCACTGACGATGATCTTTATACTTGCGCTGTCGGGATGTGCCAGGGAAGAAGCTGTCTACACCCCCAGTGAACAGCATGAAGGGGAGAATGCAGAAGAGACCCCGGAGTACCAGCAGAAGCTTGCCATGGTGGAGCCGGAGGATTACACTTCTGTTTATGGCCTTGACTTAGAGGCCGGAAGCACCATCAGCGTAATCGGTAAGAGCGCATCGGATGAGTTTTGGGATGAACTTAAGAGAGGGGCTAAACAGGCGCAGGACGATATCAATGCTTACCTTGGATATGAAGGTGAGGATCAGATCAAGGTCAATTACAGTGGCGCCACAGTGGCTGACAGTGTGGATGAGCAGGTGAATATCCTGGACGAAGAGCTTGCCAGATATCCGGTGGCCATCGCCATCGCCATCTCTGATACCAAGTCCTGTGAGGTGCAGTTTGATCTGGCGGGGGAGAACGGGATTCCCATCGTTGCAGTGGATTCTTCCAATGAGTACGCAGGGATCGTGGCATCTATAGAGACAAAGAATAAAGAAAGCGGCACGTTCGTAGCAGAACAGCTGGCAGAGGATATTTCCGGTGAAGGCGAGGTCGTGATCTTTACCAACAATGTAAGCTCCCAATCCATCGCCTCCAGATTGAAGGGATTTAGAACAACACTCAAAGAATATGAAGGGATCACCCATGTGCGCATTGTCAATCTGGACAATCAGGATAAGCTAAGAGCATATTATGCGAAGGGGAATGGATTGGATACAGAGAAGGACGCAGAAGAACTGGAGGCACTTTCTTTGGAGGAACTGGTGGATTATCTCTTTGAATCCATGCCGGATACCAAGGCAGTGTTTGCCACCGATGACGATGCCACAGAGTATGCGCTTGCCACGGTAAAACGGCTGGGTGCAGATGTGAAGGTTTACGGTTATGACGCAGACCGTGAGGAGATTGAAGCGTTAAAAAACGGAGAGATCGCAGGACTGATCGTGCAGAATCCATTTGGAATGGGCTATGCGGCAGTGGTGGCAGCAGCCAGAGCAAGCCTTGGGATGGCCAACGAAGGTTATGTTAACACCGGCTACAAATGGGTGACAGCGGAGAATGTTGACAGTGAAGAAATCCAGGCGATCCTCTACTAACAGCAAAAATTAAAATCCAAGGAGAATTATATGAGTACTTTTTTACCGGCAGATATATTGCTGCCGAAGACAGAGGATATGATGCGCTGGTCTGTGGTGGCCTGCGATCAGTTTACTTCTGAACCGGATTACTGGAAACGAGTGGAGGAGACGGTGGCATCTACGGGAGCCATTTCCACACTTTCATTAATCTTGCCGGAAGCCTATCTGGGGACAGAGAAAGAAGCCTCAAAGGTGGAGAGCATTCACCGTACGATGCAGAAATATCTGGAAGAGGAAAGGTTTACGATACGCCCTTCTTCTTATATCTATATAGAAAGAACTATGGCAAATGGAAAGATCCGTCAGGGGATCATCGGGATGGTGGATCTGGAAGATTATGACTATGCAAAGGGAGCCACTTCGCCTATCCGGGCTACAGAGGCGACCGTGGTGGAGCGGATTCCGCCTCGCATGCGGGTGCGCAAGGGAGCGCCTTTGGAACTGCCACACATCCTGCTTTTGATGGATGATGAACCGGGACAGGTGATCGAACCTTTGGCGGAGCTTACGGACACGTTTGAAAAAGTGTATGATTTTGATCTGATGGAAGAGGGCGGCCATATCACCGGCTGGGTACTTTCCGAGGAGGCGAAAGCGGCTTTCGGTGAGAGGATAGCAGCCTATGAGAAGACGGCAGCGCTTCCTTATGCAATGGGCGACGGGAATCACTCGCTGGCGACTGCAAAAGCTTGCTATGAAGCGTTGAAAGAAGCACATCCGGACGAGGATCTTTCCGGTCACCCTGCCAGATATGCGCTGGTAGAACTTGAGAATATCCACTGCCAGGCGCTGGAGTTTGAACCGATCCACAGAATCCTTACCGGGGTGAACCCCTACGAACTTTTGACAGAGCTTAAACAGAATGCAGGGAAGCCTATCACCATCGGTGAAAATGAAGAAGGAAGCCGTGGCTATGAGCTTACCTGGATCACGAAGGAGAGCCGTGGATACATTTACTTAAATGATGCAGTGAGTCCTGTGGAAGTAGGGGTGCTGCAACCGTTTTTGGATGACTATCTGAAAGACCATGAAGGGGAGATCGACTATATCCATGGAGCGGATGTGGTGGAGCGACTGGCAAAAGAAGAGAATGCCATCGGTTTTCTGCTTCCGCCAATGGCAAAGAGTAAACTGTTTGAAGGAGTTATTTCAGATGGCGCATTGCCAAGAAAGACATTTTCCATGGGCCACGCTAAAGAGAAGCGGTATTATCTGGAGGCAAGAAAAATCCTGTAGCTATAAGAACCACAACATCTTGTGCTTGAAATCCGGCTGGGACATACCAACCGGATTTTAAACGTTTTTGTGGCTGAAATATTCAATATTTGAAGGAAAAATGCTTGACATTAAACTGTCTGCATAATAAAATTATTTAGCGTGCATGAATATGCATTGTATTTTTGTGCGCCCATTTATCGGTCTGAGATCACATTCCCGACCGGTAAGAAACCGATAGAATTACGACCCGTAATCCTATTGCAACTTATTATTAACATAGGAGGTGAAAGGAATGCCAACATTTAACCAGTTAGTTAAAAACGGACGTCAGACAGCAGTTAAGAAGTCTACAGCTCCAGCTCTTCAGAAGGGTTATAACTCTCTGAGAAAAAGAGCAACGAACGAATCTTCTCCACAGAAGAGAGGTGTGTGTACAGCAGTTAAGACAGCTACACCTAAGAAGCCTAACTCAGCTCTTAGAAAAATCGCCAGAGTTCGTCTTTCTAACGGTATCGAGGTAACAAGCTACATCCCAGGCGAAGGTCACAACCTTCAGGAGCATAGCGTTGTTCTTATCCGTGGAGGAAGAGTAAAAGACCTTCCAGGTACAAGATACCACATCATCAGAGGTACACTTGATACAGCAGGTGTTGCCAAGAGAAGACAGGCACGTTCTAAGTACGGTGCCAAGAGACCAAAAGACGCTAAGAAGAAATAAGATTTAAGATTAGATCGAAGCGGGTCTTTTAAGACTCGTAATTAGCGCAATGTAGTCACAAACAGAACTATGATTAAAGTAAGTTGCAAGGTATATATAGAGGCAGCTGCAATGCACAGCTGTGATCCGGTATGCCCTAGCACTACACAGTATCATTAGAAAGACACATGTGAGTACCTATGAATTAATCAATAATGTTTAAGGAGGGAAGAACCGTGCCACGTAAAGGACATACTCAGAAAAGAGACGTATTAGCGGATCCGATGTACAACAATAAAGTGGTTACCAAGCTTATCAACAACATCATGCTTGATGGTAAGAAGGGTGTAGCACAGAAGATTGTATACGGCGCATTTGAGACGGTTGAGGCTAAGACCGGTAAGCCGGCACTTGAAGTATTTGAAGAGGCTATGAACAATATCATGCCAGTACTTGAAGTTAAGGCAAGACGTATCGGTGGTGCTACATACCAGGTTCCGATCGAAGTAAGAGCTGACAGAAGACAGGCTTTAGCACTTCGTTGGATGACAACATTCTCACGCAAGAGAGGCGAGAGAACTATGCAGGAGCGTTTAGCAAACGAGATCATGGACGCTGCTAATAATACAGGCGCTTCTGTAAAGAGAAAAGAAGAGATGCACAGAATGGCAGAGGCAAACAAGGCATTTGCTCACTACCGTTTCTAATTTTATCAGGAGGACATAATGGCTGGAAGAGAATACCCATTAGAGAGAACCAGAAATATTGGTATTATGGCCCATATCGATGCTGGTAAGACAACATTGACAGAGCGTATCCTTTATTATACTGGTGTAAACTATAAGATCGGTGATACTCATGAAGGTACTGCTACCATGGACTGGATGGAGCAGGAAGCAGAGCGTGGTATCACAATCACTTCTGCAGCTACAACATGTCACTGGACACTCGAAGAGCAGACCAAGCCAAAGGCTGGAGCTTTAGAGCACCGTATCAACATCATTGATACTCCTGGACACGTTGACTTCACCGTAGAAGTTGAGCGATCACTTCGTGTATTAGACGGTGCCGTAGGTGTGTTCTGTGCTAAGGGTGGTGTTGAACCACAGTCAGAGAACGTATGGCGTCAGGCTGATACATACAACGTACCAAGAATGGCATTTATCAATAAGATGGATATCCTTGGTGCAGATTTTTACAATGCAGTAGAACAGATCAGAACAAGACTTGGTAAGAATGCAATTGTTCTTCAGCTTCCAATCGGTAAGGAAGATGATTTCAAGGGAATCATCGACCTTATGGAGATGAAGGCTTACATCTATAATGATGACAAGGGTGATGATATCACCGTCACAGATATCCCGGAGGATATGGCAGATGATGCAGAGCTTTACCATGAAGAGCTGATCGAGAAGATCTGCGAGCTTGATGAAGAGCTTATGATGATGTATCTCGAGGATGAGATCCCATCCGTTGATGAGATGAAGGCAGCGCTTAGAACCGCTACCTGTGAGTGTAGAGCAATCCCTGTAACATGCGGATCTGCTTACAGAAACAAGGGCGTTCAGAAGATGCTTGATGCAGTTATCGAGTACATGCCTGCTCCGACAGATATCCCGGCTATCAAGGGCGTGGATATGGATGGCAACGAGATCGAGAGACACTCTTCAGATGAAGAACCATTCTCAGCTCTGGCATTCAAGATCATGACAGACCCATTCGTAGGTAAGCTTGCTTACTTCCGTGTATATTCAGGAACAATGAACTCAGGTTCTTATGTCCTGAATGCAACTAAGAATAAGAAGGAGCGTGTTGGACGTATCCTTCAGATGCATGCCAATAAGAGAACCGAACTTGCAAAGGTTTACTCAGGTGATATCGCAGCTGCCATCGGATTTAAGTTCACCACAACAGGTGATACACTTTGTGATGACCAGCACCCGGTTATCCTTGAGTCTATGGAGTTCCCGGAGCCTGTTATCGAGCTGGCTATCGAGCCTAAGACCAAGGCTTCACAGGGCAAGCTTGGTGAGTCTTTAGCAAAACTTGCTGAAGAGGATCCCACATTCCGTGCACATACTGACCAGGAGACAGGCCAGACGATCATCGCCGGAATGGGTGAGCTTCACCTGGAGATCATCGTAGACAGACTTCTCCGTGAGTTTAAGGTTGAGGCAAATGTAGGTGCTCCGCAGGTTGCTTACAAGGAGGCAATCACCAAGGCCGTTGACGTTGACAGCAAGTATGCTAAGCAGTCAGGTGGTCGTGGACAGTACGGACACTGTAAAGTTAAATTTGAGCCAATGGATGCCAACGGCGAAGAGTTGTTCAAGTTTGAATCAACTGTAGTCGGTGGTGCGATCCCGAAGGAGTATATCCCGAAGGTTGGCGAAGGTATCGAGGAAGCTATGCAGACAGGTATCCTTGGCGGATTCCCTGTAGTTGGTGTATATGCGAACTGTTATGATGGATCTTACCATGAGGTCGATTCATCAGAGATGGCATTCCACATCGCAGGATCTCTTGCATTCAAGGATGCTATGAAGAAGGCAGAACCGGTACTTCTTGAGCCAATCATGAAGGTTGAGGTTACTATGCCGGAAGAGTACATGGGTGATGTTATCGGTGATATCAACTCACGCCGTGGACGTATCGAAGGTATGGATGATCTTGGCGGCGGTAAGATCGTTCGTGGATTTGTTCCGTTGTCAGAGATGTTCGGATATTCAACAGATCTCCGTTCAAGAACACAGGGACGTGGTAACTACTCAATGTTCTTTGAGAGATATGAGCAGGTTCCGAAGTCAGTTCAGGAGAAGGTTTTATCCAACAAATAGAGCTTGGTGAAAAAGCCTTGATTAAGGCTTGAAAATAGATATATTTTTTAATATAATCAGAAATAGCCGAGTAACGAAATAATTAAAAATGCCTAGAGTAATTATATTTTTTAAGGAGGATATTCAAAATGGCAAAAGAGAAATTTAACAGAAGTAAACCACATTGTAATATCGGTACAATTGGACACGTTGACCATGGTAAAACAACTTTAACAGCTGCTATTACTAAGGTTTTAGCACAGAGAGTTGCTGGTAACAAGGTTGTAGATTTCGAGAATATCGATAAAGCTCCGGAAGAGAGAGAGCGTGGTATCACTATTTCAACAGCTCACGTTGAGTATGAGACAGAGAAGCGTCACTATGCACACGTTGACTGCCCAGGACATGCTGACTACGTTAAGAACATGATCACTGGTGCTGCTCAGATGGATGGTGCTATCCTCGTAGTAGCTGCAACAGATGGTCCTATGGCTCAGACAAAGGAGCACATCCTTCTTTCTCGTCAGGTAGGTGTACCTTACATCATCGTATTCCTTAACAAGTGCGATATGGTTGATGACGATGAGCTTATCGAGTTAGTAGAGATGGAAGTTTCTGAGCTTCTTGAAGAGTATGGATTTGAGGATTGCCCGATCGTTAAGGGTTCTGCTCTTAAGGCTCTTGAAGATCCGAATTGCGAGTGGGCTGACAACATCATGGAGCTTATGGACACAGTTGATAGCTATGTTCCGGATCCAGAGCGTGATACAGATAAGCCATTCCTTATGCCAGTAGAGGACGTATTCACAATCACAGGTCGTGGTACAGTTGCTACAGGTAGAGTAGAGCGTGGTACACTTCACCTCAATGAGCCACTTGAGATCGTTGGTGTTAAGGAAGAGAACCAGAACACAGTATGTACAGGTATCGAGATGTTCAGAAAACAGCTTGATGAGGCTATGGCTGGTGATAACATCGGTGCTCTTCTTCGTGGTATCAACCGTGATCAGATCGTTCGTGGACAGTGCCTTTGCAAACCAGGTACAGTAACATGCCACAGCAAGTTCACATCACAGGTTTACGTTCTTACTAAAGAAGAGGGTGGACGTCATACTCCATTCTTTAACAACTATCGTCCACAGTTCTATTTCAGAACAACAGACGTAACAGGTGTTTGTAACCTTCCAGAGGGCGTTCAGATGTGTATGCCTGGCGATCATATTGAGATGACAATCGAGCTTATTCACCCAGTAGCAATGGAAGAGGGTCTTACATTCGCTATCCGTGAGGGTGGACGTACAGTAGGTTCAGGTAAGGTTGTAACAATCATCGAGTAATCTTGTTGAGTGTTAAACAAATCTAGTATTTATAAGGCTTCCGAGGTGTTCCTCGGGAGCCTTTTTTATGTTTTGTTATACTAAAGTTTTTTTGCCCGGTGGCTCTATTTTGGCTCTAAAAATGTTCGCTATTCTATGAAAAATCAAGGGA
>R03__coassemble_111_pt1 | contig 51271 bp, 40 predicted proteins | sample R03__metabat2_low_PE_040 | metagenome-assembled genome bin R03 | reverse complement strand
GGAAGAAGGCATTGATGCGCTGACCGGTATTCTTGCCGGATGGATGGAGCAGGCAAACGTAAGCCATGTCCTCTACGGGTTAGTGATCGATGGCATATGCGGCGGCGTGGGAAGCGTCTTAAGCTTTATCCCCATTGTTGTCACGCTGTTTTTCTTTTTGTCCTTAATGGAAGACAGCGGGTATGTGGCGCGGGTGGCATTTTTTATGGATAAACTGCTAAGAAGGATCGGACTGTCCGGGAGAAGCATTGTGCCGATGCTGATCGGGTTTGGCTGTACGGTCCCGGCTGTCATGGCCACACGGACTCTGCCATCTGCAAGAGACCGCAAAATGACTATTATGCTGACACCGTTTATGAGTTGTACGGCAAAAATCCCGATCTATGCCTTTTTTGTAAATGCCTTTTTCCCGGGACGGGGCGGTTTTATCATGACAGGGCTCTACGTACTTGGCATTTTGGCTGGCATTTTGATTTCATTTCTATATAAAAATGTACTGTTTAAGGGTGAGGCGGTTCCTTTTGTCATGGAACTTCCCAACTACCGGCTCCCCAGCGCGAAAAATGTAGCGCAGCTTTTGTGGGAAAAAGCTAAGGATTTCTTAAGCCGCGCTTTCAGTGTGATCTTAGTTGCCACGATCGTTGTCTGGTTTTTGCAGAACTTTAACCTTCATCTGGCAATGACAGCGGATTCTTCTGAAAGTATCCTGGCGGTGATCAGCGGCTGGCTGGTACCGGTTTTCAAGCCGCTGGGACTTGGGGACTGGAAAATCGTGACTTCCCTGTTCAGTGGATTTATCGCCAAGGAGAGTGTAGTGGCTACCATGCAGATTTTGTTTGCAGGAGGCGTAGCGGGGGCACTGTCTTCGGCTGGGGCAGCCACTATGCTGGTGTTCTCACTTCTTTATACACCTTGTGTGGCAGCTATTGCCTCTATCCGCAGGGAACTTGGCGGAAAATGGGCTGTTCTTGTGGTGCTTTGGCAGTGCGTAGTTGCCTGGATCGTGGCATTTCTTGTGCATTTGATCTGCTTAGGCGTTGGAATATAAACCCTTATTTGTGCGTTCAAAGAAGGAAAAAAGATGCGGATGAAAGGCAGGTCATTTAGGTGAGTACGGGGGATTTGATCGTCATATTGATCCTTGGCTTTTTGGTTGTTTTCGCTTTTCTTATCATGTATCATAAGAAAAGAAACGGAAATTATTGCTGCGGCGGAGGCTGCGCGGGGAATTGTAAAACTTGTGTAAGCGCATGCAGTCAATGTGAGGGTAAAGATGGACAATCAGACGATCGTGATATTAAAAAAGGGAGAAGGGCGCACCATTAAAGCCGGAGGCGCCTGGATCTTTGACAACGAAATAGATAGGATCACCGGCCGTTTTCACAACGGCGAGATGGTGAGAGTGGAAGACTTTGACGGCTATCCGATGGGCAGGGGATTTATCAACCAGAATTCAAAGATCCGTGTGCGGATGATGACAAGGGATGCAGATCAGGAGATAGATGAAGAGTTCCTTCGTATGCGGCTTTTAGCTGCATGGCAGTATAGAAAGGATACGGTGGATACAGGAAGCTGCCGCATCGTGTTCGGAGATGCAGATTTTCTGCCGGGCCTGGTGATCGACAAATATGAAGATGTGCTGGTGGTGCAGTGCCTGGCGCTTGGAATGGACCGCTTTAAAGAACAGATTGTTGGGATCCTGAAAGATATACTGGCGGCGGATGGGATTCTTATCCGGGGCGTGTATGAGAGAAGCGATGCGAAGGAGCGGAAAAAAGAAGGTCTGCCAGTGGTGAAAGGATTTATCGGGGAACCATTTGATACCCATGTGCTGATCACGGAGAATGGTGTGAAGTACATGGTGGACGTGAAGGATGGCCAGAAGACAGGCTTTTTCTTGGACCAGAAATATAACCGCCTGGCTATGCAGCGCATTTGCAAGGGAAAGCGGGTGTTGGACTGCTTTACCCACATGGGTACATTTGCGCTGAATGCGGGGATCGCAGGGGCTTTGGAAGTAACGGGGCTTGACATCTCTGGCTATGCGGTGGAGCAGGCCACGGAAAACGCCCGGTTAAACGGACTGTCAGAGACCGTGCATTTCAGAGAGGCTGACATATTCGACGAACTGCCGAAACTTTATGAGGCGGGAGAACGCTATGATGTGGTAATCCTGGATCCGCCGGCTTTTACCAAGTCAAGAGATACCATGAAGAATGCCATGAAAGGGTATCGAGAGATCAACATCCGGGGACTGAAACTTGTGAAGGACGGAGGGTATCTTGCCACTTGCTCTTGCTCTCACTTCATGGATTACGAGAATTTTACAAAAGTGATCTATCAGGCTGCAAGAAGCGCCCATAAGCGGCTCAGGCAGGTGGAATACCGTACCCAGGCAGCAGACCATCCGATTCTCTGGGCGGCAGACGAGAGCTACTATCTGAAGTTTTATATTTTTCAGGTGGTGGAAGAAAAGTGAGGATATGTATTACATCGGCCGGTTAAATACCCGGATCGGTGCCTTTATCGAAATGCTGTAAAGGAATAGGATTGGACATGAAAAAATACAAGACAGGACCTTAAGATTCTTGCATTTCCCAAAAAAGAAGCCTAAGATAAGGATTTGGGTAAAGGATAAGTCATTATTGAAATAGAGGTGAGTTTATCATGCAGGAAATGTTGATTACAGTGTCTGTCTGTCTGATCGGCGGACTTTTGATGTCAAGACTGGCCAAGAAAGTGGGGCTCCCGGCGGTGACCGCATATCTGGTCATGGGACTTCTTTTAGGACCGTTCTTTATCGGTCATTTGCAGATTCCGTATATCGGATTCCACTCTCTGGAGGATGTGGAAGTATATAAGATCATCACCCAGACGGCCCTGGGATTCATTGCATTTACTATCGGTAATGAGTTCCGTCTGGAGCAGTTAAAAAGTATGGGACGTCAGGCCATCGTGGTGGGTATTATGGAAGGTGTGACTACCATGATCGTGGTGGATATCGCACTGATCACGTTACATGTGATACGTCCGGATTTTATTTCGCTTGCATCGGCGATCACGTTGGGCGCCATTTCCTCCGCAACGGCTCCGGCAGCGACGCTTATGGTTGTAAAGCAGTATAAGGCAGATGGACCTTTGACGAAGCTTCTTCTGATGGTGGTCGCTTTGGATGATGCGGTTGCGCTGATCTGTTTTGCGGCATCTTACGGTGTGGCAGACGCGCTGGAGCAGGGAAGTGTCAATGTGGTGAGCGTTGTGGTAGAGCCAATTCTTGAGATCGTACTTTCTCTCGTGCTTGGTGTGCTGGCAGGCGTGGTACTGAACTGGATCGAGCTTTTCTTCCATTCACGAAGCAAACGTATGTCAATATCCATTGCATTTGTCCTCCTGACGGTAGGCGTTTCCATGATGGAATTTAACATAGGCGGCGTTAAGATCAGCTTTTCATTGCTTTTGGTGTGTATGATGACAGGTACCATGTTCTGTAATATCTGTTCGGCATCGGAAGAGTTGATGAGCCGTGTGGATGGATGGACTTCACCGCTTCTTATCTTGTTCTTCGTACTTTCCGGCGCAGAACTTGACTTGAATGTGCTCGGCAAGCCGGTGGCACTCCTGATCGGAGTGACCTATATCATTTTCCGCTGCACCGGTAAATATACCGGCGCTGGGATCGGAAGCCGGATCACAGGCTGCAGCAGCACGATCCAGAAACACTTGGGAATCACCTTGTTCCCACAGGCGGGAGTTGCTCTTGGTATGGCGGTCACGGCAGCCAACCTTTCCGATGGCGCGATCGTAAGAAACGTAGTGCTGTTCTCGGTCCTTGTGTATGAGCTGATCGGACCTGCACTTACGAAACGTTCGCTTATGGCAGCAGGCGAGATCCATCCGGAAGGCAGGACCGTTGCCCGTAAGGAAAATGAACCTCGCGCAGGCGTTTCTGTAAAATAAATAAGGATATATGCTTTTATAAGGCGCTCGGCTTTTGCCGGGCGCTTTTTGCGTTGCCGGATGGTTGCGCTGAGAAATTGAAACTGTTATCATTATTATAGGAGTTTATGTCTAACAATAATGAGCTTTAGGAGAGCAAAGATGACAAATACAGAGCTTATAGAATTAAAAGATATCATTGCCTCGGCAGGTATGGGAACCTGGCATATCGAGCTGATCGATGGGAGAGAACCCCGCATGATCGTTGATGAAAAGATGCAGGAACTTTTAGGGCTGAACGATCAGAAGATGACATCGGAGGAGATATACACTGCCTGGTTTTCCCGGATCAAGCCGGAGGCTGTGGACTCTGTCCTTGAGAGTGTGGCAAAGATGCAGCAAGGACTTGTGGACGAGAATACCTATCTTTGGGTTCACCCTGTAAAAGGAGAACGCTATGTCCGCTGCGGCGGAACGGCGGTGAAAGTAGATGGAGGATTTTCGCTTAGGGGTTACCACTATGATGTGGATGATATCGTACGGGAAGAATTGAAAAAGCAGGAAAAGCTTAAAAAGGCTCTGCAAGAGAGGGCGGAAGTCACAAGTGTGATCAATGCTTTGGTTTCTGTCTATGTTGATATGATCCTTGTTGATATGGCAGAGGGCACGGCAAAACCGGTCAAACTGGATGAGATCGGAAAGAGTTTAGACGGTGGATTTTATGCGACTTCCGACCGGGCATATAGTATGAAAAATTATGTGGATTCTCATGTGCACCCAGAGGACAGAGAACGGTTTGCCCCTGTGTTAGACGTTGAGAGCTGCAGAAATTTTTTTGCAGAGCGCAAGGAATATTCTTTTGAATACAGATCCATTCGCAACAATGAGGTCCACTATACACAGGTTCAGTTTGTAAAGCCGGATGAGGATAGAGAAGAACTGATTATCGGTTATAAAAATATTGATGCGCAGGAAGCAAAACGCCTGGAGAAAATCCGGCAGGAACATGAACTTTTAGGAGTAGTAGAGGCTCTTAGTTCCGAATATGTATCCGTATTCCTTCTCAATGCGGAAAAGAATACTTATCGGGTGATCCGGACAAATAATGTAGGGGCATCCGTCACAGCGGAATATACACAGGCTGACACAGCCCTTCATATGTTTGTGGATGGGTATGTGGCACCGGAAGATCGGGAAAAAATGCATCTTGCCTGTACGTTTACTCATATGGATGAGGTGGTTCCAAAGACGGGAATTTATTCGACCGGATACAGGCGTATGGAGAATGGAAATACGCTGCATATGCAGATGAACATAGCAAGATTTTTTTCGGAGGATGATGAAAGATATTTTGTTGTTGGTTTCCGCGATATCAGTGACGCAATAGAAAAAGAAATCCAGACACAGCGTGCGCTGCAGGAGGCATATGACATGGCTGAGGCAGCCAATCATGCCAAGAGCGATTTCCTGCAGACCATGTCTCACGATATCCGTACCCCGATGAATGGCATCATCGGCATGACGGCTATTGCCGGTGCGCATATTGACGATAAAGAAAGAGTGAAAGACAGTCTGGCAAAGATCACTCATGCCAGCAGGCATTTGCTGGCACTTATCAATGAGGTACTGGATATGAGCAAGATCGAATCCGGCAAGGTATCTCTCTCGGAGGAAGAGTTTAACCTTTCAGACCTGATCGATAACCTGATCACTATGGTACGGCCTCAGATTGCAGAACATCAGCATGAACTCAAGGTGAATATCAGCAACGTGGAACATGAACTGGTAGTGGGAGATCCGCTGCATATTCAGCAGGCATTTGTGAACCTGATGAGCAATGCTATCAAGTATACACCTGACGGCGGTCTGATCCATCTTGGCATTCGCGAGATTCCATGCAATCAGGAGAAGGTGGGATGCTATGAATTTGTATTTAGAGACAATGGCATTGGCATGACAAAGGAATTTATTTCCCATATCTTTGAACCTTTTGCAAGAGCAGAGGATGGGCGCATCAGTAAGATTCAGGGCACCGGTCTTGGCATGCCTATCACAAAAAATATTGTCAGTATGATGGGCGGTGATATTCAGGTTGAAAGTGAATTGAATGAGGGATCGACCTTTACGGTCACAGTCTTCTTAAAACTGCAGGATACGCAAGAGAGGGCAAGCATCAGCTATGCAGATCTTTCGGTTCTTGTGGCAGACGATGATGAGCTTAGTATGGAATCTGCGGTCGGTATATTAGAAGACATGGGTATGAATGCTGAAGGCGTGCTTTCCGGGGAAGAAGCACTGGAGAGAGTTGTGACACATCACGCTGACAGACAGGATTACCATGCAGTTATCCTGGATTGGAAAATGCCTGGCATGGATGGCGTAGCTACAGCGAGAGCAATCCGAAGACAGGTAGGTGCACATGTGCCGATCATTATCCTGTCTGCCTACGACTGGACAGATATCGAGGAGGAGGCCAGAAGAGCCGGGGTCAATGCATTTGTCAGCAAACCACTCTTTAAATCCAGACTGGAACGCGTCTTTGGCGAACTTATGCGAGGTGAGGAGGCGGATGCTGATGAGAAAGATTCGCCATTGCAGGAGTTTGAGAGCATGGATCTTTCTGCTTACAGGTGCCTCCTGGCAGAGGACAATGAACTGAATGCTGAGATCGCAATAGAAATATTAGAAGAGAGCGGACTTAAAGTGGATCATGTCTGGGACGGCGCAGAAGCTGTGGAGACACTGATCAATGCCAAGGATGACGCATACGACATCGTACTGATGGATATCCAGATGCCGAAAATGAATGGTTATGACGCGGCCAGAGCAATCCGTGCCAATGAGAGAGTATGGTTAAAGCGGATACCGATCATTGCCATGACGGCCAACGCCTTTGCAGAAGATGTGCAGGCGGCCCGTACGGCAGGTATGAATGAGCACATCGCAAAGCCAATCGACCTGGAGGTGCTCGCAAAAGTGATGAACAAGTGGCTTCTGGAGTAATGGCACAAGCCTGCCGGAAGGATTTAAGGCGCTTAAAAGCAAAAATACTATTGTGTTTTTAAGCGCTGAACCAATATAATAAATATAATCAGAACGGTAAATTTATTCTTTAAAAAGGAGGAACCAAAATGGGACTGTTTGGCAAAAAAGTCTGCGGCATCTGCGGCAAAGAGCTGGGACTTCTTGGACACAAGAAACTGAACGATGGAGACATTTGTAAGGAATGCCTTTCCTACGCATCCCCATGGCTGACCGGCAGAAGAGGGCTGACGATCGCAGATATGCAGGCACATCTGGATTACAGGCGTTTAAACCAGGATAATCTGCAGTATTTCAAAGAGAGCGACAGAGCAGTAGCAGATAATTTGGTCGTAAGTGTAGATGCAACTAATAAATGCCTGATCATGGCACATAATGCAGCCGGACTTAGGGCTAATCCGGATATCATCTACCTGGACCAGATCACAGGGGTGACAGCTGAGATCCGGGAGAATTTCAGCCATATACACCGAGAGCACCCGGAACCTCACGAAGAAGAGAATTATGATTACTATTTTCAGGTTCATATGTATCTGACCCATGAGTGGATTCCGGAAATATCTATGAGTGTGAACACATTTTCAATTGATGCCCGCGAGACGGAGAAGTTTACACGTGCATATAATGAGCTGAACAGTATTGTGACCTTGCTGGAACGCTATGGGATCACAGTGACATATCAGGACAATACAAGCTTTGGAGCCTCCAATATTATGAATCGGACTATCCCGCTGCATATTTTGGACCCGATGGCAGCAGGCGCAATGGCAGGTGCCATGATGCACCGTGAGCCGGTGCCAGGCCCGGGACCGCACCGCGAACCGATGCACAGAGAGCCGGCACCGGGACCGGGAATGAGAAGGGAGCCGATGCACAGAGAGCCGGCACCGGGTCCGGGACCACACCGCGAGCCGATGCACCGTGAACCGGCACCAGGTCCAGGATCGCATCGCGAACCGATGCGTCAGGAACCGATGCACCGTGAACCGGCAGGTGGCGGAAGCAGAGGCCCTCAGGGCGGTGGAAGCAGAGGCCCGCAGGGTGGCGGAAGCGGAAGACCACAGGGTGGCGGAAGCAGAGGCCCACAGGGTGTCGGCACCAGAGGCCCTGAGGGCGGGGGAAGCAGAGGCCCGCAAGGTGGCGGAAGCAGAGGCCCGCAGGGTGGCGGAAGCAGAGGCCCACAGGGCGGCGGAAACAGAGGCCCACAGGGTGGCGGAAGCGGAAGACCGCAAGGCGGCGGACGTCCGGGTGGAAGAAGGTAGGATCAGATAGAGCAAAAAGGCATGAAGAAAGCCGGCTGCGTGTAACGCGCAACCGGCTTTTCGCTTAGTTTCCGAATAGATCCACAGGAAGAACTGTCATTATGGGGCGCCCTACTTCCCCGCTGGAGGAACAGCTCTGTATGGATGAATCAAATAAAATAAAAAACCTCAATCCAAAGATTGAGGGCAAAAACACAAACATGTAAAACACGCTATTTCGGTACGACTAAGCCCTCGTAATCCGGGAAAAATTCCCTGTACCCGGATCTGGCAGGTTTCCTGGCTGAAGCATCAACGCCTGACACCCCCTTCCCAGCATAAACGCCAGTGGCTATCTGTATCAGACTCCTCTATCACAGTGACGAGATCGTGTGGGAATCACACCCACTTCCCTATTATGCAGATGACACATATTCTTTCTCGGATAAAAGAATAACTACCAACTGCCACCAAATCCTTATTTATTTGATTCGCTAAGACCATTCTAGCACAGAGAGAGACCGGTGTCCATTAAGAGATTTAAGGAATTTGAGGTAAAGTATGAAACATGAAAATTCCATGTGTTATAATAGAAAGACTAAGAAAAGGAGTAACACTTATGACAGAAGCACAAGTAAAAGAATATTTGGAAAACATGACGCTGGAATTTGGCTTTTCCCAGGCTGCATTCTTAGACCCCAAAGAGCTTGTTTTCACACCGGAGTTTCGCCAGTGCTGCGAAGATAATGTGTGTGGTAATTACAATGCCAACTATTCCTGCCCGCCTTATTGCGGAACTGTGGAAGAGATGCGGGAAAAGACGCTTCCCTATAACAGAGGTCTGGTCATGATGACTCAGATGGAAGTGGATGATGCTTATGATGAAGCGGCTATAAAGCCTATCAAGAAAGACCACAGCCTTCGTTCCCGGATGATGTTCAAGGAATTAAAGGAGAAGGGAGTGATCGGAAAAGGGCTGGCTATGATGGCAGGACCATGCAGTTTGTGCGATCAGTGCACCATGCCGGCGGGGGAACCCTGCCGTTTTCCGGAGGATCGCACTTCCTGCATGTCTGCCTACTGCCTGAATGTGGTGGAGCTTGGAAAGAGCGCAGGCCTTGACATTTCCTGGGATGCGGGACAGGTATCATTTTTCAGTATGTATCTGTGGAATGATCAATCTGTATGACCTAAGGGATCAGAATAGGATCTGTTGAAACGAGGGCCTTTTTGACAGCGTAAAGATTGGGGAAATCCTTGACAGATTGTCGGAAAAGAAATAGAAACTTTGGACATTTTGTGAAAAATTTAATTTTTTCGCATCCATTCATTGAACTATGAATGGATAAATGTTATATTTTTATCATACGGTAATCATGGGGGTTTTGCGACCTTTTTTACAGGTGACTTTTATGTGAGATCCATCTGAAAAGTCACAGAATAACCGTGAGAAAAAAGGAAAGAAGGTGAAAGTTATGCACGATCATCCACATGAGCATATGCATGAGCATGAGCACACACATGCTGACGGTACTACGCATGTTCACGCTCACGTACATGAACATTCGCATGAGCATGAGCATACACATGCACATGAACACGAGCATTTGCATGCGCCTGGAGAACCGCATACACATGAACATGATCACACTCACAGCCATGAGCATCATCACGATGCATCAGTGACTCCGAGGGAGGAGTTGCTTGCTATGTTAAAGTACATGGTAGGGCACAACGCAGCCCATGTGCGGGAGACAAAGGAACTGGCAGAGCAGGTAAGACATGAGAATCCAGCAGCATATGATAAGATCATCAGGGCTGTCGAAGACTTTGAGAGAGGCAATGCAATGCTTGATGAGGCACTGCAGGATCTTAAGTAAGGAGATTAGAGTATGTGTTTATCAACCGTATACCGCGGAGCTTTAAGTCCGGAGAATATTATCATGAAGAACGTTCAGACCATTGAGTGCCGGGGCGAGAATGTGATATTGACAGACCTTCTGGACAGACAGATGACGATCCGCGGAGAACTTACAAGAGCGAATCTTACAGAGGGCATCGCTTTTGTAGAAGAAAAATAAATTTTACTAGGAGAATTTATGACACACACAATTGCAGTCGCCGGAAAGGGCGGCGTAGGAAAAACGACCATTTGTGGTATAATCATTGATTATCTTGGGAAGACAGGAAAAGGCCCTGTTCTTGTGGTGGATGCAGATGCCAATTCGAACTTGAACGAAGTTCTCGGTGTTGAGACGGAGATTACTTTGGGTGAGGTGAGAGAGGAACTTGCACACGCTGAGAAGAACGGTGATCCGATCCCGGGGGGCATGACAAAAGCAGATTATGCGGAGTTTCGTTTTAATTCTGCCCTGATCGAGGACGATGACTTCGATATGCTGGTCATGGGAAGAACCCAGGGAAAGGGATGCTACTGTTTCGTCAACGGATTGCTGCAGACGCAGTTGCAGAAGTACTATCGCAACTACCGTTACACAGTGATCGATAACGAGGCAGGCATGGAGCACATTGCAAGAGGAATCCTTCCTCATGTAGATACGCTGTTCCTGATCTCTGACTGCTCCCGCCGCGGCGTGCAGTGCGTCGGAAGGATTTCTGAGATGGTTAAAGAGCTGGAACTGAATCCGGGAAGTATGAAACTGATCATCAACCGTGCACCGGACGGCGAATTGAACGCCGGTGTGAAGGAAGAGATTGAGAAGTACGGATTGGAACTGGCCGGCGTCTTACCACATGATGAGCTTGTTTATGAAGCAGACTGCAACGGAGAGCCCAGCTCGAAAGTTGCGGATGATTCAAAGATCAAGCAGGCACTATACACGATACTTAAAGGTATGAATATTTAAACCTGGAGGAATGAAGACATGCCATTTAAAGCAAAAACACAAGCGTACAATGCAAAAATCAATACAGTCGTTATCGGAACTGGCGATAAGGCTGTAACACTCGGAGGCAACAACACGCTTCCGTTCTATGAGTTTGACGCTCCAGCTGCCAACAAGCAGGCAATCGGCGTTGAAATCAGTGACCTTGCTCTTGAAGAGTACACACAGCCGGGACTGAAAGAGTTCTACGCCGGATGCGACTCTATTGTAGCAATGGCTAAGAAGGCACAGGAGATGCCTGGTGCATCATTCATCGCACTTCATTTTGAAGGCGCTGATCCAAACGGTCTTAACAAATCTGTAGAAGAGTGTGCAGAGTTGGCTAAGGCAGTTGCAGATGCAGTTGAGATGCCAATCGTGATCATGGGATGCAAGAACATCGAGAAAGATGCTGAGATCTTCTCAAAGGTTTCAGAGGCATTGGCAGGAAAGAACATCTTAGTGCTTTCAGCAAGAGAAGAGAACTACAAGTCAGTTGGCGCTTCAGCAGGCCTTGCTTATCAGCAGAAGGTTGGTGCTGAGTCAGCCGTTGATATCAACCTTGCAAAACAGTTGAACACGATCATTATGCAGCTCGGCGTTCCGGCCGGCTCTATCGTTATGCAGGCGGGTTCTGCAGCAGCCGGTTATGGTTATGAATATGTAGCTTCTACATTAGACCGTATCAAGAATGCTGCTTTTGCTGCCAGCGACGCTCAGTTACAGATGCCTATCATCACACCTATTTCTACAGAGACATGGGGTGTTAAGGAAGCGATCCTTCCGGAAGAAGAGGCTGAAGAAGGCTGGGGAGATCCGGAGCAGAGAGGTATCGAGATGGAGATCACAACAGCTGCCGCATGTCTGGCATGCGGATCTGATGCTCTTATCTTAAGACACCCGGCATCAGTTGCAACAATTTCAAAAATGATCGACGCATTAGTTTAGGAGGTGGATGATAATGGCAGTTAAAGGACTTGACATTTTTAAACTTTCCCCAAAGAAAAACTGTAAGGAGTGTGGATCTCCAACATGTATGGCTTTCTGTATGAAGGTTGCACAGGGTGCATTGCCTATCACGAAGTGCCCGTATATGTCAGAGGAAGCAATCGCACTTCTTTCTGAGGCTACAGCACCTCCGATGAAGACCATCGAGGTTGGCGGCCAGAAACTTGGCGGAGAGACCGTATTATTCAGACATGAGAAGACACTTGTTTCACCGGCACGTTACGCTGTAAATCTTTCATCAGATATGTCAGCGGAAGAACTTGCAACAGCCATCGCTGAGATGAAGGCTGTTGATTATGTTCGTATCGGTGAGCGTGAGTATGTAGAGTATGTATTTATCGAGGACAAGGGCGGCGACGTTGCAGCGATCGCTAAAGATGTGATCGACCTTGGACGCGGTGTTATCGTTGATACAGCAAGCGTTGAGACAGCTGAGGCAGTTATGGCAGTCAGCACAGACGTTATCATCAACGGCGCTACAAAGGACAACTGGGAGGCTATGAACGCAGCTGTTATGAACAAGGCAGTTCTCGGCGTTAAGGCAGCCAATCCGGAAGAGTTCTTTGAGGTTGCTGAGAAGCTTGAGAAAGCCGGCAACAAGAAACTTGTATTTGATGTGACAGCAGACACAGCTAAGCAGACATTTGAGAATGCAGTAGTGATCCGTCGTTCAGCAATCAAGGATACCGTTCGTACACTTGGTTATCCTTCAATCGTGAACCTTGCAAAGATCGCCGCAGGCGATATCAATATGCAGACAGCACTCGCTTCATTATTTACAATTAAGTATGGTTCTATCATCGTAATGGAGAAGATGCGCTATGCTGAGGCACTTGCTCTTTACGGACTTCGTCAGAACATCTTTACAGATCCACAGAAGCCAATGCGTGTTGAGCCGGGCATCTATCCTCTTAACGGAGCAGATGAGAACTCTCCATGTATGATCACTGTAGACTTCGCTCTTACATATTTCCTTGTATCAGGCGAGATTGAGCGTTCAAAAGAGCCGGTTAACCTTCTTATCACAGATGCTTCAGGTATGTCAGTTCTGACTGCTTGGGCAGCAGGCAAGTTCTCTTCTAACTCAGTAAAGAAATTCTTTGATGAGTTTGATATTGCAAGCAAGATCAAGAACCGTACACTTATCCTTCCAGGCAAGGTTGCAGTTATGAAGGGTGAGATTCAGGCTAAGCTTCCTGAGTGGAATGTTGTTGTTGGTACTCGTGAGGCAGTTGAGATCGTTAAGTACTTAAAGGACAAAGATTATGTTGCAGCAGCAGAGGCAGCAGCAAAGAACAAAGCACCTGTAGAGAATGCAGGTCCGGCTATCGTTACAGGACCGATCGACTACAGCAAGCTTGTTTATCCGGATATCGTACACATGGATCTTGGCGTTACATATCAGCAGCGTGATCCTAACTCACCGAAGTTCGTTACAATTGGTGAGCGTATCCACTGTATCTCACCGGTTATCCGCGAGGCTATGAACAACTTCGATGCTGAGCCGATCCTTAAGAGAGCAGCACAGCAGATCGCAGCCGGCGCAACATATTTGGATGTTAATATCGGACCTGCAGAGTCTAACGGACCGGAGCTTATGACATGGGCAGTAAGACTTCTCCAGGAGAACTTCAACAACGTACCGCTTGCGCTTGATACAGCCAACAAGGCAGCTATCGAGGCAGGTATCCGCGTATATAACAGAACCAATGGTAAGCCGATCGTCAACTCAGCAGATGCAGGTTCACGTATTTCCAATATCGATCTTGCAGCAGCAAATGATGCCATCGTTATCGCTCTTTGTTCAGCTGATGGTATCGCTAAGGATAATGAGGAGCGTATGATGCACTGCCATACAATGCTTGAGCGTGGTATGAGCCTTGGCATGGAAGCTACTGATCTTTGGTTTGACCCATTGTTCCTTGTAGTTAAAGGTATGCAGGACAAGCAGATGGATGTTTTGAATGCAATCAAGATGTTTGCTGATGAGGGACTGAAGTCAACAGGTGGTCTTTCTAACAACTCGAATGGTGCTCCGAAGAAGTACAGATCTGTCATGGATTCAACATTGGTTGCTATGGCTATGATGCAGGGTCTTACTTCAGCTATCATCAACCCGAATGACAAGCGTACAATGCAGACGATCAAGTCTTGCGACGTATTCAAGAACTATGATCTGTATTCAGATTCATTCCTTGGAGATCCGGAGTTACTCTAATTTCTAAATGTATATAGGAAACCTGGTTTTGACAGGTTTCCTATATAAAAATGTGAAAAAGGTCAGCGGGATGCCTTAAGATCCCGTACACAAAAAAGTTCATAATTAAATGGATATACTAAAAAAGGAGGATTAGTTATGAGCGTTTTAACAGATTTAATTTATGGCGGATCCAATGCAGTAGCTGGTCTTACAGAGGGTGCAGTCAATGATGCCATCGCTAAGTATGGCGCAGACACACCGATTGCATTCCCTGACACAGCTTACTTCTTCCCAACCATTTATGCTGCAACAGGCGTAAAGGTACAGACATTGGGAGATCTTCCGGCATGTGTAGGCGTTTTGAAGAGCCTGATCACCAATGAGGAAGATCTTGGACAGGCATTAAATGCCGGACTTGCTACAGCAGTAGGTGCTGAGATCCTTGAGGGTCTTAAGTATGTGAATGGCGCAGAGCCATATGCTGAGGAGGCAGGCATCGGATTTGTACCGGACCCAATCATCCGTTCACTTGGTGTACCGTTGGTAACAGGCGATATCCCAGGCGTAGCAGTTGTACTTGGTAAGGCAGAGAATCCGGAAGATGTTGCTAACGTTGTTAAGGATTATCAGTCAAAGGGTATCCTCACATTCCTGATCGGTGATGTTATCGAGCAGTGTATCGAGAATGGTGTAAGAGCCGGACTTGAGTTCCGTGTAGTACCGCTTGGACATGATGTGACATCAGTTATCCATGTTGTTACAGTTGCAGTAAGAGCAGCTCTTATCTTTGGTAATATCCAGGGTGGAGATCTTCCTGGACTTCTTGCTTACACAAAGGACAGAGTACCTGCATTTGTTAATACATTCGGTGCAATCGACGAGGTTGTTGTTTCTGCAGGCGCAGGCGCAATTGCTCTTGGATTCCCTGTAATCGTTGATATCGACCTTGCTGAGAATCAGGTTCCAGGCGCATTGGAGTCAGTTCTTGACCACGCTGAGACAGTGAAGAAATCTCTTGAACTTCGCAATATCAAGATCAAGGTTAAAGAGCTTCCGATTCCTGTAGCATTTGCTTCAGCATTCGAGGGCGAGGTTATCCGTAAGTCTGATATGAAGGTTGAGTTCTACTCAGGAAAGAATGCAACAGCTGAGCTTGTTACAATGAGAGGACTTGACGAGATTGAAGATCATAAGATCACGATCATCGGCAACGACATTGACTGTGGCGAGAAGAACTTCGCACTTGCAACATATGTTGAAGTTGCAGGTAAGAAGATGCAGCCTGATTTTGAGTCAGTTATCGAGCGTAAATTCCATACATGGTTAAACTACATGGAAGGTGTTATGCATACAGGTCAGAGAAACCAGATCCGTATCCGTGTTTCCAATGACGCTTATGAGGCAGGCTTGAGACTGAACCATTTTGCAGAGGTTATCTACAACATGATCATGGACGAGTTCGACGCAGTTGTTGACAAATGCCAGGTTACATTGGTAACAGATGAAGCAAAGGTTAAAGAGATCCTTGAGAATGAGGCTATGCCACGTTACAACGCTCGTGATGACAGACTTGCATCTATGACAGACGAGGCTGTTGATGAGTTCTATACATGTATTCTTTGCCAGTCATTTGCACCGGCTCACTGCTGTATCGTAACTCCTGAGAGACTTGGTCTTTGCGGTGCTGTTTCCTGGTTAGATGCTAAAGCTACATATGAGTTGAATCCAAACGGACCTTCACAGCCGGTTCCGAAGACAGGTTGCACAGATGAGCGTACAGGCCGTTATGACAAGGTTAATGAGATGATCAGCGAAGCTACACATGGCGCAGTTGACACCGTAACACTTTACTCTATCATGGAAGATCCAATGACATCCTGCGGATGCTTCGAATGTATTTCAGGTATCGAGCCACTTTCAAATGGTTTCATCGTATGTAACCGTGAGTACACAGGTATGACACCTTCAGGAATGACATTTGGTGAGCTTGCTTCTTGTACAGGTGGCGGTGTTCAGACTCCTGGATATATGGGACACGGCAGACATTTCATTGCTTCTAAGAAGTTCATCGCTGCTGAGGGCGGTATCGAGAGAATCGTATGGATGCCTAAGGAGTTAAAGGATGACGTAGCTGAGAAGCTTAACAAGTCAGCATTTGAACTCTATGGTATCGAGAATTTTGCAGATTATATCTGTACAGAAGAAGATACAACCGACATGGAAGAATTATATGCAATCCTTACAGAGAAGGGACATCCTGTCCTTGAGATGGAGCCACTCCTTTAATCAGGATCATAAAAACAAATGTGAGGGAGCAGCTTTTATGGCTGCTCCTTCTATGCAATAAGAACAAATTTATTGAGGTATATTATGGCAGAGATCATTTTTCAGATTGAAAATGGAGAAGAAATCAAAGTTTCGGCTAACACAGGCGATAACTTGCTTGAAATTGCCCGCAGTGCCAACATTGCAATCGATGCACCTTGTTCCGGCAATGGAAGCTGCGGAAAATGCAGAGTAAAGCTGTTGGCTGGAGAACTTGACAGTATGCCCACCAACCACATTTCCAAAGAGGATTATGGGGATGGCTGGAGGCTTGCCTGTTCATCAAAGATTGCCGGAGAAGGAACGGTCACGATCCAGGTGCCGGATATTGCATCTGCATACCAGAGCAGGATCAAGACGGCGGACCTTTCAGACGCAAAGGAGATCGAGGTATTTGAAAATCTCCAGAATCATATGAAGGAAGTAGACCTTGGTGTGTCTCACGCATTTGTAAGTATCGTTGTAAGCATGGATGAGCCAACCTTGGACGATACGCTTCCGGATAATGAGCGGTTTGAAAATGCAATGATCGAGGCCACGGGATGCGATAAGATTAAGATCACTTATTATGCGCTTCGAAGATTGGCATATGTGATGCGGGAGAATGGCTTTACGGTAGCTGCTATCTGCGAGAAAAAAGCAGATGAGATCGAAGTCTATGATGTGATTGCCGCAAGCGAGCCGGCAAAAGTGTGCGGTATTGCTATTGATATTGGAACCACAACAGTTTCCGGAGTGCTTACCGACATGGCTGACGGAAAGCTTCTTGCCAAGGCGTCTGCCGGTAACGGACAGATCCGCTATGGCGCGGATGTTATCAACCGAATCATTGAGCAGTCCAAGCCTAATGGTATTGAAAAACTGCAGAAGGCGATTGTGGAAGAGACACTGCTTCCGTTGATCAGACTGATGACAAAGACAGCTAAGGTTGAAATGGGACAGATCGTCCGCGTGACCATCGCCGGCAACTCGACTATGAATCATTTGCTGATTGGTGCCCATTCGGACTCGCTTCGTATGGAACCATATATACCTACATTTTTCCGCTGCGATCCATTCAAGGCCTGCAATCTTGGACTTTTGGTGAACCCACAGGCGGATGTCATTCTTGCTCCTAACATCGGATCATATGTGGGCGGTGATATCACGGCCGGAGCGATGGCAAGTATGATCTGGAACAAAGAAACATTTTCTCTGTTTATTGACCTGGGAACCAACGGCGAGTTGGTATTCGGCAATAATGAATTTCTGATGAGCTGTGCGTGTTCGGCAGGACCGGCCTTTGAGGGCGGCGATATTTCCTGCGGTATGCGCGCCACCGATGGAGCGGTTGAGGCGGTAGCTATCGATGAAGAGACCATGGAACCCACACTTACCATTGTCGGAAAGCCGGGGCAAAAACCGGTGGGTATTTGCGGAAGTGGTATCATCGATGTGATCGCCGAGTTATTCCGGACCGGAATCATTGACTCCAAGGGTAAATTTGTCAGAACGGGTGACCGCGTGATCCGTGATCAGCATGGTACCGGGCGCTATGTGCTGGCAACCAAAGAGAACAGTGAGACAGGGCGGGAAATCTGCATCAACGAAGTGGATATTGAGTCGTTTATCCGGGCGAAAGGAGCCATCTATTCTGCAATCGATACGATGCTCTCAACGCTGGATATGACACCGGAATTTATTGACAATATCTATGTGGCAGGCGGCATTGGAAGCGGCATCAATATCGATAATGCAGTCCGTATCGGTATGCTGCCGGATGTGGACAGAGAAAAATATGATTATATCGGTAACTCATCTTTGGCAGGAGCGTATGCAATGGTGCTCTCAGACAGCGCTATTGAGAAAGTCAGTGAAGTGGCAGCTAATATGACCTACCTTGAGTTATCAACCTATCCGGGATATATGGATCATTTTGTGGCGGCATGTTTCATTCCCCACACAGATGCATCCCTGTTTCCTTCGGTGAATTAATGTGACGCAGCCCTGCGAAACAAAAATAAAATAAACGGAGGAGACTGAACCGACAGTACGTACAATTATGGAAGTAAAAAACAATAAAGAAGAAGTTCCTTTCGAGCACTATCTTGAGGAATTTAAAGAAATCGACCCTGTGCAGCGGGCAAAGGAGCTTGAAATCCCATATGAAGACAACACATTTACGGTCATCATGTATGGGGATACTTACAGAATCTCATGGCCGGATGGCGGACTTGCCTGCGATAATGAGAACGCCATTGCCATGGTCAAGAAAAGCGGACACATTTTGCTGCTGCGTTTTCTGATCACCGGGAAGACTTTGCCGACCACCGGAAAATATAAAACATTTCGGGAACTGCCATGGGGCGAAGTGTATCTGACACCATTTAACGGCAGATGTATCGCGCGGCTTGCGTATACATATAATTTTAAGAGAGAACAGTTTAAAAAAGCTTGTGAGGAGCTCGGCGGAAGGCCGCTTTCTCACAGCGATGCAGGCTATTCTTTCGACTTTATCGGGGATTACAATCTCCACATTTATCTATGGGGTGGAGATGAGGAGTTCCCCCCAAATGCACAGATTGAGTTCTCGGATAATTTTGTTCTTGGCTTTTCGCCGGAAGATAATGTTGTGATCCCTGAACTTTTGATCAGCGCTATTTCAAACCAGATAAAAAGTTATAAATAAATTGTTATTTATTTATCGAAGTCGCTTGACCTCTTATTGATAAAATGCTATGATTTTGTCAGAAGGAAGGTTACGGCAACTGACGGATGAGTGGAGTACCACATGGAGCCGTAATCGATAAGTCGACCGTCTGGGCAGCGTAGGATCAGTGCATCATGCAATTTATCTATGCTGCTTTTTTTGCTATCCGGTATCTAATGCGAATAACCGGCAGCAAAATTTGCAGGTTTCTTACAAGATGGGAAGGGCTTATAGGAAACAATAGGAAGAAAAATGTTTTTGAAAACGGGAAGGAGTTCAAATCATGGGCTACAAATCAGACATTGAAATTGCACAGGAAGCTACGATGCTTCCAATCACAGAAATTGCTGCAAAAGCAGGTATTGCTGATGAGTATTTAGAGCAGTACGGAAAAACAAAAGCAAAAATTGACTACAATCTCTTGAAGAATTCAGACAAAGAGAACGGAAAACTGATCCTTGTTACAGCAATCAACCCTACACCGGCAGGTGAAGGAAAGACCACAACAACGATCGGTCTTGCCGATGGTATGCAGAAGCTTGGAAAGAACGTTATGGTTGCACTTCGTGAGCCATCCCTCGGACCGGTATTTGGTGTTAAGGGCGGCGCTGCAGGCGGCGGCTATGCACAGGTTGTTCCGATGGAAGATATCAACCTTCATTTTACAGGTGACTTCCATGCAATCGGTGCAGCTAACAATCTTCTTGCTGCAATGATCGATAATCACATTTTCCAGGGAAATGCGCTTAACATTGACCCACGTAAGATCACTTGGAGACGTTGTGTAGATATGAACGATCGTCAGCTTCGTAACGTTGTTGACGGACTTGGCGGAAGAACCAACGGTATGCCGCGTGAGGATGGATATGATATCACAGTTGCATCTGAGATCATGGCTGTTCTTTGCCTTGCAAGTGACATCACAGATCTGAAGAAGAGAATTTCAAATATCATTATTGGTTATACATATGGTAAGGTTTCTGAGCAGAAGCCTGTAACAGCAGGTGACCTTCACGCTGAAGGCGCTATGACAGCACTTCTTAAAGATGCATTAAAGCCAAATCTTGTTCAGACACTTGAGCATGTACCGGCTATCGTTCATGGCGGACCATTTGCTAATATCGCTCATGGATGTAACTCAGTAACAGCTACCAAGATGGCATTAAAGCTTGCTGACTATGCGATCACAGAGGCTGGTTTCGGCGCTGACCTTGGTGCTGAGAAGTTCCTTGATATCAAGTGCCGTATGGCAGGTTTGAAGCCAAATGCAGTTGTTATCGTAGCAACTGTTCGTGCTCTGAAGTACAACGGTGGCGTTGCTAAGGCTGATCTTAACAATGAGAACCTGGAGGCTCTTGAGGCTGGTATGCCTAACCTGTTAAAGCATGTAAGCAACATCAAGAACGTATATGGACTTCCATGTGTTGTTGCTATCAACGCTTTCCCAACGGATACAAAGGCTGAGTTAGACTTAGTTGAAGCTAAATGTAAAGAGCTTGGTGTTAATGTTGCCCTCTCAGAAGTATGGGCAAAAGGCGGCGAGGGCGGTATCGCACTTGCAGAGGAAGTTATCCGTCTTTGCGAGGAGCCGGCTGATTTCCACTTTAGTTATGAGTTAGAGGGATCTATCGAGGATAAGTTAAACCAGATCGTTAAGAAGATCTATGGCGGCAAGGGTGTTGTTCTTACAGCTCAGGCAGCTAAGCAGGCAAAACAGTTAGAGGATATGGGATGTGGCAATCTGCCTATCTGTGTAGCTAAGACACAGTACTCTCTGACAGACGATGCTACAAAGCTTGGCGCACCGACAGACTTCGAAGTAACTGTTCGTAACCTGAAAGTTTCAGCAGGTGCAGGATTTATCGTTGCACTTACAGGTGAGATTATGACAATGCCTGGTCTTCCAAAAGTACCGGCAGCTGAGAGAATCGATGTAGATGAGAACGGAGTTATTTCCGGATTATTCTAAGATTTGACAAAGCAGTTAAATAAGATTTGAAATGGCGGCTTCCCGAAAGGGAAGCCGTTATAGAAGGAGCAGATATGAAAGATTACACAAAAGAGTCTTGCAGAGATTTTGTTGCAGTACTTGCATCCCCAGAACCGGCACCAGGCGGCGGCGGAGCTGCAGCTTTGGTAGGTGCGATCGGCACTGCGCTTGGCAATATGGTAGGAAGCCTCACCGTTGGCAAGAAGCGTTATGCGGATGTAGAAGAGGAAATCAAGGCACTGATGGACAAGTGCCAGTCCCTTGAGACACAGCTTTTAGATCAGGTTCCGGCTGATGCAGAAGGATTCATTCCGCTCTCCAAGGCATATGGCATTCCGAAAGATGATCCGAACCGCGCAGAGACTTTGGAAAGCGCTACCATCACAGCTTGTGAAGTACCGATCCACATTATGGAGCTTTGCTGTGAGGCAATCGCTACAGTGGGAACATTTGCGGAAAAAGGATCAAGACTGGCTGTTTCCGATGCGGCATGCGGCGCTGTTTGCTTAAAGGCAGCACTTGAGGCAGCATCATTAAATGTTTACATCAATACCAAATCCTTGAAGAACCGTGAAGTTGCAGAAGAGATGAACGCAAAGTGCGAGGCTATGCTTAGCACTTACGGAACCATTTGCGACGAAGTATACACGAAAGTCAGAAACAGCTTTTTACAGGCATAAGTTAGGAGATAAAAATGGCAAAACAGTTATTAGGAAAAGAAGTTACAGAAGCGCTGAATGCAAAGATGATCGCCCGCGTTGAAGAACTGAAAGCAAAGGGTGTAACCCCTACACTTGCAATCGTTCGCTGCGGCGAGAACCCATCAGATATTTCTTATGAAAAGGGTGCCTGCAAGCGCGCAGAACTTATCGGTGTCACAACTACGAAGATTCTTCTCCCGGAGGATGTGACAAAAGAAGATTTGATCGCTAAGATCGAGGAGCTGAATGCAGATGCATCGGTTCATGGTGTGCTGTTATTCCGTCCGCTTCCAAAGCACTTAAAACCATTTGAGAGTGAGATCTGCAATCACTTGGCAGCAGCAAAAGATGTGGATTGTATGACGGACCTTTCCAATGCCGGTGTGTACGCAGGCAAGGAGCTTGGTTTTCCACCATGTACACCGCAGGCTTGTATGGAAATCTTATCTCACTATGATATTGACCTTAAAGGTAAAAATGTTGCAGTTATCGGTCGTTCTCTGGTAGTTGGAAAGCCTGTTGCAATGATGCTCATGGCTAAGAATGCAACGGTTACGATCTGCCATACACGCACTTTGGATGTGCAGGGCATTTGTAAGAAATCTGATATCATCGTGACTAGTGCCGGCGTTTTGAATTCCCTTACTAAAGACTATGTGTCAGAAGGACAGATCGTCATCGATGTATCTATCAACTGGGATCCGACGAAGAAAGAAGGAAAGGGCGGTATCGCAGGTGATGCCGTTTATGATGAGGTTGAGCCGATTGTGGCAGCCATCACACCGGTTCCGGGCGGCGTAGGATCTGTTACGACTTCTGTTCTCATCGACCATGTAGTAACAGCAGCTGAAAGAACATTATAAACATCAGGAACTGCTTTGCTTAACGCAAAAGTCTAAGATTCAGGCGTCAAATGAGGTGTATTGGGGCTATCCGGAAGGATAGCCCTTTTTTTGAGAATATGTTATGATAAGTGGTAGCATTTCATGGACGGATTCTTTATTTTGCTCTGTGCATTTGTTCAGATAGGAGGCGGAATTTTACATGTGGGTTAGCAGATATTTTATCTGGTTTGTGATCTTTGGATTTATGGGATGGATCTGGGAGACAACATACTGTACCCTTGATCGGGGAAGCTGGCGTAACAGAGGCTTTCTTTTTGGCCCCCTGATTCCAATTTACGGTGTAGGAGCCACTGCAATTTCTGCAGTTGTAGAGTGCCTTGCCGGGAAGGGTTATACAAACCTTACCTGGTGGCAGGTCTTTTTGATCGCTTTTTTTGGCAGCATGGTATTGGAATATGCGACTCATTGGGGATTGGAGAAAATGTTCCACATGGTCTGGTGGGATTATTCGAAGATGCCCCTTAATATCAATGGAAGGATCTGCCTGCCGGCATCTACCTTATTTGGACTGGCAGGGATTTTAGTAGTATTCAAACTCTATCCGCTGGTAGATCGGATGACGTCCTGGATTCCGGCAATCTGGATGGAACTCTTAGCACTTATCATGATGGCGCTGTTGGCAGCAGATCTCACACTGACAGTCAATACGATCACCAACTTTACCAAGGAATTAATGGCAAATCACGATAAATGGAATGCCCATATGACTGCCTTTGTGGAAAGTCTGGAACTGGACGAGAAGAAGGAAGAGATCGAGGAGCGTGTCCAGAGAGAAAAAGAGCGTTTTTCAAAAGAACATGTGGAGGCATCTTTTGCCCGTATGAACGGGCTTTCGAAATCAGCTCTCACACGTGTTAAAGATTTTCGCCCGAAACAGCCGGAGAAGTCCAGGGACTTTCTCCGTTATATGAAGGATTACATGAACAAATGATGAGACAGAACTATCATTTGACAATTGCATATGATGGATCCCGATACTATGGGTGGGAGCACCAGCCGGAGCAGCCTTTGACCATTCAGGGGATGTTAGAGCAGGCGCTTTTATCCTATGTGGGAGAACCCATTGAAATCTTTGGCGCCGGGAGAACGGATGCAGGGGTGCATGCGAGGGGGATGTCGGCTCACGCAAGATTATGGGAGATGAATGACGATAGGCGCATGCGTTCCGATGAGGAAATCCGGGAAGGGATCAATGCCCATTTACCTGAGGATATACGGGTTGTTGAGATCAGGCGGGCAGGGAAGGGGTTCCATGCCAGATACAACGCCCTGGGGAAAACCTATCGCTATACCTGTTATGTGGGAGAAAACAAGCCGGTTTTTGAGCGGAAATATGTGTATACGTTGAATGAAAAGCCGGATATTGAACGAATGAGGAAGGCAGCAGAAATCCTGGTAGGAGAACATGATTTTGCAAGCTTTTGTACCAACGCAAAGGAAATGAAATCCACGGTCCGCAGGGTGGATCTTATTGAAATCCGTCTGGAGGGCAGCTATCTGACATTCACCTATCATGGCAGTGGATTTCTGCAGCATATGGTTCGTATCCTGACAGGGACACTTTTAGAGGTGGGTTTTCATAAGAGAGAAATCCTGGATATGAAAGTACTTCTTGAGAAGGGAGAACGGGCAAGCGCGGGATTCATGGCGCCGGCCAAAGGTCTGTGCCTTGAGAAGGTGGATTATCATTAGGATTTGTGAGCGAAAACATTTACTTTTTCATAAAAATGTTTTATCATTAGCGATGTATGATGTTTTTTAAAAAATATTTCAAAAAGGAGTACTATTATGAATCTTTCACCACTTCAAACAGCAAGATATGAGTATACACCAAAGCTTCCGGGCATGCTTAGAAACGGTATCTCAGAGATCAGTGTTAAAGAGGGCGCTGCAACCAAGAGCGTGGCTGATCAGGAGAAGATTGAAGCACTTTTCCCGAATACATATGGAAAACCGGAGATTATCTTTGAGAAGGGCACTAACACATCTGCAGAGAAGAAGCAGGTTGTAGGCGTTATCCTTTCCGGCGGACAGGCACCCGGCGGACACAACGTTGTATGCGGTCTTTACGATGCTTTGAAAGCTACCAATCCGGAGAATGTTCTCTATGGTTTCAAGGGCGGCCCGAGCGGACTCCTTGAGGATGACTATCTAATCTTTGATGATGCTTATATCGATCAGTACAGAAACACAGGTGGTTTTGATATTATCGGTTCAGGAAGAACCAAGCTCGAGACACAGGAGCAGTTTGCTGTTGCGGCAGAGGTCTGCAAGAAACATGGCATCACCGCAATCGTTATCATCGGCGGTGATGACTCCAACACCAATGCCTGCACACTTGCAGAGTATATGGCAGCCAACAATACAGGCGTTCAGGTGATCGGATGCCCGAAGACAATTGATGGTGACCTTAAGAATGAGGATATCGAGTGTTCATTCGGTTTCGATACAGCAACAAAGACATACAGTGAGCTCATCGGTAACATCGAGAGAGACTCAAACTCAGCTAAGAAGTATTGGCATTTCATCAAGGTTATGGGACGTTCCGCTTCTCACGTAGCTCTTGAGTGTGCACTTGAGACACAGCCAAACATTTGTCTGATCGGCGAGGAAGTTGCAGAGAAGAAGATGTCACTTTCTGAGATCGCAGATTACATCGCAGACTCTGTTGAGAAGAGAGCAGCTAAGGGCATGAACTTTGGTGTTGCCATCATCCCGGAGGGTATTGTAGAATTTGTTCCTGAGTTCTCAGTTCTTATCGCAGAGATCAATGAACTTCTTGCAGGCGAGAAGACAGAGGCGTTTAACGCACTTCCGGATTGGAATGCAAAATATGCATTTATCAAAGCTGGACTTACAGCTGAGTCAATGGCAGTATTTGAGATCCTGCCAATCGGTATCCAGCAGCAGCTCTTCCTTGAGAGGGATCCACACGGTAACGTACAGGTATCTTTGATCGAGTCAGAGAAGCTTTTCTCAGCACTTGTAGCTGACAAGCTTGCAGCAAGAAAAGCAGCCGGCACATACAAGGGTAAATTCGGAACACAGCACCACTTCTTCGGTTATGAAGGAAGATGCGCATTCCCATCTAACTTTGATGCAGATTATTGCTACTCACTCGGATACAATGCATTTATGCTGATCCAGTATGGTTACAACGGATATCTTTCAAAGGTTTCTAACCTGCAGGCACCTGCAGAAGAGTGGGTTGCAGGCGGTATGCCGATCACGAAGATGATGAATATGGAGAGACGTAACGGCAAAGACAAGCCGGTTATCAGAAAAGCACTTGTTGAGCTTGACGGTGCACCGTTTAAGTATTTTGCAGCGCACAGAGATGAGTGGGCAGAGGAGACATGCTTCACTTATCCAGGCGCAATCCAGTATTACGGACCATCTTCAGTTTGTGATATCACAACAAGAACACTTGCTTTAGAGAAGGGCGTAGAGTAAAAAACAGTATAGTAGGATAATAATAAGGACGCATTCACCGATACGGTGAGTGCGTCCTTTGCGTTACCAAGTATCCGAAGGGAACCGCCGGTGGCCGTTTCCGCAGGTTACTAAGTATCCGAAGGAAACTGCCGGTGGCCGTTTCCGTAGGTTGCCAAGTATCCGAAAACGAATACAGTTCCTATGCGAGTTCTTTGGCAAGAGCCTTGATCTCTTCTTTGTTGGCGTCAGTCATTGCAGAGCGGATGGTCACATTGTTTGTAGCAAATGTGATATCCTTGCTGTTCTCAAATACCTTAGTCATGATCTTTTTAGCTGTTGGAGTCCAGGTACCGTTTTCGATCATGGCGATGGTGCGGTTCTTGTAATTGCGCTCCAGAAGATCTGCGATAAACTCCCGCATGAATGGGAAAATGTCTCCGTTATATGTAGTGGTGGCAAGAACCAGCTTTCCGTAGCGGAAAGCATCTTCCACAGCCTCTGCCATGTCATCTCTTGCAAGATCGGCAACTGAAACTTTCGGGCACCCGGCTTTGTTTAGTTCATCGATCAAGAGCTCCACAGCTTTTTTGGTATTGCCGTATACAGAGGTGTAGGCGATCATAACTCCTTCAGATTCGATGCCGTAAGAAGACCAGATGTCATATAAGTTTAAATAATAGCCGAGATTCTCTGTGAGAACAGGTCCATGCAGCGGACAAATGATCTGAATGTCAAGTGCAGAGGCTTTCTTTAACAGGTTCTGTACCTGCGGACCGTATTTTCCTACGATGCCAAAATAGTAACGTCTGGCCTCGCAAGCCCAATCCTCCTCGGCGTCAAGCGCACCGAATTTTCCGAATCCATCGGCAGAGAACAGAACCTTGTCTGTGGTGTCATAGGTGACAATGACTTCCGGCCAGTGCACCATCGGTGCAGCCACAAAAGCTAAGGTGTGTGCCCCAAGGGCAAGGGTAGACCCTTCTTTTACAACCATCTTTCTCTCCGGATAATCCGTTCCGAAGAATTGCGTCATCATCTTGAAAGCCTGTGCGCTTGAAACGACAGTAGCATTCTCATACTTTTTCATAAATGTATCAATATTAGCAGAGTGATCCGGTTCCATGTGCTGTACGATGAGATAATCCGGAGTGCGGCCTTCAAGTTCTGCTTCCAGATTGGCAAGCCACTCTTCCCCAAAGCGAGCGTCCACTGTGTCCATGACGGCGATCTTCTCATCCATGATCACATATGAATTGTAAGCCATTCCGTTTTTGACAACATACTGTCCCTCAAACAAGTCGACATCATGATCATTGACGCCGATGTAGCGGATATCATTGGTAATGTGCATATCTATTTCCCTCCTGAAAAAAATTTTGTATTTGCGGTTGCCTTATTATAACACAAAGCGACTTGCTGTACGAAAAAGCAGCTTCATTGATTGCGAAAAAATACAATATATGATAATTTTTTAGAAGTGAGGGTTAGACGATGAAAGAAAAAGAAATCTTGTTAGGGAAGCTGATCGGTCTCATGCGGACCACTTCTTCTCATGAAAAATCAGAACATACAGACAGGGTCATCCTTGGCGGGCTGATCCTTTATGATGACCCGCAGGTGACCAAAGAGGAAGTAGAAGGGGCTATTGAAAGTGTGATAAACGAAAAAAGAATCATTGCCCCGGGCTGCTTTACCTGCGCTTCTCCTTGTGGCAACACGGATGACTATGACTTGCGGATCATGGATGGACCGGACTACGATGCCGAGCTTCGGGATGAAAAACGGAAGATGATCGGGAAATTGTGTACATTGGCTTATGCAGAATATGACAATGTTTCCCGGGGTGGGGAACTGAGTAGAAAATTTTGTCAGGCACTATTCCTTCTTGGAGAGGAAGACTTTAAAGAAGAAATCGTAAAAATAAACAAGGAATTATTGGAAATATGCAGCGAATCGTAACCGGAATTTTAGCCCATGTGGATGCGGGTAAAACAACTTTATCAGAAGGTCTCTTATACCTGTGCGGAAATATAAGAAAGCTTGGAAGAGTTGATCATAAAGATGCTTTTCTCGATACCAATGCTCTTGAGCGGGAGCGGGGGATTACTATTTTTTCCAAGCAGGCGATCCTTGAGAGGGGAGAGAAGCAGATCACACTTCTTGACACACCGGGTCATGTGGACTTCTCATCGGAAATGGAGCGAACCCTGCAGGTGTTGGATTATGCGATCCTTGTGATCAGCGGACCGGATGGTGTGCAGGGACATACCAGGACGTTGTGGAAGCTTTTGGAGCGATATGAAATCCCCACTTTTATATTTGTCAATAAAATGGATCAGGCGGGAGCTGTGAAAGAGCAGGTCCTCGCGGGCATCAAACGAAAACTCAGCAGTCAGATCATAGATATGAGCACTGATAAAGAGGAGCTTCTGGAAGAAATGGCCATGACAGACGAAACTGCTATGGAGCGGTATCTGGAGGAAGGCGACATTCCGGATGCATGGATTCCAGGACTTATCCGTAAGCGGAAGATGTTCCCGTGCTATTTTGGATCCGCACTTAAGCTGGAAGGAGTGAAAGAATTCTTAGATGCATTTGTGAATCTCACGGAAGGCATCACTGAGGATGAGGAAAATGTCTTTGGGGACCAGAATGAGGTGTTTGGTGCCAAAGTCTTTAAGATCACGCGCGATGACCAGGGGAACCGGTTGACTCACGTCAAGGTGACAAGTGGCGTTCTTAAAGTAAAAGAAACATTGACGGGAACAACGAAAAAGGGAGAAAACTGGGAGGAAAAAGTCAACCAGATCCGTCTTTATTCCGGGGAAAAATATGGACTTTCAGATAAAGCAAAAAAAGGTATGGTCTGCGCACTTACTGGCCTCTCCGGTACCTATCCGGGAGAAGGGTTAGGAGCGGAAGCAGATTCCTATGAGCCAACGCTGGAGGCGGTGCTGAACTATCAGGTGATTCCTCCGGCCGAAGTGGATGCCCACACCATGCTCTCCTATTTGCAGATCCTGGGTGAGGAAGATCCGGCTCTTTCCGTGGACTGGAATGAGGAACTGGAGGAAATCCACGTAAAACTGATGGGCGAGGTGCAGACAGAAGTGCTCAAATGCCTGGTTGAAGAGCGATTCCATGTGAATATCACTTTTGGACCTGGCAACATTGTGTATAAAGAGACTATTGAAAATACAGTGGAGGGCGTAGGGCATTTTGAGCCGCTTCGACACTATGCGGAGGTACATTTGCTCTTAGAACCGGGGGAAAGGGGCAGCGGACTTACATTTGCCTCTGCCTGTAGTGAGGATATACTGGATAAGAACTGGCAGCGCCTGATTCTGACGCATTTGCAGGAAAAAGAGCACAGAGGTGTGCTGACGGGAAGTGCCATCACGGATATGAAGATCACGCTGCTCGCCGGGAAAGCTCATTTGAAGCATACGGAAGGCGGGGATTTCAGGCAATCCACGTACCGCGCGGTCAGACAGGGACTTATGCAGGCAAAATGCAGGCTTTTAGAACCCTACTATACATTCCGGCTGGAGGTGCCTGCAGATGTAGTGGGGCGTGCCATGACCGATATCACCCGGATGAAGGGAGAATTTACAGGTCCTGAAATAGATGGAGAAATGAATGTTTTCACAGGTACAGCACCTGTATCGCTGATGTGGGAGTATACCCTTTCAGTGACAGGTTACACCAGAGGTGAGGGGAGTTTGTCCTTGGTATTTTCCGGTTACGGGCCCTGTCATAATGAGGAAGAAATCATTACAGCTACAGGATATGATCCGGAAGCGGATCTAAACAATCCTACAGGCTCTGTCTTTTGTGCCCACGGGGCAGGCTATTATGTGCCTTGGGACGACGTGTTCTCCCATATGCATATAGAAAGTCAGATCAAGAAAAAAGAGAGGATTCGTCCGGATAAAGGGAAAGCGATCATTAAAACGCCTTCCTATAATGCTAAAGAAGAAAAAGAACTGGAAGAAATCTTTATTCGGACGTATGGAAAAGTAGAGCATAAGACTGTGCAGCAGAAAACCGTGTGTGCGCCAAAGCTCGATAGGGCAAAGAAGAAAAAGGAAGAAACATGGGACGAATTCCTTCTGGTTGACGGCTATAATGTAATCTTTGCCTGGGACGAACTTAAAAATCTGGCGAAGGAGAACATGGAAGGCGCCAGGGGAAAACTTGCGGATATTCTCTGTAATTATCAGGGATTTCGCAAATGTAATGTTATTCTGGTCTTCGATGCCTACCAGGTGGCAGGGTATCAGATGGAGATCCAGAAGTATCACAATATCCACATTGTGTATACGAAGCAGGCGGAGACGGCGGATCAATATATAGAGAAGGTGGTGCATACTATCGGTCGCAAATACCATGTGACTGTTGTGACAAGCGATGGGCTGGAGCAGGTAGTGACTTTGGGCCAGGGCGGAAGTCTGATTTCCTCCAGGGAATTTGCAGAGGAATATGAGATCGTGCGCCGGGAGATCAAAGAAGAAACCGGACTTCTAAAAGACGGAAAACGCAACTATCTCTTTGACCATATGGATGAAAAACTGGCAGACGAGATGGAAGATATACGCCTGGGAAGACGGGCGGCATTTGATGAAAGAAAAGAGGAGTGAAAATGAAACGAAGATCGATCATCAGTAAAGCTGTAATGCTGTTTTTGATATTGATGCTGATACTCACAGGGTGCAGCGGAGGTAGCTTGGGAGTGACTTCCGATGAAGATATATCGGCTCAAAGCAGCGTCATAAGCACAGATGATAAAGAAACTCAGAACACGGATGAGCAGATTGAGGAAGATGGCGTTTACACTTCTAAAGAAGAGGTGGCGCTCTATATTTATACCTACGGTCATTTGCCGGATAACTATATCACGAAAAAAGAAGCCAAAGCTCTTGGCTGGGACAATAAGGAAGGCAACCTGTGGGATGTGACAGACCACAAAAGCATTGGCGGGGATTATTTTGGCAATTACGAAGGACTGCTTCCGGAGGCAGATGGCAGAGATTACTATGAGTGCGACATAGACTTTGATGGCGGCTACAGAAACGCAAAGCGGATCATTTACTCAAATGACGGGTTGGTCTATTACACAGAGGATCATTATGAAACCTTTGAACTTCTGTACGGGGAGGAATAGCAGATGAAATATGTTATAGATGCGGCGCGCCTGACGACAAAGGAAGAAAGCCATGCATACTTAAAAGAGCTGTTTGCATTCCCGGAATACTACGGGGGAAATCTGGATGCACTTAGGGATTGTTTAGACGAGATCGGGGAACTTGAGATCAAATGGGCTAACGAGGGGGCGCACGGTTCCTATTACAGCCGCGTGAAAAAAGTGATCGATCAAATAAAATAAAAGAGCTGCAGGGAATCCTGCAGCTCTTTCTATATTTGGTTTGAATGATTTTTTCTTTAGATATACTGACAACAAAATTAAATATTATTTTTTAGATAAAGCCTTTCGTATTCGGATTCAGATTACTCTGTTACCTCGTATACGCCAGGGCCATCGTTCCAGCTGTACCATGCATCTGCATCGTCTGGGTCACCACCATAGTAATCAAATACAGAGTGGATAGAGTCGCCAGCCTGTGGGCAGTTGTCAACTGTTGTTACGATACCATCAGCTGTGATGTACTCACCAACTTCTGAGATTGTACAACCATCATCACCAGGGTTAAGTCCCTTAACCTGGATGTCGTTGATAACTTCAAATGTCATGTGTGTATAATACTCGAATGGCTGAGAGTATGTATACTTAAGTGGAGATCCTGAACGGATGTAAGCCCATGTAGAAGAACCACCGTCAACACCTGTTACGAATGTCTTCTCGCCTGTCTCGTCGCCAGCCTGGATAATAGCCTCAGCTGCTGAAAGTGCAGGTGTATCAGCGTTACAGATGATGCAATCAAGATCATCGCCATAAGACTGAAGGAATGTCTGACCTACAGTATAACCAGCTGTGTTAAGGTCACCTGTTGAAGCAAGATCGATGTGATCTAATACTGTGAAGTTGTCCTTGTCATCAGCATATGCCATTGCAGCATCAGCACGAAGAGTAACAACCTCTGACATCTCAAGCTGGAATACGCAGTAGTCTAATCCATCAGGATAGTCAGCTGCTAACTGATCCATAAGCATTGTAGATGCAGCAGCATTGTCCATTGTTGCGTTAGAGATAACGCCGTCGATTACTGAGTTATCGTTAGAGTAAACACCGATACCAGCGTCACGAGCCTGAGCTACGAGATCCTGATAAGAATCAAATGCCTGTGTTACACCAATGATAATAGCAGTTGGGTTCTGAGAGATAGCGTTCTGGAAATACTCACGGAAGCTGTCCTCTGACTCATAGTTAATGCACTGATAGTCCCATCCACGGTGAGCAGCCTCAACCTGAGCCTGATTCTCGCAACGGATGTTAGACTCATCTGTAAGGTTAGATACTAAGTAGATAACGCTTACGTCGTCTGTGATAACCGGACGTGCATAGTCATCAAATGCCACATCAGCATTGTCCTGGCTTCCTGAAGCTGACGAATCAGCATCATCAGAAGAACCACAAGCAGCTAAAGATAATACTAATCCTGTAGCCAATAAAATGCTAAGTAATTTTCTTTTCATAATTGTCCTCCTTATTCATTTGTCTTTAATGAACAAATCTTTGTGTTGTCTTTGAAAGTATATCCTCCTTTCAGATCATTCAGTGCTAATTCTTCTCAAATGTGCACATATAATTCGTAACGTGAACAAATGTGAACTGATAATGCACAAATGTTTAGAATTTTGTGTAAAATTATTATAATTTGCGTTTCCGGAAATGTCAACCATTGAAAATGCCTGGATTGAGACATTTGTGAACTACGTTAAAAAAATAACGGAATCCGTGAAAAATTGCCAATTCCAATTAAAAAACGTGAAAATATGCCAAAAATAGAGGTAAAAAACACAATATTTTGTTTCTACAGCTGTGATAAATGGTCCTGCAATCAGAAAAAACAATGAACAAAAATATCAATTAAATCGTCTGCTTGAACAAAATACCAATAAGAAAAAAATAAATTTGTCAAAATGCACAAAAACCGCGGTTTAATTATAGTGAAAAATGGAAATGTAACAAGGAGAACGTTAATAAATAAACAAGTAATGATACAATTGACAAGCGTAGTGGACATATGTTAACATTGATGTACAACTAATTTTGTAATCAATTTTAAGGAGGACAAACAACATGCGTTACAAGAAAGTCGGAAAAACAGATGTGGATATGTCAGTATTGACAATTGGAACATGGGCTATGGGCGGTCTCGGCTATGGTTCTGTTGAAAGAGGAGACTGTATTGATGCAGTTCGTGCAATGGTTGAGAATGGCGTTAACCACATCGATACAGCATGGGTATATGGACTTGGTGCTTCTGATAAGGTAGTCGGAGAGGCAATCAAAGGTCTTCGTGACAAGGTCCTTATCACAACAAAGGGTGGATTCAGAAACAATCCGGAGAACCCGCTTGAGCCAAATCATCCTGACTGCTCACCGGAGTGGATTACCTATCAGTTAGAGACTTCTTTAAAGAATCTCGGAACAGATTATGTAGATTTCTTCTTAGTACATGTTCCGGATGCAAACACTCCATTTGAGGAGACTGCTGATTGCATCAATAAGTGGATCAAAGAAGGAAAGGTTCGCTACGCAGGTGTTTCTAACTATGATGTAGAATCTACAAAGGCTATGGGACAGTACCTTGATATCGTTGCTAACCAGGTTGGATATTCTATGATCAACCGTGCAGGCGAGGAAGAAATGAAATGGATGAGAGATAACGGAATCGGTATTGAGACGCACTCATCACTTGCTAATGGTATCTTAACAGGAGCAATCCGTGAGGTTCCTCATTATCCGGAAGACGATATCCGTAACATTTATCCAATGTATGCACACCTTCGTGAGCCTATGTTCTCTAAATGTATGGAACTTCTTAAGACACTTGACAAAATCTCTGCAGAGAGAGGAAAACCGGTTGCACAGATCGCTCTTAACTGGTCTACACAGAAAGATTTCGTTACTTCAGCTCTTTGCGGTGTTCGTAATGTTGGTGAGGCTATGGAGAATATCGCTTGTACAGAGTGGACATTATCAGATGAAGAGATGGCAATGATCGATAAGGCTATCGCAGAGACAGTAGAGGCATAAGATTTCTAGATTGGCAGGTGAAATATAGTGGAAAACGAAGCTATACTCCGCTTTGACGGCGCTACGAAGATTTTCGGTAATTTTACAGCCGTTGACCATGTGGATTTCGAAGTACATAATAAAGAAATCGTGTCGATCATCGGTGAGAACGGTGCAGGTAAGTCAACATTTTGCAAGATGCTGACAGGCGTGTACTCCATTGATGACGGTGATATGTACTTCGAAGGTAAAAAAGTAAGTTATAAGAATACGACGGAATCTATGAAGGCTGGCATCAGTATGGTGTATCAGGAGCGTAACTTGGTCGGTATGCTCACAGGCGCTCAGAATATCTGCCTTGGCGGTGAGCCGGGCAAGGGCTTCCTTTCTGAGAAGGAAGCTTATGAGAAGGCCATGGAAATCCGTGATAAGCTGCATTTGAACATTCCGCTCAATGTTCCGGTTGACCAGTTGGGAGCCGGTGAGCAGCAGCTGATCGAGATCATGAGAGCGTTCTACACCAATCCAAAGGTACTCATCCTTGATGAGCCCACAGCATCTCTTGGTGAGGGTGAGGTTGAGCCGTTCCTTGATTTCGTAAAACATGTAAGAGATACCATGGACATTGCAATCATCTTCATCTCACATAAGATCGAGGAGTTATTTGCAATCTCAGACAGGATCGTGGTCCTGACAGATGGTAGAAACACATTGACGGACAAGGTTGAGAACCTGACAGAAGTGAAGGTTATCACAGCTATGCTCCGTACAGGTAAATCATTTGGACGTGTGGAAGTTCCGGAAAAGAATTTTGATGAGCTTCCGACCGTTCTCAAGATCGACAAGGCCCATTACGATGGAAGGGATCATGCGTTAAACTTTGAGATCCGTAAAGGTGAGGTTGTCGGTTTCTATGGTCTGGTTGGAGCCGGACGTACCGAGTGTGCAGAGATGCTGTTCGGTCTTAGAAAGGGTGAGAAGTCTTACGAGTTTAACGGTGAGACGATCACTAAGAATAATACGGCCATGATGATAGAGAAAGGTATGATCATGACGCCTGAGAAACGTGCCAACGGTATGTTCAAGGCACTTTCCCTTGTGGATAACATTTGTAACTTGTTCTTGAAGACGCATCTTGCAGGAAAGGGGCTTGGTGTCGTAAAACAGGCTGAAAGTATTCAGTTTGCCGATAAGATCCTTTCTGAGAGTGATGTGAAATACAACTCACGTAACCAGGCAATCTCATCTCTTTCCGGTGGTAATATCCAGAAGATCATCATTGGTCGTTCTATTGCCATCGATGATATCAAACTGATCATTTTAGATGAGCCTACCAATGGTATCGATGTGGGCGCTAAGTTTGAAATCTATCAGAGAGTACGTAAGCTTACAGACAATGAAGATCCGGAGAAGAGGATCGGTGTTATGTTCATTTCTTCTGAAATCGATGAGCTTTTGAATGTCTGCGACAGAATCTATGTATTTGCTGAGGGTGATGTGATTCAGGGATTTAAGCGTGCTGAATTTGATAAGCAGGATATCCTGAGCGTTGCAGTAAGGGGGAAGAAGTTAGATGAGTAAAGAAAAGACTGTATATATTCAGAAGAAAAACGGTATTAAAGACCGTCTTTCAAGAATCTTCTTATTGCTGGCATTTATCGTGATCGTTCTGCTTTTCCAGATTGTTCAGCCAAGATTCTTGATGATCAACAACATTATGAACCTTCTTGCAACCAGCAGTATCGTAGGCGTACTTTCCCTTGGAAATATGCTTTTGATGGCTGCCGGCGAGATGAGTTTCTCAATCGGCGCACAGTGTACTGTAGTAGCTGCTATTTTCGGTAGATTTTTGTATAGTCCGGAGTCAAACAATATGTTCCTTGCCTTCCTTTTGGCAGTGGCAGCATCTATTCTTTTCGGATTGGTATTATCATTCTTTACTGTAAAAGTCGGCGTTCCTACATTCGTATGTACACTTGCTCTTGCAACCATCTTTGATGGTATGACACAGATTTTTAACAACGGAACAACCCTTCATTCCAATGATTGGCCGGATATGATGAACTTCATGCAGACCAAGGTTGGCGGTGTGGTTCCGATCGCGGTTATCACGTTCTTCCTTCTCGCTATCATTACAGATATCGTTTATGAAAGGACCAGATTTGGCCGCCACTTGTATGCAGTAGGATCTAATCCAACCGCAGCAAACAATGTAGGTATTTCCGTACCGAAGATGAGAATCGCAGCTTTCGTTATCAGTAACGTATATTTCGGATTTGCCGGAATGATCGCTGTATCTTATAACAATACGGTAACTATCACACTTGGTAATGACCTTATGGTTCCGGCTATCGCGGCAACCATGCTTTCCGCAACGTTCTTACAGATCGGTAAGTACAATGTTCCGGGTGTTGTTCTTGGAGCCGTTCTTATGGTTGTTATCCAGAATGGTGTTATCTCAGCCGGATATCCGGTTTACATCAAGGATATCATCCAGGGCATCATGTTAACAATCGCAGTTGCGCTGATCGCGATCATCAAAGAGGATGGTCTTCCAAGCGTGAAGCTGGATAGCTAGGAAAGGAGGATACACGAATGAAAAAATTTAGTTTCAGTACTATGCTCGTAAAACGTTGGCTCCTGCTTTTCACTATTGCAGTTGCAATTGTGTTTGGTATCATCAATCCCAAATTCTTCCAGGTTGCTAACTTACTCAATATTCTGAGTAGTGCCTGTATCGTAGGTGTTATGGGTATCGGTCTTACCTGTGTGTTTGCAGTAGGTGAGCTTGATTTTTCTGCCGGCGCACAGGTTTCCCTTGCAGCGTGCGTGATCGCAGTTATCCTCGGAAAACTGCCGATCCACAGTTATGTAGCAGGTTTCCTTCTCACAGTAGCGATCCTTGTTATCATTGGTCTTTATAATGCATTCCTTCATGTTAAGGTCGGTATCCCGGCATTCATTGCTACTCTGGGTACTTCTTATCTGGTAAAAGGTATTGCCAAGACGTTGACCGGCGGTTCCAACATCAACAACATGGCAACATGGCCAAAGGCATTTACATTCCTTGGACAGGGATACTTATTCGGGATCATCCCGATGCCGGTTATCGTTCTGGTGATCGTTGGCGCAAGCGTTTTGTTCTACACAGAGTACACGAAGGCAGGAAAATATCTCTATGCTGTAGGTAATAACTCTGTGGCATGTGATTACATGGGAATCAACGGTAAAGCTCAGAAGATCAAGGCATTTGTTATCACATCTGCCTGCTGCGGTATCGCAGGTATCATGCAGGGATCACAGATGAATGCTGCTTCACCTACACTTGGTGAGAATATGTTCGTGCCGGCACTTACAACCGTATTCTTCGGAGCTACATTTGGTAAAGTCGGTGTGTTCAACGTACCGGGTACTTTGGTAGGCGCTGTGCTTTATGCACTTGTTAACCAGGGACTTTTGATGATCACAAGTGATCTTTGGCTGAAGGATTTCGTACAGGGCGGCATGCTTCTTGCGGCTCTTGTAGTAAACCGAATCCTGATCGCCAAGTTCAGAGATAAATTATAGGAGGCAAAATTCACATGACAAAAATTACATTTGTATCTGAGGGATTTATCACAAAAGAGGACATTGAAGCTCGTAAGATCCCTGAGATGTTTGAAGAGTTCAAAGAGTATGGATATGAGTTCAAGTTTGTAGAGGACCTTGGCGCTGTTACAACTGTTGGCGGCAACATGAGAGAGTCTAACTTAAAGCTTGAAAAAGAAGGACCGAACTGGGTTCAGCATGATCCTGCATTTTTAGAGTCGATCGCTGATGCAGATATCATCATCATGCACTATTCAGGCGCATCAAGAGCATTCTTCGAGGCTGCTAAGAACTTAAAACTTCTCTGCGTAATGAGATCAGGCGTTGAGAACGTTGATCTTGAGGCTGCTAAAGAGCACGGCGTTATGGTAACATTCTCGCCAGGACGCGCTGCAGAGCCTGTTGCAGATATGGCTGTTACATTGATGCTTGTTCAGATGAGACTGCTGTTCAGAAACAACATGGGCGGCAAGGGCGTTTGGAAAGAAGGAGCTCCGATGGGATCAGAGGGTATGATGAAGAACTCTACTGTTTCGCTTCTTGGCTTCGGTGCTATCGCTCAGAAAGTTGCTTTGAGACTGAAAGGTTTCGGATGTAATATCATCTCTTATGATCCATGGGCTAACAAGGCTAAGGCTGAAGAGATGGGCGTTGAGCTTGTTGAGACGATCGAGGAACTGTTTGAGAGAGCAGATTTCCTTTCTATCCACGCAAGACTGACAGCAGACAACCACGGCTTAGTAGGAAAAGATCTTCTTGCCCGCATGAAGCCAACCGCATATCTTGTTAATACAGCAAGAGCCGGTCTGATCGATGAGGATGCTCTTATTGAAGCACTTCAGAACAAGACCATCGGTGGTGCAGGTCTTGATGTATTCCAGAATGAGCCACTTCCGGACGGACATCCATTCCTGACACTTGACAACGTAGTTGCTACACCACACGTTGCAGGTAACGGTGGAGACTGGATCCTTCGTTCTATCGACAGCCCATTCCAGGAGATCCGTCACTACTTCAAGGGTGAAGATTACTCTTTTAAGGCAATCAGATAATTGATACAGATCAAATAAATTATGGAAAAGAAATATTTTCTTTCAATCGACCGAGGACAGACCGGTATCAAAGCCGCTTTTTGTGATATGGATGCAGAAGTAGTCGCAGTTGCATCCTGTCCGTGCGACCCACTGGAAAGTCCGAAGGCCGGTTGGGCACAACAAGATATGAACCGCATTTGGGAGCAGACCAAGACAGCAATCGCAAGGCTGTTTTCCAAATGTGATATCAAACCGGAAGAAATCGCTGCGATTTCATTTTCCGGACAGGGCGGAGGTAATTTCATCGTCTCAGAGGATGGAAAGCCGGTCTACCCGGGAAAAGTTTCCATGGATGCCAGACATGAGGAAGTCATGAGTCATTTTGAGAACCCGGAGGGGATTCCTGTGACCAATGAAATCGGATTCATGCTTTGGCTTAAGGAAAATGAGCCGGAGGCTTACAAAAAATCCCGCTGGATTCTTGGAAGCAAGGATTGGATCCGCTATTGTCTTACCGGAAAGGCCAACACAGATATGTCTGACACGCCGGCACCGGTAGATTTTAAAACCAAAGAATATGACAAGAGAGGCTGTGATGTGATCGGCTGCCCGGAGGTAAAGGAAATGCTGGCACCCCTTGTGTATGCAAGTGAGGTAGTGGGCGCCGTTACGAAGGATGCAGCCATGCAGACGGGACTGATCGAGGGCACACCTGTTGTGGCAGGGGCCCATGATATGATCGCCTGCTCAGTTGGCGCCGGTGGCATTAAGCAGGGGCATCTTGCCATTATCATGGGAACGATGGGCATTAACATTTGCGTTGTGGATAAAGACACGGAGATGCCGGAGCCTGAAATTCCCGGAAAGAGCTTTACATTCGGTGGTGTGTGTGAAGGGATGCGTACAGCAACTTCTTCCATCAGCAGCGGATGTAATACCATGAACTGGTTTCTGGATCTGTTGTTTAAGGAGGAAGAGAAGGAAGCAGAAGAAAGGGGAATCCCTGTATTTGCGCTTCTGGAGGAGAAACTGCTTGGCAGAAAACCCAGCAAAGTGCTTTTCCAGCCATATCTTCTCGGAACTTTTTATAACAGCAGCGCAAAGGCCGGACTCATCGGAATCGACGCAACAACCACCAGAGAAGACATTCTGCTTTCTCTGTTCCAGGGCATTTGCCTTTCCATGTGCATGGAAATCGAGTCCTTGGAGAACAGGGTGCAGAAGTTTGACGATATCTGGATCGTGGGCGGCGGTTCAAAGAGTAAGATCTGGGGACAGATGTTTGCGGATGTATTGAACCGTCCGGTGCATATTCCATCCACATCAGAGGTAGGATGCAGAGGCGCAGCCATCTGCGCGGGAATTGCCCTGGGAGTTTTTGATCCGGAGAATCTGCCACAGATGTCCATGGCTAAGACCTATGAACCAAACGCAGATAAGCATGCGGAGTATATGAAGCAGATGCCGATCTACAAGCAGGCTTATGAAGCAAATGCTGATATCTGGGATCAGCAGAAGAAATTGTAATAATTAAAATTTATTTAGGAGGAAACGACAATGTTAGTTTCAATGAAAGAGATCCTCGACAAAGCCAACGAGGGAAATTATGCTGTACCTGCAGCAGTTGCACAGACAGAGCTTAACGCTCGTGCTGCTATCAAAACAGCTGAGGCAAACAACTCACCGATCATCATTCTGATTCCACTTGATATCCTTGATATCAACGTTGATCTTTTTGGAAGATATTTAGCACAGGTTGCTAATGATTCTCCGGTTCCTGTAGCAATCTGCCACGATCATGGCTCAAGCTTCGAGTCAGGCGTTAAGTGTGTAAAGGCAGGATTCTCAGCAATCATGGTTGACCGTTCAAGCCTTCCATATGAGGAGAATGTTGCTCAGGTTAAAGAGCTTGTTAAAGTTGCTCACGCTTGCGGCGTAACAGTAGAGGCAGAGCTTGGACATGTTGGTATGGCAGCAGCCGGTGACTTTGAGAACACAGAGTTCTTGACAGAGCCTGAGATGGCAGCTAAGTTCATCGAGGAGACAGGTATTGACTGTCTTGCAGTTGCAATCGGAACAGCTCACGGTGCTTACAACAAGGGTCAGAAGCCAACACTTCACTATGACAGACTTGAGGCAATCAAGAAGGCAACAAACAACTTCCCACTTGTTCTCCATGGTGGTTCAGGTACAGGTGATGAAGGTCTTGCAAAGGTTGCTAAGATGGGTATCAACAAGGTTAACATCGGTTGCGAACTTTTTGCTTCTATTTTCGAAGAAATCGAAGCAGCTGACACAACAGGAAACGGAGCTTATGCATTTGGTAACCTTGTAGAAGCAGGATATTCTAAGAGACTTGGCCACTTTATGGAAGTTCTTGATTCCAAGGACAAAGCATGGAAGGTTGAGCCTAAATTCTCTAAGGCTGCAGTTGCTGAGTTGACAGAGGATACCATTCTCTAATTTGTAAATGAGTCGGTTATCGAAGAAATATATGGAGGCAAAACAATGAAAGGTTTTGTATTATATGAGCGCGGAAAAACAGAAATCCGTGATGTAGAGAAGCCGGTATGCGGCAAAAAAGATATTATCATTAAAGTTGAATCTGCAGCTATCTGCGGTGGAGACGTACATTTTTATAATGGATCACTGGATCTTGGCGGTTATCCGATCGTTATGGGTCATGAATTTGCAGGTGTTATCGACGAGATGGGACCTGAGGCGGACGACAGCTACTTCAAGGTAGGCGACAGAGTTGTCTCTGAGAACACATACTCTGTATGTGGACGCTGCCCGGCTTGCGAGCGCGGTGATTTTGTACAGTGCCCGGAGAGAAGAACTATGGGATGCGATCAGGATGGAGCATTTGCTCAGTATGTACGTGTACCTGGAGAACTTCTTGAAGTTTATAAGAACTGTTTATTCAAACTTCCGGAATCTATCGACATGAAGTATGCACCACTTCTTGAGCCTGCTTCCAATGCATACAAAGCAGTTATTCAGGAAGGTGAATTGATGCCGGGAGAGAACGTAGTTGTATTCGGTGCAGGTGCGCTTGGACTTTATTCAGCACAGATCGCAGCCGTTGCAGGCGCAGCTAACGTTATCGTAGTAGGTATGGAAGCTGACAAGGAACTTCGTTTTCCATGTGCTAAGAAACTTGGCGCAACACATACACTGGTCAATGGACCTGATGTGGATCTTGCAGGCGAGATCGCTAAGATCTGTGGTCCTAGCGGCGTAGCGCTTGTGATCGATGCAGCCGGCCCTCCGATAGTATTAAAGCAGGCAATTGACATTGTCCGTTTCGATGGAACAATCGTACGTATCGGTATGAATGACAGACCGCTTGATATGGGTATGAATATTGTCAATGTAAAATCTATCGATATCAAAGGACATATGGGTTATAATACAACATCTTGGAGATGTGTTATGAACCTTGCGGCAGCCGGAAAACTGGATCTCTCTTCTATGGTTACACATACATTGCCACTGACAGAGATCAACAAGGGATTCGATCTGCTTAAGGAAATGACAGCTATCAAGATTTTGATCGACCCAAGCAAATAAAATTAGTTGTTTGAATCCTCTAAATAGAGTAAAATGAAAATAGAAAGCGGTGCACTGATAAGTACACCGCTTTTCTAAAAGAGACTCATTTTGAGAAAAGTACAAGAATAAATACAAGTGAGGAAAGATAGTGGGAAGTTCAGCAAAAGACCGTATGGACCAGCAGGTCCAGGTGGCAAATCTGTATTATAAAGAGAATATGTCTCAGCAGGAGATCGCCAATGAACTGAAGATTTCAAGAACAACAGTATCCAGAATACTGAAGAGCTGTATTGAGGAAGGAATTGTATCGATCCATATCAAGAATTCTTCCATGTATCAGTATGATATGGAGAAAAAAATAGAAGAGAAATACGGACTGAAACATGTATGCGTTATCAGCAACAACGAGGATCATGATCTGTTTTTTAAGACTATGGGAAGATCTCTGGCCGATTTTCTGAAGGAAAATATTACAAAAAACGTGAAGATCGGTATCTCCGCCGGCAATGCAATTGAGAGTGTCAGCGATTATCTCTATCCTGTTGAAAACTATGCAATCGATGTATATCAGCTGATGGGAGATGCCTCTCATCAGACCAGCAGCTGTTCATCCTATCTGACTATCCGTATGGCAAGAAAGCTTGGAGGAACCGCGCATGCTATGCACGTACCGATGGTGGTCAACTCCAAGGTCCTTCATGATCTTCTCTTAGATGAGCCTTATAATAAGAACCATTTCCAGGAATTAAATCAATTGGATATGGCTATCGTGGGACTGGGACATATGGATTCCCTGTTACCGAATGCCACAGACATGTGGAATAATTATGAAGAAGAAAAAACAGAGCTTCGTATGCGAGGAGTGGTAGGCAATATTTGCGGTGTGTTCTTAAATCAGGACGGGAATATCTGCGATGCAGAAGTGCAGGAGAGGATCATCGCGATTCCCCTTGATCGTCTGCGCTCGGTGCCTAACTGCATAGCGGTAGCTTTTGGAAGATACAAGAAATACATTACAAAGGCGGCCATCAAAGGCGGCTATGTAAATGTTCTGATGATCGACGAGGAGCTGGCACTTGCTCTTCTTGAGGATTAGAGACGAATATAAGAAAAAAGGGCATTTGTCCTGTTTGCTTTGGCACAGGACAAATGCCCTTTTTTATGAGGTTGATTCTGTATAAGAGACCGCTGTCCATGATTGGCGGAATGGTTGTGTTTTGCGCGCACACTGAAAAAACACACATTCAGGATAATCATGGACAGCGGTCTTGTTTTATTCTTTATGATTTGAACTTTTAAGAATTCAGTCCAATACGGTAAATTTCTCTTAAGTCATCTTTTGAGAGCTTAGAGAAGAATCCTGTCAGACCTTCCGGCGTTGTACGTGTAGTTGAGATAAGTTTCTCAATATCTTCTTCCTTGACACCTAACTCAGCAAAGTTGGTAGGAACACCGAGGGAAATGTAGAACTCACGCATCTTCTTGATACCGGTCTGAATCATGCCTTCCGGATCAAAAGCATCGATCTCAACACCCCATACACGGTTAAAGTAGTTGACGAAACGAGGAATATCTCTCTTCCATGCAACCTGGATCCATGCAAGTGTTACACAGCCGCATCCGATTCCGTGAGGAGCTTTATGATATAATCCACCGATCTCAGACTCAATGCTGTGAACGGCTGCATCTACCTGACGGCCAACCTCAAACATACCATTGTGAGCAAGAAGTCCGGCCCACTGAAGCTGTGCACGTGCATTGTAATTGGTAGGATCAGCAAGCGCGATCGGAGCATATTTGATGACGGTACGGATAACAGATTCATTCAACTCATCTGTAAAATAGTTGTCCGGAACCGGTGTGAAATAACGCTCATGTGCATGTGCGATCATATCAGCGGCTCCTGCAATCGTCTGTCTCGGCGGCAGTGTAAATGTAAGCTCCGGATTCATGATCGCAAAGATTGGACGAAGCTTCGGGCTTGTGATAGAACGCTTCAACTCGCCATTGCCGATAACTGCGTCGGGTGAGTTCTCTGAGCCGGAAGCGGCAATCGTAGAAACAGCACCGATCATCATTGGCTCCGGAACCGGCTCACGCTTGATAAAGTAAGTGTCCCAGATATCAACATCATATTTTGCTGCAAGGCCTGCAAATTTAGCGGTGTCGATGACAGAGCCGCCACCGATTGGGAGAAGAAAATCAACATTTTCCTTCTTGATCACTTCGGCAGCTTCTAATGCTTTCTCGATATTTGCATTCGGAAGAATTCCTGTGAAATCGTAGTATTCAAGACCGGCAGCTTCGATAGAAGCGATAATGCGGTTGATCAGTGGCTCTTCGTAGGTCTCTCCATAATGAAGGAGCATAACTTTCTTGGCATCGTACTCTTTGATGTACTGGCCTACGTTGTTCTCTTCGCCCTTACCGAAGATAAAACGTGTGTGGTTGTAATACTGGAAATTTTTCATAAATAACCTCCTGGTGTCTTAGTGAAACTTATTTTTTCTGGTAGTCATAACCGGCAAACAGAGTCGGCAGACCATCGGCTAAGGAGCGGAGTAACTGGCTGTCTCTTTTTAAGACACAGTTATTGGCAGCTCCCAAGATCATGGATACCACCGTGTCGGATAACTTTTTAGTCGCATCTACGGAAAGATCACATTCTTTGATCTTGGTGTAGAAAAAGAAATCCAGCGTGTCGATGGCGTGCTCGCATTCCTGCCGAAGTTCTTCATTGATCTGAGAAATATCCAGAAGAAACAGATGAACGGAAATGTTACAATTTCCCTCATCAATCTCATCTGCCAGATCAATGATATAATTCTGTAGTGCTGATAATGGCTCCAGATCAGTTTGAAGTAACAATCGCTGCAGTTTGTCTGAAGAAGTTGCAACGAGATTTTTGATCACAGCAGAAGCCAATTCTTCCTTCCCATTTGGAAAGTAGTAATATAAGCTTCCCCTGGATATGCCGCATTCTTTCAAAAGATCTGCGATTCCCACGGAATGGTAACCCCTTTCTCGAAAGGCATCTGTGGCGTGGGAAAGGATGTTGTCATAAACTTGATTATCTCTCATGACCGCTCCTAATCTGCAGGATGATCCTGCAAGTATTCCCTGTTTTTACTATATATAAAATCCATTTTTTAAAAAATGAATCAACAGGCATGTAACTGAACTTTTTTTATTTCATATTGGAATATTTCTTGCGCATCTGTGAGCAGGTGATTCCAAAATGTTTGGCAAACATTTTATAGAAACCGCGGATGTCTGTATAGCCTACCGCAAGAGAAATATCTTTGATCGGCATGTTGGTGTTGATCAGATATTCCTGGGCATGCAGCATCCGGATGTTATTCAAACACCACTTGATGGTGAAAGAGGTCTCTTTTTTGAACAAGCGGCTTACGTATGCCGGTGAAAGATAGACGACTTTGGCAATGTCTTCTACTTTTATATTCTTCTGATAGTTCTCTTCCAGATATTTCATGATCGTCTTAGTGATGGAAGAGTTGTAACTCGTGGCTTCGGATGCGTTGAAAATCGAGTACAGCGAATCAAAGGCGTTCATCATCACAGATTTGACTTTTTCCTTGGTGGCGGCATTGTACAGTTTGTCAATAGTGCCAAAAGCCAGCTGGTAAAAACGCACATCATACAAGGATTTCTGATAATACTTCAGGAAAATGATGTGAAAGAGCATCTCGGCGCTGTTCTTAGCGTAAGTCAGCGATTCCTCGCTTACGGCGAGCTGCATCAGCTCCCAGTAGGCGGTTCTGGCCTCCACCACACGCCCTGCCATCACATTGATGAAAATGCTGTTGGCCTGCTTTTCTACGGTCTTCCAAAATACATTCAGGGAATTTACATCCAGATAGGGGTCCAGGATGAAATGTGTCAGCGGTTCCTTTGGAAGAGGGGCATTTAGAAGCTCCGGATCATCGAAAAAGAACACATCTGTGGTATCTGGAACCTTCAGCTCTTTGTCGAGGGCTCGCCCTGAGACGATATAAAGACGCGTCAGCGCAAACAAAAGCTGTGCGTAGGGCTTTACTTTTTCACGGTCAATAGTAGGTAAAGTGGCGACTGCGGAAAGGTAGGCCTCTTCCTCCACCCGGTAGTGCTTGATGTAGGACTTCATCTGATCTAAAAATTCCTGGTTGTTGCTTTCGGAATTGCTGACAAATCCGGAGATGAACACTCCGATGGCGCTTCCTTTGTAAAAGACAGGGACAACCCACTCCAAAAGACCGGCATGACAGACGATCACGTTCCACTCATACTCCAGGATGGATTTCTGGATGGAAACGTTGCGCTGATTGCGGCAGTGAAAGCATCCGTTCTCTGTCCCAAGGATCATATCGCAGAAGTCACAGCCTACCGGTTTTTCAAAATCGGCAAACAGGTCGCCGGACAGATCGTGATAGACACAGTTAAGTCCTGAAATCCGCTCATAATCCGCAAGTACCTGTTCAATTCCTTTCTCCAGAATTTTATCCATGAAATGTTCTCCTTGTCAGAAAAGTTCACATCTTACAATTATAGTATACGAGGAAAAAAGGAAGGTTTCAAACGAAAAAACAATTTATATACCAATCGGTCGGTAAATAGGCATAAAATGCCATATTTTACGAGAAAAGTACATTGTGGGAGAGGAAAGTTTTTACTAGAATTGAGACTAGGAAAGAAGCAAAAAGATGGGAGGAAATCAGCATGGCTGAACAAGGAAAGAAAACAGAGCGACTTTGGACAGGCACATTTCTCTTATTCATTCTGATGTACTTTGGGAATGTAAGCTGTCTCTATTATTATAGCGGAACGATGACGCTGATCGGTGCGTCCCTTAGTGATAAGGTGTGGGTTGCGGGTGCGCTTTCAAGTATATACTCGCTGACACCTCTGTTCCTGCGTCCTTTTGTTGGAGCATTTGTAGACAGAGTGGGACGATGGAAGAGCAACAATATCGGTATCATCATCACGATGATGACCATTGTAGGTTATCTCTTTGCCGGAAATATTTATCTGCTGTTTGTATTGCGCGGAATCAGCGGACTGGCATTCTGCTTAACCTCCATCGCCAATTACACATCGGCTTCTGACCTGATTCCGGAGACCCGTAAGACAGAGGGACTTGGATGGTTTCAGAATGCGGGAACTGTCTCTACATATGTGGGACCTGCGCTGGCGCTTTACGCCATCGCCCTTACGCCGGGAAGCTATGTGGGACTTCACATTGGCGGGCTGATCCTTTGCAGTATTGCCCTGATCACCAATCTTTTCTTAAACTATGAGAAAAAGCCGGAATATATTGCCAAAAGGGAGCGGGAAATGAAGGCAGCAGAGGAAGCTGCAAAAAAGGAACTGGAGGAGGCAAAGGCAGCAGAGACTCCTGCAGCTTCCGGAAAGCTTCTCTTAGGGCTTCCAATGGCGACATGGATGCTGGTGTTGACACATTTGCTTGTCACATGCGCTCATTCCACAGTGAACTCATATCTTCTGTTATCTGCACAGGAGAGAGGAATCGATGGCATTTCCAATTTCTTCCTCTTTATGGCTGCGGGTATGTTTGTGGCCAGAGGATTCTTATCAAAGCTTGCGGATAAATTAGGACTTATGAAAGTCTTTGTTCCTGTGCTGATAGTTGGTGGCCTCTGCCTTGGGATTTTCGGCATTTCCAATAATGTGTGGGTTCTTACTATAGCAGCGTTCCCCTATGGGTTCCTGTTTGGAACCAGTGCTGCGGTATGTAACTCCAATATTGTAAAATCGGCACCGGTACAGAAGAGGGCTTTTGCAAGCTCTATGTATCTGATCGCGGTGGACGTAGGATACGGTATCTTCCCGATCCTTTCCGGATTTATCATTCAGGCAGTGGGATACAACAGTATTTTCTTCATTGCAGCCGTATTACCGTGGATCGCAATCATTTTTGTAATCTTATATACGGTGAAACAGAATAAGGCGAGAAAAGTTTGTGCCTAGACTTTTTACTCCATATAGTACGTAGAAAGAGCGCCTCAGCAAAGAGACGCTCTTTCTATGCTATCAGGTATTTAAAAGGGTCTGCCAATGGCAGACCCTGCAAATGAAAGGTTATATTTTATTGATCATTTTTTTGTGCCAGGAAATAAAGACCAAACAGAAGGATCGCACCGCCCACCATGTTGCCAAGTGTGACAGGAATCAGGTTGTGTGCCATACCTGCAAGTGATACAGCCTGATCACATGGGTTTAACAAAGCTTCTGTCAAGAGTGTCATATTGGCTACGCTATGTTCAAATCCGGAAGTGAAGAATGCCCAGATACACCAGAAGATCATGATCAGCTTACCACTCTCTGTTTTGCACCGGAATCCACACCATACTGCTGTACATACGAAGAAATTACACAAAATACCGCGGAAGAAGAGCTGGCTCATAGGTGCGCTCATCTTTCCCAATGCGCCAGCAGCCATAAATGCACCTACTGCATTGCCTGCGCCAAGGCCTGATAAATGGTATAAAACAGCGATCAAAATACTTCCTGCGAAGTTACCAAGATAACATACGATCCAAAGCTTTATGGCTTCCCCAACAGTGATCGTCTTCTTGGCAATACCGGTTGCCATTACAAAGTTGTTGCCGGTAAAAAGCTCAGACCCTGCCATGACAACAAGACTTAGAGCAACTGCGAAGGCAACGCCCATGATGGTTTTGGAATATGCGGCTCCGTCAAGCTGTCCGCCGATGGTGAAAGCTAAGATGACGCCGACACCGACGAAGATACCTGCAAGCATGGAAGCGGCAAAATATCCAACCGGGTTCTTTTTCAAGAATGTTACTTTTCCTTTGGCTCCGTTAGCCGAAGCCTGAAAGTCTTCTGAGAACATAACAATCCCTCCCTATTCAATCCTCATTTCGATAACATATCAATTGAAAATATAGCAATTAAGATACATCAATTGATAACATTCTATCACTATATGAGAAAATATGCAAAAGAGAAGACATTCTGCATAGGAAAGAAGTGAATCGATTCTTGAGAAATCAGGCGGGATTTGCTATAGTATTTACGCAATTCAACGGGAAAAAGGAATCCATACTAAGAAAATACTTTTTGGAACAACAGGAGTACTGTAAATATATGAACGAACATAACAATCCCCTGGGCTATGAGCCTATCGGGACTTTAATGAAACAATTTGCCCTGCCAAGTATTGTGGCGATGCTTGTGAGCGCCCTTTACAATATTGTGGATCAGGTGTTTATCGGGCAGGCCGTAGGAACGCTTGGAAACGCAGCTACCAATATTGCCTTTCCGTTAGCTATGTCCTGTACGGCTATCGGCCTTTTGTTTGGCATCGGTGGTGCCGCAAATTTTAATTTGCATTTGGGAAGAAAAGAATACGAAAAAGCGCCTTATTTCATGGGAAATGCAGTGACAATGCTTTTGCTGTTGGGAACGGTTTTGGGACTTTTAGCAGAGCTTTTCTTAACGCCTATGCTGAAAGGATTCGGTTCTCCTGCAGATGTGCTTCCCTATGCAAAAGAGTATGTGCGTGTGACGGCTATCGGATTTCCGTTCCTGATATTAACTACCGGCGGCGGACATCTGATGCGGGCAGACGGAAGCCCTAAGATGACTATGATCGCCAGCATGTCTGGGGCGATCATCAATGTCTTTCTGGATGCGTTATTTGTATTCGGATTTCACTGGGGGATGTTCGGAGCTGCATTTGCCACTATCATCGGACAGATATTTTCCGGATGCCTGGTTTTGTGGTATATGCGCCGCACTAAGACCGTAGAGCTTGAATCAAAGCATTTTATCCCGCAGCTGAAGGTTGTTTTGCAGACAGCGTCATTAGGCGTGGCATCCTGTGTGAATCAGCTGGGTATGATGGTGGTGCAGATCGTATTGAATAATTCCCTGAAGCATTACGGCAGTCTTTCGGTGTATGGTGAATCCATCCCCATTGCCTGCGCAGGTATTGTGACAAAAGTGAATCAGGTGTTCTTTGCGGTGGTGATCGGAATCGCTCAGGGAAGTCAGCCTATTGAAAGCTTTAACTATGGGGCCAGACAGTATAAGCGTGTAAAAGACACCTATCTGCTGGCGTTGAAGGCAGCGGCGACAATTTCTTTTGTGTCCTTTGTGATCTTCCAGGTGTTTCCAAAACAGCTCCTTTCTCTGTTTGGCAATGGGACAGATCTCTACTTTGAGTTTGGTGTCCGCTTCTTTAAGATATATCTGTTCTTTACCTGGGCAAACTGCATTCAGCCCACAACGTCGCAGTTTTTTGCCTCTGTGGGAAAGCCTTTAAAGGGCATGTTTATATCCCTTACCAGACAGATACTTTTCTTCCTGCCGGTGCTTTTGATCCTGCCAGTGTTTATGGGAATCGATGGGATCCTTTTTGTTGGCCCGACGGCTGATGGACTGGCTGCTGTTGTGGCGGCTATAATGGTAGCTTTTGAATTTAAAAATATGAGTAAACTTAAAGAAGCTCCGCAGTAGCGGAGCTTCTTCTTTAACATTATGCTTTAGCAATGATC
>R03__coassemble_91_pt1 | contig 55312 bp, 48 predicted proteins | sample R03__metabat2_low_PE_040 | metagenome-assembled genome bin R03 | reverse complement strand
CTTATGGACCTGGCGGGAATCGAACCCGCGTCCGAAAGCTCATCCATCAGAGCATCTTCCATCACAGTCATTATTTTTTCATTCCCTCCATGCGACACCTAATGACAGGTTTCACACTTTAGTAGCTTCATAAGATCTTCCATCTCCTCAAAGCTTTGGAGACGAAGTGCTCCGCAAAAATGAAGCCGGTAACTTAAGCAGCGGATGACCTAAGGCCGACTGCCGCCATTAATTAGGCAGCGTACGCTAAATTATCGTTTGCGTTTAATTTTAAAATGGAACTTTTAACGTAGTGTCCCGCTACGGATGGCTTCTCCAACTTCCAAACCCCCGTCGAAACCAGTACAAGCCCGCGTTGATTTACGAATGCTTTCATGGTTTTCACAAACGTTTAGCAAGGAATTTTATTATAACATCTCTGCTTTCTCTGTCAAGAAATGCACTTTGAACTTATCGTTTAATATGATTTATTTGCTCTTTTCTATATCGAGCACCGGGAGATTCAAATCGAAAACATGGGCAATCAGACGAATGGCACAAATAGTCACGAATCCGAACACTATCGCCTCTTTCACTGTCATAAATCCCGTGAAAAACAACGTGGCTGCCGCTCCCAAAATAGAGGCGCTGGCATAAATATTGATCGCAAATATTTCCGGCATACGCCTTGCAAACAAATCCCGCATAACACCGCCGCCGACACCGGTCACCACACCAAGAAAGATTAGCAGAAAATGATTCTCCTGATAGCCGAACCTGTATCCGATCAGAATGCCATCCACCGTGAAGATAGCAAGTCCCAGAGAATCCGCTCCAAACAAGAGTTCTACATATGTCCTCTCTACTAATTTAGCTAACGTCTCGTTCGTATGTAAACGCTGCAAAGCTGCCATCCACAAAAATACGATTATAGCAGTCACAGTTGCCATCATTACATACTTGGGATCCTGAAAAGCTGCCGGAGGCGTTCTGCCAATGATCAGATCCCGTAAGATTCCGCCGCCTGTAGCCGTTGTAACTGCCAGCATGATCACCCCGAAAATATCCATTTTTTTCTGAATCGCCACCATTGCTCCCGAAATGGCAAATGCAATGGTTCCTACTATATCCATCGCGAGAATGAATGATTCCGAAATCATACCAATACTCCTCTGTCCATTTATTTTTCAAAATCTTAATCAAAATTTCGGATCTTAAAATCTCTTTGTGCTTCCCGCTGCATATCTTTCTTCGCAATATCCTGCCGCTTATCATATAATTTTTTACCTTTGGCAAGACCGATCTCGACCTTTACCAGACTCCCTTTAAAATAAACCTTCAGCGGCATGATGGTCATGCCGGTTTCTTTCACCTTGCCAAATAGCCTGTTAATTTCTGACTTATGCAAAAGCAGCTTTCTTGTGCGCATGGGGTCCTTATTAAAAATATTCCCTTTTTCATAAGGGCTGATATGCATGCCGTAGATGAACATTTCTCCATCCTCGATGCGGATAAATGCCTCCTTAATGGAGCATTTTCCCATGCGAAGGGATTTCACTTCAGTTCCGGCAAGTGAAATACCTGCCTCAAAACTTTCCAGAATAAAATAGTCATGATATGCTTTCTTATTGTTGGCGATCAACTTGCCATCTGTCTTTGCCTTAGCCATAACTACTTCACCTCTTCTTCCACCAGTTCAAAATCAATTGTACGGGTTAATTTATCGGCTTGCAACACGCGAATCCAAACTTTTTGTCCTAGTTTAAATACACGCCGGGTGTGCTCGCCGATCATTTCATAGGTACTTTCAAAATAATCATAATGGTCATCATTCATATTTGATACATGCACCAGACCTTCTACCGTATTTTCAAGTTCTACGTACATGCCCCATTTAGTCATCCCTGAGATCACGCCTTCATATTCTTCTCCAATATGCGCTCTCATATACTCTGCCTTCTTGAGCTTAACAGTCTCCCGTTCCGCCTCTTCTGCCCGTCTCTCCATCTCAGAAGAATGCTTTGCCACCGCTGGCAAAATCGATTGATAATGCTCGATTTTTTCCGGCGTCATCCTTCCTCGCAAATTGTCCTTGATGATCCGGTGGATCTGCAGATCCGGATAACGTCTGATAGGCGATGTGAAATGGGTATAATACTGAGCCGCCAGACCAAAATGTCCTGTGTTTTCCGGTGTATATTTTGCCTGCTTCATAGAACGGAGTGCTAATCTCTCGATCAACGCCTCCTGCGGGCTTCCCTCAATCCTTGTCAAAAGCTTCTGTATTTCTTTGGGACGGATTTCATTATTACCCACATGCATACTGAAACCAAAATTATGGATAAATGTAGCGAGGGCGCGGATTTTTTCATCATCCGGAGTCTCGTGCGTCCGATATAAAAATGGTAATTCTTGCCAGAAATAGTCTTCCGCCACCGTTTCATTTGCCATCAGCATGAAATCTTCAATAATCTTCGTGGCTGTGTTACGCTCATACGGATGAATATCTGCAACATGTCCTTCCTCATCCAGAATAATCTTCGCCTCCGGGAAATCGAAATCAATGGATCCCCGCTTGTGCCGCATTGTGCGGATCTTTGCTGATAATTCTTGCATAAGCAGAATCATAGGGATCAAAGGCTTCCACGCTTCGTACTCCGCGCTCTCCTTTGCATTTCCGTCAAGGATCTGCTGCACCCCGGTATAGCTCATTCGTTTATCCACATGGATCACAGTCTCCGCGATCTCATGCCCGGTCACCACGCCTCTTTCATTCAATGTCATGATACAGCTTAATGCCAGCCGATCTTCTCCTTCATTAAGAGAACACATGCCATTGGATAAAGCTGTCGGCAGCATTGGAATCACGCGGTCCGCAAGATACACACTGGTTCCCCGCTCTTTGGCCTCTCTGTCAAGAGTAGAATTCTCCTGTACATAATTCGTCACATCCGCAATATGAACACCTAAGACATATGTGTCGCCTTCTTTTGTCACCGACACCGCATCATCCAGGTCTTTCGCATCCTCACCGTCGATGGTGATCATCTGCCAATCCCGGATATCCTTGCGTCCGGCCATATCTGCCATGCTCACCGGTTTTGCAACTCGCTCTGCCTGGTTTAACACTTTCTCAGGGAAAACAGCCGGAATATCTGCATCTTTTACAATCGATGTGATGTCTAACCCCGGATCACCAAGTTTTCCCAGGATTTCTACGATTCTGCCCTCCGGCTTTTTATTATTTGCGCTGCCGTTAGCACCTTTTACATCACGCTTTTTTGCTGCGCCGTTAGCACTTTCGCCATCACGCTTTTTTACTGCGGCGTTAGCACTTTCGCCATAAGAAGTGAGCTCAACCACCACCTTGTAACCATCCGGTGCGCCGGCATCTTCCCGCTCAGGGATAAAAATATCCCATAAAATCTTCGGATTGTCCGGAATGACAAAACCATAGGATTTGTTAGGGTTCTTCTTATAAAGCCCTACCACATGCGACATACCCCGTTCTAAGATGGCTACAACTTTTCCTTCCCTGTGCTTTCCGCTTCTGCTAACACTACTCCTATCCCAGTCTGCGGGCTCTTTTGTAATGACAACTTCAACCGTATCCCCGTCAAACGCATCACCGATTCCTTCCTCCGGAATGAAAATGTCCTGTTCTTCGTCTGAGACAGTAACAAATCCAAATCCTTTTGCATTCGCACGATACAGCCCCGTCATCCGCTTAGCCTTACCTTTGCAATACTTGCCTCGCTTTGACAGGTTGATTTTTCCCTCCCGCTCGAGATCTTCAAGAATCTGCCGCAGTGCATCCCTCTCCTCCTTTTCCACTCGCAGAAACATGCACAATTCCTTGAATTTCATCGGGACATAGATAGGATTGCAGATCAGCTCATATACAATTTTTTTGCGTTTTTCATAATTATTCATACACACTCTCTCGCCATGCATCCATGTATCGCGGACACTCCCCAAGGTCTTCCACGCAAGCGTCGCGACTTTGGCTCGTTGTCTGCGCGAAAAAAGAGCACTCCTACAGGAGTGCTCCTAAACTTATTCGTATCTTATGCAAATACTTTCAAATTCAACACTGCTGCCAGCACAATAAATAATACCGCCAACACTCTTGTGATCTTAACCAAAGCACCTTCCATAGAACGGCTCTTGTTCTGGCTCCAATAAGAATCTGATGTTGCTCCACCGATTGAGCCAAGTCCGTTAGCCTTGCCTTCCTGAAGTAACACGATTGCTGCCAATGCGATACAGTCTATTGCAAATAATATCATTAAAATAATCTTAACAATCTCCACCTATTTTTACCTCCTGCGGATAAATCAGTGACTAGTATATCACAGACTTTCGCTATTTGCAAGGATAAAATCCTACTCTACAGCCAGTCCTTCTGCTTTGATCACATCGACCACCTGGTATACATATTTTTTACAAAGTTCGTCGCTTGAAGCCTCTACCATAACACGGATCACAGGCTCTGTTCCGCTTTCTCTCACAAGGATTCTTCCGTCATCACCAAGCGATTGGGATACAGCGTCAACAGCTGCACATACAGCCTCGTTCTCTCTGGCTTCCTTCTTATCTGCAACACGTACATTGATAAGAAGCTGTGGATAAATGTGTACCGGTTCTGCAAGTTTGCTAAGAGTCGTCTTCTTCTCCAGCATAACTTCCATCATCTTGATCGATGTAAGGATGCCATCACCTGTTGTAGCATACTTGCTGAAAATGATATGACCGGATTGCTCACCACCAATCCTGTGTCCATTTTTCATCATGTTTTCATAAACATACTTATCGCCTACAGCGGTTTTCTCATAATCGATCCCCACTGCATCAAATGCCTTATACAGTCCGAAGTTTGACATAACAGTTGTGACAACCGTATTATTCAAAAGCTTGCCTCTCTCCTTCATGTAACAGCCATAGATATAAAGGATCAGATCGCCATTGACTACATCTCCGTTCTCGTCAACGCAAATGCAACGGTCTGCGTCTCCATCATAGGCAAAACCTACATCCAGTCCCTTCTCCCGGACAAATTCCTGCAGGACTTCAATGTGTGTGGAACCACAGTTCATATTGATGTTAGTTCCGTCCGGACTTGCATTGATCACATATGTCTTTGCTCCGAGCGCATCGAAAACGCTCTTCGCGATCATCCATGCACTTCCGTTGGAACAGTCAAGACCCACCCGCATATTGCGGTAAGATCTTGTCGCTAATGAAATCAGATAACCGATATATCGGTTACGTCCGGCAGAATAGTCCACCGTACAACCGATCTGATCTTTTGTAGCAAATGGGATTTCATCCGTCTCACCGTCAATGTATGCCTCGATCTTTAAGATGGTTTCTTCATCCATCTTCTCGCCCTTGCCATTGATCAGTTTGATTCCATTATCATAATACGGATTATGGCTGGCAGAGATCATAATTCCACAATCAAAATCATCCAGTCTGGTCACATAAGAAACACTTGGTGTTGTAGTCACATGAAGAAGATATACATCTGCCCCTGATGCAGTAAGGCCTGCTACCAGAGAATACTCAAACATATAGCTGCTCCGTCGGGTATCCTTTCCGATCACAACCTTTGCTTTCTGATCTGCGTGATCTTTTCCATAGTACCATCCGAGGAAACGCCCCACTTTATAAGCATGTTCAACTGTCAGAACAACATTGGCCTCACCACGGAAACCATCTGTCCCAAAATATTTTCCCATTAGCTCATCTCTCCCATATTGTTATAGTTTAAAGTACGTATTGCCCGCGGCAGAAGCTAACGTCTGCATCCTGCTTCACCATCTTGTTTGCAAACCGCTGGCCGATCAGCGGTTCAAATTAGTGATGGAACAGACGAAGACCTGTAAAGCTCATTACCATATTGTGACTATTGCAGGCTTCAATTACATTGTCATCCCGAACAGATCCGCCTGGCTGTGCCACGTACTTAACACCACTCTTGTAAGCACGCTCAATGTTATCCCCAAATGGGAAGAAAGCATCTGATCCAAGGGCTACATCCGTAAGTTTGTCAAGCCATGCACGTTTCTCTTCGCGCGTAAATACAGCCGGTTTTTCGGTAAATACTTTCTGCCATGCGCCCTCAGCCAGCACATCCTCATACTCATCACCAATATACAGATCGATAGCATTATCTCTGTCTGCACGGCGGATACCTTCAATAAACGGAAGGTTCATCACCTGCGGAGACTGTCGCAACCACCAGTTGTCAGCTTTCTGCCCGGCCAATCTTGTACAGTGGATACGCGACTGCTGACCTGCACCAATGCCGATTGCCTGTCCATCCTTTACGTAACACACAGAATTTGACTGTGTATATTTCAAGGTGATCATAGAGATAGCAAGATCGATCTTGGCCTGCTCCGTAAGTTCCTTATTCTCTGTCACAATATTTGCAAAGAAATCGTCATCAATCTTTAACTCATTGCGTCCCTGTTCAAATGTGACACCGAACACTTCCTTATGCTCCAGCTGTGCCGGCACATAATCCGGATCGATCTGGATCACATTGTAGTTGCCATTCTTCTTCTGCGCCAGGATTTCTAAAGCTTCCTCCGTGTAGCCAGGAGCGATCACTCCATCTGAAACCTCACGCTTGATAAGTTTTGCTGTGTCAGCATCGCAAATGTCTGAAAGTGAAATGAAATCACCAAAAGAAGACATTCTGTCAGCACCTCTTGCTCTTGCATATGCGCTTGCAAGCGGAGACAGTTCACCCAGATCATCTACCCAATAGATTTTAGCCAATGTATCACTTAAAGGAAGTCCTACTGCCGCGCCTGCCGGTGATACATGCTTAAATGATGTTGCTGCCGGAAGTCCTGTTGCGCGTTTCAGCTCACTTACCAGCTGCCAGCCGTTAAAAGCATCTAAGAAGTTGATATATCCCGGTCTGCCCATGAGCACTTTGATCGGCAATTCGCTTCCGTCATTCATATAAATCTTTGACGGTTTCTGATTCGGGTTACAGCCATATTTTAATTCTAATTCTTTCATGAAAAACCTCCATCTATACCATAAATAACCGTATGCTTCTTACTGGTTCTTGTTCACGATCTTTGTCTCATATGTTCCCGTTGCGATATCAATATAACGCACGAACAATGAAACCTTATTGTCCTCATTCAAATTATTCCAAAGGAGATCTGTAAATGCTTCTATATCATCCGGAATCTCCACCAGCTTTGGCTCTCCCTCAAAACTTGGAAGAGGGTTGCCATCACACTTGTATGTATGTATAAAATGACCCTCGCCTGCTTTCGGGTTCTCATATGCAAATGTATAGCGGTGTGCACTGTCAGGATCTCCGTTATTGCTCTTTAAAATAGACATTGCATAGTTATATGTTCCATTCTCAATATGCATAATGCCGGAAATACGAGGTGTATAGTTTGGTCCGTCCGGCTCAAATGTTCTGCTTCTTAATGACTGCTCAAATGTAAGCTGGCTGTCCATACCTGCATAGATCGTATCGGTCTGGTCCCCATTTGTCACGATCGTCTTGTTGCCAAGCACGCGGACCGGCGCATAAATGATCAGGCTTGGATCTACCAATTTAGATGGATCAAATGCCTGTGTACGGATGCCTTCTCCATCTTCAACAAATACTCGATTGCGGCTGTTTACGCTTCTGCCCATAATAAAATATGCAGTCACTGCTTTGCTTCCGTCGGCACTCTTACCAATGATGATACCGCGTCCCGGATATGAGTTTCCCTGCAACTCCTGCGCAAGATTTAACATTTCCATACGTTTATTCTCCTTTGCTGCTCGGATTAATATACTGTCTTATTGATAATTGCTGCACTCCCATTATAAAGAAAAGGCACAGCTTTTTCCAGTAGTAAATCTCCCGAAATAGCTATGCCCTTTAATAAATACATTCCTACCTGATCAAAAGCTGCATGATTTCATTGCTTCTCTGCACAAATGCCGTCATTTCATCCGGATTCAGCGGCTTATGTGCAAGCATAGCAAGATCATACAATTGCTTACAGATAATGTTCAATGTTTCATCATTCTTAGCCTTGGCCACATACTGTACAAGTGGATGGTTCGCATTCAATACCAATGTATTGTCATCTCCAAGATCCATGCCTGACATACCATACATCTTCATCATATCCTGCATGCGGCGGTTCTGCTCTGACAAAGTGATCATCGCTGCCGTAGTTGTGTCTTTCAGCTTCTCAATCTTCACATCCAGGTTCTCTTTGCCAAGCTCACGTTTGAAGATAGTTTGAAGAGTCTTGGCTGTCTGCTCAAAATTCTCTTTTTCTTCCTCGGCAACCGTTTCCTTCATCGTATCAGTCACATCAGCGTCGATACGCTGGAACGATACATTCTGATTCCGCTGCTCAAGCTGTGTGATGAATGCAGAATCAATATTATGGTTCAGGATAACCGCATCCATGTTCTGGCTGCGGAACATATTGATATACTGACTCTGCTGGATCTCATCTGTCACATAATAAATAGTTGTCTTCTCTTCAGCCTTCTCCTCGCTGTTGTTCTCTGCAGATGCATCCTCTGCCGGCTTCTCCATAGATCCACCGTTCTTCTCAACGCAATCCTTCAGTGTCAGATATATTCCGTCAATATTCTTAAAGAGAATCGCATCCTTCATCTTGTCGCAGAATTTCTCGTCTTTCAGGCAGCCAAACTTGATAAATGGGCTGATATTATCCCAATATCCCTCATATTCATCCCTCTTGGTCTTACACATGCCGGAAAGCTTATCTGCCACCTTTTTGGAAATGTAATCGGCGATTTTCGTGACAAATCCGTCATTCTGCAAAGCACTTCTGGATACATTAAGAGGCAGATCCGGGCAATCGATCACGCCCTTCAATACCATCAAAAATTCCGGGATTACCTCTTTAATGTTATCTGCGATAAATACCTGATTGTTGTATAACTTGATCGTTCCTTCAATGGAATCATATTCTGTGTTGATCCTCGGGAAATACAAGATACCTTTTAAATTAAACGGATAGTCCATATTCAAATGGATCCAGAACAATGGCTCCTTATAATCCATAAATACGGTACGATAAAATTCCTTATAATCCTCGTCTGAGCAATCGTTCGGATGTTTGGTCCACAACGGGTGAATATCACTCAAAGAAACCGGACGTTTCTCAATCTTCACCTGCTCCTTCGCCGGAGAAACTTCCACCATCTCCTTCTCGCCGTCTTCATTCTCCTGCTCTTCAAGCTTAGCCTCTACATGGATACGCTCCACAACAACATCGGTATCCTTAAGGTCCGCTTCATCGATGGTCTCATACTCCGTCTCAGCGTTAGCTGTGGAAAGGAAAATCTCCACCGGCATAAATGAACAGTACTTCTTGATCACCTCGCGCATGCGATACTCGTTGGCAAATTCAAGACTGTCCTCGTTCAGATACAGTGTCATTTCAGATCCAACTGTATCTTTCGTTCCATCCTCCATCTCATATTCCGTACCGCCATCACTTACCCAATGGACCGGTGCTGCTCCATCCTTATAGGAAAGTGTATCAATATGCACCTCATCTGCCACCATAAATGCAGAATAAAATCCCAGACCGAAATGACCGATCATATCGTCTTCTGTGGTCTTGTCTTTATACTTCTCCAAAAATTCAGTTGCTCCGGAAAATGCAATCTGCGTAATATACTCTTCCACTTCTTCAGCCGTCATACCAAGCCCGTTATCGATAAACTTCAAAGTCTTCTCTTCCGGGTTCACGACTATCTGGATTGCCGGCTTGAATCCGTCAGGGAGCTGATACTCTCCCATAATATCTAATTTCTTCAGCTTCGTGATCGCATCACATCCGTTGGAAACCAATTCCCTTACAAAAATGTCATGGTCGGAATATACCCACTTCTTGATGATAGGAAATATATTCTCACTGCTAATTGATAAATTACCCTTCTTTGCTGCCATTATAATCACTCCTTGTTCTTATATTCAGCACGGGTATCTTTTACCGATACCTGTGTCATTACCCAAAAGGTATGATACCCCTGCCGTATAAGAAAAGTCAATAGAAAATTAGCACTCATTGCGTTAGAGTGCTAATATTTAATATTTTGTTTAGAATTTTATTTGGGGAAAACACAGCCAAGCCACATCTTGGACCCGGAAGAGAACCCTCCCTACTGCCGTTCATGCGTTTAACACAATAGCCCATGCTCCTTCTGCCTGATAATAGACAAGGAGCAGTGGTTTCACATATTGCAGATCCTGCACCTGGCATTGGAATTCAATCGTATTGGCATAAATACAGCGGATCCGTGATGAGACTACTCGAAGCGAACATCCGTCAATACGTACATACAATGGCTTGATATGACCGTCAGTGTCAAAGGATGCAATTGCCGGCACGATCTCCACCGGCTTATAATCGTGTGAGTTGTAAGATACTTTTCCACTCATATTATTATCCCTTTCCACTCACCCATGTACACATTATACGAACGCATGTTCGATTTGTAAATACATTTTTATCTTTTTTCTCTGCAATATGATTCGTTCAACACTATGATTCATCATCCGACATCATATTCTCCAGCATCATAATGCTCCAGCCCACAATAAACGTATAAGAAATAAATGTTGCCATCTTCTAGTCCTCCATATACTCTCTGTAATCAGCTTCACTTGCAAACAGCATATAATTGCCATCCACCATTCCCATGTAACCATTCGCAATCGCATATCCTTTCATCGTAAGCACCTCTTTCTTTTTCGTTTTATTTTCTTTCCACTTACATAGTACTCCAGGTATATGTCCAAAAATCTCCCCATTAAAAGATGGATTTTAGGCGTTAATTAATTTTTTTAACGGTAAAATTGCTATTTTAAACGCTATTTTTTTCAGCCAAACACATTTTTAACCGAAAAAAAGCAGGTCTTTCGACCTGCTTTTACTTATCAATTTTCAAATATGCGATTCTACTTGATTCCTGTCATGGCAATGCTCTTGATGAACTGCTTCTGGAACAGGATAAATACCAACGCCGCCGGAATCATGATCAGGGCAGAGGCCGCCATCGTTGCCGACAGGTTTGTTGTGTGCTGTGTATTAAAGTAAGACAATGCCAGCGGCAAAGTCATATTGTCCGTCGATGACAAATAGATCAACGGATTGAGATAGTCATTCCAATACTCTAAGAATGTGAATATTCCAAGCGCTCCTAAAGCCGGTCTGATACACGGCATGATGATCGTCCGATAGATCGTAAATTCTCCGGCACCGTCAATCTTAGCGCTCTCGATCAGCTCCCTCGGGACCTCATCACAGTACTGCTTGCATAGGTAAATTCCGAATACATTAATAAAGGCCGGCACGATCAGTGCAGCTATGGAATCATACATCCCCAGCGAATCCACCAGAATAAAAGAAGGGATCATGGTTGTCTGAGCCGGCACCATCATAGTGGAAAGCAACAGTCCGAATATGAGCTTCTTTCCCTTGAACTCAAACTTTGAAAAAATATATCCGATCAGTGAGCTGGTAAAAAGGACTATAGCCGTATTCGCCACTGTAACGATCACCGAGTTCTTAAGCCACAGGAAAAACGGCGATTCAAACAGAACCTCTTTGTATCCTTCCAGCGTAAAATCCTGCGGAAGCAGGTGATTCGGATTCATCAGTGTTTCCTTCGTGCTCTTAAATGAATTGGAGATCATCCATACGTAAGGAAGCACGATCACCACCGTCACCGTCAGCAAAATGATTAAAATGATAGCACGCGTATAGAAATCGCGGTCGAAAGTTTTCTTTTTCATATCAGTACTCCCAGTCCACCTTTCCCGCGCGCTGCTGTATTCTCGAGATAAGGAACGTAATCAGGAACAGAACAACAGAAATAGCTGCCGCATATCCCATTTCCTTCTGATTGAAGGCTGTCTGGTAAATGTAGCTTGTCAGCACCAGTCCTGAATTCTGCGGTCCATTTTTCAGCGCAAGCACATTAAACTGCGCGAACATCTGCAGCATTGAAATGATTGTCATTAAAGTTACAAACGTGGTGGTGCGGGCCAACAGCGGCAGTGTGATTTCCTTAAATCTCGCCCATCTGCCTGCGCCATCTAATTTTGCCGCCTCATAAAGGTCCTCCGGTATGCCATCCATTCCGGCTGAGAAAAGGATCGTGTTGTATCCCATATCCGCCCAGATCGTAAAAATGATGACCGAGATCATCAGGTATCTGGCATCACCGGTCCAGTTGATCCTGCTTAGGCCAAGTGCCTTGAGAATCAGGTTCAGCAGACCTGTCTTCAACGGATAAATACTTCTTCCCCAAACAACCGATGAGGCAACTAACGGTGCGATACATGGCAGGAAGAACATCATCCGAAAGAAACTTCTCGTCTTATTGGATTTCAGCTGGCAGATCAGTGTTGCCAGCGTCAACGGGATCAAAATATCCAGAATCACGGCAAACAGTGTGAACACCATCGTATTCTTAAGCGATATGATAAATTTTTCATCCGAAAAGAGCCGGATATAATTATCGATCCCGACAAACCAGTTGCTGTCCCTTAGCGGATTGTAATCCATGACAGATATAATGGCGCTTCCAAGAATCGGAAGGACCAGAAATACACTTACATGGATGAGCATCGGAATCATGACGACTCTTATAAATCGTTTTCGACTTTTCATAATATTCCCTTCAGGTATTTAAAACTGCCCGGCAATCTTTCCATTGCCGGGCAGTCATATCCAATCGATTACTGCTCGATCACAATTTCATTGACACGGTCTGTCATATCAGCCATTGCAGCATCAATGTCCGCATACTCATCTGTTGTCACATATTTGAGATATACATCATTCACGATCTCTTTAAACTGATCTGTGTTGAAGTATCCGATAAACTGTCCTTTGTCAAGGATGCTAAGAAGCGGCTCAGCGTAAGGTACAAGCTCTAAGTACTCTTCTGACTGTGCAACTGACTTTTTAGCCGGAATCTGTCCACAGGCTACATTGTGCGAAAGGATCACATCATCAGAGAAGAAATACTCTAAGAACTTGAATGCAGCTTCCTGGTTTTCTGAGCTTGAGGCTACACCGATCGACCATCCGGTCTCAGCTGCAAAACCTTCCTCATTGCCATACCACGGCATAGCTACATAGTCAAAGTCCTCGCCATAAGTAAGACCAAATGAAGCCTCGCCGTCTGATACAGCCCACGGTCCACGCGGAACATAGAGAACTTCGTTGGTGTATAACTGCTGATAACCTTCCAGCTCATCTCCGCCTGTCAGTCCCAGAAGGTCTGTGGTGGTTCCGTAAAGAGAAGCAAGCTCATCAAATGCTTTCTTAGCTTCCGGTGTGTTGAAATCAACGGTTCCGTCTTCATTCAAATACTGTCCTCCCTGAGAAAGGATCATCGATGTAAACAGATACATGACACCATCCCAGTTCAACGGATCAAATCCCTTGATATCATAAATGTCGCCATCGATCACCGTTGCTTCCTTTGCCTGCTCGATCAATTCATCCCAGGTTGTGGCAACTTCAAAATCGTTAGCCTCCAAGATCGTATTGTTAACAAGAAGGCCACCGCACTCAATATTAAACTCTTCCGGCATACCGTAGAGCTTGCCATCACTCATAAGTGCACTGTAAGTAGCAGGATAAGCCTCTTCCTCGATCTCAGCCTGCATCTCATCCGGAATCGCTGCCAGAGCGCCTGTAGGAGCATAGTCAAGACCCCAGCCACCCCAAAGTTCATAGATATCGGCTCCGCCCTCTTTCGAGATCAGAGAAGTCTGAACCTTTGACTCATAATCATCATATGGGAATGTCTCAATTTCGATCACAATATCCGGATTCTCTTCCATAAATGCATCGGCGATCTCCTGGTAAGAATTATCCCAGGCCTCCTCCTGATGTGACCAGAATGTAAGATGGATTTTTCCATCGTCGCTTGTGCTGCTGTTTGCATCTTTATAAGAAGAGCCACCACAGCCTGCAAGGGCAAGGACCATAGCAGCTGTCAAGGCAGATGCCACGATTCGTTTCATCATTTTTTTCACTTTCATTTCTTTTCCTCCAATTGGTCTTTCTTTGCAAACCATACTTGATATAATTTTACCCCGAACCAGGTCTTTTGTAAACCAAAACCGATTGAACCACCTATTTTTCTATGGTAAAATCAGCCTTGTACAGTGCATTTGTAAATGCATATTCAACAAATGAATTTCAAAGGAGATTCTTATATCCTATGGATCAATGTATCATCCGGTTCTGCCAGGAATTTGATTTTCCAAAAGAAGCATTGGCGGCACTTCTTGCAGCCGCCCATACCATAAAGACGCACCCGGAAGCCGGGACCATGCTTTTACAGCACACTTCTCTCTTCTGGTCCGATCTTTTGGAAGACGATGATGATCTTGCCCTCTTAGACCAGATTTCTGATCTGACCGGCATCCACCGCTATACGGTTTACTTGCTTTTTTACATCACCTGTGCAGAAACCTTGAAAGAACATTATATTGAAAAGGGAATTTCTCTTTCCGTTTACAGAGATACACTTTTGGATCTTCGCTGGAAGATGAATGAGACCTACCGGGTCTACGGCATCTGGGGGGTGTTCTGCGGAGACTGGTTTCCGCTGCATTTTCACATGCGCCTCTTCGATCTTGGTCGATTGGAATTTGAAATTTCAAAAAGCGAATTCTTTTATGAGAATAAAGGATATACTTTGCACCCGAAAGACCCGCTTCTGATGGTGCATATTCCGGAGAGTGGTTCTCTGCAATATGAAAAGGCTTTGGATTCTTACCGGAAGGCTGAGCAGTTCTTTTCCGCTATGTTTGGTGGAAACCGGATCGCATTTGCCTGCGAAAGCTGGATGTTGGATCCTACGATGCAAACTTTGTATCCGGAAGGGAACCTTAAGATATTTGCAAAAGATTTTCATATTCTCCACTCAGAAGTACATGAGGAAGAAGATGACAGATGGCGTATTTTTCATATGCCAAATGACACCGACATAAAGGATTACCCGGAAGATACTACGCTTCAGAAAAATGTGAAGCAGTGGCTTCTTTTGGGCAACCGCATGAAGATTGGAACGGGTGTATTTTTCTTTTCAGACGGAAGGGTAGTTCCCCACAGGGATAAGGCATGATACTCTATGGGCTGCCACCGACAGTTCCTTTCGGATTTTTAATTTTTAACACACACAGTATAAGGAGGAAATTTTCATGAAATATGTACTGATTGGCGCGGGATCCCGCGGAATGGTTTACGCAGAATATGCCCATGAGCATGGCGATGAGATTGTTGCCATTGCAGAGATTCGCAAAGAACGTCTCGCCAATGCTGCTTCCATCCTTGAGACACCTGCTGCCAATTGCTTTACAGATACAGATGATCTTTTTGCATTGGGAAAGGTGGCCGATGCCTGCATCATTGCCACCATGGACCGGGATCACTACGGTCACGTAATGAAAGCATTAGACGTAGGATATGATATTTTACTCGAGAAACCGATCTCACCGGATGCAAGAGAATGTATTGAGATTGAGCAGAAAGCCAATGCCCTTGGGCTAAAGATCACTGTCTGCCACGTACTGCGCTACACGGAATTTTTTATGACCTTAAAAGAAATCATCGATTCCGGAGAGCTGGGAAAAATCGTTGCCATCAAGCATTCCGAAAATATCGGAAACTGGCACATGGCCCACTCATTTGTACGAGGCAATTGGGCAAATGAGGCTGACTCCAGCCCGATCATCATGCAAAAGTCCTGCCATGATATGGACATTCTATTATGGCTCACCGGTTCCCACTGCACCCGCGTGTCAGCCTTTGGCTCGCTTACATATTTCAAAGAGGAGAACGCTCCTGCGGGTTCCACAGCCAGATGCCTTGACTGCCCGGTGGCAGAAAATTGCCGTTTTGACGCCAGAAAGAATTATCTTCCGGTGATAGGCGACTGGCCATCTGATGTTGTCTGCATCGAGCAGACAGAAGAGGCCGTTCTCAAAGCGTTAAAGACCAGTCCTTACGGCAGATGCGTATATCGCTGCGGCAACGATGTCTGCGACCATATGAGCACTATTATGGAATTTGAAAATGGAGTGACTGCCACTTTCAGTCTGACAGCTCAGACCACAAGAATCCGTCGGGAAATCAATATTTTCCTGGAGGATGGGGAGATTTACGGTGATGACGATGCCGGAATCATCACTTATACCAAGTTCGTTTCCAGCGAAGCGGATACCATTCACACTAACCAGATCCGCATCTATGGTGTGGACGGTGGCCACAACGGCGGCGACCCGGCACTGATGAAAGATTTCACTGATAATATCAGTGGAAAGGCAACAGAAAGCCGCAGCTCTATCTCCAGATCTGTGGAGAGTCATCTAATGGCCTGCGCAATTGAGAAGGCGCGCGTCACAGGTGAAGTTGTCTCCTTAGATAAGTTCCGGGAAGAAATCATGAAATAGCATGCAGCGCAAAAATCAGGCGGTATATATCCTGTCATCTCATCGTTTTTCTTACAAAAAACAAAACTGATGTCGGGATATATACCGCCTGACTGTTTTATTTCCAATTCTCTATTATATGTCTGGTCTGATCTTCCGGCGTCTTGTAAGGTGCGAGACGGAAATTTTCTTCCGGCTCATCATCATCACGAGTGGTTCTCTTTGGAATCCGAAGCACCATGGCATCGTCTCCCTCTGTCAGATGCTGGGCTCCACCTTCTTTTATAAGAGCAAAGCTTTCCTCTTCATCTTTTGCCGAGAATAAAATACGGATCTTGTATTCCTTGATCATCGTATCATCAACGATATCTGTAATATTGCCTTTGGTTCCCAAGATACAGTGGATTCCGAAGGTATGACCCACTGTCAAAAGCTTGGCTACACTCTCCATCTCCGCATCAGTAAGATCAAGATCGCGGATCACATCCAGATCATCTAACACAAAGAAAATATGGCTAAGACCAAGCCGCTCCGGCTTCACATTGTGGAAATGCTGCCACTGCTGATAACGTAGGTTGAGCTCGTAGATGATCTTATCCAAGAGATCTCGCACTTCCTCTTTCGTGTGCGCATAAGCCACAGTGTGCGGCAGATCCTTATATATGCCATAATTTCCATCTGTGTCGATGATATAGAACTGCAGATTTTCTTTGAAATTCTTCAGTGCCAAAGACGCAATGATAGAGTCTATGCAAGCTGTCTTCCCATCGCCCGCATGGTCTTCGATCATCATATTATATTCCACATACATATTGATAAAGCGGGGCTTATCCTCTTCTTTTCCGATCAGTGCCGTATAGTTAAGTGTGGTGTAAGTTTCCGTGTCAACCAAGGCTTTGTATTCTTCATTCACCAGCATAGAAGCGATCAGCTTATCATATTTCTCATTCTTGTTGAATTTTGACTTCAGTTTCTCAAACATGCAGACATTCCCCTTTTTATAAATGTGTCTTCCGGCTGCCTGTAGCAGCTTGTTTCGGACATTTGTTAACCTGCCGGGTTTCCCACGGTAGATTTCTTCGGATACATGGTAACGCAAAAGAAAGGCTTCTGTAAACACAGAAGCCTTTCTTTTTATTTAATTTTTATGTTTTCGAATCAAGGATCCTAATGAATATTAAGCATCCTCGCCAGCGATCATAGCATCGAACTTCTTGGTGAAGAGGAGCATCAATACACCACAACCTATAACGATGATTGTTACTGCGCCATAAGCCTTGATGAAATCAAATCCTGAAAGCCATACATAAAGTGGTCCGTAAAGCTTACCAGAGAAGAAGATGATCAGTGGCCATACACCAAGGAGTGTACCAAGCAACTGCTTTGGAGCATACTTATTGATGAATGCGTTTCCAAGAGGTGAGAAGATAACTTCACCAACTGTCATAAAGATAGCTGCAAGAAGAAGTACCCAAAGACCTGCCGGATCCTTTGTTCCCTCGCCGGAAATAACAGCTGCAAGAACGAATGTAGCTGTACAAGCGCCAAGGATGATAATACCGATAGCTGTCTTAGTGAACATACCCCAGTCACCCTGTGGTCTCTTAGCCATCTTAAGCCAGATCTTAGCAAAGATTGGGCAAAGGATGATGCAGAGAAGTCCGTTAGCTGAATCGAACCAAGCTGTCGGAACTGTGAAAGAACCGATTGACCAGTTAGCCCATCCGTAACCAGCCTCAGAAACTGGACCGAACTCATAGTATACTGGCATGTAAGCCATGTACCATACTAACCAGAAAATACCAGAGAATAATGTTACGATACAGATAGCGATAACACGATTCTTCTCAAGCTTGGTAAGTGGCTGCTTCTCGATCTTAGCCTCAGCAGCTTCTGTTCTGTTGTCATGAAGGAATGGCTTCTTACCAGCCTCACCAAATGACTTCATACCAAAGATCCACCATGCGCAGTCAAGGAATAAGAAGAGTGCGCAGATAAGGAACATGAAACGGTATCCCTTAACACCTGCAACAAGTGAAAGGAATGTTGTTCCTGAGAATGAACCGATGTTTACGAACATGTACTGAAGGTTGAATACCTCATTCAGTCTAGCCTCGTCATCTGCTGGGAAAAGACGTCCGTTGATACCAGAAACGTTACCTTTGAAGCAACCTGTTCCGATAGCAACAAGGATGATCATAGCCCACATCATTGAAAGGCCGTTAGCTTTCCATGCACATAAGTAACCAAGTCCCATGCAGATCTCTCCGATCGGAACAAGGAGTCTTGGGCTTACCCAACGGTCAGCTACATATCCACCGATGATTGGTGTGATATAAGTAAATGCTACAAGGTTTGAAGACATAAGAGCACCCTGTGCCTGATCCAAACCAAGTCCTCCATTAGCTGCTGTAGCGGCAATGAAGATTGTGAGTCCCCACTTAGCTGCGTAGTATGCAAGTCTCTCGAAAGAGAATGTAAGTGCACATACGTAGAAACCAAATGGAAGTTTGTTAGAATTTGTGTTTCCCATTTTTTTCCTCCCGATATAGTAAAAAAATAAAATAAAAACAAATGCCTGCTTGTGTCAGGCACTTAATGTACCTTACCATAAACAGGCATTATTTTCAATGTTTTTTTAAGATTTAATTAAGAAATTTTAGATTTATTTCTTCTTTTTGAAACTTCCATATGAGTTGATGGTGTCTGACTTGCCCTGTCCGTTGCGTCTGCCCCGCTTCGTCGGATCGACTGTGTCCACTGCATTCGGGTCAAACACTTTCTTGAGGATAAATTCGGCACCTACAATGAACAACACCACTTCCAGGATCGCGCGGGCTGTGTTGGGCCAGTTTCCGGAAAGATGGTTGAAAAGGGGCTGTAACATCTGCGCACCCGGAAGGACGATCAGCACCCATCCCGCATATGCGATGATCGCAAACACTCGTTCATACCGAAGTTCCCCTTCGTACTGTCTCTTAAAAAACAAACCGCCAAGCAGCGCAATGCCGCCAAATCCAAGCATCAGATACTGTGTCATGATCTTATCCTCCGTAAAACCGATCAATATATATCAACAAAACTTCCACCTCAAGCGAAAGAAAGACCTCGTCTATACGTATTGCATAAACGAGGTCTTGCCCCTGCCAAGGAATCGGAGCGACGGGATTTGAACCCACGACCTCTGCGTCCCGAACGCAGCGCTCTACCAAACTGAGCCACGCTCCGATCTTAATAATAAGAAACCGGATACTAAAGCTTAAGTATCCGGCAACTACGGATAGAGGACTCGAACCTCTACTAACAGAGTCAGAGTCTGCTGTGCTGCCATTACACCAATCCGCAATAATGTAACCGCTCATAGCGAACAAATATAATTATACCGATTCAAAAAGATAAGTCAAGCTTTTTTTTCATTTTTTAAAAAAAGCTTCCGCCTGAAATTTTCCGAAATTAAAGGTCCCGTTTATTTTCTTCTGTCGGGACAAAAAAGCTTCCGCCCGGGTATTTGCCCGGGCGAAAGCTTTTCTTACATATTCTTGCTCTTTGCACATCCTTGATCTTTACATATTCTTGATCCGCTCGATAGCTGCAACTGTATTCTCGTAAGAGCCAAAGGATGATAGTCTGAAATACCCTTCTCCGCTTGGTCCGAACCCGGAACCCGGTGTTCCTACAATGTGGACAGTCTCCAAGAGATAATCAAAGAATTCCCAGGAAGTCATCTGATCCGGTGTCTCCAGCCATACATACGGTGCATTGACACCGCCGGAAACCGAAAAACCGGCTGATTTTAAGCCCTCGTAGATAATCTTCGCATTATTCATATAGTAAGCCACCTGTTGTTTTAACTGGGCTTTTCCGGCCTCTGAATACACTGCAAGTCCGGCCTTCTGTACGATGTATGGGGCGCCATTGTATTTAGTGCCGTGACGTCTTGCCCACATTTTGTGAAGGGTGCCGTCGCCGCCCACTTTGATTTCTTTCGGAATGATGGTCGCGCCCAGACGTACACCTGTAAATCCGGCATTCTTTGAAAAGCTCCGAAGCTCAATGGCGCATGCCTTTGCACCTTCACACTCATAGATGGAGTGAGGTACATTTTCCTCTGAAATATAAGCCTCGTAAGCCGCATCATAAATGATCAGAGCGCCTACTTTATTGGCATAATCTACCCAAACCTGCAGTTCATCCTTTGTAATTGTAGAACCGGTTGGATTATTTGGGAAGCACAGATAGATCACATCCGGTGTCTCTTTGGGAAGCTCCGGCGCAAAATTTGTCGCTTTTGTGCAAGGCATATAGATCACATCGCTCCAGGTCTCTGTCTTCGGATCATAGACACCGGTGCGACCGGCCATAACATTGGAGTCTACATAGACCGGATATACCGGATCGCAGACAGCGATCTTAGCGTCTGCAGAAAACAGTTCCTGGATATTTCCGGAATCACATTTCGCACCGTCAGAGATAAAAATCTCGTCTGCGGCAATATCGCAGCCTCGAGCCTTGAAATCATTTTCAGCCATGGCATTGCGGAGGAATTCATAGCCAAGATCCGGCGCATAACCCTTAAATGTCTCCGCATGGGCCATCTCTTCCACCGCACCGTGAAGGCTCTCAATAATAGCCGGTGCCAAAGGCTGCGTCACGTCACCGATACCAAGACGGATGATCGTCTCCTCCGGATGTGCAGCCTGGTAGGCATTTACTTTCTTTCCAATGGTCGAGAAGAGATAACTTCCCGGCAGTTTCAGATAATCTTCATTAACTTTAAACATTTTTCCTCTCCTTTTACAGATTGATTTCCCCATCAAATACAATCGTTGCAGGTCCTGTCATGTAGACCACATTTTCTTCTTTGTCCCACTCGATCTTAAGATCGCCCCCAAGGAGCTTTACTGTCACCGCATCGTCGGTATATCCGTTCAAAATACTGGATACTGCCACTGCGCAGGCGCCGGTTCCGCAAGCCATTGTCTCGCCGGATCCTCGCTCCCAGACACGCATCTGGATCGTTTTTCTGTCTAACACTTTCACAAACTCTGTGTTGATACGTTTTGGAAAACGCACGTGATTCTCAAATTTCGGACCGATCTTCTCCATTTCCAAACCGTCCACATCATCGATGTATACGACTGCGTGGGGATTACCCATGGAAACGCCTGTCATCAGATATTCTTTTCCATCCACTTCGATGGGGGTTGAGAGAACCTTTGATGTATCCTCATCATACCCTTCCATAAGGATAGGAATCTGCTCCGGCTCTAAGATTGGGCTTCCCATATTGACCCGCACGCTTGAGACTTTTCCATCTTCAATGGTAAAGTCCAGATATTTGATGCCGCCAAGGGTCTCCACAGAGATGCTCTTCTTGTCTGTCAGACCGTAGTCATAGACATATTTCCCAACGCAACGGATACCGTTGCCGCACATCTCGCCTCTGGAGCCATCCGCATTGTACATGACCATCTCAAAATCAGCCACTTTGGAAGGGTTGATGATGATCAGTCCATCACCACCGATCCCCGTGTGGCGGTCACTGACAAAGATTGCCGTCTGTACCGGATCTTTGATCGTCTCCTTGCTTCCGTCTACGTATACATAATCGTTCCCCAAACCATGCATTTTCGTAAATTTCATTGCGTTACCTCTCTTCTTTCCTACCTGACAAAATGTATCTTTACTCTTTCATGATACGCAAGATCATTTCCGCCGACTCTACCATACTCCGACCGCTGTCCATACTGGTCTTCTGCAGATATTTGTGGGCCTCGTCCTCAGTCATCTGATTGTGCTCCATCAAAAGCGCCTTTGCCTGCCGCACTTTTTCATCCTGCGCAGCATTTCTTTTCTTTGCCTTAAGGCGCCTCCGTCTTCTTGCCATATAGATCTGATCTTCCATCTCCCGGACTTTTTCCACCAGTGCAAATGCCTTGATCGGCATCGCCAATGCTTCCACGCCTTCAGGAAGGCCATCCATCCATTTTTCCGGACTCGCCACCAAAAGCAATCGAAAGCTGTCCGGCAGATCCATCCGAAGATCTGTATACATCACATCTCTAAGCTTATAACCACAAACAACAATTCCTTCATCCACGGTATCGGCGTAGCTTATCGCCTGCGTGCCGCTGGTGCATACGCCGAGCACATCGACGCCGCCCCGGACAAGCAGGTTCCGAATATTCGTCGCATTATCTTTATTGGGAAATGCAACAATAATTCCTACCATTCGACACCTCCTATATTACGTCAACCTATCTTGTGTCTTAGTTGCTGTGTTTTTTGGAGTGTCTTATATTACATGCAGATATCTGCCAAGTTCCCAGTCTGTGATCTGGGAACGGTACTCTGCATATTCTTCCAGTTTTGCATTTAAATATTTTCTGGACAGATCCCTTCCGAGTACATCCTGGATAAATGTATCATTCTGGAACTCACGGATAGAATCCATCAGGCTCACAGGAAGCCTCTCAAGCCCTGCCTTCTCCAATTCCTCCGGCGTCATGGCAAACAGATTGCGGTCGATGCTTTTAGGGGGCTCAATCTTTTTCTCAATTCCTTCCAATCCTGCAGCCAGACATACCGCCAGAGTCAAATACGGATTGGCAGACGGGTCTGGACTTCTAAGTTCCACGCGGGTCCCCTTACCTCTGGTTGAAGGAATCCTGATCATCGGCGTGCGGTTGTTAGCCGACCACGCAATATAGACCGGAGCCTCATATCCCGGGACTAACCGCTTGTAAGAGTTGATGATCGGATTAGCGATAAATGTGATAGCCTTCACGTGCTTCATAATACCGCCAATGAAATAGTAAGCCTCTTTGCTCAATCCGATCGCATCTTCGGTATCTATAAAAACGTTCTTTCCGTCCTTGGAAAGAGACATGTTCAAGTGCATACCCGAACCGGAACACCCTGCCTTTGGCTTTGGCATGAATGTAGCATGCAATCCATGTTTTCTGGCAATGGTGCGCACGACCATCTTAAATGTCTGAATGTTGTCTGCTGTGGCTAATGCCTCGTCATATTTAAAATCGATTTCGTGCTGGGCCGGCGCATTTTCATGGTGAGAGCTTTCAATCTCAAATCCCATCTCCTCCAACGTCAGGACCATGTCACGTCTGGCATTCTCGCCAAGATCCAACGGTCCGATATCGAAATAGCTTGCCTTCTCGTGTGAAAATGTAGTGGGAAGTCCCGCTTCATCTGTATGGAACAGGAAGAATTCACACTCCGGTCCCACATCAAAGGTATATCCTAACTTAGTTGCGCGTTCAATCGTCTTCTTAAGCACATATCTTGGGTCGCTTTCGAAAACACTTCCGTCTGCCTTTCTCACCTCACAGATCAGTCTGGCAACCTTGCCCTGCTGCGGCCTCCATGGAAAGATCTCGAATGTATTCAGATCCGGCTCCAGATACATATCCGACTCTTCTACTCTGGCAAATCCTTCGATAGAAGCACCATCAAACATTACCCGTCCGTCAAGGGCTTTCTCTAACTGGCTGGTCGTAACCGCGATATTTTTCAGGGTTCCGAACATATCTGTAAACTGCAAACGGATGAATCCTACATCCTCTTCTTCTACCATACGAATGATATCTTCGCGTGTGTAATTGTTCATGCCTCTACCTCCGACTACCATAAAAAAGGGCGTTCTCATCCCATATGAAAACGCCGTTGTTAACGTATTTGATTATAAATAGGAATATTTTCTTTGTCAACCATCTAAGGAACAGACTGACGGATTCTTCCCGGCAGATCTACTCCCACTCAGTTCCTACGCCTGCTGCCAAAGCCTTTTCATAGATTTCCTTGGCTGCCACCAGATCCTGGGCTGCCACGCCAACCGTCTCAAAGACAATGATCTCCTCATCATTTTCACGGGCAACAAGTTCCCCTTTCACAACCTTTCCAAGGTCGCCTGTAAAGTCATCTTTGGTGATAATGCCCTGATCCAATGGCTGCAAGATATCACCTGATTCCGAAAGCACCGCTTCCTCCGAATCAAAATAAATCTTAGAAGCCCGGGTCAGAATGACAGGATCCATCTCCTGCATATGATACTGATAAGCACCTACGCAGCTCACTGTACAACCAGCTTTGATCTTGCTGCCGTCAAATACCGGCTTGGAAGACGGGGTCACAGTGATCAGAAGATCCGCATTGTCAATAGCCGCGTCAGATGAAGTCACCGGAACGATCTTAGCACCGTAAGAAGCCAGTTCTTCCTGCATCCGCTCCGCAAATGCTTTTGTCCGTTCAAAATTCATGTCATACACACGCACTTCCTTTAAACTTCTGGCCGCCAGCATTGCCTCCAGCTGAGTAGCTGCCTGTCCGCCGGTGCCGATCAGAGCGCCGATCTCGCACTCTTTCTTTGCCAACAGATCAAATGCCGCTCCCGATGCAGCACCGGTGCGAAGCTGTGTCACATACGTTCCGTCTAAGATGGCTGACACGAGGCCTGTGGTTCCGTCAAACAAAAGTACCTGGGCCGGTGAAGAAGGAAGCCCGTTGTCTATATTGTGGGGAAACTGGTTGATGATCTTAATGGATGCTGTGTCCATTTCCTCCACATAGGCCGGCATAAACAAAAAGCATGCGTCATACTTAGGGGCCTGTAAGTTCGTCCGAAGAGGCGCGTCAAGTTTCCCCTCCACAACCAGCTGAAATGCCTTCTTATCTGCTTCAATAGCATCTTTAATAGTAAATACTTTTTTGATATCTTCTCTGTTTAATAAAAGCATCTTTTTTTCTCCTTATCTGTGACTTTTTCTTATCCGCTTTTGTCAACTGCCGGCATAGTGTTTAGTTATACACTCTGCTACTTTGCCGGACTTATTCCACAGCATTTTACCGGTACTCAGCGTCAAGGTCCCAGGGTTGCATAGCGCCTCCTTCTTCCGCAGGGCGGCACATTTTCGCATAAATGTTAAGCACACCCTTCGGCGCCTTTAGCGGCGGGCACACCCAATTCTTCCGACGCATCTGAAGATCTTCATCGGAAACGAGAAGATTCACGGCGCCGCCTCGGATATCCATTTCGATCTCATCTCCGTTTTCAATGAGAGCGATCACACCTCCGTCATATGCTTCCGGAGAAATGTGGCCCACAATGGCACCGAAATTAAATCCGGAAAAACGGGCATCGGTAATAAGTCCCACACTTTTATGTAACCCCAAACCGATGAGCGCGTCAATACTTAACATCAATTCTTTCATGCCCGGTGCGCCTTTACATCCTTCATAGCGGATGACCATGATATCTCCCGGCACAATCTTTCCTGCCATGATGGCTTCATAAGCCTCTCTGTCACCTTCAAAGACCTTTGCCTTTCCTTTCAGGTACTTGACCTCCTCAAATACCGCTGTCGGCCGGACAATGGCTCCTTTGGGAGAAATATTGCCCCACAAGATCTTTAGACCCGGTTCTTTTGCCACAGGGTCTTCAAGGGAATGGATCACTTCATTTGGCGTGGCATCTGTCTTTTCAAGCACATCTGCCCAGGTATTTCCATACATGGTAGGCGCGTCCATATGAAGTTTGCCTTCCAGCATCTTCATTACTTTCTTCACGCCGCCCGCATAATGGAAATCCACCACGGTATGGGGACCACTTGGGATGACCGAATTGATGCAATAGATTTCTTTTGCAAATGTATCAAAATCCTCCAGCGTCAATTTAATGCCAAGCTCATAGGCGTAAGCTAAAATATGGAGCACCGCATTGGTAGATCCTGCCACTGCCATATCAAACATAATGGCATTTTCCAACACATCTCTTGTGATCAGCTCTTTGGGGGTGCGTCCCGCTTTTGCAAGCTCCACCATATATTTACCGGCCGCTCTGGCTGCACGGATCCTGGCATTGTCAGAGGCCGGAATAGTCGCCGTACCCGGCATTACCAGATTTAATACTTCCCCCAGCATCTGCATGGTATTGGCCGTTCCCATGGATGGGCATGCGCCATAAGAGGGGCAGACACTGTCTTCCATCTCCATAAGTTCTTCTTCAGATGCGCCGGAAAAACGGGCCGCATCCAAATCTGCCTCCACCACAGTCTTTCCGCAGTAGTTACCGGCCTGCATAGAACCTCCGGTCACTACCATCGCCGGAAGATTCAGCCGGCACGCTGCCAGATAACATCCGGCGATGATCAAATCACAGCTGGAGACCATGCATATACCGTCAAATTTGTGAATACGGGACACAAACTCAATGGACATAGCAACAATGTCCCTTCCCACCTGTTCATATTTCAGCTCGTCCGCACCATTTGCAATATTGCCACATGTAGCGGGGATACCAAATTCTACCGGGATGCCGCCTGCCGCCCAGATGCCTTCTTTCACAGCCTCCGTCACCTGCCGTAAATGGGCTGTTCCCGGAGACCCTGCCATGTAAGCATTCGGCACACCGATATGCGGCTTTTTTCTTATATCTTCGTCCGAATATCCGGCCGCTTTCATCATTACGCGTCTGTGAGCAGCTTCCGCTCCGTTCCAATACTCAGTTCCCATAGTCAAATCCTCCTGCTTCTTTCTTCTATATTAGAAGAATTTTAAAAAATTTTAAAATTAAGAAAATTTAATGTTGTCATTAAAATATTTTATATGTATAATAGTTCTTGGAGGGAAGTATATGAACATATATGAGATCATTCTGGATGTCTGCGAGACACAGAGTATCTCACGAACAGCGCTGAAACTGAACTATACGCAGTCAGCCATCAGCCAGGCAATCAAAGGCTTTGAGGGCCGTTTAGGTTTTCCGCTGTTCAAGAGATCGAAGCACGGTGTGACTCTTATGCCGAACACAGAAGATATCATAGACTCCATCCGCAAGATTTGTGAGGAGGAGCATAGGATATCTGTAACTGCAGCGAACCTGACTAGTTTAGAGAGCGGCAGCATCCGGATCGGTGCGATTCAGAGTGTCTCCTATCACTGGCTTCCGGATATCCTGAAAGCATTTTCGAATGATTATCCGAATATTGATTTTCAATTGACTGTTGGAGGCTTTTCAGATTTAAAGAAGGGTCTTTCCGAAAATCGGTTTGACTGTATTTTCGTATCCAGGTATGCGGCACCGGAGCTACCATTTATTCCAATCGGAGAAGACGAACTCCTCTTGGTAACGCCGAAGGGGCACAGTTTATCAGAGCATAAACAGGTCTCCTTAGACGATGTGAATGAAGCCGACTATGTGCTTTCATCAGATGGACTGGATTATGAGACAGGCAACGTTTTCAGCCAGAACCATATCCATCCGAACATTAAGTATCGGCTGAATGAGGATTACGCCACATTAAAGATGGTAGAGGCCGGATTTGGAATCACCATACTTCCGAAGCTTCTTTTGAAAGATGCACCTTTTGATGTAAGTATCATTCCATTCGACAAGCAGTATTCAAGAACGCTGGGTGTGGCCTACCCTGCTACGCAAGTGCCATCCATGGCAACCGGCAAGTTTTTGGATTATTTACAGGCAATTAACTAGGGGCGAGTATTTTATATAAGAAAAAGGCAGGCATCAATCGGATACCTGCCTTTTTCGCAACAATCATGCGAATTCTAACACAGAAGTGATCAAGTAGAATTAAACAATTTAATAGTAGAGGAGGAAGAGTTTATGGACACACTAACACTTGTAAATGCTCTTATCAGGATTTTGCTGGCCGTCTTATGCGGAGGTATCATCGGTGCCGAACGATTGCTAAGCGGTAAGACTGCCGGCATCCGGACGCACATCGTAGTGTGTGTGGGCAGTGCCCTGACAGCCATGATCGGCGTATACGCCTACGAGGACCTGGGCTTTGCTATCGATCCACTTCGTATCAGTGCGCAGGTCATGTCAGGCATTGGTTTTCTCGGCGTGGGAACAATCCTTGTAAAAGGACATGCAGAGATCAAGGGATTGACTACCGCTGCCGGTCTCTGGACCACAAGTGCCATCGGCATCGGTCTTGGCATCGGCTATTATGCTGTCAGCTTTGTCGTCGCATTCACTATGTTTTTCACGGCCATCGTTGTGAACAGGCTGGAAGAATTTCTGACAGCCAGAATGCGGTCTTATGACTTATATCTGGAGATTGATGGGATTGATTATTTTGACGAGGTTTTAAAGCAGTTATCCAAGGATTACAGTTATAAGAAGCCAGTCGTCACCGGGCCAAGAAGCCATATCGACGGCAACGTTGGAATTGAATTGGAAGTCAATACAAAAGAACGGATCGAATTGGCACAGCTAAAAGAAAATATCAAAAAATATTCTCACATTAAGCTGGTACTGGATTCCATATAATCATCAGAAGTAGCTCTCAGTCTTGTTCTGAGATTGCAAGCGGTCGTCAAGGTCATCGACGAGGGCGTCATGACTTTGACTCGTCGCCAACGCAAAAAGAAGGTCGGCAATACGCCGACCTTCTTTTTTGTAATTTCTAAAAGTAAGTTCTTAAATATTAAGCCTCTTCCTCTACCTCTGCCGGTTTCTTCTTGAAGATAAGAAGTAAGCCAACTGTTACAGCTGCACCGATGAGATATGTGAAGATGAATGCTACTGGCTTGTTGCAAAGGATGATCATGAAGATACCACCATGAGGAGCCTGCATTGTAACACCAAGTAAGTAAGAAGCTACTGCTGATACAGCACCACCTGCCATGAAGCATGGTACATAAAGGATTGGATTTGAAGCTGCAAATGGAATTGCGAACTCCGAAATCATACCGATAGCACCGATGAAGCATCCTGGCATAGAGTCTCTTTCTTCCTGTGTAAATCTGTCCTTAGCGATGATGAGCATGATACCCATTGCCAACGGAGGTACTGAACAAGCTGCGAAGTTAGCACCCATTGGTAAATAGTTTCCAGCCTCAAGTGTTGCACATGCGAATGCATAAGCAGCCTTGTTTACAGGACCACCAAGGTCGAAGCAGAGCATTGCGCCCTGTACGATACCAAGAAGTACAAGCGATCCACCTTCCATTCCTGAAAGTGTCTCAAGTAACCAAGCGTTCAATGCTGCAAATGGAGTACCAATGATGATATCCATGATAAAGCCCATTACAAGAACTGAGATTACAGGAATGATTACTGTTGGAAGAAGTGATCTAAGAGATGCCGGCAACGGAATCTTCTTAAGAAGATTTACAAGATAACCAGCAACGATACCACCTACTAATGCTGCAAGGAAACCACCGCCGATATCATCAGCGATCTTACCTGCTACAAGACCAGCAACGATTGCCGGCTTATCACCGATACCATAAGCTGTGTAAGCTGCGAATACTGGGATCATGTAAGCAAATGCATCTTTGCCCCACCAGAAGATTCTGCTCCAGAAACCTGTCTCAGACTCTGTAACTGCTACAGCGCCACCACCTGCGAAACCGATAGCAACAAGGATACCACCTGCTACTACGAACGGAAGCATGTAAGAAACACCAGTCAGCAATGCGCTCTGAATTTCTTTTAAAGTACTTTTCATTTTTGTTCCTCCCTTTCACTCTTTTAGAAATCCTTTATAATAATTTTTCAATTATTATCACAAATAAAACGGGAATTATTTGGAAGCGTTCTCGATAAGCTCCTCAACTAATCCTTTCTTTCCGATTACATCATGAGGTGTTGTGTTGATGATCTTGTCCTCATAACCTTTGAAACGCTCAACTTTGTTGATCTTGACATCGTTAGCGAAGATGATCAGATCTGCAGATGCGATATCTTTGTCAGAAAGCTTGTTCTCGATACCCATAGCGCCCTGTGTCTCTACTTTAACCTTAGCGCCATATTTCTTTCCTGCCTTTTTGATAGCCTCTGCTGCCATGAAAGTATGTGCGATACCTGTAGCACATGATGTTACTGCGATTACATACATAATTAATGTCCTCCACTTTATAAAATAATTTTTTCATTTGTTCTTTTGGTTCTTTCATGCACTCCGGCATCTCTTGTGAAAACAAATGCGCAGAAAATCACATGAAGCACCACATAACACGATTGATTTTATCATTTACAGTATTTTCTGTCAATAAAAGCAACTTTTCGCATTGAATTTTTGACATTTTGCACAAATTTTCATCAATTCTTTCTATATAAAAAGTGGTTCAAAAGTATTGACAATTTTAATTTTTTCAGATTTTATTCTGCAACCAGCGACTTTTTCATCCAGTTATTCCGAAACAGCCGGACCAGGAAAATGATTCCCCGAAAGCACAGCTCAATGCACATGGCAAGCCAGAAACCTCTAAGACCCATAGACGGGATCAGGAGGAACGCCAGCACAATCCTTACGCCCCACATACTGACCAGGTTCAAAACGCTGGGCAGCAAAGTATCCCCTGCCCCACGGAACACCCCGGCGCAGCAGATAGATGCCCCATATAATGGTTCTGAAAACAACTCCAGTCTAAGCACTGTAACCCCAAGTGCCGCCACCGATGCATCGCTTGTCAGCATGGAAAATGTAAATGGAGCAGCTATATACATGATGATCGCCGTCAGACCCATAAGCCCCGCTCCAAGCGCCACTGTCAGTCTTGAGAAACTCTTTGTCAGATCTTCCCTTTCCGCCCCAATAGTCTGTCCGATGATGGCCGTCGCCGCAGCTCCTATACCATAGCCCGGCATATAACAGAGACTCTCAGCGGTGATAGCAAGAGAATTGGCTGCTACAGATATGGTTCCAAGGGGCGCCACCAAAAGAGTACCGGCAATGTAAGCCGTTCTGGTAAAGAAATGATCCACCGTCAACGGTGCCGCCACCTTAAAGGCTCTTCCCATAGTAGCCTTCTTCCAATGCCAGTCCCCCTTTCCTACCAGGGATAATTTTTTTGAACGGACGCAAAGTGCATATAACATAAGGAGAGATACCACCACCTCCGCAGTGGCTGTTCCAAGGGCCGCTCCCACAACCTTAAGCCCCATGCCAGGAAGCGTTATGACAATCCCAAGCACAGTCACTTCTCTTGTAGGAAAGATAAAGAACATGTTAAAGATCACATCCAGCACACATACCAGTACCGACAGGGCACTTGGCGTCTTCATATCTCCGCTGCTCTGCATCATGGCAGAGGAAAGCTGCCGCATCTGTGTGAAAGGCAGTACACAGGAAAAGATGAAAAAGTAGGAGGAAGCATCCTGACAAATATCTTCTGCTCCTCCCAAAAGCCGGGGAAGTGGACCGCTGATCCACTGACCGATGCCCATGAGTATAAGTCCCACCAACAGCAAAAATGATAGGGATTGTCTAAGAACATCTTTGGCCTCCTCTTCTCTCTCTGCGCCGATGAGCTGTGCCACCTGCACGGAAAAACCGGCGGCGGTTGCGATCGTAAATCCACTCAGAAGCCAGATAGAGGAAGACACAAGACCGATGGCCGCCGTGGCATTTGCGCCAAGACTCCCCACCATCCCCGCATCGATATACTGCATCACAATAGAGGTAAGTTGAGCCAGGATTGCCGGCAGACTTAAACTCAAGATCAATTTTGCTTCTTCCAAAGTGGAATGTTTTTCTTCTTTTAAAAATATTTCTAAGTTGCTCATATCATACCAATTATCTTTAACGCACAAATTGCCTGCACCAATCTCTTGATGCAGGCAACCATTTTCATGGAAATTTTTATAGGCTGTCCTTCAGGATCTGAACGATTTCTTCCCGTGAAAGCGTCTTATATCCGCCTGTCAGCACGATCGTACCATCGGTGATGCCTTCGATCATATCCTCTGTTCCGTTCAGTTCTGACATATGATGAACGATGCCCAGTTCATCCATCCATGCTTCCATGCACGTAAGTCCTTCCAGTGCAATCTCTTCATCCGTCTTGCCTGTCGAATCCACATGCCATACATTCTTGGCAAACCGTACAAACTTTGCCAGTCCGTAAGGCATGATATAGCGATAATACGGAATAGAAACAGCCGCAAGCAGCATACCGTGGGTTGCGTTCGTGTAAGCGCCTGCTGCCTGACCCATCATATGCACCATCCAGTCCGTAGACTTACCACGGGAGATCAACGTATTCAACGCCCATGTCGCACACCACATGATGTTGCTTCTGGCCTCATAATCCTGATCATTCTTGTTGGCAATGCGGCTTGCATTGATCAGCGAATTCATCAGCGCCTCGCTGATATAATCGCTGGTATTGTCATCATCGCCTGAAAAATACTGCTCACAAATATGGTTGAAAATATCATAGATACCTGCCACCATCTGGTAATGGGGCAATGTCATGGAAAACTTCGGATTGAGGATCGTAAATTTAGGCATGATATTGGTGTCTTTGTATACATGACCGATCTTTAACTTGGTCACCGGATTGGTGATAACTGCTCCTGCATTCATCTCAGAACCGGTTCCCACCATGGTCAGCACGCATCCTACCGGCACTGTCTTACAAACCGGCTCCTCAAAACGGATATAATATTTCTCCCAGAAATCCTCTTCGCAGTTGATAGATACAGATAAGGCCTTGGAATAATCACACACCGAACCGCCTCCTACGGCTAAGATCAGATCAGCGCCATGCTTTCTCGCGATCTCAATTCCTTCATATACCTTCTCAGTGGTTGGGTTTGGCATAACGCCTGCTACCTCTGCCACATCCTTGCCATTCTTATTCAGGATATCCATGACTGCGTCATAGATGCCATTTTTCTTGATAGAACCGCCGCCGTAGACAAGAATGACCTTCTCGCCGTACTTAGGAAGCTCTTCATTTAAAAATGCAAGCGAATCATCGCCAAAATACAACTTAGTCGGATTACAATAAGAAAAATTACCTAACATAATTCATGCCTCCTTCTCACCATTTTCATATGCCCTTTTGCATCTGCAAAACAGGGTACAAAACTTCTATAACATATGTGCCCGGAGTTCCTCCCCTGAAAGCGGGCTAAGGTACGCCGGTGCAATATCAAACACTGTCTTACATCCTGTCACTCCTTCTTTTGAAAGGCGGTTGATTGCTCTTGCGAATGCAAGGATAACTGAGGACGTAAATTCCGGATTAGAGTCAAGAGTAAGGTTAAATTCGATCACATGCTTATGCTCTTTCTCAAGCCCTGTCACACCGGTACGGAACACGAACCCACCATGGGGGATTCCTGCGTGTTTCTCATAAAACTCTTCCTCTGAGATAAAGGTTACGGTTGTATCATACTCATCAAAATAATTTGGCATAGTCTTGATGTCATTCTCGATCTGGGCATGATCTGCACCTTCCTCTGCTACGACAAAGCACTCTCTGGTGTGTTTCTGTCTGGTGGAAAGTTCCGGATTCTTACCGGCTCTCACTGCTTCCAGCGCTTCATCTACCGGAACCGTGTACTGCTTGCCGTTCTTCACGCCCTTCACGCGGCGGATCGCATCGGAATGTCCCTGGCTTACACCCTTGCCCCAGAATGTATAATCATTGCCTTCCGGAAGAACCGATGAGCCGTACAATCTCATCAAAGAGAACATGCCCGGGTCCCATCCGCAGGAAATGATAGCTGTATGGCCTGTCTCTTTAGCAGCTGCATCCACATTGGCAAAATGCTCCGGGATTCTTGCATGAGTGTCAAAGCTGTCGATCACATTAAAATATTTCACATATTCCGGAGTCTGCACGGGAAGATCAGTAGCCGAACCTCCGCAGAGTACCAGAACATCAATCTCATCCTTTACTTTTTCAATATCGTTAACGGAATATACTTTTACGCCTTCAGTCGCAGGTGTGATGGATGCCGGATCTCTTCTTGTGAGAATACAGCTAAGCTCCATATCATCATTCTGACGGACAGCGCTCTCCACACCTCGTCCAAGGTTACCATAACCTAAAATACCAATTTTCATCTTGCTTCTACCTCCTATGAATCTAATACCACGCAAAATTATACACGTTTTCCCGCTCAAAAAAAAGTGTTATTTTTGGCTGTAATATCTGCCCATCGGCTTCTTGCGGATATGTAGAAGTCGAAGATCATACTCTTGCGATCACCAACAGATCCTTTTCCTCAAGGGAGATGGGGCTTGTCTTTAGCTTTGCCCTATTAACTGCCATTCTCATAGCTGTTTCTTTACGAAATTCATAAGGGATATCCGACTCATCCATATGCAGGATCTCAAAAAGGAATGTTTCCATCTCATCCACATCTGAGAAACCAGCCATTTTCGGGACCATGATCCTGCCCTCTTCCCCCAGCACCCGAAGATACCCGCACAGATAATAACCGCAGGCTCTTCCGTGAGGAATGGAAAGTTCGTACGTGGCAGGATAGCTCATGGCATGAGGAAGAGCTGTACCGGTATGGGCAATAGCCATGCCGCCCATGGTGGATGCATACAGAAGATTGTGGTAATCTTCTTTCATAAGCGGGCGTTTCCCCGACAGCACCTCTTTATTCCTGCTCCAGGCCGTCAGCCCTTCTTTTGCAAATGTGCGGCTGAAATCGGTGGCCTTTGCGTTCATATAGCTTTCCACCAAATGCGCCAAGGCATCCACAGCCGTGTCGCAAAGCATTTGCATAGGAGCGCTATGAAGATATTTCTCATCCAGGAGTGCATATGCAGGATAAATTTTTGAAGGGATAGATCCCTTAGTCTTCTTATCATGCCTTGTCAGCACCGCAACCCCTGTCACTTCCGATCCGGTTCCGCATGTCGTTGGAATAGCCACCACCGGAAGTGCCCGGTCATTCTCATGCTTTTCATATAATTCTTCTATTCCCCACGCAGGATTTACCATCATAAGAGCCATGCCCTTCCCCGCATCCATAGGGGAACCGCCGCCGATGGCGATCACATAATCGCAGGAATCTTTAAGCCCTTCTTCTCTTCCTGCCATTACAGTCTCTCTGGAAGGATTTTCTTCCACCTGATCAAATATGGTATACTTCTGTCCCGCCGCCTCCAGCACCCGGCACACATCAGAAAGTGCGCCGCAGGCTTTAGCCGAGTGACGGCCGGTGACGATCAGGGGATGGCTCCCAAGTGCTGTGATTTCCGTCCCATGATTGATCACACATTCGGTTTCCTCGTACACAGTTGTGGGCAAATAAAATTTCATTTTTTCTTCCTCTGTCTCTTTCATATTGCAATTATTTTGACTGGCATTTCACAAAACATTCCAGCTTTATCTCATAAAATATTTCAGGCAAGGATTTATGTTTATGCTATGCTGATTTCATTATTATAACATACATTTCACTATTTCTTGGAAGGAACGATGATGAAAGCAGGCGCTTCTTTTCGGGAAGCACCTGCTTTCATCATCTCGTCTATGCATTCAGCAATTCTGCCAAAGTCTGCATTAACTTTTCAATATTGATTGGCTTCGGAATGTATCCATCCATTCCCGCTTCTTCCGCCAGATGCTTATCCTGCTCAAAAGCGTTGGCTGTCATGGCAACAATCGGAATGCCGGCAATCCTTGGATCTTCAATCTTTCGAATCTCTTTTGTTGCTGTATATCCATCCATGGTGGGCATTTGAATATCCATAAGGATCAGATCGTACTGATAGGGTTTTGCCTTCTTCATGATAGCAACAGCCTCAGAGCCATCACCGGCAACATCCACCTTAAATCCTTCCTCCAAAAGGATTTCAACCGCTATTTCCTGATTCAGCTCGTTGTCTTCTACCAGAAGAATTCTCCGGCCGGCAAAATCAACAACCTTTTTATCCTCCACCTGTTTCTTTTCGCTGACGGCATAAGGTTTCGATAAGACATCCCGAAGTTCCGACATAAAGATCGGCTTGGAGATAAAGTGTGTCACGCCGGCTTCTCTTGCCTCGTCTTCCACTTCGCTCCACTCATAAGAAGTCAGGACAATGATCGGCTTGTCCTCACCGATCAGCCGCCGTATTCTTCGCACCGTCTCAATGCCGTTCATATCCGGCATCAGCCAGTCGATCACATATACTGCAAAGGAATCCTCTCTCTCACAGGCATAACGGGTTCGAACAATCGCTTCCTTACCGCTGGAAGTCCACTCCGTGCGCATGCCGATCTCATTTAGCATCTTGCACACCGAAATGCAGCTGTCCATATCGTCGTCAACTACCAAAGCCGCTGCGCCTTCCAGTTCAGGGATCGGCTCATGCAGTACTTTCTTATCCGTCTTCTCAAATGACAGATTGACGATAAACTCACTGCCTACGCCTACCTCGCTGTTCACTTCAATGGTACCGCCCATCATATCCACGATATTTTTCGTGATAGCCATGCCAAGACCGGAGCCTTGAATACCGCTGACGGTGGCTGTCTGCTCTCGCTCAAAAGGTTCAAAAATATGTTCAATAAATTCCTTGCTCATACCGATTCCGGTATCTTTGATCTTAAATGAATAATCCGCATATCCGGAATCCGTCTCAGGCTTCTGCAATACCTTTACACTTACCTGCCCGCCGGGTGCGGTAAACTTCATAGCATTGGAGAGAATATTTAAAAGCACCTGGTTCAAACGAAGCTTATCGCAGATCACATCCTCATCCACCACATCCATGATATCAATGAAGAAATCTAAATTCTTCGCTTTGATATCGGACTGAACAATGGTCCGAAGGTCGTGGAGGACATCCGGCAGATGTACTTCTCTCTCTTCAATCTTCACTTTGCCACTTTCAATACGGCTCATATCCAGCACATCATTGATCAGAGACAGCAAATGATTGGATGATATCTGGATCTTACTCAAATATTCTTTCACACGCTTCTCATCGTCGATGTGAGTTGCCGCAAGGGATGTAAAGCCTATGATAGCATTCATCGGTGTCCGGATATCATGAGACATACTGTTTAAAAACGTGGTCTTTGCCCGGTTTGCATGCTGGGCAGCATCCAGGGCGTCCTCCAGAATCTTCTGCTTTGCCTCCTGATCTGCCACCAAAGCATCGATGTTACGGAAGCCTGCAACCACTTCCAGATTCTCTTTCTCAGAAATGACCCGTACAAAATGCCCTTCAAAATAATGTGTCTCTCCGTCGATCAAGGCACGGTACGAATAGTCATGGCTTGTTTTCTCTCTAAAGGCCTCAAGAAGATTGTCTTTTCCAAACTGCTTCAGGAAATTCTCCTCATCCTGCGGATGTACCCGGTCTCTTGCATAATTGCTGAGAATCCTCATGTAAGGCGCATTTTTACTGGTCCTTGATAATTCATCTGTCACATAGCCATCTAACTTCACTACCTCCGCCTGATCTTTTTCGGGAAAAATAACGAAGATATTCATATAATCCGCACTCAATGCTTCAATGACCGCCGACTGTTCCTGAATCTTCTCAATCTGTATTGCCTGCGCCTTATTGGCCTCTCCTAATCGCTTGTTAACGTCCCTCTCACGCAGACGAACCCGGTTGATAAAACCAATATCAATGATAAGGATCAACAGAAGTGCAACGAAAATAAAGAGTGGAATGTTCCAGTCTATCTCACCGCCGCTAAGCATCTCATCCGGAATCACAGATACCAGGACCCATCCGCTGTTTTTCTGCAAATGAGCATAAACAAAGTAACACTCATCTCCCGTTGCATTATTTGCCTTAAAGGCGCCGTTTGCATTATCCGTCATCGCCTCTGACAGCTTGTCTGTGTCTACCGTACCCCGATTATAAGAATAAATGTAACTGAAGAAATCTGTGTTCTTCATGCTGCTTGGTTTGATCACGTAATTCCCCTCTGCGTCGATCAAAGCCACATCTGCAGAATCTCCGTACTCCGTGGGGAATGTCCACCTGTTTTCCAACTGTTCCGTAGGCACCACATACATAAGGACTGCTTCCCGCACTGTCTCTTCGTCCTCGTATAAATTGACTGCATTGCAAAAAGCCACAACATACGCCCCTGTGAGAGGATCACTGTAGCGTTTGGTGATCGCGATCTCATTTTCTCCAAGAACATCATCCAGCACATCGGAAAGTCCGCTTTTATTATAATCCAGGCTGTAGTCCGTTGGATCTGATGCTTTTCCCACAGAAGCAATACCTGTCAGAGTATCCACCCACAAAAGCTGTGCAGATGCACCATTGGCAATATCTGTCTCACCCAGATACAGAGCCGCTTCTTCCATCGTCACATGCCGCTTTTCGATAACCGCTGCCCACATATCGCAGATATTCTGATTATCTTCCAGGTAATTGCTGGCGATCTCTTCCAGAATGATGGTTGTATCCTGGAATTTCTGCTGATTTGCTTTAGTTGCTTCCCGATTATCGACACGGACGTAAAACACCACCAAAAGCGCCACTACCAGTACAATTATGAAATTGACAACAACCAATGCTATACGTTTCATGGTCACATTTTCCTTAAAAGTCTTTAAACTTCTTAAAATTCACCAAGTTTATCCATTGCGGCCTTGGAATCTCCACCTGGCACAAACTGTGAAATACAATCCGTGAAGATCTGCTCATCCATTACGCTGATTCCTTCTTCTGCTGCGCAGAAGGTTTCCTTGTCTGACTGCAGATAAGGGAATGTCTCTGTTCCGTTATTTGCATTTGATGTAGGCATGTGCTTGATATTCTGCAATACCAGCATCTCCTCATCTGTAAGCATAAACTTCACAAATTCATTGACCAGATCGATCTGCTCTGTGTCTTTATAGATTCCCATACAAAGACCGGAAAGCTCCGTCTTGTAAGGCCCCTTTTCCTCATCAAATGTAACCGGCACATATGCATATGAAAAAGGTTCATCTGTAAATGTCTCTGATTTTGCCTCTCTCTTGGCGGCGCCGGAGAACGTATTGGCACTGGCTGCGATCATTGGAATATCGCCCTCAAAGAATCTGAGCAGCAACGCCTCATAGTTATCATCTAAGGTGTCGCCCTCCATATTAAGATATCCTGCATCGTAAAGAGACTGCTCCTCACTGATGCACTCGGAAAGTGCGGTTTCTTCATCCTCGCCTGCCAGAAGCTTATCCATGTATAATCCGATATATGTTTTTCCCAAATGTCCGGAATTTACATACAGTGGATTCTCATAACCTGCCTCTTTAAGTTTTGCAAGGCAGTCTTTTAATTCTTCATAACTGGTGGGCACATCAATATTATTCTTTTCAAAAATATCAAGGTTTACGATATAGCCGTATCCCGCAGTGTAAATAGGGATCATCAGCTGCTTTCCGTCAACCTGTCCGCTCTTTAAAAGCTTCTCGTCCAAATTGGAAATGTCAATCCCCGCCTCATTCACATCTTCAGCGTATTCTTTGACATTTTCAAAATCCATGGTAAGACCTTCGTTGTCCGGATATTCCGGATTGTACCAATCGAGCATAAACAAGTCGATATCTTTTCCCGTTACGCAGCGATTGGATAGGTCATTATGCACATCGCTAAGCTGTGAATAGACCACCTCTACGTTTGGATAATATTCCTGAAAGTCAACTGCCACCTGGTCCAAAGCCTCAAAATTGCCCCAGGGTCCTACCACATTGATGGTGGCGCTTAGTTCCGTATCAAGAGACGGAGCAAATCCTTCCTCCTCTTGTGTATCTCCTTCACTGCCACTACACGCTGCCAGCCCAAGTGCCATGGTCAGTGTTAAAATGATCGATAAAATTTTTTTCATGCCCGGTTCCTCCAATTTTTATGAGTTTCCTGCTCAAATGCAAGTTTTTCCATATTGCTTACGCTTTATTTTTGCAGGTTACTCCTCTACACTTTCCTGTATCGTCTTCACCGTCTCTTCGTAGCAGGCCATCACTTCCGGATAATATTCCATTGCGTGTGGGATATTCTTCCCGTCACGCAGGTCTTCTGTAAGTGCGCTTGCTTTCGCTCTCAACCGTTCCAGGGACAGATTCGCGCATACGCCCTTTGCCGTGTGGGCTGCCTTAAACGCTGCCGGAATATCATTCTTTTCCATACTCTCCTTCAATTCTGCAAAAGAGGTGTCTTTCAGGAAAAGTTTAAGAAATTTTTCCACCCGTTCCTCTTTTCTCAAACGGCTCATCACATCATCAAAATCTCCGCCGATCTTTTCGTACACATTTCTTACATCCATCTCTTCAACCTCCTAGTTCAAAGTTCCCGCATTAACTTAAGTAATCTGTTTAAATCCAATGGTTTCTCTATAAATCCATCCATGCCTGCTTCTTTTGCTTTATCCCGCTCTTCATCACCAACGCTTGCTGTCATAGCCGCAATCGGCACATCCGCTTTTTCACTCCCAAGTGCACGGATGGTTCTGGCCGCTTCAAAGCCATCCATGTCAGGCATCACAAGATCCATAAATATCAAGTCATAATATCCAGCCGGCTTTTCCTGAATGATTGCCACGGATTGTGATCCGCCTGTTGCTTCCTCCACGGTGATTCCGCTATCCTCAAGCAGTTCTCTTGCGATTTCACGGTTCAGATCATTGTCATCTACCAAAAGCACACGTTTTGCCGATTTCTTTGTGGCATTGTTCCTTGCGAGTTCCACTTCCAGACCGTCAGATGCGCTCAGTGGTTCTGTCACTTCCTCTGCCAGCGATCCTTCTGCTCCTTCCGGCTGCCTTCCTGCCTCCGATTCTTCCAGCGTTGCCTCTTCCACTATGATGCCTGCCTCTCTGTTGAAAGGACTGTCTTCAATCAAGCGGGTCAATTCGGTCACCGCCGGCATCATCTTCGCGATGCATTCGTTCACTTTATCTACATCTCCCGCATGACGCTTCGCTATTTCAAGGCTTCCGGAAACTGTGCTAAGGGCTGTCCGGTAATTGTAGCTGATATCGGAAAAATACTTACTTTTCATCCGCTCTACATCCAGCTGCATCTGAAGGATCTTCATCTGGCTTCTGGTCCATTCATTTCCACTCATGGAAGTCTCACCGCCCGGCAATGTAAAAGCCACATCCATACCGACCCCCAAAGTTTTTAAAATCGTTTCAAACTCCTCAAAGGATAAGGTCCCCCGATTTAACTTCTTGCTTAAGTTCTGAGGAGATTGCCCCACTCTCCTTGCCACCTCAGCCAGACTGATATTCAGTTCCTTACTGATTTCTCTGACAGTATCCGATAAATTCATCTATAAACTCCCAAGCATACTAATATACATTTATATTATCTTAGAAGTTTACCCGCGTCAAGAGCAATGTAGTCTTTTTCGTTTACCGTAAACTCATTAGTTTATAATAGGTGTTTCTATGCCAAGTCACCGAAAGAGAAGATAAAAAGGACAGGGAATTCTTCCCTGTCCTTTTACCTCTATGATCATATGTTAAATTATCATATGCCAAATCATTATCTTTCCAGATTCTTCTCAACCATCTGCTTAAATACATCCTGTGGGACCGGTTTCGAATAATAATATCCCTGAATGGCATCGCAGCCGATTCGCTGAAGAATTTCAACTTGTTCCTTTGTCTCCACGCCTTCCACCACAGATTCCATACCAAGCTCCCGGATAGCTGTTAATATGTGCTGCGTGAGTAATTCTCCTCTCGATGTGGTAATCGTATCGGTCAGGCCCTTGTCAAGCTTAATACAGTCAAAGGGCAGCACGCCCAGACTTGTAAGTGAAGAATAACCAGAGCCGAAATCATCCATATGAAGCGAGAATCCTTCCTCCTTCAGGCAGTGAATCAATTCACTGATCTCATCACTTAAAAAAGCAGAACTCTCCGTAATCTCTATCGGCACCATATTCATCGGAACACCTGCATTTGCAATGATCCGCTTATAGGTATCAACAACATTTCCACGGTACAAGGTCGTTCTCGATAAATTAACTGAGATAGGGATCAACTGTTTTCCTTGTTCCATTCTTGTCCGCTGCAGGTCACAAACCTGTCGGAACATATGTACATCCAGCTGCGCTACCAACCCATCTTTCTCAAACAACGGGATAAAAAGATAAGGCGCATTAAACACACCGTCCGGTCGCTGCCAGCGGACCAACGCCTCTGCGCCGACGATCCTCTCATCTCTTGGGTCATACTTTGGCTGAAACCATGCTTCAAATTCTCCGGCCTCAAGGGCATCATAGAAATCCGTCTCCATCTGCTGCTCCTGCCTGTGTCTCTTAGCAAGGGGACCGTCATAGCTTCCCACATTCCGCTCATAAGAAGTCTTCACCAGTTCCAGTGCAATGATCACACGATCGCAGATCTGATGCACACTCAGGTTTCGGTCTATGTTCTCATATACGCCAAGCTTCAACCTGATATGACTCACGGATGCAATCTCTGCACATGCGCTTACACATTCTTCCAGCTCTTCCACCGGTGGTACATCACTGCTTTCGAACAAAGCCACAAACTGGTCTGTTCCGTAGTATCCTGCAATTCCTCTATGCTTCGTTGTTTCCTCTTTCAGGTTGTCTGCAATTGCAGTAAGGATCCTGTCTCCGGCCGCCTCGCCATAAATGCTTTTCAGCAGTCTGAACTCACGGATATCTGAGATCAGCATTGTGTATTCTTTATCCGGATTCTCTCTCAGAAACTTCCCGGCATAATGGTAAAAAGCCTGTCTCGTATATAAACCGGTCAATTCATCCCGCTCAACGGACATAATATCTGCAGCCGCTTCTCTCATTCGAATAATGTTGCGGATTCTTCCAAACATAACAACCGGGTTGTATGGCTTCTCCAAAAACTCCACTGCTCCAAGTTCCATGCAGCGTTCCTCAGTGTTCGCATCGTCATCCGCTGTCATAACGATTATAGGCACTACCGATAGAATCGGATCATCCTTTACATGACTCATAAATGTGAATCCGTCCATGACCGGCATCTGAAGATCCAGCAAAATAATGGAAAGTTCCTGATGATGTTTCTCTAAATATGCAAGGCCTGCTTCTCCATTCTCAGCTTCCAGCACCTCATACTCTTCACACAGGATTTCCTTTAAGATTTCCCGATTCATTATATTGTCTTCGATTATGAGTATCTTTCGCATCCCAGGATTTCCTTTCAATGACGTAAGGTCAAAAAGAACCTCTTTCGTTCCAGCATATGCACACTGTTTCAACCCCTTTCATTGTAACACAGGAACGCAAGCTTCGCTATAGTGAAAATCTCAGGATATTGCAGTTGTCAGATCAGATATTTTTCTGTTATCTCTTTTAACAAGGTTGTATTAAGTCCATAAGTTGATGTTTCAAATGTAAGAATCAATTGTTCTCCCGGATAGATTCCATTTTTCTCATATAATTCAATTTTCTTTATGGCAGCCCGGGCATATTCCGGATTATCCATCATACCAAAATGCTCCAGATAAATTTCCTTCTTACTTTTTCTTGGCAAGAAAGTAAAATCCGGATAAATATTCCCGTATGAGTTTAGATGCAAAGGACATTCATATTTGTAAGCAATGCCTCGTGAGCCGAAGTAATCTGCCATGATTTTTTCCGACTTAGAGCGGACTCGTTCGCCTTTATTTGTAAGGATAAGCGGCATATCATCTTTAAAATCTTTTGTCGAAAAAGGTTGAGAAACCCATTTGTCCAACTGCTGCTCATATGTGGGTTCCACTGGTTTAATCAACTGCTGGCGCTGTGGGTGCTCGCACAAATAACATTCCTCGATTTCATCCTTCTCATAGTCCTGCAAAATGCGATTAATCTGGCCCAGCCGCCTCCCTGCTTTTTTCAGCACGCGCTCATCATATGTTTTTTGTGCAAGTTTGCGTGCTAATGCTTCCTGTCCTTTGGGTAAATACTTGCCATTGTGATTTCCTCCCGAAATACAATGGTAATACTGGACATATCCTTTGCTCTTCCCTAAACGAAGAGTCCCTTCCGGCGCGTTTGCGAGACGTCCCTTTACCTTCTCTTGGATAAATGTTAGTCTTTTTTGTTCCTTTTCAAGTTCTTCTTTTAGTCCGATAATATCGTACCTCCTTTGCAAATTTTATTGTGGGTCTTCTTGAATTTTAAGTTTGAGATTCACCCGCTTTCTTAGGTTTTACGAATCAATGAATCATTTTCTATTCGTAATTCGTATGTTTCTCGGGCCTCTTACGAATCAGCTGAGATTTTTCGACTAATATTCGTACAAAATTTCCTATTTTTACGAATACAAGTTTAATTTTTAAATTTTATTCGTCACATATCCTAAATTTTTACGAATAAGCAAAACAACTTCTGAAAACAATCCGTAATACGCCTCCATTTCCTACGAATGAACGGTAAATATCCTCATATCAATTCGTAAAACTCCCCCGTCTTGGGATAAACGCTTCGAGAATCACCATGTAAATGTAATATGGTAACTTTGCTTGTTGCTGCACAAAAAAGATAGTCGACTTCCTTGACACACTCCCCCGTAATCAAGAAAACGACTATCTGATTTATTTCACCAATATTAATTTTTTATCCTCAGCAAAATGTCACCCGATATATTATACCCATCCGCTTGTCCCGGTGTCAATCTTTCACAAGTCCACACCGATATTTTTTCTCGGATGAGGCACAAGCTATGACAGCTTCCAAACATTAACTGTTTTAATATATCGTCTTGATCATCTTCGCATATTGTAGGAGCCGTAACGGCCTCTAAGGTCAAACAGGACGCCGATCGGACTTAACATATCAATGGCTGTTGAAAATGCGTGGAACATGTTGAATGCCGCATAGCTTTTATTTTCCATAGTCCAGACAAGGATCATGCACTCGCACCAGATCAGTGAGATTATAAACTGTGAAAATATTTCAAAGGCAATCCACTCTCCATGGCAGATGATCAGGCTGACACCTGTCACAAGGACAGCGCACAAAGCTCCCAAAAGTAACATCTGTTTCATGCGCGTGCCATTTTCATGAGCCTTTTTCAGCTGCATCCACGCAACGCCAGTCAAAAGGATCTGCCCGCCCATCAGAATCTCTGTGAACTGATATTCTGCTACGCGATGCGAGCTTGCATCTGTCAGGGCAAAAAATATGCCGTTACGCATCAGCATATGACTGAGCAGATAAAGCAAAACCGGATAGATTGCAACAGCTGCGATTATCAAGACTACCTTTCCGTTCACTCTGTGAAGCATTTTGTTGGCCATAAAAACAAGGATCGTTCCTACAAGGAGCAGGATTGCAAAAAGTCCCTTGTTCTTATCTACAACGCGGCTAATGAAGCCCGTGCTTTCCAAAAGATACAATTCCACCATTCCGATGATTATACCTATTGCATATACAAATGACACCGTCTGATTAAACTTGGGCTGACGGATCGAAACATTTACCAAATCTTCGCCAAGCACACGCTTATACATTTCCTTCCACTCTGGTTTTGCCACATCCAGCTCGATCTGATCTACAGAATGAATATCATATTTTTTTACGAGAATCTGCTGGCAAAGCTTATGTACTTCCGCTAATTCTTCCTTCTCTTTTTCAATCTGAGCAAGACGCTTTTGCATCACTTCCTGCAGACTCAATTTCTCATCATAAAGACTCTTGATTTCTTCAATGGAAATACCGAGAAGGCGAAGTTTCTTAATCTCTTCCAGGCGTCTTACATCCGCTTCGCTATACTCTCTGTAATTGTTGCCGCTTCTCGCCGGATGAAGAAGTCCCTCATCCTCATAGAAACGAATATTGCCTCTCAAAAGACCGGTAATGCTTTCTACTTCTTTTATTTTCATTGTTGTACCTCCTATGAAAATGTATTTCACTGCTCACAAACGAGCTCTTCTAAATCGACTTATAAAGTATACAGTTGCTGTACAGTCAAGAAGTTTTTGCAAATTTTTTTAAAAAGTGAGTTTCCAGGCAAAACACACATATCATATGCACACCCGAACACCCTTCTCTACGAATTTTACCACATAAAAAAAAAAAGCGAGTATCGCTGTGCTCTCGCTCATTGCTGCATAACCAGATGAAAGGCCCACCGGACCTTCCACTGGATACTTGGCAAAAAAAGTCCATCTGGGATAATCCCAGATGGACTTTGAATGTCTGTATTGATCTCGTATAAATAGCAGATTAACGTTTTGAGAACTGTGGTGCTCTACGAGCTGCTTTGAGACCGTATTTCTTACGCTCTTTCATACGTGGATCACGTGTCAAGTATCCGGCCTTCTTAAGTGTTGGTCTGTAGTCAGCATCTACTGTAAGGAGTGCTCTTGCAATACCGTGACGGATTGCTCCTGCCTGTCCTGTGTAACCGCCACCCTTAACAGTAACGATTATATCAAACTTTCCTTCTGTATCTGTAGCTACTAATGGCTGACGAACAACAACCTTTAATGTCTCAAGTCCGAAATAGTCATCAATATCTCTTTTATTAATTGTGATGTTACCTGTACCTGGTACTAAATAAACTCTTGCTACTGATTTTTTTCTTCTTCCAGTTCCATAGAATTTTGCACTAGCCATTGTAATGTCCTCCTAACCTTTCCTTAAAATTTCAACTCAACTGGCTTCTGAGCCTGCTGTGCGTGATCTGGTCCAGCATATACGTGAAGCTTTTTGATCATTGCTCTTCCTAAAGGTCCTTTTGGAAGCATTCCCTTAACAGCGAGTTCGATAACCATCTCCGGCTTCTTCTCCATCATCTCTGCTAATGTTGTCTCTTTCATTCCGCCAACATACTCTGAGTGATGATAGTAAAGCTTCTGGCTTAACTTCTTTCCTGTGATCTTAACCTTGTCAGCGTTGACAACAACTACATAATCACCTGTGTCAACATGTGGTGTGAACTCCGGCTTGTTCTTGCCTCTGAGTACTGAAGCAACTCCTGATGCCAGGCGTCCTAATGTATAATCTGCAGCGTCAACTACATACCATTTTCTTTCAATCTTATCTGGGTTAGCCATATAAGTTTTCATGGAATTGTCCTCCTGTAAATATCTGATTAATAGTAATAATAACTTTATCGAAATCAGCATAAGCTCCGGGGCTTTGGTGCCATACTGTTTCATCTTTCGTCATACTGTTCAATTATATTATGCGGATTTTCCCGTGTCAACCACTTTTTATGCTTCTTTCGGAAGATTTTCACATGATTTTCGGAAGATTTTCATACCGCTTGGGATCATTGAAAAATTCATGTCCGTGATCCGTTCCCATAAAGAGTGTCTCTTCTTCTTTGAAAGCCACCAGACAATCAAATGGCATATCCATCCACCCTTCGTCTGAGAGGGGCATTGTAGAAATCACAGTGGCATCCTCTTTCTTCATATAATGAAGCGTATCTCTAAAATTAGTATGGGCATACATTACTTCTCCGTCATACAGGATCATATTGATCTTGTTGCCATCTGTGATCTTAACGATCAGATCATCCAGAATGCGGAAACGTTCTTCCCTCGTCAGATCCTCACCCTTCTTAGCGTAAGCATCATTCATCAGCTCTACGATGTGCATCAACATCCGCTCACTGTCTGTGCCGCCGCTTTGTTTATCTCTGTATTTTTCCAGCGGTTCATAGGAAAAGATTGTCCCGTTATGGTTCAGCGTCCATTTGCGGCCTCTTGCATCTGCCATGGTAAATGGATGAGAATTCACGTAGGCAAGCTGCCCGACTGTTGCAAGGCGGATATGGGCAAATGCTTTTTTCACTACGATCGGCACCGTCAGCCGCTCCTTAAGATAAGCACTCTCGCTGGCCTTCACCGGCTCCTTTTCAATGATTGCCTCATCAAAACTCAAATCGGCAAATCCCCAACCGTGAGGGTGTCTGTCGCAATGGCTGTAAAATTCTTCCAGGTACGCGTTGATCTTATATTCTTTTGTGGCTGTGAATCCAAAAAGTTCACACATATCTCCACCTGCTTTCATAAAGTTGCCTATTCGTCAAGGACATTGATGCAGGCATCATGTCTTTGACTCGTCGCCAGCGCATATCATCAGAAGTGGCCCTTTGCCACGTTCTGAGATTGTATGCGGTCGTCAAGGACATTGATGCAGGCATCATGTCTTTGACTCGTCGCCAGCGCATATCATCAGAAGTGGCCCTTTGCCACGTTCTGAGATTGTATGCGGTCGTCAAGGACATTGATGCAGGCATCATGTCTTTGACTCGTCGCCAGCGCAAAAAAACAGGGAAGCCTGAGACTTCCCTGAAATCCTTGTCCATTATAGCGACTTAATCTGCATATTGCAACAACCAATTATAAATATCCTGGTAAACATTTTCCTTGTCCAATTCATTTAAAATCTCGTGGCGGTCTCCTTCGTAGAGCTTGCATGTCACATCTTTGATCCCTACTTTTTTATATCCTTCTGCCACTTCTTTTACGGCCTTGCCAAAGTTTCCCACAGGGTCATCCGCCCCTGAAATCACCAAAAGCGGAAGGGCTTTTGGAATCTTTTTCATATTCTCCTTCTTCTGAGCCCGCTCGATACCGGCGAACATGTGATAATACGCATTCAGCGTAAACTGATAGGTACACCAGGGATCTGCCACATATTTGTCCACAATAGTCTCATCCTTGGTAAGCCAGTCTTTCGTCGTCCTTGCCGGCTCGAATTTCTTATTATAGGAAGCAAACGCCATATTGTCCACCAGATTGCTCCTGTAAGTCCATCCTTTTACTTTTGACATGGCTGCGCAAAGACCTTTTCCCATCTTTAGGACTGCTGCCGGCTGAGATCCTGTGCCCATGATGATACAAGCACTAAGTCCTTCGCCATACATGGTAATGTACTGCCTGGTCAAAAAAGATCCCATGCTGTGCCCCAGGAGAAAATAAGGTATCCCCGGATACTTCTCCTCTGTCATAAGGCGCAGTTTATGCATATCGCCGATGACACATTTATTACCCATTGTCTCGTGGAAAAAGCCGTGATAGGAATCGTTGATGACCGAGCGGCCATGGCCCAGATGATCATTTCCCACCACATAGAATCCTCGCTCGCACATCCATGTTGCAAATGTATCATAACGATCTATATATTCCACCATTCCGTGCGCAATCTGCAGAACAGCCTTCACCTCACCTTCAGGGATCCATTCCGTTGCCATGATCGTTGTTTTCCCATCTCTTGAAGGATATGAAAATTCCTGTTTCATCTATGCCTCCTCTTCTGCCCATGCAAAGGAGCGTTTTACAGCTTTCTTCCAGCCGTTTCTCTTCTTGTCCCTCGTTGCCTTATCCATTTCCGGCGCAAATGTTTTCTCAAGGGCCCAGTTTTCTCTTACATCTTCCCGGTTTTTAAAATATCCTACCGCAAGGCCCGCTAAATAAGCCGCTCCAAGCGCCGTCGTCTCCACGCACTCGGGTCTAAGTACCGTTGCTCCGATAATATCGGACTGGAACTGCATCAGGAAGTTGTTTCTTGAGGCACCACCGTCCACCTGGAGACTCTTGATATCAACTCCGGACTCTTCAACCATCACCTCTAAGATATCTGCGGTCTGATATGCCATAGACTCTAAAGTAGCGCGGATTACATGGGATTTGTTGCACCCTCTTGTGATGCCCACGATACAACCTCTCGCATATTGATCCCAATAAGGTGCGCCTATACCTGTAAATGCAGGCACCACGTATACGCCATTGGTGTCCTCCACTTGTGTTGCAAAATATTCCGATTCTGCTGCATTATCGATCAGATGCATCTCATCCCGAAGCCACTGAATACCGGCGCCGGCCACGAAAATGCTTCCTTCCAGAGCATATTGCACTCTCTCACCCACACTGGCTGCGATGGTTGTCAGAAGTCCATGGGTGGAGGTGATTGCTTCCTCTCCTGTATTCATCAGGAGGAAACACCCCGTTCCATAGGTATTCTTCACCTCTCCGGCCGTAAAGCAGCACTGGCCAAACAAAGCCGCCTGCTGGTCTCCAGCCGCTCCCGCAATCGGAATCCGATCGCCCAGAAGACCTGCCTGGGTATACCCATAAATCTCACTGGAAGGTTGCACATCCGGCAGCATAGCGTAAGGAATATCAAAGTAGTCAAGGATCTTCTGATCCCATGCAAGCTTATGGATATCAAACATCATCGTTCGGGACGCGTTGGTATAGTCCGTCACATGTACCTCACCTTTTGTCAGATTCCAAATGAGCCAGGTGTCCACCGTACCGAACAGAAGGTCTCCGGCTTTTGCCTTCTCTCTTGCTCCTTCCACATTGTTCAAGATCCATGCCACTTTAGAAGCAGAAAAATACGCATCCGGGATCAGGCCTGTCACCTGATGCACATAGTCAGCAAGACCATCCTCTGTCAGGCCATCGATCATACCCGCTGTCCGCCTGCACTGCCAGACAATGGCATTGTAGATGGGTTTCCCTGTGGTCTTATCCCACACGATGGTGGTCTCCCGCTGATTGGTGATACCGATGCCTGCTATTTCTTCCACAGAAGCTCCGAGTTTCGTGATTGCTTCTGTGGCAACCGAGATCTGAGAAGACCATATTTCAAGGGGATCATGCTCCACCCAGCCCGGCTGCGGATAAATTTGCTTAAACTCCCGCTGGGAGACTGAGCAGATATTTCCCTCGTGATCGAATAAAATGCAGCGGGAACTGGTCGTCCCCTGATCCAATGCCATAATGTATTTTTTCATGTCCATTCATCCTCACTCTAACATTAATTAAATCCCACAAATTTCTGGGCTATCTTATATCCCGCAGTTGTGATGGCGCGCCCCACCCGTCCCGGAAGATTCACACCAATCCCCATAGCCGAGTAACGGATCGCCTTATAAGAACGGGGATCCTTTTCTTTTAAATAAGCCCACAGCTCTTTCTTCTTCAAAAGATTCTCATCCTGCTTTGAACGAATGCAGAGAATAGAAGAGACCACCATCATGATCTTCAGATATTTATTCATATAAGTGCGAAGCTTCTTATTTTCAAGATCTTCAAGCTCATACATATCCACCATCGTCTTTGTCACAAGTATCTGCTGGTCAAGACGTGAGATCATCACCTTTTCATTGACCGACTGATCTTCCCTGCCAATGTAGTAACGGTAGAAATTCGTGTCCAGATAATAGACTGACTTCACATAAGGAAGCGGATAGTATACGTAAATATTATCCACATAAAACGTGTGTTTAGGCAATGTCAGATCACAGGCTTTTAAAAGTTCTGTCCGGTAGATCACTGAATGCATCAGGATATACTGATCCTGCCTGAAATGTCCCAATTCATCCCACGTAAAAATTTTCTTTTTTGGCATACAGTTGCGGTAGTGGATCACCTTCTTGTGTTTTGCTCCCGCCTTCTCATATACATAGTTGGAAATGAGCATGTCCACTTCCCGTTCTTTTTCTTCCAGTTTCCTAAGGAAAGCAAGAATCTGCTTCAGTGATTTTTCATCTACCCAGTCATCGGAATCAACCACTTTAAAATATTTTCCCGTGGCATTCTTAAGTCCAAAGTTCACTGCATCGCCATGACCGCCGTTTTCCTTGTCTACCGCCTTCACGATACCCGGATATTTTTCCTCATATGCATGAGCGATCTCGGATGTCCTGTCCTTGGAACCGTCATTTACAATAATGATCTCTACGTCATCTCCGCCGGGCAGAATGCTCTCAATCGCATGATCCATATAAGCCTCGGAGTTATAACTTGGAATTGCAAAAGATATCAATTTCATATTTCCTACCACCTTTACAAATGATAGTATAACTGAATTTCGATTTTTTTCCAACCTATGCCTTTCTTATCATCGTAAGGACTGATTACAAAGTCAGAAGGATTTTTAAACAGTGCGTGATCAATGCCTGATTTTCGAAAATGAGCAGTAAAACAAGGATCAACTCACATCCGGCTCTTATCATGCCACCGCCTCCTTCAAGCGTTTTACCGCTGCTTTCGCCTGGTCTGATTTTGTTTTCTTATAAAGTTTCGCATAGGCTCTTAAGAGACATTTTTCGTATGAATTTTCTTCTGTTTGAGGCATCAGTTCTTCGATAGAAGAAAAGCAGGCAAGAAGGGCAGAAGGATCATAAGACTCATCCGCTATCCCCTTTTGCTCCATCCATTGCACAAGGAGCACCATCTGCTGTGACAAAAGGTCCGTGTCAGACATGCGAAAATATCCTTCACTCCTTTCATAATCTTTCAGTTCGAGGAAATAAAGAAGCCCTAATTCTCTGCGAAGGGAAAGCGCCTCTTCTGAGAGTTCAGCAAGCGAATTTTCATACGTTGCCTTCTCGTCTGTAAGCTTTGTTTCAAGCTCCTCATTTTCTTTAGACAGCTGTTTTACTTTTTCCGCCGCGCTCCCCACACTGGCTTCCCCGTCATTCATATCTTCGGTCTCTTTGGCTATGGTAATCTTCTGCTTATCATTTGCATCTTTCCCTTCTGAAACCTGAGTAAAAAGAAGCATCAGGACTGCTATCCCGCAGACTGTAGCCGCCACAATAGGCAAGGGCTTCGCAAATGCGCCGGTGTGTGCATCATCATCGCAGCGGGGAAGATCCCTTTTTACTGCCGAAACACTTTTGTAGGCATTTTTACCTTGCTGACTTACCAGTCTTCTGATTATTTTCAGCATCCGTCGTCGCTCACGCACTGTCAGATCCGGTTCCATTCCCACTTGGGTAAAGAGCCATTGGAACGTACGTCCAAGACCATAAAGATCCGCCCGCACACTGCGACCGTAATACGCTCCCTGCGGAAGGAAAGCCTCCCTCACATCTCTCCTCTGCATACGAGCAAGAGCCTCTTCATTAGAAGTTGCTCGCAAATCCAGAAAATAAAGAGTCTTCTCCTCAGACATGATAAGGCTATACGGATTGACATAGCCATAATTTCCCAGCTCCTCGCACTTATGGATTCCTTCAAGAGCGCAAACGATCTGATAAATCCAGTCAAAAATCTGCTCTTTCGCTGCCTTAGGATGATACTTGATCCACCAGACAAAGGGTGTCCCCTCCAGATAGTCGGTACTGGCATAATACTTACTTCCCTGCCCCGTCAAACGGAGAACCTCATACCCCTCATTTCTTTCCATTCACACACCTCCGATTTTATCTGTCTGTTTCTCTTTAGTGGTATCAATGTAGCGTAAGATGTGCAAAAAGAAAAGCTCCAAATTGGAGCATTAAAATCTATTGACTGGGCAGTCAATTTTCTATAGTATTAAAAGATTGTAAGCGGTCGTCAAGGCCTCTGACGTGAACGTCATGGCTTTGACTCGTCGCCAATACAAAAAGCAGGTTTCCGACACCGAAAACCTGCTTTTCACACGTGGGCAAGAGGATTCGAACCCCCGACCTTTTGGTCCGTAGCCAAACGCTCTATCCAGCTGAGCTATGCCCACAAAAAGTGCTGTCATCTTCACAGCAAAAGTTATTATAATGCACTTTTTTCATGATGTCAACACAAAATAAATAAATTTCGCACCTGTCTGTGGTTTTATGCTATGATAGACCAAATGATTTTCACAGATGAATGAATTGATAAAATCAGTATACATATGCAGAAAGGATTTAAGGCATGAAAAAAATTGCTGTGATCAACGATCTATCCGGCTTCGGAAGGTGTTCTCTGACCGCTGCCATTCCCGTTATGGCCGTCATGGGCGTACAGGCCAACCCTTTACCGACCTCCATCCTGACAGCGCAGACCGGTTTTGACCATTATTATTGTGAAGACTTCACAGAGAAAATGCATTATTTCACGGAAGAATGGGAAAAGATGGGGAAGACTTTCGATGGCATTTATACAGGATTTGTTTCCAACGAAGCCCAGATTGATGAGATTTTTCATTTTATACGTACATTCAAGAAAGAAAATACTTTTCTTTTAGTAGACCCGGTCTTAGGTGACGACGGCGTGCCCTATGATATGTTTTCAAATTCTCTGCTTGAAAAGATGAAAGCTCTGGTTGAAAAAGCAGATATCATCACACCGAATCTGACGGAGCTTTGCCTGCTAACCGGCACTTCCTACCAGGACATGAAGAAAATTGACAGCGGAGCAAAAGTAAAGGAATCCATTGGAAAACTGGCGAAAAAGCTTTCAGGTTCGGGGGAGAAAAAAATTGTGGTTACCGGTCTTCATTATATGGAGGAAGGAACAGAATTTATCGGGAATCTTTACATAGCACGCAATACAGTTTATCTGAGTGGATACCCCTACGTAGGCGGCAGTTTTTCCGGCACCGGCGATCTGTTCGCTTCCATTCTGGCAGCAGGCATTGCCAGAGGCAAATCCATTCCGGAACTGATCCGTACCACCGGTCTTTTCCTTGAAAAGGCCATAGCAGACGCAGCAAAAGAAGGGATTGCTCCTGAGGAAGGATGTAATTTCGAGAAATTCCTGCCTCTTTTGATGCCTGTATAATAATTTGCATCTTATATAAAAGTGTGGTATTTTATAAGATATTTACAGGGAAGCATACATCCCTGCTATGTAATATCAAGAAAGCGAGGACAAGATTATGGCAAAAGACATTAAAGAAACTGTTGCAGAATCTATCGATACAATCAAAGGAACAGCTGAGACTGCAACTGCAAAGGCAAAGGAAATCGCTGCTGAGAAGAAGCCGATCATTGAAGAGGAAGTAAAGAAAGCTACCAAGAAAGCTTCCGCAAAGGCAAAGGAAACCTCTGAAAAAGCTTCTAAGAAAGCAAAAGAAGCAAGTGCGAAAGCATCAGAGGCTGCCAAGAAAGCCAGCGATGCAGTTAACGAGCAGATTGATAAGGTTCCGGTCGCTAAGAAAGCGAAAGACACAGTAGCTGAGAAGGCTCCCGAAGCTTCCAAGAAGGTAAAGAAAGCTACCAAGAAGGCTTCTGCAAAGGTAAAAAAAGCAATGAAGGACATCACTCCGATCCAGGAAACTTACTTTGAGATCATGGGGCAGCAGATCATGGCGGAGGACATCGTTGCCAAGATCAAAGAAGCTTACAAGGCTGAGGGACATCGTATTTCCTCAATCCGTTCACTTCGTACATACATCAATCCGGTAGAGCGCAAGGCTTATTATATCATCAACGAAAAGATTGAGAACAAGTATGTAG
>R03__coassemble_55_pt1 | contig 68841 bp, 61 predicted proteins | sample R03__metabat2_low_PE_040 | metagenome-assembled genome bin R03 | reverse complement strand
TTCAAAAAGTGTACGTCCCTATTTGAACTTTAGGGTGTCCCTTTTTAATTTTTCCACCTGCCTTGCAGGCAAAATGGCAATTCCAGGTGATTGGCTTCCAAAAGCTCTTTATCTGACAGCAGGTCTTCTGTCTTCCCGTCCGCCACGATCTGTCCGCCGGACATGATGATGGTCCGCTCGCAGGTATCTAAGATCATGTCCAGATCATGGGATGCGATGATCTTCAAGTGATCGAAGGAATTAAGGATGTTGATCAGGTTCCGCCGATTCTTCGGGTCCAGGGCGATAGATGGCTCATCCATCAGGATGATGTCCGGTGTCATGGAAAGGATGGTGGCAATGGAAGCTAGTTTCTTCTCGCCGCCGGACATTTTGTAAATGTGCTTATCCTTCAAATGTTCAATGCCGCACATGCGAAGGGCCTTCATGACCCTGGCGTCCACTTCCTCTTCCGGGAGATTGTAGTTGCGCGGTGCAAATGCCACATCCTCATATACTGTGGACATGAACAGCTGACTGTCCGAATCCTGGAACACATATCCGATCTTTTCCCGGATCTGGGGCAATGTATTTTTCACCACCGGGATTTCCTCCACCCGGATGGATCCTGTAAATCCCATATTCAGCCCCACCATAAGTTTTAAAAGTGTGGATTTCCCCACACCATTTGCGCCTACGATACCGATGGATTCATTTTCCGAAGCGTGAAAGGAAATGTCATCCAGAACCTTCCGCTCCTTCTCATATGCAAATGTCAAATGCTCTATATCAATATGAATATGACTCATGGTCCCTCTTCCCTTCTATTCTTTCCGTTTCCCGATTTTCGCGCCAGCCCGTTGTCTTTGGCGCACGCCACAATCAACCATGCTCCCCAAAGACTTCACCGCTGCCCTGCCATCTTCGCAGACTTCTCTCTTCCGCTATCACCTTAGTATACTTCCGGCCAGCCATATGATCGGCACCTTACGGCAAAGGATAAATATTCCAAGCCAGATCACAAAATATACGACATCGCTCAAGGCGAAGCGGACTCGCCGTCCCATGTACGAAAAATTCCCTTCGTATCCGCGAAGCGTCATGCTTTCATAGACTACAGTGGCCCGGTCCATACTTCGAAGAAGAAGCTGTCCCGTCAAAGTCCCCCACACCTTAAAATGGATTCCCTTCTGTTTCGGCGCCCGCAAAGAATAGGCGCTAGTGATCAGGTGCACTTCATTTAACAAAAGAGAAATGTAGCGATAGGTCAGAAGAATCTGCGTGATCAGCACTTGCGGCACATGGATCACGCTCAACCCATAGCAGATTTTCTCGATCGTAGTTGTAGCAATCAGAAGGTAGGATGCTAACACCGTCAGGATTCCCTTGACCATAAGCGTGATCATGGAAAGAATTCCTGTGGTGGTCGCAATTCCCATATATGTCACCGGAATCTTATCGAAAAATGGATTGAAGATTCCCACGATACACACCAGTGGAAGAACCACCTTCAGCCTCTTTAAGCTGTCTGCGAAGGATACATCAGCCAGATTGAACATGCAAATGGGGTAGACCGTCATTCCAAGAAGCCCTATCAGGTCATATTTATTAAAGGACACTACGATTCCGATGTAGAGACAGGTCAGAACAAATTTAACCAGTGGGTGAATCCGGTTCACCCACTGGTCCTTGTTTGCCATCTGATCCATATATTGAATTTCATGAATTGCACTGCCGATCTTACTCATGCCTTAGCTTTCCTGTCGTCTAAAAAATTTAAATGCGTAGCACGCTCCCACACATACTACCACAACTACCAGCCCGCCTACAACTCCTGAAAAGGAGGTTCCAAGAGCTGTATCGGAATTTTTAAATCCGTAGTCCGGCAGCAGGGCTGTCGTCTCCTGCACCTCTGAAGCTTTGTCATAAACGCTTCCCTCTGCTTCTAATTCCGTAGAGCCGGTCAAACGTTCAATCGACCACTCCAATCCGTCCGGGTGGCTGGATGCGAAAAGAGATAATCCTCCGCCGATCAGTACTGCAAGAACAGCCAGTACTGCGATGGTCTTCTTAAAGCTGAATTTCTGCTCTGTTTCCACCATCGGCTTCTCATATCCATAGAGAAGCTCCGGTCTTACCTCATATACAAATACCAAAACGGCTGCTGTGATCAACCCTTCCACGAACCCGATTGCTAAGTGGATCGGCTGCATGGTCAGGACGAAGGCGGAAAAAGGAAGGTCGGTAATCCCAGACAAAAGAGTCTCGATGGATACACTAAACGCCCCCAGCTGCAGGGTCAATACACAGCCTAAAATTGATGCCGTTATGATTTTCTTCTTGGACATGCCCTTCTTCATGCATGCCTTCCAAATGATCAGCGCCCCGATAAAGCACCCGTAAAATGCCATATTCCAGACATTACATCCAAGAGCCAAAAGCCCGCCGTCTGCAAACATAAGACACTGGATCAAAAGGACACCGATCATAGTCAAAAATCCTGCATAGGGTCCCAGCAAAGCCGAAAGCAGCATGCCGCCGCAAAGATGACCGCTGGATCCGGTGCCGGGGATCGTAAAGTTGATCATCTGGGTCGCAAATACAAATGCGCCCATCACGCCCATCACCGGGATTTTCTTCGGGTCATTTTCCAGTTTAACTTTTCGGATCGAGTAAGCTGCTGCTGCCGTTGATGCCACATACATGGTGGTGGCTACGGACGGTGCCACAAGAGCGTCTGCCATATGCATGATAGATACCTCCCATTTGTTATTTTTTTAACTGATACTACTATAACAGCCTCCCCGCAAAAAAAAGAAGCCCCCGAGGGGGTTCTTTTTTTATTTTTTTATATGCATTTTTCATATTTTTTAGAGATCAAACAGTGACAGCTGATTGGACTCCGGAAGTCCCTCTAAGATGCCAAGTCTTGCCATGGTCTCCACCACCGTCTTTGAAGCCTTGGTCCGCTCTCTGAAGTCATCTCTTGACAGATATTTTCCGCCTTTGGCTCCGGCCTCCACGCCTTCCGCCGCATTTTCACCCATACCTTCAATGCTGGTAAAAGGCGGTAAAAGCTTCCCGTCCACAATCTGGAATTCCTTTGCTTTAGAGCGATAGATATCCATCGGCAGGAACTCAAAACCTCTGGCATACATTTCCTCCACAATACGCATATCCCGGATGGAATCCTGCTCTTTTTGCGTTGGTTTCGGTATCTTTTTATATTCTTCCAGATAGTTGTGCAAAACCTGTGGCCCCTGGCACATCATCTCATAGGAAAATGCCTTGGCTCTGTTGCTGAAGAATGCCGCATAGTAAGCCAACGGGTAGTTGATCTTACAGTAGGCGATGCGGTAGGCCATCATAACGTAAGCCGCCGCATGGGCTTTCGGGAACATGTATTTGATCTTGCCACAGGACCAAATGTACCACTCCGGCACGCCGTGGGAGAGCATTTCCTTCTTCCAGTCTTCCCACTGTTTTACTTTTCCTTTAGCCACCTGGCCCTTACGGACCTTCTCCATAATGTTAAAGGAAAGCTCGGAATCCAGGCCCTTGTTGATCAGATATACCATGATGTCATCACGGGTACAGATAGCCGTCTGAATGGTGGCCTGCCCGTTCTTGATAAGCTCCTGAGCATTGGTCAGCCACACATCCGTGCCGTGGCTGAGTCCTGAGATACGGATCAGGTCAGAGATGGATTTTGGCTTCGTCTCCTTGACCATCTGCATGGAAAAATCCGTTCCAAATTCCGGAATGCCAAGGCAGCCAAGCTCACAGCCCCCAAGCTGCTCCGGGGTCACTCCAAGAGCTGAAGTGTCGTGGAACAAGGACATGACGCCCGGATCGTCTAACTTGATTTCCGTCGCCACAAAGGGATGATTTTCTTCATCGTACTCATTGTCCATAGCCGGTGAATTGATATAGCTCTCTAAGGCCTTGATCATTGTAGGATCATCATGTCCTAAGATATCCAGCTTCAAAAGGTTGGAATCAATGGAGTGATAGTCAAAATGTGTGGTCACTGTATCCGTGGTCATATCATTGGCGGGATGCTGTACCGGTGTGAAGGAATGGATATTCTCCCCAATAGGCAGCACGATGATACCCCCCGGATGCTGACCGGTGCTCCGCCTGATGCCGGTGCACCCCTGCACAATCCGGTCGATCTCGCAGTTTCGTTTTCTCTGGCCCCGCTCCTCGTAATAATTCTTTACAAATCCAAAGGCTGTCTTATCCGCCAAGGTGCCGATAGTTCCCGCCCGGAAGGTCTGACCGTCACCAAAGATAACCTCTGTGTATTTGTGGGCATTACTCTGATAATCACCGGAAAAGTTCAGGTCGATATCCGGCTCTTTATTTCCCTTAAAACCTAAGAATGTTTCAAATGGAATGTTAAAGCCGTCTTTGGTCAGGGGCTCCCCGCAGACCGGGCATACTTTATCCGGAAGATCCCATCCGCAGCCTCCGTTGTCGATGGTCTCCTTGATGATATCCGACTCAAACTCCGAGTAGTGGCACTTCTTGCAATAGTAATGAGGGGACAGGGGATTTACTTCTGTGATTCCTGCCATGGTCGCCACGAAGGAAGACCCAACAGATCCTCTGGATCCAACCAGATAGCCGTCCTCGTTGGATTTCCATACCAGTTTCTGGGCGATGATATACATAACCGCATAGCCATTGGAAATGATAGAGTTTAGTTCTCTCTCTAACCGCTCCACCACAATCTCCGGCAGATTCTCTCCGTACATGGAGTGGGCCTTGTCATAACAGATTTTTCGAAGCTGTACATCGGAGTCCTCGATCACCGGCGGACATTTGTCCGGGCGCACCGGCGCGATCTTATCCACCATATCCGCGATCAGATTCGGATTCTTCACTACTATTTCATAGGCCTTCTTAGAGCCCAGATATTCAAATTCATTGAGCATTTCATCGGTCGTATGAAGGTACAGTGGCGCCTGGTTATCCGCATCCGAAAATCCCTTGCCTGCCATGATGATCCGCCGATAGACCTCGTCTTTGGGATCCAGAAAATGCACATCGCAAGTGGCCACCACCGGTTTGTTAAATTTCTCCCCAAGGCTTACCACTTTGCGGTTTAAGTCCCGCAGGTCCTCTTCCGTCTGCACACGGCTATGCTTATCGCTCTCGATCATAAAACGATTGTTGCCAAGGGGCTGCACTTCCAGATAGTCATAAAAGCTTACGATCCTGGCAATCCGCTCCTCAGACTTCTCATTTAAAATAGCCTGGAACAATTCTCCCGCCTCGCAGGCGCTGCCCACCAAAAGGCCTTCTCTGTACTGTGACAACAGGCTCTTGGGGATCCTTGGCTGTCTGCCGAAATAATCCAGATGGGACTTGGAGATCAGGGTGTACAGATTGGTCCGCCCCACATGGTTCCTTGCCAGAATGATCACATGGTAGGATGGCATTTTGCGGATGGCATTTACATTGCTGGCGCCAAACCGATTCAGCCGATCCAGGGTGTAAATGTTCTGGTCCTTTAACATGCCTATAAATTTCACAAAAATCTCTGCTGTCACTCTGGCATCATCCACCGCTCTGTGATGATGCTCCTGATTAATATTCAGAGCCTTAGCGACAACATTTAAGGTGTATTTAGAACATGTGGGCAGCAAAACTCTTGCCAAAGCTACTGTATCCACCGATGTAAAATCAAATGAAATATCCTGATATCTGCAATTCTGCTCAATAAAGCTTACATCAAAGCTGGCATTGTGAGCCACCAATGGCGCATCTCCAATAAATTCCAGAAACTTTGGCAGTATGGTCTCAATATCCGGCGCATCCGCCACATCTCTGTCTGTGATGGATGTAAGCTGGGTGATCTTAAACGGAATAGGAATCCGTGGATTAACAAAAGTCATAAAACTGTCTGTGATCTTTCCCGCTTCCACCTTTACCGCACCGATCTCAATGATCTTATCCTTGATGGGGGAAAATCCGGTGGTCTCAAGATCAAAGACTACATAGGTATCATCCAAAGACTGGCGTTTTTCATTGACTGCAATATCCTGCAGATCATCCACCAGATAGCCTTCTACGCCGAAAATCACTTTAAAGGGGTCATCCCATCCGATGGCTTCAAGGGCATGATACGCCTCCGGAAAAGCTTGCACAGCGCCGTGGTCGGTGATGGCGATTGCCTTGTGTCCCCAGGCGTGGGCCCGTTTAATGATATCCGCCGCATCTGACACTCCATCCATATCACTCATTTTCGTGTGACAGTGAAGTTCCACACGCTTTTCAGGTGCTGTATCCACCCGGCTTTCTCTGAAATCACTGATCTTCTGAATGCCAAACACATTTCCGATGGTCAATTCTCCGTCAAACCGGTCGATATTGGTCACGCCTTTGATCTTTAAAAATGCGCCAGGCTTCACCTCTGCAAGGACATCTGCAAGCTGATCGTTTCTGACAAACATTTTTACCATAATGGTATCTGTAAAATCTGTCACCCCATACATAACGATGGTCCGCTCCCCACGGATTTCTCTGGTGTCAAAGATGATGACCTGGCCCCGGAAGGTGATTTCTCCCATCTCACCTACCACCGTAGAAAGTTCAATGGGTTCATCGTTAAAGGCGCGGCCATAGACCAGATTGGTTTCATCCAAAGGTTCTGCTTTGGAGCGGACGTACACCTTGGCTTCTCCCCGCCTTGTGTTGTCCTGGCTCTTTCCTGCTGCTGCCTTTAGCTCTTTCTCCTTCTGCTCTTTGATGCGGCTTTCCTCCGCAGCCTTTCGGATTTCTTCCACTTCCTGCTGAATCTTTAAATTGTTATATGTAAGGGCGCTTCTCTTGGTTTCCCTGTAAAGAATGCGCACTTCAACAGGACGGTCAAAGCGCTGCAAAAATACCCTCGTCAGATAGTCTGCGATGACGTCTTTGTGTCCCTCTGCCACGATGGAATCATCCAGTTTCAGGCATAGGATATTCCCCTCTTCCACCGTGTATTTGGCGGCGGAAAGCATATTGTAAGCCACGACGGACTCTTCCTTCAATTCAAACAACAGGCTTTCCAGATATTCATGCAGGATATTCTCCGGAGTATACACAGGTAACAGCACAAAATGCTCCACGATCTCCACCTGTATCCTGGCCCTTGGAAAAAGCTGCAGCTTGATCTGATTTTCCATCTGCCTGATCTTTGCTTTGGAAATGATATGCTCACAGTCCATATAAAATTTTAAATGGGTTCGTTTTGAGTCGGTGCTAACCTTTTGGATCGTGGCACCCTCAAAAAGGGTCTGTATTTCCGGTTCCACTTTCAAGTCCGGAAGTACTTGAAAAAATGATTTATTCATTCCAGTGCATTAACTCCCAACGCAATGTATTAAGCAACTCTTCTTCTTTTACTTTCTTTACCACTTCTCCGCCTTTGATGAGAAGTCCCACGCCGTCGCCTCCGGCGATACCGATGTCTGCCTCTTTCGCTTCTCCCGGTCCGTTTACAATGCAGCCCATAACTGCCACTTTTATATCAAGCGGAATGTCCTGCACCATATCTTCCACCTGGTTGGCAAGGGAGATCAGGTCGATTTTGGTCCGTCCGCAGGTCGGGCAGGATACCACTTCGATTCCGCCTTTTCTAAGGCCAAGAGTCCGAAGGATCAGCTTTGCCGATTTGATCTCTTCTACAGGGTCTCCCGTCAATGAGACACGGATGGTGTCACCGATCCCCTGATGTAAGATAAGGCCCAATCCGATGGATGACTTGATATTACCGGAAAGCAAAGTCCCGGCCTCGGTGATCCCCACATGCAGCGGGTGCCGGCAGACCGGCGCCAAAAGTTCATGGGCTCTCACGCACATCAAAACATCCGAAGATTTGATGCTGACCACCAGATTGTCATACCCCAGATCCTCGATCATCCGCACTTTGTCAAGGGCACTCTCCACGATGCCATCTGCCGTAACGCCGCCGTATTTTTCCACCAGATTCTTCTCTAAAGATCCGGAATTGACACCCACACGGATGGGAATATTTCTCTCCTTTGCCACATCCACCACGGCTTTTACACGCTCTGCGCTTCCAATGTTGCCAGGGTTTATACGGATCTTGTCCGCTCCGTTTTCCATGGCAGCGATGGCCATCCGATAGTCAAAATGAATATCAGCCACCAGCGGAATGTGGATCTGTTTCTTGATCTCCTTTATCGCCTGACAGGCCTCCATTGTCGGCGCTGTACAGCGGATGATCTCACACCCGGCTTTCTCAAGGGCCAGTATCTGCGCCACGGTAGCCGCCACATCTTCCGTTCTGGTATTGGTCATGGACTGGATCGCGATGGGATTCCCCCCGCCGATCTTCACGCCTCCGATTGACACCTCTTTTGTATGATCACGATACATTTGTTTTCACCTCATAACTGTAATCTTTCATATAGTAAAATCTCCTCTATCAGTATAATTTGATAGAGGAGTCATTTCTGTCTCATTTACAGATCAAAGCATCGCTCCTAAAATTCCGTATGAAACAATACACATGATGACTGTAGCCATCAAAATTCCAAGAACGATGGCTGGAAATGCTTTCTTGAATTTAATGCCAAGCATGGAAGCGATCAGCCCACCCGTCCACGCGCCGGTACCGGGAAGCGGGATTCCCACAAACAGCATCAGTCCGATAAACTCTGCTTTCTCGATGGAAGCGCTCTTGCTCATGGCTTTTGCTTCCAGCTTTTCCACCAGAGGCCGGAACAGTTTCGTCTTTTTCAGCCAGTTAAAAATGGGGGTGATCAAAAGCAGGATAAAAGGAACCGGCACGATATTTCCGATGATACATAAAGGAACCGCCGTAGCAAGCGGCACATTAAGGAGTGGTCCGGCCACCAAAAGCGCACCTCTAAGTTCCAGAATAGGAATCATGGAAATGATAAAGATGATGGCTTCCTTCCCTAAGGTTCCCCCCAGCGCTGCTATGATCCCTTGTACTAAATTTTCTACCATCTATTTATTCTCACTTATATATTTTTCTAAAAATGCAAACAGCGCTTCCATCTCTTCTCTGGTTCCGATGGTGATCCGCATATACTGCTCGATCCGCTCACTTCCCCAGAAACGCACATAGATATTGTTTGCCTTCAGCGCCTCAAACATTTCTTTCGCATCAAACTGCGGATGGGTGGCAAAGATAAAATTGGCCTGGGAATCAAGATAAGTAAAGCCCAGTCTTGTAAGCTCTCCCTTCGCCCACTCCCTGGTCTCAACGATCTTAGCGACACAAGTCTCAAAATAAGCCTGATCTTTCACAGCTTCTGCACCTGCGATCAGAGACGTCTGATTCATAGTATAGGAATTGAAAGAATATTTGGCATCATTTAAATACTTGATAAGCGTCGGATTGGAAATGGCATATCCGATCCGCATACCCGCCATTGACCTGGCTTTTGAAAATGTCTGGACCACGATCAGATTGTCATATTTTTCGATCAGTTCCATGGCGGATCTCCCGGCAAAATCCACATAAGCCTCATCCACAATGACGATCACGTCCTGATTGTGGGCGATGATATCCTCCACCGTATCAAGTACTTCATAGAGGGCAGTCGGGGCATTGGGATTGGGGAAAATGACGCCGCCATTCTCCTTGTAATAATCTTCTTTTACCAGACGAAAGTCCTCATCCAAAGGCTGCATCTCATAAGGGATCCTGTAAAGCTCGGCCCACACCTTATAAAACGAATAGGTGATATCCGGGAAAAATACAGGCTTGTCTGAATTGAAAAATGTGAGAAAACACATAGCCAGGACGTCATCAGAGCCAACACCCACAAACACCTGGTCCTCTCCCACGTGGTAATGTGCGGCAAGTTCTTTTACAAGAACAGAAGCTGTGGGATCCGGATAGAGTCTGAGCCGGTCCATATCCATCTCCTCCAGGGCCTTCTCCACTCCCGGAGCCGGCGGATACGGATTCTCATTGGTATTTAACTTTATCACCTTCTGCTGTGGCTGTTCCCCCGGTACATAAGGTATAACTTTTCGAATGTTCTTCTCGAATTCTCTCATAATATGCAAAAATCCTCTTGTCACAAACTATAGATTGGCCTTTTGCCCTCACAAATTCTTTTACAGGTTGTAATCTGCTGCCAGCTCTTTAAACTTAGGCAGTGAATTGACGATGGTCTCGTAAGCTACGCAGTATGCGATCCTTACATAGCCGGGACATCCAAATGAGCTTCCCGGAACCACCAGCAGGTTATATTTCTTTGCCTGGCTGCAGAACTCCTTCTCATCTGCGATCGGTGTCTTCATGAACAGATAGAAAGCGCCCTGTGGCTTGATGCAGGTAAACCCACAGTCAAGCAGTCCTTTGTAAAGGGTCTCTCTGTTGCGGTCATAGTAAGAAATATCCGTACTCTCCTCCAGACATTTCTGCACCACCTTCTGTTGCAATGTGGGTGCATTGACAAATCCTAAGATACGGTTGGCAACGTTACATGCAGAAAGAAGCATCTCCGAATCAACCACCTCATCCGGAATGACCAGATAACCAATCCGTTCCCCCGGAAGAGATAAAGACTTTGACCAGGAATAGCCTACGATGGTATTGTCATAATACTTTGTCAGGTAAGGAACCTCCGCTCCATCGTAAACAAGCTCGCGGTAAGGCTCATCGGAGATCAGGAAGATCTCACTGCCAAACTCCTTCTGCTTTTCTTCCATGATAGCTGCCAGTTTCTTGATGGTCTCCTCCGAATATACAACACCAGTCGGATTGTTCGGTGTATTCACAATGACAGCCTTGGTCTTCTCGGTGATCTTCTTTGCGAATTCATCCAGCTTTGGCTGGAAATCCACTGTGTTTGGGGAAACCTCAACCAGCACACCGTCAAAATTATTCACATATGAACGGTACTCGCCAAAATATGGGGCAAAGGTGATGACCTCATCACCCGGGTTTAACAAGGCTTTCAGGATGACATTCAGACCGCCTGCCGCGCCTACTGTCATAATGATATTCTTTCCTTCAAACTTCGTTCCGAAACGCTTATTTAAGGAAGCAGCCACGCTTTCTCTCACTTCCGGATAACCACTGTTGGAATTGGTATAACCGTGGAGTACCAATGGATCTTCATTCTCAACCAACTCGAGAATTGCCTTCTTTACTGCCTCAGGTGCCTCTACATTGGGATTGCCAAGGGAGAAATCAAATACATTCTCTGCTCCGTAAATACTTGCCAAACGGTTTCCCTCTTCAAACATAGCCCGGATTGCCGAACTGTTGGCAACCATGTTTTTCATCTTGTCTGCGATCATTGTTTACGTCTCCTTTACTTATTGCTTATATTTCTTCCCGGATACATGTCCGATTCTTTGCATTCACAACCCTTACTATACCATACTTCCCTATAGATTTGTAAAGTTCCTGTGATAAAGGGATTCATAAATTCCCTTTTTGGAAAGCAGTTCCTCATGCGTCCCGCTCTCCGCGATTCCCTCTTCCGTAAGCACCAGGATCCGCTTTGCATTCTGGATCGTGGTCAGCCTGTGGGCGATCACAAATGTGGTACGGTTCTTCGCCAGCTTTTCCAAAGACTGCTGCACCACATGCTCACTCTCGTTATCCAGAGCCGATGTGGCCTCATCAAAGATCAGCACCGGCGGATTTTTCAAAAATACTCTGGCGATAGAAAGCCGCTGTTTCTGGCCGCCTGAGAGCTTCACGCCCCGCTGTCCGATATCCGTATCATATCCGTCTTTCAGCCCCTGTATAAACGCATGGGCATTGGCACATTTGGCTGCATAGATCACTTCCTCATCTGTGGCAGACGGTTTGCCGTAACGGATATTCTCCATCACCGTTCCCGCAAACAGGTACACATCCTGCTGCACGATACCGATCTGATCGCGCAGTGATTTCAAAGTCACATCCCTGACATCGATCCCATCAATCTTAACCGAGCCTTCATCCACATCGTAAAAACGGGGAATCAGGCTGCAAAGGGTGGTTTTTCCCACTCCCGAAGATCCTACTAATGCCACATATTCGCCGGCCTTTACTTCCATATTCAAACCGGAAAGGACCCACTCCCCTTCTCCGTAACGGAAGGCTACATTTTCAAATGTGATGTCTCCCTTCACATCTGCAAGCTCCATAGCGCCCTCTCTGTCTGCGATATCCGGCTGGACATTGAGGATCTCCAAGAAGCGTTCAAAGCCGGCATATCCGTTCTGGAACAGCTCCGTAAAGGAAACCAGCTTCTTTACCGGGTCCGTGAAATTATTGATATAGAGGAAAAATGTGATCAGATCTGTGATGGCAAGCTTTCCCTCTAAGACCATGGTGATACCGCTGAGCAGCACGCACACTGTGATCAGCGTCGTGCAGGCCCGAAGCCCCGAATCGTAGGTGCCCATATATTTGACAAATGCTTTCTTTGAAGCCACAAACCGCTCATTTCCATATTCAAATTTCTGAATTTCCGTCTCTTCATTTGCAAAAGACTTTACCACCCGGATTCCCGCCAGTGAATCTTCTGCCTGGGTGTTGATGGCCGCGATCCGCTCCTTGTTTTTCTTGGAGGCCCGCTTCATCAGGCGGTTAAAATAAATGGCAAACCCCAGCATAAACGGAACAAATGCAAAAGCCACCAGGGCCAGCTTCGCATTGATAAACAGAAGGATGATAAAAGAACCGATGATCTTGACCAGGGAAATCAGAAGATCCTCCGGGCCATGGTGCAAAAGCTCGCTGATGTCAAACAGATCCGTGGTGATACGGCTGATCAGCTGCCCCACCTTCTGATCGTCAAAAAAAGTAAAACTCAGCTTCTGATAATGAGTGAAAATGTCCCGCCGCATATTGGCCTCGATCTTGGCTCCCATATAGTGACCGTAGTAACCGATAAAATAATTGCTGTATAATTCCACCAGCACCAGGATGAACATCACGATGCCAAGCTTTAGGATCATCGCTTTAGCCGCTTCGTCTTCAAAATACACCACCTGATAGGTAATATAGCGGATGATCAGGGGTATGATAAGGGCTACGCTGGCACTAAGGAACGCAAAAAAGAGATCCAAAAGCAGCATCCCTTCGTAGTTTTTATAATATTGTAGCAACCGTTTTAAAATCGCTTTCATAGATTACCTCCGGAGCAAATCGCCAAGGTCATCGGATCTTTTCGTCATGACTTTGACTCGTCGCTATCGCAAGAAACCGGGAGCATGAAAAGCTCAAACTTTTGCAAGCTTGAGCTTTTTTTGTTCCCGGTTTTTATATATTCACGCTTATTCCACGCCTTCGGCTGCCAGTTTGGCTGCCTGATCGGCAGCTATACAGGCATCGATGATCTCCTGTATATCACCGTTCATAACAGAGTCTAACTTGTACAGGGTAAGACCAATCCTGTGGTCGGTCACACGGCCCTGGGGGAAGTTGTAAGTACGGATCTTCTCGGAGCGATCGCCTGTACCGATCTGGGATTTTCTGGCCTCGGCCTCCGCGTCATGCTTCTTCTGCAGTTCCAGGTCATACAGCTTCGCCCGCAAAAGAGCAAATGCCTTATCTTTGTTCTGCAGCTGGGATTTCTCTGTCTGGCTGTAGATTACAATACCTGTCGGATAGTGGGTCAGACGAACCGCTGAGTCAGTGGTGTTGACACACTGGCCGCCGTTTCCGGACGCACGCATAACATCGATACGGATATCCTTCTCATCGATCTGTACATCCACATCCTCCGCTTCCGGCATGACCGCAACGGTAATAGTGGAAGTATGGATACGTCCGCCGGACTCCGTCTTTGGCACACGCTGTACACGGTGTACACCGGACTCATATTTCATCACGGAATACGCGCCTGCCCCGGTGATCATGAAGGTCACATTCTTCATGCCGCCGATACCGATCTCTTCAAACTCAACAAGCTCTGTCTTCCAGTGTTTGCTGTCTGCGTAATGCATATACATGCGGTAGATCTCTGCCGCAAAAAGAGCGGACTCATCTCCGCCTGCTCCGGCACGGATCTCCACGATAACGTTCTTGTCATCGTTAGGGTCTTTGGGGAGAAGGAGGATCTTTAACTCATGCTCCAGCTCATCCATTCTCGCCTTGGATTCATTCAGTTCCTCCTTGGCAAGTTCCCGCATCTCCTCATCGTTTTCCTCATCTAAAATCTCCAGGCTATCCTGAATGTTCTGCTTGCAGTTCTTATATTCATTGTACGCTTCCACGATGGGTGTCAACTCAGCCTGCTCCTTCATAAGCTTGCGGAAACGGTTGATATCATTTGCCACATCGGGCTCTTGCAATTCGTTTAAGATCTCGTCCAGACGAACCAGAAGATCCTCTAATTTATCAAACATAGGTATTCCTCCTCAATTGTTTTCATTGTATCGGCCAAAAACCACACGGTCAAGTCCTGCCAGATCCTTTTTCACCTGCACATCCGCAAAGCCCGCTTCCTTCATGAGCAAGGAAACATCCGCCCCCTGATCGTGACCTATCTCAAACAAGAGACGGCCTCCCCTCTTAATAAAGGGTACGCTTTCCTTTACGATCCTTCTGTAAAAATGTAACCCATCCGCGTCTCCGTCCAGGGCAATTCTTGGGTCATGGAGCTTTACTTCATCCGAAAGTTCATCGATCACATCTGTTTTGATGTAAGGCGGGTTTGATAAGATCAGATCAAAAGTACCCTCTACATTTGCGAACAGATCACTTTGCACCAATGTCACATCTGCGTCTGCAAGAAGCGCTTGTCTATTCTTCTCCGCCACCAAAAGGGCGTCCGCAGAAATATCTGTGCCCACCCCCAAAAGACCGCTGATCTGATTCCGTTCTGCGGCATACTTCATAAGACTTAACAGAATGCAGCCGGAACCGGTGCACATATCCAAGATACGATCCCCTTGCTTTACATATTGTAAGCCTTCTTCCACCAGCACCTCTGTGTCCTGCCTTGGAATCAGTACATGCTCATTTACCGCAAAGGGATAACCCATAAATTCCTGGCTGCCGGTAATGTGCTGCAGGGGAATGTGTCGAGCCCGTTTCTCGATGCAGGAAAAATAAGCTACCTCCTCTTCTTCCGGAAGGTAATAGCAGGGGTCCATAATATACTGCTCTTTTGTAATGCCTGTCACATACTCCATCAAAAGCCAGGCATCAACCACGGCATCGGCAATCCCCGCCTCAATGAGTCTGTTGATGCCGATCCTGTAATTCTGCTGAATATTAAAAATTCTCTGCTTCATAGGTTCTCCAGTCAAATACAGCTTCCACCGCCGCAATGGCCACCTCGATCATGGAATCATCCGGCTCTTTGGTGGTCAGGTTCTGGACCCACAGACCCGGCTGACTGATCAGATTGACAAGCTTATTGTCACTGTTTCCGGCCAAACGCAGGATCTCATAGGAGATGCCGGCGATCACCGGGATCAGAAGAATACGCACCAGGATCCGGAGAAGCGTGGACTCCACCCGGATCAGCATCAGTAAAAGCACGCTGATGATCAGCACAAAGAAAATAAAGCTTGTACCGCAGCGCTTGTGCTGCTTGGAGCTCTTTGCCACATTTTCAACGGTCAGAGGCATGCCATGCTCAATACAGTTGATGCACTTGTGCTCCGCTCCGTGATACATAAATGTCCGCTTAATGTCTTCCATGCGGGAAATGATCAGCACATATCCGATAAAAATACCGATCCTTACAAATCCTTCCAGGATCGTCCGCACAAAATAAGAAGGAATCAGTGGCTTTAAAAAGCTGGATAAAAAGTAGGGAAGCACCATAAAAATGGCCACGGCGATCAGAATAGATGCCGCCACAGTTGCCCCCATCAGAAGGTCTTCCTGCTTCTTGCTCAACTGCTCCTCTTCTTCATCCTCGATAAAACTTGCGGAAATGGTCAGGGTCTTCACCCCTACCACCATAGAGTCTATAAAATTGAATGCACCCCTGATAAAGGGAATGGTCGTCAGGGCCTTGATTGGGATCACGCTCTTGTAGGTTTCCTTCTGCACAAAGATCTCACCGTCCGGTTTACGGACTGCCACCGCATATTCATCCTTGTGCCGCATCATGATGCCCTCAAGCACTGCCTGCCCGCCGATATTTGATGATTTCATATAAACCTCTGTCATGCCCGGAGATGGCTAAAAAATAGCTTCCGGGATCGTATGCAATCGTTAAAACAAAAATAGGTTGAGATTATCAAAATAACCTCAACCCAAATCTTGCTCTTGCAAATACTTATTTCATTCCGTATTTCTTATTGAACTTATCAACACGGCCACGAGCCTGAGTTGCTTTCTGCTGTCCTGTGTAGAATGGATGACACTTAGAACAGATTTCAACGTGAATGTCCTGCTTTGTAGAACCTGTTACAAATGTGTTGCCACAGTTGCATGTTACAGTTGCCTGATAATATTTTGGATGGATTCCTTCTCTCATGATTTCACCTCTTCTTTTATTTTCTCGCGTAAACGCCATTAATATTCGTATTTAAACAGCTTCGTTATTGTAGCATAATTTAAAACTCTTGTCTAGAGTAATTTTGTTTTTTTCACAGAGCCGATGAATTCTCTGTTGTTTCTGGTATGGGCAAACAATCCAAGGATGGTATCCACCGCATCGTCTGAGCGCATACCATTTATAGCACGGCGCATAGTATCCACCGCCTCTTTCTCTTCTCTGTCAAGCAGAAGGTCTTCTCTTCTGGTACCGGACTTCGGGATATCAATGGCCGGGAAGATACGCCGCTCCGATAACTTTCTGTCAAGCACAAGTTCCATGTTGCCGGTGCCTTTAAATTCCTCGTAGACCACGTCATCCATCTTACTTCCGGTGTCCACAAGGGCCGTTGCAAGGATGGTGAGAGAACCGCCCTCCCGCATGTTTCTTGCAGCTCCAAAGAAACGCTTTGGCATGTGAAGGGCCGCCGGATCAAGACCGCCGGATAAGGTTCTGCCGGATGGGGCAACCGTTAAGTTGTAGGCTCTTGCCAGTCTTGTGATGGAATCCAAGAGGATCATAACATCCTGTTTCTGCTCTACCAGACGCTTTGCCCGCTCGATCACCATCTCAGATACCCGCTTATGATGCTCGGGAAGCTCATCGAATGTTGAATAGATCACTTCCACATTCTCCCCTTCAATGGACTCCTTAATATCTGTCACTTCCTCCGGGCGCTCGTCGATCAAAAGGATCAGAAGGTGTACTTCCGGATTGTTCTTTCTGACCGAAAGAGCAACCTGCTTTAAAAGTGTGGTCTTACCTGCCTTCGGAGGAGAGACGATCATACCTCGCTGCCCCTTTCCGATCGGACTCATCAGATCCATCACCCGCATGGCAACCGATGTCTGCCCTGTCTCAAGACGCAGTCTTTCATTAGGAAAGATAGGGGTCATATCCTCGAAATTCATGCGGTGCATCACTTTCATAGGGTCCATCCCATTGATGGATGTCAGATAAAGAAGTGCAGAAAACTTCTCCTGCTGGGTCTTCACACGGATATTCCCCTCTAAGATGTCGCCAGTCTTTAGATTAAATCGTCTGATCTGGGAAGGTGCCACATAGATATCTGCTTCACCGGGCAGATAGTTGGCGCTCCTGATAAATCCATAACCTTCCTGCAATACCTCTAAGATACCGTTGGCTTTCTCACCGCTGTCCAGGCGATCGATATCGTGGAGCTTATTGTTCTCGCGGCTGCCGGTATTGGCAGACATCTCTTTTAAGGAATCTTCCTTCTGCTTCTGTTTGATGGCCTGCTCTTTCTCGTCCTGGGCACACATCAGATCAATGACCTGAGCTTTTCGCATGGTGGAAGTGCCGCTAAGGCCTCTGGCTTTCGCAAGATCGCGCAATGTATTTAATGATAAAGTTTCATATTTCTCTCGCATCATATGTTTTCCGTCCTGTATATAAATGAAATAAAATGGGAAATCTGTCTGAACCGACATTGTTGAATACAGGCGTATTCTAGCATATTTCATGAGAAATGCAAACAGTTTTTTCAGTTGCTTTCACATTTTTCAAGTGGTATCATTGTAGGGCAAATTTAAGAGGCGATGAATAAGGGAACAGGTATGGAAAAAGAACGCTACTATTCCTTACATACATATATAAAGGAAACCTTTGGTGAAAAGATGTACAAGATTTCTCTAAACGGCGGAATGACCTGCCCCAACCGGGACGGGACCTTAGGAGATCGAGGCTGCATCTTTTGCTCTGAAGGAGGATCCGGTGATTTTGCCGCGCAAAAAAATCTCTCCATCACAGAACAGATCGAGATGGGGAAAACTCAAGTGGCAAAGAAATACAGCGGTCACTCTTACATTGCCTACTTTCAGGCCTACACCAACACATACGCTCCCGTTTCCTATCTGGAGCGTATTTTCACAGAAGCCATTGAGCATAAGGATATAAAGGTCTTATCCATTGCCACAAGACCCGACTGCCTGTCAGATGATGTTCTTAAACTTCTTGACAGACTGAATCAGAAGAAACCGGTCTGGGTGGAACTTGGGCTTCAGAGTATTCATAAAAAAAGCGCCGAATGGATGCGCAGAGGCTATGAACTTTCGGTGTTTGATTGGGCAGTAAATCAATTGCATGCTATGGGAATTTCCGTGATTGTTCATGTGATTCTTGGACTTCCATGTGAATCCGAATCTGACATGCTAAAAACCATTGATCACCTGAACACGAAGCCAATCTCCGGTGTGAAACTGCAGCTTTTACATGTACTTGACCATACAGACTTAGGGGATTATTATAGAACAACAGGCTTTCACATTTACACGATGGAAGAATATTTTTCACTGCTTGGCAGGTGCTTAAACCGCTTAAGAAGGGACATCGTGATCCACAGGCTCACAGGAGATGGTCCAAAATCCATACTGATCGAGCCGAAATGGACCGGCAGCAAGCGCTATGTACTGAATCAGATGCAGGCCTATTTTAAAGAGCATGACATCCGGCAGGGGAAGGACTGTCAGATGACAGTATCCGGGAACGAACCGGACAAAGGTCAAAAAACAGGGGAAGGACGATTCATATGACAGAAGTATCAAAGCTTTATAAACTAATCATTTTATATATGTTAAACAAAGTGGATTTTCCACTGACCAATGCGCAGATCTCTGAATTCATCTTAGACCAGGGATACACCAATTATTTTAAGCTCCAGCAGATCATTGCTGAGCTCTTAGAAGCGGGCTTTATCCGTGAAGAGTCCACCCACAACCGTACTTTCTATCACTTAACGGAAGAAGGGGCGGAGACAGTATCCTACTTTAAGGGGGATATTTCACCGGAGATCTTAAAAGACATTGATGCCTTCTTAAAGGAAAAGAAGTACGAATTGAAGAACGAGGTTGCAATAAAGACCAATTATTTTCCTAATTCAAACGGCGAGATCACGGTGATCTTACAGGTCGTGGAACAGGGGGCTACATTGGTGGAAGTTTCACTCTCTGTCCCCACAGAAAAAGAGGCAGAGACGATCTCCAATAACTGGCACAAAAAAAACGAGGCAATCTATGCCTCGCTTATGAGTGAACTTTTGTAGGAATACCTTAATCTAACAGAAAATCACTGAGGATATAATTACTTACTAAGACGCCTTCTTTTGAAAGAGAGAGAGCGTCTTCTTTTCTTGTGAGCATGCCGCATTTTTCATATTTATCGATCACATCTTTATAGACTTTTGTCAAAGGAATTCCAAACTGATCTTCAAATTTGCTGATTGAAATCCCCTTTGTCTTTCGAAGCCCCAGGAACATATACTCTTCCATCTCATTTTCCCTGGTGAGGATGGTTGTTGTCCTATCATTCATGGTGCTCACAGTCGTTCCGTTGGTAAAGCGCCTGTTTCCTATAAGAGACGCAGCGCCGACTCCAAAGCCGATATATTCCCTCCGCTCCCAGTAACCTATATTATGACGGCATTCATATCCTGGCTTTGCAAAGTTGGAAATCTCATACTGTTCATATCCGCATTTCTTTAGAAACAATATCGTTTCTTCGTACATTTTTCTTTCCGCATCTTCATCCGGCAAAAGATGTACGTTTTCCGGTTTCCCATAGGTTTCATAGAAAGGCGTTCCCTCTTCAAGGATCAAAGAATAAGCCGAGATGTGTTCCGGGGAAAGTCCTGCCACCGTCTTAAGGGATTCCATCCACAAAGATAACGTCTGATGGGGAAGCGCCATCATAAGATCTACATTGATATTGGAAAACCCCAGTCTTCTCGCCATCCGGTAGCTTTCCAAAAAGGCAGGATAGTCATGGATCCTTCCAAGAAGCGCCAGCTCTTTTTCATGGATTGACTGAAGACCCAAGCTTAACCGATTGATTCCGACACTTTGATAGGCCACAAGCTTTTCTTCGTTTAAAGTCCCCGGATTTGCTTCCAGTGTGACCTCTGCATCCCCTTCGACTTTAAACCTTTCCCTTACTGCCCGAAAAACCATTTTTATTTCCTCAGGGCTTAAAAGGGATGGGGTACCGCCGCCCACAAAAATGCTCACAACACCATAAGCCTCTGTATTCAGATCGCATTGTCTGATCTGTTCACAAAGGCTTACTACATATGCGCTGCGCTCTTCCTCTCTACAAGGAGCCGAGAGAAAATCACAGTACTTACATTTCCTCACACAAAAGGGAATGTGGATATATATTTCTAATGGCGTTTTTTTAGGATTCTCTTTATTTACCTTCATCTAACTTGAGTACACTCATAAATGCCTGCTGCGGGATCTCTACATTGCCCACCTGGCGCATACGTTTCTTTCCTTCCTTCTGCTTTTCCAAAAGCTTACGCTTACGGGAAATATCGCCACCGTAACATTTGGCAAGGACATCCTTGCGCATAGCTCTGACTGTCTCTCTGGCAATGATCTTTGAACCGATGGCTGCCTGGATCGGGATCTCGAAAAGATGTCTTGGAATCTCTTTCTTCAGGCGCTCGCACATCCTTCTGCCACGCTCATAAGCTGTATCTGCATGAACGATAAAGGAAAGCGCATCCACTTCTTCTTTGTTGATAAGGATATCCAACTTCACAAGATTAGAGCGCACATAGCCGGCCATCTCATAGTCAAAAGAAGCATAGCCTCTGGAGCGGGATTTCAACGCATCGAAGAAATCATAAATGATCTCGTTCAATGGCAGCGTATATTTTAACACCGCCCTTGTCTCCTCGATATACTCCATGCTCTCATAGACGCCTCTTCGCTCCTGGCAAAGGTCCATAATAGCGCCTACATACTCGCTGGTAACCATGATCTCCGCCTTCACGATGGGCTCTTCCATATATTCAATCTCCGAAGGATCCGGCAAATTTGACGGATTAGTCAGATCAAACACTTCTCCGCTTGTTTTATGGATTTTATAGATTACACCGGGGGCCGTGGTCACAAGATCCAGATTGTACTCCCTCTCCAGCCTCTCCTGGATGATTTCCAGGTGTAAAAGTCCTAAGAACCCGCAGCGGAAACCAAAGCCCAGCGCGATAGATGTCTCCGGTTCAAACTGAAGCGATGCATCGTTTAACTGCAGCTTTTCTAAAGCATCCCGAAGGTCAGGATATTTTCTTCCGTCGGCCGGATACATTCCGCAGTACACCATCGGGTTGACCTTCTTGTAACCCGGCAGCGGATCATCACAAGGATTGTTGGCATCCGTAACTGTATCGCCCACACGGGTGTCTTTAACATTTTTCAGGCTGGCGGTAATATAACCGACCATGCCGGCTGACAGTTCATCACAAGGGATAAACTGTCCGGCGCCAAAGTAGCCTACTTCCACCACTTCCGCCTCTGCTTTGGTGGCCATCATCCGCATCAGGGTTCCTTTTTTGACCGTCCCTTCCATCAGACGGCAGAAAATGATCACGCCCTTGTACGGGTCATAGACAGAATCAAAGATCAGCGCCTGCAAAGGTGCATCCGCATCACCTGTAGGTGCAGGGATCTTCTCTACGATCTGTTCCAAAACTTCCTCTACATTAAGACCTGTCTTAGCCGAAATCTGCGGAGCATCTTCCGCCTCAATGCCAATAATATCTTCAATTTCTTCGATGCAGCGGGCAGGATCTGCGCTGGGCAGATCAATTTTGTTGATGACCGGCATGACGTCCAGATCATGATCCAGGGCCAGGTAGACATTGGCTAAAGTCTGGGCTTCCACGCCCTGGGCTGCGTCTACGACCAGGATGGCTCCATCGCAGGCTGCCAGGCTTCTGGACACTTCATAGTTAAAGTCCACATGTCCGGGGGTATCGATCAGATTAAAGATATACTCCTCCCCGTCCTTCGCCTTGTAGACGATACGCACCGCCTGTGCTTTGATAGTGATACCCCGCTCCCGCTCAAGTTCCATATTGTCAAGGACCTGTGCCTGCATCTCACGGGCGGTCAAAAGCCCCGTCATCTCGATGATGCGGTCGGCCAAGGTGGATTTACCGTGATCGATATGCGCGATGATACAAAAATTTCTGATTTTACTCTGATCTATTCCTGCCACAAATATTCCCCTTGTCTATCTGTTATTTTTTCTGGCACTGTGCCGGCTGATAAACAGCTCTAGCATCAGATGCTCGCTTATATATCCTGATTTTAAAGCCCGGTCGCTCTCTGCCGCGTCTTCTAAAATTGCTTCAATCTCTTCATAGGAAAAATGAGACGCCTGGTCCTGATACTTGCCCACAAAGTACGGGTTGATTCCGGCTGCCTTTGCCACCTCGCCTTTGGGGGCACCTGCCATATCCTTCACAAGAAGAAGGATCCTGAACTGCCGCACAAGAAGCGCCATCACATGCAGCGGTTTTTCCCGAAGCGCCAGCAGATCAAAATAGAGAGACATCGCCTTCTTAGAGTTCTGCCAAGCCACTGCCTCCACCATAGCAAAGATCTGGTCACTGATCTGTCCTCTGCAGACAGCATCCACTGCTTCCTTCGTGATCTCGTTCTCGTCCATGCAATAGGAAAATAACTTTTCCAATTCCATGGAAAGCATGGACATATCACTTCCCACCTTTTCAAGCAGATACCTGGCCGTCGACTCCCGTATCGCTTTTCCCTCTTCTTTCACGCGGCTTGCGATCCACAAAAGTAGTGTCTTATCGCTCTGGGTGGAAAGCTCCACGGCATAGCCTTTTTTGGCAACCGCTTTGTAAAGCTTGCCCCGCTTATCCACTTCCTCCTCCACAAAGATCAGACAGGTAGTCTCAGGTAATTCTCCTGCAATATAATCTGCAAATTCCGGCACAGCGTTTTTAAAGAAGCCTGAATTTTCCACCAGTATCACCCGCCGTTCGGCAAAAAAGGGCATAGTCTGTGCCAGGTCGATAATTTTTCCTGGCTCGATGCCTTTGCCGTCAAAACGGGCAAAATTCATGGTGTCATCCTCTGCCACAGCTGCTCTCAGAAGCTTGGTTTTATACTGATTTTTCAAATAAATCTCATCGCCAAACAGCAGATATGCATTCTTCAGTTGTCCGGATTTGATATCTGCATTCAGCGTCTTCATCTGTTATACCAAGCGGACCATATCTCGGGATATCTCATCCAGAGAATGTGCGCCGCACATAGCCATGGTGTCAACAAGTTCAGCAGTCAGCTTGTCTGTAAATGCTTCTACGCCCTCCTTTGCGCCGCCATACACAGCTGTTACATAGGGACGCGCGATCAGTACTGCGTCTGCGCCGATTGCCAGTGCCTTGAAAATGTCAACGCCGGAACGGATACCGCCGTCCACGAAGATCTTCATCTCTCCGCCCACTGCATCTACGATATCTGCCAGCACTTCTGCCGTTGCAGGGCACTGGTCAAGCACACGGCCGCCATGGTTGGAAACAACGATAGCTGCTGCTCCTGCCTCTTTTGCTTTTATGGCACCTTTCACGGTCATGATCCCTTTCAGGATAAAAGGAACGCCTGCCGCTGCCACGATTTCCTTTAATTCATCCACAGACTTGCTGCCGGCCGGCGGGGTCAGATTCTTAAGGAACGGAAGTCCTGCTGCGTCTATGTCCATAGCTGCCGCAAATGCACCGGACTGTTTTACCAATGCAAACTTCTCACCTAATGTATTCACATCCCATGGTTTTACAGTTGGGATTCCTTTTCCGCCAGCCTTCTTAATAGCATCGGTTGCCGCCTCCATGACTGCCGGGTTGGTGCCGTCTCCTGTAAATGCAGCGATTCCCACCTCTGCGCAGGCTGAGACCAGGATGTCGTTGTAAGCAAAATCGTCATATTTATCACCATAGTGAAGCTTCATAGCTCCCACAGGTGCCGCAAAGATCGGAGCCTTGAAAGTCTCTCCAAAGATAGAAAATGCAGTATCTACCGGTTTATTCTCGCAGATTGTGTCCATATTGATGCGGATTTCCTGCCATTTGTCATAGTTGCGGATGGCTACCGTTCCGGTCCCTTTTGCACCCGGCCCCGGGATTTTGCCGCCGCAGGCTTTGCCGTTACATACCGGGCACGCCTTACAGATATCACCGACGCAAGTTCTTGCGTTATTTAAAACTTCTTCATAAGTCATTTTGATCAACCTCTTTTCTGTGTGTGATTGGTTCGCATTATCCATTTCATTATACGAAAAAATATGAGGAGTGACAAGCCTTGCATTTTCTATAAAAACAGATGTAGAATACCTTCACGGCATATGTGGAATAGGGGTATTCATTTCCTTTCGAAAAGATCTATGTAGAAAGGAAGCTTATGCAAAGAAACAGTTCACATTTCATTTTAATCTCCGGGATTTCGGAGTTCTTTTGGCGCTCTTCGCGCCTTATTTCAGTGAAAATACTATTGACAATATTTATCATCCCTCTTCTTGCGTGCGGATGCTCAGACCGCTCCCAAAGCGATGACTTGATCGCCATCTCAGGGGACGTTTCAGACATTGTTTCAGACAGTGTTTCAGCCGACGATTCAGATGCCGGTTCTGAAGGCATTTCCGGCTCCATCTATGTTTACGTTTGCGGAGAGGTAAAGTATCCCGGCGTTTATGAATTATCCTCCGGTGACCGCATCATTCACGCCGTGGAAGCAGCCGGCGGATTCACGGATGACGCAGCCATCTCTTACCTAAATCAGGCTGAAGAGCTCTCAGATGGGGAAAAACTAAGCATTCCTTCCAAAAAAGAAGCTAAGATTTTAGAGGCAGCTTCGGCAAGTGGAAACGATGCTTCTAATAACGAGGACACAGCACAGGCATCTTCCTCCCCATCCGGCAGCGGAAGCTCAAAATCCGCAGGAACAGATGACGGAAAAATCAATATCAACACGGCCTCTGCATCAGAATTGGAGGCCCTTTCCGGCATCGGTACGTCAAGGGCCGAAGCGATCATAAAATACAGAGAAGAAACCGGTGGCTTTTCTTCCACTGAGGATATCAAAAATGTCAGCGGCATCGGGGATGGCATCTATGCGCAGATCAAAGACAGTATCACCGTCTAAATGTCAGTCATCCTTTCTAAGACACCTCCTCATCACCAGGCCTTTGGCTGTGTCTGCACTCATTTTAAGCCTGATCATCATAGCCTGCTCTTATGTGCATTACCTTAAAGCCCCCTGCATCACTACCAATCCGCTGAACCTTAAAGATGATGAAATTGTCCATATAACAGGAACCGTCTTAAGCATCACTGAAAAAGAGAGCTATCAGGCTATTTATGTAAAGGAAACAAAATCAGGAGAGGTTATTCTGATCTGCGATGACTCTTTTACTGGTATTTTGATTGGAAATGTATTGGACATCCATGGTTTTGTTTCCCTTTTTGAATCCGCAACAAACACCGGATGTTTTGATAGCAAGCTATACTATTTATCCAGAGAAACAGCTTGCAAAGTATCCTCCACAAAGATTACAGTTTTGGATAACAAAAGAAGTCCCGTCAAAGACTATCTGTACCGGTTCAGGAAGGCTCTTCTTACACTGTTGGATACCAACATGGATGCTTCCACCGCAGGTTCTTTAAAGGCAATCCTCTTAGGGGATAAAACAGGAATGGATGAAGACACTAAGGAATTGTTTCAGACCAATGGCATCGGACATATCCTGGCTATATCCGGTCTTCATCTGTCTTTTATCGGAGTCGGCGTATACCGGTTTTTCCGGAAGCGGACCGGTTCTTTTCTTATTGGAGGTATTCTTGGCATTTCGTTTCTGTCTGCCTACATTTTAATGATCGGATTAACGATCTCAGCCCTTCGCGCCCTTGTGATGTTTTTCTTTCGCGTCGGCGCAGACCTTTGCGGGCGCAAATATGATGCGTTCACCGCCTTAAGCGTGGCCCTTCTTGTAGTGCTTTTATGGCACCCTTATGCCTATTTTGACGGAGGGTTCTGGCTGTCATTTCTGGCGGTTCTTGGAATTTTACTTTTAACGCCCCTAAAAATCCCGGCAGGCATCAGTATCCAGCTGATGCTTTTCCCGGTCATCCTCTATTACTTTTTTGAGCTTCCCACATATTCGGTACTGTTAAATATGTGGGTCATTCCTTTAATGTCCATCCTGTTAGCATTCGGGATCGAAGGTCTGATCCTCCTCTATTTGGGGAGTTCCTCCCCGAGCCTTCTTTCCCATATTGCATTCCGCTTAGGGCCCCTTTTACAGAATCTCTTCTTACGAGCCGGGCGCCTGCTGCTTTTATTATGCCATTATATATTGGCTTTATATGAAGCAGCCTGCCGCTTGATCTTACGATTGCCCCTTTGCAGGCTGGTCCTCGGAAAGCCTTCTGTTTCACAGATTTTTTTATACTATTTGGCTCTTGGAATTGCAATCTGTATCTTTAATGTTAATAAATATCATTCTAAAGAAATAAATAAATTTACTCTCAAGGATATTCCTGCAAAATCACGCAGGCTCACTGCATCCTTTGTCATAGCAGCTGCGCTGCTGCTTCCCATTCATTTCCATTCTCTTTTCAGGCTTCAGGTAAGTATGATCGATGTAGGGCAAGGGGATTCTGTTTTTGTGAGGAGTGCAGAAGGATCCACATACCTGATCGATGGAGGCAGCAGCTCTAAGAAAAACGTAGGACAGTATGTAATCGAACCGTTTCTTTTGGCAAATGGCACCGGCACACTGGATTATGTTTTCGTCTCTCACGGCGACGAAGATCACATGAATGGGATTGAGGAAATGTTAGAAAGACAGAATGTGGGGGTTCGAATCAAAGCTCTTGTCTTTCCAGCAGAAACTGTATGGGATGACACACTTTTAAACCTTTCAGCACTTGCTTTAAAAAACGGTACAGAAGTATACACACTAAACGCAGGAGGTTGTGTTGGAAACATAGACAAAGAACGGTTCACCTGCATACAACCACAAGATGATTTCCCCTGCGAGGCGGGAAACGAGGCGTCCATGGTGCTCTCCCTTACTTACGGAGATTTTGACATGCTCTTTACCGGTGACATAGAAGGAGAAGGGGAAGAATTACTCACACAAAACATCATCCGTTCTTATGCGGATACTTCATGGGAGGTGTTGAAAGTTGCCCACCACGGATCAAAGGGTTCCAGCTCTGATTCATTTTTAAAAACTGTGAATCCCTCTTACGCACTGATCTCAGCAGGAGAAAATAACCGTTATGGCCATCCTCACAAAGAGACTGTGCAGAGATTGGCTGACAACGGAGCAGACATTTACTGCACAATAGAAAATGGAGAAATCGATATCTATGCGACAAAAAGAAATTTTAAATTCAATTGAAATCGTCCCCCTTCCGTATATACTATGTATAAACGATATGAGGAGAATAATTTTATGAAAACACAGATCATAGCCTGGGGAAACAGTCAGGGAATACGAATTCCAAAAGACATTTTGGAAGATGCAGGTTTTTCTTTAAACGATACATTAGAGATTACCGCCTCAAAGGGTGCCATCACTCTGACACTCCCCTTCCATCATAGAACTTTAGAAGAGCGTGTCAGCAGCTTTGAAGGTGAACTCTCCCTCTTAGAAGAACTGACATGGGATGAACCAAAAGGAAGTGAGGTGTGGTGGTGCCGGATCTGATTTTGCAAGGGGACATTCTTAAGGTTGAAGGGATCGGTTTTCCGGTTCTCACAGTCAGCAAAGATTTTTTCAATCAGACCGGGAAGGTGATTGTCTGCCCGATCATTGAAAATGCAAATGCATCTCCTCTTCATTTTAAGCTTTCTTTAAATAAAAAAGATGGATTTATCCTCTGCGAGCAGCTGCGATATCTGGATCTGTCTATCAGGCACTTTAAAAAGATTGCCTCACTAAGCCCGATGGAGCGGATGGAGATTGCAGACACAGTGCAGTGTATCTTTGATTATGTGTAAAGAATGTGATATAGAGAGGAGCCAGGCACTATGTCCTTAGGCGCAGTGAAATCAGAGTATTTCAATCTGCGCTACAGGACATAGTGCCTGGCTCCTTCATTCACATCCTTAGGTGCGTAAAATCAGAGTATTTCAATATTATTGAAAAACATTAAGACCCCGGTGTATCCGGGGCCTTACGTTTATATTCTTATAAAATTTCTTCTAAGATAGCGATCAGTTCGTCTACCTGCTCTTTTTCGATCACAAGGGGAGGTACAAGTCGCATTACATTGCCTTTGGCGCTGATCAGGAGAAGTCCTTTTTCGAGAGCCAGATTTGAAACTTCTCCGGTCGGTTTCTTTACCTCGATTCCCTGGATCAGTCCCATACCTTTTTTACAGACAATTCCGTCGGTCTTTTTCATAAGCTCATCTAACTTTTCAGAAAGGTATGTGCCCACTTCTTTTACGTGGTCACAGATATTCTCTTTCTCAAAGATTTCGACAGTCTTAGCAACGGCAGCGCAGGCAAATGGATTACCGCCGTATGTGGTTCCGTGCTCACCCGGCTCCAAAGAATACTCTGCCACCGCATCCGTCATGGCAAATGCTCCTACAGGCACACCATTTCCGATACCCTTAGCCATTGCCATCAGATCCGGCTTAACTCCATAGCCCTGCCAGCAGAACATATTACCTGTACGTCCCATTCCGCACTGGATTTCGTCAAAGATCAAAAGGATATCATTCTCTGTGCAGATATCGCGAACTCCCTGCAGGAATTCTTTTGTTGCTACATTGATGCCGCCTTCACCCTGGAGAGTCTCAAGGATGATGGCGCAGGTCTTATCAGACACCAGCGCTTTCACACTGTCAAGATCATTGTAATCCGCAAATTTCACACCGCCGATCAAAGGCTCAAAGGGTGTCCGGTAATGCTCCGTTCCCGTTACTGCTACTGCTCCCATAGATCGTCCGTGGAAGGAATTATTCATGGCGATAAATTCAAATCGCCCTGAGCCTTTCTTGTAGGCATACTTTCTGGCAGCTTTAAGTGCTCCTTCGATTGCTTCTGTTCCACTGTTGGTAAAGAACACTTTATCCATCTGTGTCACTCTAAGCAAGCCTTCTGCCGCCTTGCCGCAAGTGGTATTGTAATACAGATTAGAAGTGTGGAGCAGTTTATCAACCTGGTCTTTTAATGCCCTCTTAAACTCTTCATTGCCGTAGCCTAATCCGCAAACTGCGATACCGGCTGCAAAGTCCAGATATTTCTTCCCTTCTGTGTCATAGAGATATACCCCATCCCCATGGTCCAATGTGATTGGAAACCGGTTATATGTGTGCACCAGGCTGTCGTTGGTTTCCTTCATATACTGATTCATCATAATTTTCTATTCTCCGTAATAAAAACGTTCTAAGCCATCGTTGATGATTGCTGTTCCGATACCTTTGTTGGTGAAAATCTCCAGGAGCAGACAATGTGCGATACGTCCGTCCAGAATATGGACTCTTGAAACACCGTGCTCAATAGCCTCAATACAATTGTGGATCTTTGGAAGCATTCCACCGGCGATGCTGCCGTCTGAAATCAGATCTCTGGCTTCAGAAACCGTCAGTTCTGAGATCAAAGACTCCGGGTCCTTCGGATCCTTATACACACCTTCTATGTCGGTTAAGAAAGCTAATTTTTCAGCCCGCATTGCTCTTGCAATGGCACAGGCAGCGTCATCAGCGTTAATATTGTAGGTATTATTTTCATCATCCAGACCGATCGGAGCAATGATCGGAAGAAAATCTTTCTCCAGAAGATCGTACAGGATCTTCGCATCTACTTTCTTGATATCACCCACAAAACCGATATCCTGTCCGTTGGAATATTTCTTGTTGACTGTCAAAAGCTTACCGTCTTTTCCACTGATACCGATAGCCCTGACACCTAAGCTCTCCACCATCTGCACCAGGCTTTTGTTAACTCTTCCAAGAACCATCTCCGCGATCTCCATCGTCTCCTCATCGGTAACACGAAGTCCGTTGATAAATTCCGGTGTCTTGCCTACTTTTCCGATCCACTTGCTGATTTCCTTGCCACCGCCGTGAACAATGATCGGCTTGAATCCGACCAGCTTAAGCAAAGTCACATCCTGGATCACCTGCATTTTAAGTTCTTCATCGATCATTGCGCTTCCGCCATATTTCACAACGATGATACGGCGGTTAAACCGCTGGATATACGGCAGTGCCTCAATGAGCACTTCTGCCTTATCAAGATATTTCTGCATATCTTTGTTCATTTCGTCTTTTCCCCTGACTTTCATATATTAACTCCTGTAGTCTGCATTGATCTCGATGTAACCATGGGTCAGATCACAGCCCCATGCAGTTGCCATCAGGTCTCCAAGCTTGATATCTGCTGTCATTGTGATCTCCGGGTCAGATAAGATCCTGGTCGCCTCTTCTTCACTGTAATCAAGGGCAACACCATTTTCAATGATCTGGATCTTACCGCTCTTAGATGCAAAGTAAAGATCCACCTTCTCCGGATCAAAGGAAGCGCCCGAATATCCCATTGCACACAGGATACGTCCCCAGTTAGCGTCATGTCCGGCAATAGCCGTCTTAACAAGATTTGAACATGCAACGGACTTAGCAAGGATCTTTCCCTGTTCTACGCTCTCGCACCCGATCACATCTACCTGCAAAAGAGCTGTTGCTCCTTCGCCGTCTCCTGCGATCATCTTAGCCAGATATTCATTCACTTCGTGAAGTGCAGCTTTAAACTTGGCATAAGCCTCGCTGCCGTATGTGATCTCTTCATTCTCAGCCAGACCATTTGCCAAAAGAACACATGTGTCATTGGTAGAAGTATCACCGTCTACTGAGATCATGTTATAGGTATCATCCACATCTTCGCTCAATGCCTTCTGTAATGTCTCCTTACCGATCAGGGCATCTGTTGTCACAAATGCCAGCATGGTACACATATTCGGATGGATCATACCGGAGCCCTTAGCCATACCGCCGATGGTGACCGTCTTGTCTCCGACCTCAATGGTATATGCGATTTCTTTTTCTCTTGTATCTGTGGTCATGATCGCTTTTGCAGCCTCTGTACCATTCTCAATGCTGCCGTTCTTCTTAGAAGCAAGCTTTTCAATCCCTGCCACCAAACGGTCAATGGGCATCTGCTTTCCGATAACACCTGTGGAACCGATCAGAACCCCTGCCGCATCCACATTCAAATATTTAGCAGCCGCATCTGCTGTATCCTTGCAATAGCCAAAACCTTCTTCACCTGTGCAGGCATTGGCAATGCCTGAATTTACGATAACTGCCTGTACCGGTGCGCCGCCATCAACCACCTGACGGTCCCATTTGACCGGTGCTGCCTTTACTACATTCCTGGTAAATGTACCGGCTGCCACACATGGTGCCTCACTGTATACAAGTGCCATATCCGTACGGTTCTGGTATTTGATACCTGCCGCACAGGATGCTGCCTCAAATCCTTTGGCTGCTGTAACGCCTCCTGCGATCTTTTTCATCTTATAAATCCTCCTATTGAATAAATGCAGTTATATTCTCTTCATTTAAAATAAATTCGTAGTAATTTAAATCCTCTCGCCTGGTCCAGCCGATCTTCTTCCAAAACGCATTACCGATATCATTTTTCGAAAATGCGATCAGTGTAACTTTGTTGATCTTCTCTGCCCGAAGTGCTTCCATGCAGGCAAGTACCATTGCTTTTCCGATGCCGCGCATACGGTACTGTTCTTCCACGCATACATGATAGAACGTGCCTTGTCTTCCGTCGTGTCCACAGAGAATAGCGCCTACGATCCTTCCGTCCTCTTCTGCCACCACGGATGTGGTCGGGTTACGTCTGAGGAACCTTGCCACCTCTTCTCTGGAATCGTCAATGCTGCGGATCCCAAATCCTCGAATTTTCATCCATAAACTTCTGACTTCATCATAGTCAGCTATCTTCATCACTCGTATCATCCGGTTCTCCTTATAACAAACACGAATTTTATCATACTCCAAAACCCGGATTTTGTCTAGATGCGGACCTTTTCTTTCCTTATATATATTACGGACATCCCATTTATTCGTTCCGCTTGCATAATTATACACATTATACGCATAATATGCAATGTTTTTTGCATATTTTCTCTATTTTTATAAATTTATCTTGCATAAACAGAACATCTGTTGTATAGTATTTCTCGGTTATAGCTTTGTAATCTTATTATTGATGCATATACAGGAGGAAAATGAAATGAAAGAAAAAGTTGTATTGGCTTACTCAGGCGGTCTTGATACGACAGCGATCATCCCTTGGTTAAAGGAAACCTATGATTATGATGTAATCTGTTGCTGTATCGATGTTGGTCAGGGCGAAGAGCTTGACGGACTGCAGGAGCGCGCAAAATATTCCGGAGCTTCTAAATTATATATCGAAGATGTAGTTGATGAATTCTGCGACGATTTTGTTGTACCTTGCGTCCAGGCAGGTGCTGTATACGAGAATAAATATTTACTTGGAACTTCTATGGCCCGCCCTGTCATCGCCAAGAAATTGGTGGAGATCGCGAGAAAAGAAGGTGCCGTTGCCATCTGCCACGGCGCTACAGGAAAAGGGAATGACCAGATTCGTTTCGAGCTTGGAATCAAAGCCCTGGCTCCGGACATCAAAGTGATCGCTCCATGGAGACTGGATACATGGGGAATGGACTCACGTGAGGCTGAGATCGAATACTGTCACGCACATGGCATCGATCTTCCCTTCTCTGTTGACCAGAGCTACAGCCGTGACCGTAACTTATGGCACATCAGCCACGAGGGTCTGGAGCTGGAGAATCCTGCCAACGAGCCGAATTATGATCATCTTCTGGTGCTGGGCGTTTCACCTGAAAATGCACCGGATGAAGGGGAGTACGTTTCTATCACATTTGAAGCCGGTGTACCTAAGAGTGTCAACGGTAAGGAGATGAAGGTTTCTGATATCATCCGTGAGCTGAACCGTCTTGGCGGTAAGCACGGTATCGGTATCGTTGATATTGTCGAGAACCGTGTTGTTGGTATGAAATCACGTGGCGTGTATGAGACCCCAGGCGGAACGATTCTTATGGAGGCTCACAGCCAGTTAGAGGAATTGGTCCTTGACCGGGCAACGATGGAAGTAAAGAAAGACCTGGCCAACAAGATGTCTCAGGTTGTATACGAAGGCAAGTGGTTCACACCGCTTATGGAGGCACTTATTGCATTTACCAAGTCAACACAGAAGTATGTGACAGGCGAAGTGAAATTCAAGCTCTACAAGGGCAACATCATCAAAGCCGGCACAACCTCTGACTACTCACTTTACAGTGAATCTTTGGCAAGCTTCACAACCGGAGACCAGTATGATCACCACGATGCAGACGGATTTATCACATTGTTTGGTCTGCCGCTTAAGGTCCGCGCTATGAAGCTGCAGGAAGTTGAAAAGTTAGGACAGTAAAAGCACTGCTCCCCTTGTCTGCTTTTTAAATAATTTGTTTATATAGGTATGTAAAAAAGACGTGTAAAAAATGAGAATCCATTTTTACACGTCTTTTTATCATTTTCGTTTTATTCCGTTCTTAGGGCATCGATCGGATTCAGATTTGCCGCTTTTCTGGCCGGCAGGAATCCAAACAGGATACCGATAAACATTGAAAATACCACTGCGATCAGCATAGCCGGAATACTGATTGCCACAGGAATACCCATGATCTTTGAAAGGATGTTGGCCACGATCACACCGATGATCACCCCTAAGATTCCTCCAATGCTGGTCAGCACAGCGGCCTCCGTCAGGAACTGTGCCAATATTCTCCGCTTCTTTGCTCCCAGAGCTTTTTTAAGACCAATCTCCTTGGTTCTCTCTGTAACCGTCACAAGCATGATATTCATAACACCGATACCGCCTACCAAAAGCGAAATGCCCGCGATCCAGATCAGCTGCCTGTTGGTAGCATTACTCATCTCCTGCAGCTGCTGTGCCTGCTCAAGAAGATCCTGGCTCTTAAAATAATAGGTAGATGTTGTGGTCATGTTATAGGCCTCGTTGATGGCATCTTCCACATTTTTTCCTGCAGTTGTCATATCGTCTGTGCTGGTGGCCTTCACCGCTATGGTCTGCACCTCGTCGAAACGATAGACCATAGGCCAGAGTTCCTCCCCGATAAATATCTTACCGCTGGAGTCTTCTGCATAAGTGTAGTAATCATCCAGGTTTTCAATGTTCACCTCTGCCGCATTCTGTTCCACCACACCGATGATGGTAAATGGCTCTCCTGCGATCTCAAGCACTTCTCCGACAGGATCTGCGTTGTTGAACAAAGAGGACGCTGCCGTGGAATCCAAAACAGCTGTCTTTCTGTATTTTTCAAAGTCAGAACCTATAAATGCCCTTCCCTCCTGCAAATGATATCCATAGACAGACAGGTACTGATCGTCCACACCGAGCAATGCTCCGCTGTAAGCACTCCCCTTATAGAATACCGTGCCATCTGTATAGGAACGCTGACGGTAAAAGGATACTTTTTCGACCTTATCAAGTTCCTCAAGCTCCGCTCTTTTCTCTGCCTCAATAGGAAGCACACCCTGGGGCAGTTCGCTGTATTCCATATCATAGGTTTCACTGCCCTGATACAGAGAAACTGTCACCACGTTTGTATTGGAACCGATCAGACTGGATTTGATAAGTTCGCTGTTTCCCTTGATAGTGGAAACGATCGCTATGATGGAGGCGATTCCGATAATGATACCAAGCATGGTCAAAATGGATCGCATTTTATGACTCCAGATTCCATGGAGCGATAATTTTATATTTTCATTCATTTTATATCCGCTCCTTATTCATACAGGGTATCCACTTCTGCCTCTACCGTCTTAGCGCCTTCCCTTACAGCGTTTCCGTACGGGAAAGCCACATGGTCATCCATGCTAAGCCCGCTTATGATCTCTGTCTCTTCCCACTGGACTCTTCCGGTCTTCACATATCGTTTCTCCAGTTTACCCTTTTCATTTTCAATATAGACATAGCTTCTGTGATTCTCAGAACGCACAAAATAAGAGGCGATGTAAAAGCCACCGTCTTCACCTTCGCTCTTTGCAGACTGATCAGGCACAACCGTACAGTATTCATACTCGTTCAGCTCTGCATCCGAACTGATGGAAACCACCATCGGATAAAAACTCACATTGGGGTCTGAAGACCAAAAGTCACCGGATGTGGTTGGTTCTTCGCCCAAAGACTCCACAGTACCGACAAATGTCATGCCGCTTTCCTGAGATGTTACTTCCACTTCCTGTCCCGCTTCCAGATTTTCCAGGGCATATTCGTTGACAGCGCAGGAAAGCTGATAGCCTCCGCCTCCGGAAATCTTTACAACGGCGCTTCCCTCAGCCTTGGCCACAGTCGGGTCAAGGACCGAATCTACTGTTCCGTCGACAGTTGCCACAACCGCATCATTTTCTTTTTCATTCTTCAGACGCTCTAACTCAATCTCTGCAAGACGGGTCTCGATCTTCAGATTTTTAAGCTCTTTTTTCTTTTCTGCGATTTCCTCGGCTGTGTAACGGTAATCATCATCTCCGTAGTAGGGATCATCGCCGCCGTTATCACTGCTGCCCTTATTGTTGTCATCGGTTTTATCCTGATTGCCGATCTCGTAATCAGAGCCATCAAAAATACCAAATGTATACGAACCCTTATCCTCTTTATTTACAAGGATACCGATCTGGGATACCACTTCCGTATTTGTCTTGTCATTCTTTGTGGTATAGAGGATCAGATAATTCTTGCCGGTATCTAAATTCAATCTGTCAAGCATTCCTGTGCTAAACTGGTAGGAATCTGCAAGCTGCACAAGCAGAGGGCTCTTTTTTGTTCCTTTTCCCTTGAATACATAGTAAGTCTTGACAGTCTTACCCTTTACTACAGACTGGTCATCCGGATTTGGCACCTCACTGCCACTGTCATCCGATGACCCGCCATCATCGTCGCCGGTTCCTTCACTGTCATCACCATCACCTGTATCACTGCCGGTATCATCTGACCCGTCATCGCCATCATTGCCATCACCTAAATCCGCTGTCATAAATGATAAATGGTATGACTTAGATGACTGTGCTGCCATTTCATCGTAGACATCATCGTCATAATCATCCAGCGTATAATCATTGTAGGCGCTCTCAACCGGTTTCCCTGTGGAAATTTCCGTCTGCAGATTTTCTACCATCAGCTGTTTCTTTTTCACTTCGATTTCCTTACGTTCCAGTTCGATATCAGAGAGGGTGCTGTCATAGGTAAGGAGCTTATCCCCCTTTTTTACCTGCTGTCCTTCCGTGACAAATACCTCTGTCACATCCTGAGAATCATTAAGATAAACGGCCTGCATCCGGTCCATAGAAATACTTCCGGAAATAGTATTATCATCGCTATACCACATTTCAGTCTCTGCCACATCAGAAACCTGGTAAACATTGACGGCTCCCCGCACCATGTCCGCCGCAAATATAGCTGCCAGAATAAGGATCAGCACTCCTGCCACCGCACTTAGGACTATGATCGTCTTCTTCCGAAGCTTTTTATCTTTTCTGAGGCGCGAAGGTATATCCTTGATCTCCTGCAGGTTTATTCGGTTTTTCAAAGATTTTATGCGCTCAATTATCTTCATTTTCATCCTCAGCATCTGTGTGAATCCGGCCATCCAGAATATGGTAAACACTCTTTGCGCAAGCAGCGATCGATGGCTCATGAGTGATCATAACAATGGTCATACCCTGTTCGTTTAACTCTTTAAAAATCTCCATCACCTGCTGCCCGGAAGCTGTATCCAGGGCGCCGGTAGGCTCATCTGCCAGAAGAAGCTTTGGGTTTGTGACCATGGCTCTTGCAATAGCCACCCGCTGACACTGTCCGCCTGAAAGCTGATTGGGCTTAAAATGCAGCCGTTCTTCCAGTCCTACCGATATAAGTGCCTCCCTGGCTCTCTCTGATCGCTCCTTGGGCCCTACATTTGCATATAAAAGGGGCAAAGCCACATTTTCAAGTGCATCCATCTCCGGAAGCAGGTGAAAATGCTGGAATACAAATCCGATAAATGAATTGCGTATTTCAGCCATCCGATCATCATTCAAACCTTGTATATTCTCACCGTCCAGGATGATCTCACCCTTACTTGGCACATCCAGACAGCCGATCAGGTTCATAAGGGTGGTCTTACCGGAACCGGAAGGCCCCATGAATGCCACATAATCTCCTTCCTCAACGGAAAAAGAAATATCTTTCAGGACCGGCACAGCCAGATTGTCCCGGTCATAGTCTTTATATACATGCTTTAATTCCAGGATCATACTGTCATTCTCCTCCCCGCCAAACACGGGTCTCATTTACATTTCGTCGATGCTCATATCCTCGCCGTCATCGATGTATTCCCCATCATCGGAATACGATTCATCATCTGTGTATTCTTCACCATCATCTGAATAGTCCTCGCCTACGTCTTCATCATCCTCAAGCTCTGCGTCTTCTGAATGAATACATTTCAGTCCCTTTTTGCAGTCTTCTGACGGAAATGCGATATAATCTGTCAGCTCCAGACCGCCAAGCACCTCATAGGTCTCCATTTCCTCGTCGTATTCACCCAGCTCGATTTCCTGCTTTTTAAGTTTTCCGTTGGACCCTTCCATCCAGACATAAGGTGCTTCATCCGGATCAACTATATAAGCTGATGACAAGGCAAAGCCCTCTTCCTCGCTGTCACCTGTATCAGTAGCTGTATCCACATACACATGCTGTCCCAGCTTTAAGCCATCCTCTGAATCCAGCCGCACATAAAAGGGATACCTGCTGGAAGATGTCATTTCATCTCCCTCTTCGTACACATTGGAAGAGGCCTGGTCTGTGGTTTCCCAGTCAATACGGCTTATAGTCCCACTCCAGGTGGTGTCATCCACACGGGAACGGACTGTTACTTTCATTCCCTCCTGCAGCGCCCCCGCATTTAATTCGTTGACGTTTCCTTTGATCTGATAGGAATCTTCCCGAACAATAGTGATAAATGCATCGGTAGTAGTATCAGTCATGCCTGATCCGTCATCGTAATCCATATCATAGCCATCATCACTGCTGTCAGATTCCCCATTGTTTATGGACTTGATCCGGCCGCTGATAGGGCTGGTGACGCTGTTGGAAGTCAGAAGTGCCTTGGCGCTTTCGATTTCCTTCTCCTTGTCCTTTATCTGGTAAGAGGTTTCACGGATATCCGCATCCAATGTCTGGATCTGGATCTCATACTCTAATTTGGCAGAGCCTGAAAGTCCCTTTGCCTCCTTCTCAAGTGCTGCCTTCTCCTCTTCTTTTGAAGAGACTGTATTTTCCATCTCCTCAAGCTCTAACTGAAGCTTTTCCAAGTTAAGCTCTGCCTCATCCTGGTTATAGGTAAACAGGACGTCTCCTGCTTCCACTTCGTCCCCTACCTTTACCTTTATCTCTTCCACTTCAAGGCTTGAGTCCTTATTTATCTTTTCCTCTGCCTCTGTGACAACAATACCGGCGTATTTGTTAGTCACACCTACTGTCCCAAGTCCGGTGATCTCCGAGACTGATTCCACAACGATGGTGGAATCTGTATCAGATCCGCATCCGGTAGGGATGATCATGGCAAATCCCAAAAGCAGTACTAATAGTTTTTTCTTCACGGTTCTTCCTCCGCACATTTTTCTGGTAAGGCTTTTAGCCCTTCATTACTGTCTTCTTTATCCTTTTAAGCAGTCGTAAGCCCCCGGCCAGGAACCGGTAAACTCTATTGCTTTCAATCCGCTTTAATTTCCCGCTGAGCGCTTCGTTTTCTTTCTTTTGTTTTGCAAGTTCCGACTCTAACTGTCTTTGTTCATTCTGCAGAATCCTTTTCTCTTTCTCCAGCGTTTTCTTCTCTGCCTTCGTATCCTTAAGTTTTTCAAACTGATCATAGTAGCGGCGCATCCCTTGACACAGTTTAAATTTCATATCCGCTATATCGTCTGACACATCCGGTCCTGCCCCGTCAAATGAGTTGCTAACCTGCGCAAACGCGGCGGCTTCTGCATTTGAATCATTCTCCGTGAAGATATCTTTAAGCGCCTGCCGCAAAAATGTGTAGACTGTCATAAGATACTCTTCTTTTCTCTGCTGTTGGCCTTCAGAAATGGAGCCTCTTTCGCCTCTCTTTAAAACAAATGGAAGCAGCGTCTCTTTTATGGCAGATGCATTCCAGGATTCCTCGGAAAGTACCCGCTCTTCATGTCCGATAGCCTTGTAAAAATGCGCAATCTTTTCATTCCACAAAAGATTTACAGAAGGAATATCCAGAGCATATGCGATGATGGATGAGTGCATCCGCATCGCCAGGACCCCATCAAAAGAGGCAATAGCCTCCACAAGTTCTCTGGTGGAATCAATGAGTCGTATTTTTTCAGCCGGAAGCTGATACCTGGTGGCAAGGGCAAACAGGGTATTGTTATCCAATGTACTTCCGTTGGTGTAAAAACAATAGTCTAACCCGGCCTCTTCCAGCATTTCTTTTACATCTGCCAGAAATTGTAATTGTGTGCCCATCGGCCATGGATGCCCATTGTCCTTAAACAGTCCGCCTCTCACCACATTGATTCCGATCACCGGCGTGTGTAGTTCTTCCTTTTTCTTGAGGATAGGTGAAACTTCTTTGGCATACACATATTTCGTCCAGACGGCCGGGTCGCAGACCTCTGCCACACGCAGATCATCTCTCATATTCTTCCTGAAAAGCTCCCCGTTCTCCCGCACAGAGAAAGCTCGGATACAGGAACTGTTTAAAATCCCCCTGAGAGCATAGCTTCTCTCATCCGAAACATCCATATTATTGATGCCCATGGAAGAAAAAATGACCGGAATTTGATATTTTTCAGCAATCTCTATGATTTTCACCAAGTAGTCGTTAAAATCCAGATAACTTAAGCCAAATAATCCTCCCCCTGCAAAGCAGATCAGGTTAGACTGCATCAGCAATTCTTCTTCCACTTCCTTTAAATTCATGTACGAAAGGCTGAAAGAATCCGAAGAAAAGCCTAGGTTTTCAAGCGCTGATGTCAAAAGATTACGGAAACATATTTTGATCAGCACATCACCGAAATTGTCATCTTTAAAACTGATTATCGTGATTCTCATCAGATCCACTCCCAATCTCCTCCGGTAACCGCCAGGGATAAAAGCTGATCCATGCGGGCCACATCCTCGCCTTCCACCACCTGAAGAAGCCTTGCCGCCTCTGCGGCTTTAGGCATCACATCATCCGGTCCGATCTCCATATCAGGCTCCTCACCGCAATAAGGACAGACCATACGGGGCACAACTTTCACGTCCAGGAAACGGTTCCCACAGTCTTCGCATTCATAAAATCCACATAAAATAGTGTCATCCGGCACATAAAACATAATTTTCTATTCCTTTCCTTTCCTCACAAAGCGCTTTCCTTTTACGCTGTCCCACTTGCTGTCATGCACCTCTGTGATAGAAGATACTGTCATAAAGGCAGTTGGGTCATTTTTATGGATATGATCCATCAGCTTTACATACTCATTCCTGTTCAGGATCGACACCACTTCGGTGCGCACCTCATGATTGTAGGCACCCACCGCGGAGTAGAGCGTACACCCCTTCTTCAAAGTACCCATGATATACTCCTGCACGCCATCCGGATCTTCTGACAGGATCGACACTTTCTTTTTCACTGTAAATCCGCCGATATAATAATCCAGTACAATGCCGCCCAGATAGGTACCTAAGATGGAAATGATGACCGCTGATGTTTCATACAAAAAGAATCCGCCACAAGCCACTAAAAGTCCCACGGTTGACATGGCCTTTCCAAGTTCCATGCCGAGATATTTATTTAAGATCTTGGCCATTACATCAATACCGCCGGAAGAGGCATTGGCATTGAAAAGAATGGCCTGAGACACGCTGACTAAAATCACATAGCAGATCATATCCACAAAAAGATCCCCTGTAAGAGAGCCTTTCAGTGGAAATAAAATTTCAAAAATATACAAAAAGCCGGACACAAGAAATGTGGAGTAAACCGTCTTTGCCCCAAAATCTTTTCCTACAAATATAAGCCCGATGATCATCAAAATACCGTTTACAAAAAAAGATATGACAGACACTCGCACCGGAATGATGGTGCTGATGATCATGGCAAGAGCCGAAGCCGATCCCACTGTCAGATTACTTGGCAGCATGAAAAAGTAAACGGATCCTGCCACACCCAGTGTGCCAATGGTGACCACCAGGTATTCATACAAAAAACCAATCACATTTTTTTCTTTCATTTTCCAAATCCCCCTGTGCCATCGCACACACAATTACTATAACACTAAGTCTCCTTCTTCTCAAGGCTTGTCAAAAGGTCTTATTGCACAGAAAACGGGAAGTTCCTTCATGGAAACTTCCCGTCATTTTACCATTCACATTCTTCTATATTTCGATCCGGTCAATGATATATTTCTTCACTTCATCTTTTCCGATACCAAGGGCCACCGCCAGTTCCCCATAAAGGAAACGTTCTGCACTGGTCAGATAACGGTCATCTACGTTGATCACCTTCTTGCCCGCTGCGATTCGGTCCATCTTACGTCTGTAAGATGTCTTGATGATAGCAATCCAGCCATCACAGGCATTGCGCATCAAAGCCTCCTTGTAAGTAGCTTCTCTCTTACGCTCATCTGTCACTTCCAAGGTTGCTATATCCGGCATCTCTTCAATTAATTCTTTCGCGCGTTCTGTAGTGATCACTTCGCGGATCTGATTTCGTTCATTCGCAACCGGCGTATAAAGGGTCCCGGCTCCGTCATAGATAGGTTTCAGTGTATAATAGTCCTTATTCTGATCTGAACTGATACTTAATTTTCCTATGTCTGTGACTTCGCATACACCGGATTTATAGTGTGCTACATAATCACCGATCTTAAACATAATTATCACCCAACAATATTATAACATTTTCAGTTTTCAATCGTAAGGGCTTTTTACTAAAAATTTATCGGATAATTCCCTCATTTAAAGCCTGAATTCTGCTAAATTCATAGAGTTCGCAGAAGGTTGCCTTCCGGTACGGATTGGTCCAGAAGATGCCCACGATTCCCAAAGTGATAGCCGACAAAAGATCCCAGCCGATGAAAGATAATCCAAGGACAAATGTATGCCATTTCTGCCCATACATCATCCGCTTGCTAAGCTCCAGCGCATCGTGATAATCCATACCCGGATTGTCTGCCATGATATATGGAACCAGGTAATATTCATAAGACTTGATAATTCCCGGTACGATCAAAAGCAAGGTCCATAGGAATATGAAAATATCACGCATCAGCATGACTTTTAAAACATTTCCATAAGATTCCTTAAACATTGCGAAAATATCTGATACTCTGCCTTCGCCGGTCCTGTTATTGATGAAATAACGGCAGCCTCCTACAGAGATCACATTGCCGACAAAAATCGTGTACACGATTGCCAGAAGAGCGATCACTGCTGCAAAAGCACTCAACGCCAGCATGATGGTTGTGATGTAATCAGACATACCGTAACCGGTACTATAGCTGTCATAACCGGAGCTGCTGGTGGAAAAGCCGCTTCGCATTCCGCTTATAACGCTGCTGACGCCGGTGTCATCACTGTCCGCTGCCAGGATTCCAAGAAGGACCGAAACACCTACACAAGGCCAGTAATTCCTTTTAAAAATGGTCTTTCCGTTCTGTTTTAACTGTCCACAAGTCCACATAATTCTAAATTACCTCCATTACTATTGCGTATACACATTTCTTATAAACGCAGTTTTACATTTTCCCTTATTGATTCATTATACGCTCATTCAAATCATTTAAATAGACCCACCTGTCCATTTTTTCTTCCAGTTTTCCTTCCGTCTCTTCTTTTTCTTCCATCAGTTCCCGAAGTTTCACAGAATTGGTGGCGTTGGCAAGTATCTGCCGGTCCAGCTTCTCAATGGCCGCCTCCAATTTTTCAATATCCTCATCGATGGTTTCAAACTCCCTCTGCTCTTTAAAGGTGAATTTAAGCTTCTTCTCATGGCTGTTGCCGGCAGCCTTATTGTCCGCCGCCTTTTTGTCAGCTGGCTTTGCTTCCATTTGGCCGCCATTCATATCCCAAGCTTCCAGTCGCTCAATCTCCTTGTGCACAAGATAGGCAGAATAATTACCTTCCGACTGGCGGATCACACCATCTCCTTCAAAAGAAAAGATACGCCCTACCGTTCTATCTAAAAAATACCGGTCATGGGATACGATGATCACAATACCGCCGAAATGATCCAAGTAATCCTCAAGGATAGTCAGAGTCTGGATATCCAGATCATTGGTCGGCTCGTCAAGTATCAGGACATTGGGCTGGCTCATGAGCACCCGAAGCAGATAAAGGCGGCGCCTCTCACCGCCGGAAAGCTTCTCGATCTTCGCATAGGAAAGTGCCCCGGTAAAGAGAAAATTTTCCAGCATCTTGGTAGCCGTGATCTTGCCTGTGGGCGTCTCGATATATTCCCCCACTTCCTTCACATAATCGATCACCTTCATAGAAGGATCCATATACTCGTTTTCCTGAGAAAAATAACCGATCTTTATAGTCTGGCCTACGGTCACGCTTCCGGTATCCGGTTTCACGATGCCGTTGATGATCTTAAGCAAGGTTGTCTTACCGCAGCCGTTGGGACCAATGATCCCGATTCGGTCATTTTTTAAGAAAATGTATGTGTAATCCCGGATCAGACAGCGTTCGCCGTAGGATTTGCTGATATCCATAAGCTCCAAGGTCTGATTGCCCATACGGCCGGACACCGAACTCATCAGCACCCGCTGTTCTTCTTCGATATCCTTGATTTCCTGCATCGCACGGATCCTGTCAATGTGAGCCTTCTGCTTAGTGGATCTGGCTCTGGCGCCACGCTTCAGCCAGGCAAGCTCTGTGCGCAGGATATTTTTCCGCTTCTTCTGGGCGGACAATGCAATTTCTTCACGTTCAGCCTTAAGCTTTACGAACTCCGAGTAATTGCCCGGGTAGGTATAGATCTGTCCTTTGTCCACTTCCACGATCCGATTCACCACCCGGTCTAAAAAATACCGGTCATGAGTCACCATCACAAGGGCGCCCCCAAAACCGATCAGATATTCCTCCAGCCATTCGCTCATAGCATTATCCAAATGGTTGGTTGGCTCATCAAGCACCAGTATATCTGCCGGTGTGAGTAATGCACGGATCAAAGCCACCCGCTTTTTCTGTCCTCCGGACATATGTGCGATTTTTTCCTCATAGTCTGAAAAACCAAGCTGATTTAGCATGGCTTTGGCATCCGCCTCGATACTCCACTGGTTTAGATCATCCACATTTCCCTGTATGCAGGCCTCTAACACAGAGATACCCTCCTCAAACGCAGGCGTCTGAGGAAGGTAACAGATTTTCATACGGTTGCCCATACTGATGCTTCCTGCATCGGGGCTTTCCACACCGGCGATCAGCTTCAACAGTGTGGACTTTCCCATACCGTTGACACCGATCACACCTATTTTTTCATTTTCATTGATACTAAATGCCACATCATCAAGAAGCACACGGTCTGTGTAAGCCTTGGAAATGTGTTCCATTGTCAGTAAATTCATATATCATCCTATAAAATTGCACTCATTTTTTGTTCAGCGTACCCCTGTCGGTTTTATCTGTCTTTTTTGACTACCGGATATCTCGGATCTTCTTGCGAAGTCCAAGCACCGCCTCCGGTGCAACTGACAGTTCTTCAATACCCATCTGGATAAATGTCTCTGTCAGGCTCAAGTCTGCAGCCAGATCACCGCAGATGCTGATACGCTTTCCTTCCAGATGCACATTGTTGGCCACGATACGGATCATCTTTAGAAGGGCCGGATGATGGGGATCATAATATTTCTCCATAGCCGGATTGGTCCGGTCTGCGCACAGGATCAACTGAGTCAGATCGTTGGTCCCGATGCTGAAGAAATCCATCTCCCTTGCCAGTTCGCCGCTCAGCATAACTGCCGCAGGGGTCTCGATCATAACGCCTACGTTGATATTTTCATCGTATGCGATCCGCTCTTCTTTCAAAGAGAGCTTTGCCTTGGCGATCATTGTCTTTGCCTTCTTTACTTCCTCAACAGAGGTTACCATAGGCAGCATGATCGCTACATTACCAAAAACAGATGCCCGAAGGATCGCACGGAGCTGTGTAAGGAATATGTCCTCCCTCTCAAACAGGACACGCAAGCCACGCATGCCCATCATCGGATTAGTCTGCGCGCCAAGATCAATGCAGTCTGCCAGTTTATCACCGCCAAAATCAGCCACACGGATCACTACACGGTTCACCCCCATGGATTCTGCCGCCAGCTTATAAACCTGGTACAATTGCTCTTCTGTCGGAAGCTTTTCTCCATTCTCCATATAGAGGAATTCACTTCGAAACAATCCGATTCCGCCGGCATCTGAACGCAGTACCTTCTCAATGTCCTCTCTGGTCCCTATATTGGCATAGACATCAATACGCTGTCCGGACTGGGTCACATTTTCCTTGCCCTTAAGCCGCTCCAGGTTGCGTAATTTCATGCGGTTCTCATCCATGCGCTCCCGCATTTTTGTCATGGTTGTATAATCCGGCTCTATATAGATTTTACCTTCGTATCCATCAATAATGATGGTCTTTCCGTCATACTCATCCTTCAGCACTTCGCCCACACCGATCACGGCCGGGATCCCTAAGGTTCTTGCAAGCACTGCCGTGTGGGAATTGATGGTGCCGTAACGTGTCACAAAACCTTTTACTTTATTTCGTTCTAACTGGATCGCCTCACTTGGATAAAGTTCTCCCGCGCCCATGATAAATGGCTCATCCGCATACATACGGTCTTTAAAACTGCGGGAGAGAATACGGATCAGACGAAGTCCAAGATCCTTCACATCGGCATCATGGCCATGTACTAAAGAGTCGCTGTCTGCAAAGCTCGCGGCCTTTTCAGATACCTCCTGAATGATATACTCGGCATTCAGCTTTTCCTCAACGACTTTGCGGTTGATCACGCCCCAAAAGCCATCATCGCTAAGCAATGCTCTCTGCATCTCAAAGATAGCTGCATTCGCCTCTCCCACCTCGCGGCTTGACACATCATAAAGCATCTCCAGATCATAGATAGCCTTTTCTTTAGCTCGGTTTAAACGCTGGATCTCTTTTTCCACGTCCTTAACATATATTCTTCTGATATCCTTGATATCTCTGCGATAAAACAGAAGTTTTCCGATAGCGATCCCTTCTGAAATTTTCTTGCCGGTAAGCGTAATCATAACTGTTCCTCCGCTTTACATTTTTATCCAACTTCTACTTTACACAAAGCAAAGTTTTTCGTCAAGAATCTTCGATTTTGTCATGAGAATGTTGTGTTTTTTGTATATTTGTGCTATCATTTGCGATAGTGCGACGCGCATTGGAAGGTGCGGCGGATGAATGTATTATAAGATGGAGGAACTATAATGAAAGGCACAGTTAAATGGTTCAACAATGCGAAGGGCTACGGATTTATCTGCGACGAGGCAGGAAAAGATGTATTTGTACACTTCACAGGCTTGAACATGGATGGATATAAGACCATCGAAGAAGGCGCTGCTGTTGAGTTTGAGATTGCTGACGGGCCAAAAGGCCCACAGGCAGTGAATGTTGTTAAACTTTAATATTAGCGAAAAGGAAAGGCTGCTTAAGGGAAATCCTTAGGCAGCCTTTTTCTTATAATACGATTGCTGAGACAAGAGGGATCGTCACAACTGATAAAACAGTTGTCAGGGCGATTCCCTTTGCCGCTAACTCCTGCTGATCACCGTACTGTTGTTCAAACATACCAACAATGGTAGCCACCGGCGTGGCGATCATGATCATGCATACCCCCAAAAGCACTTCGTTTGTGACAAACTGTGCGACTACAAGGGATGCGAGAATCGGAATCAGTATAAGCTTGTAGAGTGAGAACAGAATCAGACGCACATTGGTAAACAATTCCCTGATGGGAAATCCTGCCAGGGAAATGCCAATGACTGTCATACTAAGAGGTGCTGTCACATTGCTCCAGCCGGAGAAAAAGTTCTTCATAAATGTGGGGATCGGGCATCCGGTCAGGTAGATGCCGATAGCTATAAACGTAGACAAAAGACCTGCGTTTAGTATCTTCTTAACATCAAATTTTTCACCGTCCCCGCCTGCCGCCGTGGCAATGCCCCAGGAGTATGCAACGATATTGGATACAATATTAAAGATAGCCACATACAAAAGAGCGCTGTTGCCGTAAACTGCCGCCACCACAGGGAATCCCATGTAACCCATATTGGTAAACACACTCATCAGCTTGTACACCGGCTGTTCTTCCTTTGGGACTTTGAAAATGATCACCACCAGGCGGGACAAAAGCAAGAGAATCACAAACTCTGCCACAGCGATCCCAGCTGTGACAAGTAGTTCCCCACCCTTGATCGTGCCGTCACCGTCTGCAACCCCTGCAATGATCATGCAGGGGTTGGCAATGTTTAAAATGATCCACGACATCTTCGTGCTGAATTCATTTCCACATATGTGATTTTTACTCAAAAAGTATCCCACCAGCATATAGCCGAACAGGACTAACATCTGTTGAAGTAATAGCATTACAGATTATAACCTACCTCGAACGCTTTTTTGTTGATATCAATAGTCTTAGGCGGAACCGTCTTTTCGATCACCTCATACCAAAGTTCCTTGGAGAAATCCATATGCTGAGCAGCTATACCAAGCACGATCAGGTTGAATACTCTTGGATTGCCAAGCTTCTTTGACTCTTCTGTTGCATTGACTGTATATACCTGATAGTCCTTCTTCAGGTTCTCAATGATATTCTCCGGATACTCAGCTGCACCGATCACAACCGGCATGGGATCGATCCGCCAATCGTTGACGATCAAGGCACCGTCTTTTTTCAGAAAGTGTGCATAGCGAAGTGCCTCTAAACGCTCAAATGCGATGATCACATCTGCCTGTCCTTCTTCCACGATCGGCTCTGCCACATTTTCACCATAGCGGACAAATGTCACAACCGATCCGCCGCGCTGTGCCATACCATGGACTTCAGAAAGCTTAACATCATAGCCGCCTGCGATAGCAAGACCGCCTAAGATACGGCTGGTGAGGAGTGTTCCCTGACCGCCTACGCCGACGATCATAATATTTCTTGTTGCCATATTAGTTCTCCTCCTTTACCAGTGAAATTGCACCAAATTTACATAATTTCTCACAGAGACCACAACCGGTACACATGGTATCATCGATTTTGACTGTGCCATCTTCTGCCTTGGTCATAGCCGGGCAGCCCGGTTTCATACACATGCCGCACTTCTTGCATTTCTCAGAATCGCATGCATAGAGCGGTTTCTTTGCCTTGCTCAAGAGTACGCAAGGAGTCTTAGTGATGATAACGGAAACCTCATCCTTTGCGACCTCTTCCTTGATCGTCTTCTCAAGGAGTTCAATATCAAGGGCATTGACCTCTACCACATTCTTAACCCCAAGAGCGCGGCAAAGTGCCGGAATATTGATGGCATAAGTCGGGTCTCCCTGCAGCGTCTTACCGGTAGCCGCATGATCCTGGTGTCCTGTCATACCTGTGGTTGAATTATCTAAGATCATAACGGTTCCTGTACCGTTGTTGTACATCATATTCATCAGAGAATTGACACCGGTGTGAAGGAAGGTGGAATCGCCGATACATGCAACCCAGTTCTTGATGTAATCCTTACCCTTGGCCTTCTCCATACCGTGCAGAGTGGAAATACTTGAACCCATACACATACAGGTCTCAACAACAGAAAGCGGCGCAACTGCTCCCAATGTATAGCAGCCGATATCGCCTGCCACATGGATCTTTAACTTCTTGATCACGCTGTATACGCTTCTGTGAGGGCAGCCCGGGCAAAGGATCGGAGGTCTTCCCGGTGCCTTGGCTGGAGCTGCAATACCAAGATCCTGCTTTAAAATGGCCTGACGGATCATGTTGGCAGAGTACTCACCCTGTACGGTAAAGATTTCTTTACCGATGCAGGAAATGCCCCATGCCTTCACCTGTGTCTCGATCACCGGATCAAGCTCCTCTACAATATAAAGTATCTCCACTTTTGATGCGAAATCTTCGATCAAAGCCTTTGGAAGCGGATTTACCATACCAAGTTTTAAAACAGAAGCATTGGGAAGCACTTCCTTCACATACTGATACGGGATACCACTGGTGATAACACCGATTTTAGTATCATTCATCTCCACCCGGTTGATTGGATGTGTATTCATAGCCTCGGCAAGTTCGATATTGCGCTTCTCGATCTCGATATGACGAAGCTTCGCATTACCGGGCATCATGACATTTTTCTGGATTTTCTTCTCGTATGGCTTATCCTCGATCTCCTCCCGGTCACACAACTCAACCAATCCCTGAGAATGGGCAAGTCTTGTGGTGGTACGGTAAACGATCGGACGGTCGTACTGTTCTGACAGCTCAAATGCCATCTTCATATATTCTTTAGCTTCAGCAGAATCTGAAGGCTCAATACATGGGAGCTGCGCTGCGCGGGCTACCATTCGGGTATCCTGCTCATTCTGCGAACTGTAGAGTCCCGGGTCATCGGCAACAACGATCACAAGGCCGCCGTTAACGCCCATATAAGATACGGAATAGGCAGGGTCAGCTGCCACATTAAATCCGACATGTTTCATACAAGACATGGCACGAACGCCGGAAAGAGATGCTCCGACGGCTACCTCTGTCGCTACTTTCTCGTTCGGTGACCACTCACAATATAAAGAATCCTTGTACTGTACAAGACTCTCACTGATCTCCGTGCTTGGTGTGCCCGGATATGCAGCAGATACTTTCACGCCTGCCTCATATGCGCCTCTGGCAATGGCCTCATTACCAAGCATGACTACTCTTTTTTTCTCTGACATAATTTCTCGTCCTTTCATGTGTGTCATAAACTCATTAAATTTGATTATATCACATCACATTGGTAAAGTGTCAAAAAGTTTACTTTTTCCCGCGCCTTATGATATCATTTCCGTATTTTTGCCGAAGCCCCTGGAGAGCGCTGTCGATCTGCTCATGCTTTTTGCTCTTCTTTTCTTCTTTCACGACCTCGTCCTCTCCCGCGTCCATCCAGTCAAAAAGCGTCATCTGTTCCGGTTCCCCTTCGTCCACCAGCTTAGAACCGCGGATGCCAAGGAGACGCACCGGCTTTCCTGACCAGGTCTCTAAAAACAGCTCCTTAGCTTCTTTGTAAATGTTACGTTCACTGTTTACAGGAAATTTTAGCTGCCGCTGGTGAGAGACGGATGTAAAGTCAAAATATTTGATCTCTACTGTTATGAGGGCGGCTTTCATCTGTTTTTTACGCATGCGCCCACTTACTTCCTCCGCCACTTCAGCCAGGACTTTTAAGCATTCTTCTTTTGTTTTCAGATCCGTTGTAAGCGTGGTGGAATGGCCGATTCCTTTGGCCTTCTCCTTAACGGTTGTAACCTGACCCTCATCCAGACCATTTGCGAAATTCCACAAAGTTCTGCCGTGGCTCTTTAAATGGAGTTCCAGAATCTTAGGATCCGTATTGGCAAGGTCCCCGATGGTCCGAATCTCTAAAAGTTTTAGTTTCTCCACGGTAGACTTTCCTGCCATGAAAAGGTCAGATACCGGCAACGGCCACATTTTCTCCCGGATCTCAGAGCGGTAAAGGGTATGTACCTTGTCAGGCTTTTCAAAATCCGAAGCCATCTTGGCTAACACTTTCACATCGGAAATCCCCACATTGACCGTAAAGCCGAAGCGCTTATGCACCTGATCCTTGATTTCGTGAGCGAAAGCCACCGGATCCGGATAGAGACCGGCAATGCTTGAATAATTAAAATAACACTCGTCGATACTTACCTGCTCAATCTCAGAGGTGTAACTTCTAAGAAAATCCATCAATCGTCTCGAGCAGGTCCGATAAAGGGCAAAATCCCCCGGATATGCCTGTAAAATGGGGCACTTACGAAAAGCATCCACCACAGGTTCCCCTGTGTGGATGCCATATTTTTTTGCAGGGATCGACTTGGCCGCCACAATGCCGTGGCGGTGTTCCTCATCCCCGCCAATGATAGCGGGGATCTCACGGATATCAATCGTTGCACCATTCTTCAATTGTTCCACTGCAGTCCAGCTAAGATAAGCTGAATTCACATCAATATGAAAGATTACGGACACGTGTGTACACTCCTTGCCACAAGTGCCTTACCTGCCTCATCCAAAGAAATCTCGATCACATCTTCCTTGGAAACATCTCCGGAGAGGATCAGCCTTGCCGCCAAAGTCTCCACATGCTTCTGCAGGAATCGCTTCAGGGGTCTTGCTCCATAGCTTGGCTCATAGCCGTTCTCCACGATATAATTCTTTGCCCCATCTGTCAGGGTAATGGATAATTCCTTCTCTTTTAAACGGGCGTTGACACTTGCCATCAATAAATCTATGATGTCATAAATATTTCCCTTCGTCAACGGCTTAAAGAGTATAGTCTCGTCCAAACGGTTCAGGAATTCAGGACGGAAATGATTCCGAAGATCATTCATCACAAGGCTTTCTGCCGCCTGGCTTATCTCGCCCTTTTCATCAATACCGTCAAGCAGGTAGGATGAACCGATGTTGGATGTCATGATAAGGATCGTATTCTTAAAGTCCACCGTCCGCCCTTGAGAATCTGTGATCCGCCCATCATCAAGCACCTGCAAAAGCACATTGAACACATCCGGGTGAGCCTTTTCGATCTCATCGAAAAGCACAACGCTGTAAGGTTTCCTTCTGACTGCTTCTGTCAGTTGTCCGCCCTCATCGTATCCCACGTATCCCGGAGGCGCTCCGATAAGCCTTGACACAGAATATTTCTCCATGTACTCACTCATATCGATGCGGACCATATTGTTCTCGTCGTCAAACAGATTCTCTGCCAATGCCTTGGCAAGCTCTGTCTTACCCACACCTGTAGGTCCTAAAAACAGGAAAGAGCCAATCGGCTTTGTGGGGTCTTTGATACCGGCTTTTGAACGAAGGATCGCTTCGCTGACAAGTGTCACTCCTTCATCCTGCCCGATCACCCGCTTGTGAAGCTCATCTGCAAGGCGCAGAGTCTTCTGCTTCTCACTTTCATTTAAACGGGCTACCGGAATGCCGGTCCAACGTGACACGATCCGTCCGATCTCTTCTTCTGTCACTGCCTCATGGACCAGTGAGTCTTCACCCTTTTTATTCTTGACAGACTCTTCCATCCGCGCCAGTTCTTCCTTTAATCTTGGGAGCTCCCCATACTGTAACTTCGCCGCCTTTTCAAGATCATAACCTCGTTTAGCCTTCTCAATCTCATTGTTCACGGACTCAATCTCTTCACGAAGCTTGCCCAGACGTTCCACGCCGCCTTTTTCATTGTCCCACTGAGCCTTCTTGCCAGCAAAATCTTCCCGAAGCGCCGCCAGCTCCTTCTCAAGATCCTCCAGCCGCTCTTTGCTCAAATGATCTGTCTCTTTCTTAAGGGCCGCCTCTTCAATCTCAAGCTGCATGATCTTTCTCTGCAGTTCGTCAAGCTCTGCCGGCATGGAATTCAGTTCTGTCTTGATAAGGGCACAGGCCTCATCCACCAGATCGATCGCCTTATCCGGCAGAAAACGGTCGGAAATATAGCGATTGGAAAGTGTGGCTGCCGCCACCAGAGCCGCATCATTGATCTTCACACCGTGATACACCTCATAGCGTTCTTTCAGGCCTCTGAGGATGGAAATGGCATCCTCCACCGTAGGCTCATCCACTAAAACCGGCTGAAAACGCCTCTCTAAGGCTGCATCTTTCTCGATATATTTACGGTATTCATCTAAAGTCGTAGCGCCAATGCAGTGAAGCTCGCCTCTGGCTAACATAGGTTTAAGCATATTGCCAGCGTCCATGGCTCCGTCTGTCTTTCCGGCTCCTACAATGGTATGTAACTCATCGATGAATAAAAGGATTCGTCCATCACTTTTCTTCACTTCTTCCAGAACAGCCTTTAAACGTTCCTCAAACTCACCTCTGTATTTAGCACCGGCCACCAGCGCTCCCATATCCAACGAGAAAATGGTCTTGTCCTTCAATCCTTCCGGCACATCACCTTTGACAATACGCTGGGCTAAGCCTTCCACAACAGCAGTCTTACCAACACCCGGCTCACCGATCAGCACCGGATTATTCTTGGTCTTTCGAGACAGGATGCGCACTACATTCCTTATCTCTGCATCCCGTCCGATCACCGGATCCAGGACTCCGTCCTTGGCCCGCTCCACCAGATCAACACCATACTTATTCAAAGTATCATAGGTATCCTCCGGGCTATCGCTTGTGACCCGTTGGTTACCCCGGACTGTGGAAAGCGCCTGTAAAAATGTCTCTTCACTGATTCCCATCTCACGCATCATGCTCTTTACTTCCGGATTCGGATTCTTCAAAACCGACAAAAACAGATGCTCCACTGACACATATTCATCTCCCATCTGTTTGGCATATGTTTCTGCCTCCACAAGGGACTTGTTGAGTGCCTGGCCAATGTACATCTGCCCGCCTTGCACCTTCACACGCTTTCCGATGGCCCGCTCAATGCGCGCTGTAAAATCGGACGGCTCAATGTTCATCTTCTGAATCAATTTTGCGATTAGACTGTCGTCCTGTGTCATTAATGCATAGAGCAAATGTTCCTGCTCGATTTCCTGATTTCCATACTCCATGGCGATACTCTCTAACTGCTGCACCGCCTGCACTGAATTTTTAGTAAATTTAGCTATATTCATAAGAACACCTCCTGTTCTATTCCTTGTATAACATCTGAGCTCATTTTAACGCAAAAATTAGCACTCGTCAACGCCGAGTGCTAATAATTTTTAATATTTTATTTTTTGTTAATATCTGGCGTCAATGCCGCGTCTGATGGATTCATGCGCTCATTGATCATCGTTCCATTAATCCCAGCTTTTTCTTGCGGTACAAATAGTACGGTATGATGCAGATCACTGTTGAAATCCAACCCATAGGATAACTTAAAAGAATGGACTCTAAGTTATTCCAGCGGGGCACCATTACAAGAAGCCAGGGCAGGCGCACCAGCATCACGCCTCCCATAACGATCATGGTAGGGATCAGCACATCCCCCAGTCCCTGCAGGGTCCCTGAAAAAATATCAATAAACACAAATATGATATAGGACGGCACCAGGTAGGTGATCATATAGGCGCCGATCCTTGTCACGTTGTCATCGGACGTAAACAGGCTCATCACCGGTGTGGCAAAGGCAATCATAAGTCCCAGTACAATTGAATTTAAAACAAGGGACATAAAAAGCGCCCACCGGGTGCTCTTTACGATCCGATCCTTCTTGCCTGCGCCTAAGTTCTGTCCGGCAAATGTAGATGCTGTCATGCCAAATGCATTGGTGATGGCCCAGAACAAAACGTCTACTTTGCCATAAGCTGCCCATGCTGCTATAGTGTCTGTGCTGAACAGGTTGACAGAAATCTGGATGATCACATTGGTAAATCCGTAGACCAGGCACTGAATACCGCCGGGAATACCGATCTTCAACTGCTGGATCAAGACCTTCCCTTTGATGCCGATCTTTCTGAAATCCAACCGTAAAATATCATAGGAATGCATCAGGGAGCGAATGATCAGCACTACACTCACCGCCTGGGCCAGGATGGTTGCAAGGGCAGCCCCTGCAATACCCATATGGAACACGCAGACAAAAAGCACATCCAGCCCGATATTGGAAATGCTGCAGACAATGAGGTAGTAAAGTGGTCTCTTGGAATCTCCCACAGCACGCATAATGCCGGATCCCATGTTGTAAAGCAAAGTCACAGTGATGCCTGCAAAGAAAACCCGAAGATAGACAGTAGCGCTCTGCAACACCTCTCCTTTTGTTCCCATCATGTGAAGCATGGCGGGAGTCAAAAGGATTCCAAGCACGGTAGTCACAGCTCCCGCGATCAGGGAAAATGCAATGGCTGTATGCAGACAGTCTTCTACCATCTTCTCATCCTTAGCCCCGTATGCCTGAGCGATCAGCACCGTAGCACCGTTGGATATCCTGGTAAAGAACATGATCAGCTGGTAGGTGATCACCGCAGCCGAGCCGCCCACACTTGCAAGGGCCACTTTCCCAACAAAACGCCCTACAACAATGGCATCCACCGTATTATACAATTGTTGAAACAAGGTTCCGATCACAATGGGGAAGAAGAACAAGATCATCTCTTTCCAGATGACACCTTCCGTCAGTCCGTTTCTTGCGGCGGAACGATTGGCCACATTTCCCATAAAACTCCCATCAGCTTAAAGGGTATCCACTTAAGAATCCCCTCGGCTGCCAGATAACATATGAAGTGGCAGGGAATCTAAATGCCCTGCCACAGTATCATTATAACAACTGCTCACACCGCAAGAAAAACAGAAATGATCCGGGATTCTCAACGATGCAAACGAAACCCATCTAGAATGCCATCTTGGAATATCCGTGGCCGTTGACAAGAGCGTCAATACGGATACCCTTCTTGCAGAATGGACATTTCTCAGCCGGATATGCCGTGTAATCAGACACATCCTTCTCGCTGAAGATGGAATTGACAACCATGCCGGAAATCTTCTTAACTGTTGAGAAAATCGAAGAAATGCCGACCGGATTGCCTCCGTAATAACGGATACATTCCAAGCTTCGTCCGATGGTCAGACCTGTAGTGGTGGTTGCAACCAGGAGAATGATATTCCTGCCGCTGATCATCGGAGCTGTATTATCACGGAAAATCATCTGGTTGTTGCTGTTATACTCCGGTGTGACAACAGAGACGATCTTCTGTTCCTTACCGTAGCCTGACCTGTCCATCAGCTCTTTTGCCATAAATGCGCCGATCACTTCCGTGCCGTCCATACATACAATGGTATCAATCTCGCTGGTATTCTTAGAATAATCAGCAGCCAGGATCCTTGCCACATCCTGGGCCTCATTCACGTGAGTCTTAAGGCTGGTCAGATCAATGTAATAATTGATGTGGGAGTGGCTTGTCACAAAATGTCCCGGGATGGTCTGAAGAGCCACATTACCGTTGTTGCGCGCATACAATTTGATCCTTCGATTTTCCATATCTTTTCCTCCAATAAAGCAAGGCCATTCTATGCACGATCTTCACGTGCAACAAAAGGCCTTTTTTTTATGATATAACTTTTTTTCAGTTTTCACAAGTTGGACAAGAAAAAAACACAATTTAATTCTATACTTAATATCGTTGAAGAAATTCAACGTTATGAACTTTTTCATAATTCTCTTATGGGCTGCATCTCCTCTAAAACTGCAGCCCTTTCTCCATTTTAAGGGCACATTTTTCTATTTTAAGGGCACATTTTTCCGCATTCTTTATCGGAAATCTTTTGTGCCCTGTGTTCGCCCAGCATTTTCTCCATCCAGACCATATCATACCAGGTATCAAACTTATAGCCGCACTTAGTAAAACGGCCTACGATTCTGTATCCCAAAGCCTCATGGAAACAAATGCTGGCGTTTGTCAGATGTGCATCTTCCACTTCCGTTCTGGCAATGCAGGCGTAAGCATTTAATTTTCCCATCTGCAAAAGCCGTCTCTCTATCTCTTCATAGATCCGTCTTCCGATTCCACGTCCCTTTACTTCATCTTTTAAGTAGACTGTCATCTCCGCGCAATGATCATAGGCGGCTCTCGGGTGAAACTTTCCCGCGTATCCGTAGCCCACGATCTCTCCTTTAACGCAAGCCACAAGATAAGGAAATCCACTCTTGATAGTCCCGGCTATCCTGTCACGCATCTCTTCGATCGATGGAATTTCCAGTTCAAATGTAATGGCAGTATGTTCTACATATGGCGCATAGATTGTCAGAATCTGAGCGGCATCTTTTTCAGTCGCATCCCGCAGTATGATATCATTTTCTGTTTTTCTGTCCTTTGTCATTTTTATTCCTCATCATTTTTCATTATGCCTATTGTCATTTCCCATTTATCTCTTGCCATTCTTTTAAACTTATCCTGATTATTGTATAATACTCTTACCTGTAAGACAATTTATAATCGGAATTTAAGGAGGAGCAATATGTACGAAAATTTTGATTATTTCACCCCGACAAAAGTAGTATTTGGAAAAGGTGCCGAAGATGGGCTTGGCACACTTGTAAAAGAATGCGGTGCAAAGAAAGTACTGATCCATTACGGCAGTCAGTCCGCCATAAGATCCGGCCTGATCGATAAGGTAAAGGCCAGTCTATCGGCTGAAGGCATCGCCTACACAGAGCTTGGCGGTGTAGTGCCGAATCCTCATTTAGGAAAAGTATATGAAGGCATTGCGCTTTGCCGTAAAGAAAATGTAGACTTTATCCTAGCTGTGGGCGGCGGAAGCACCATCGATTCTTCCAAGGCGATCGCTCTTGGTCTTGCGAATCCAAACGATGATGTGTGGGATTACTATCTTGCTAAAAAGACAACAGACAAAGCTTTTCCGGTTGGCTGCGTCTTAACCATTGCGGCAGCCGGTTCTGAGATGAGCAACGGAAGTGTTATCACAGATGAGAAGAACGGTCTGAAACGTGACTTTGGAGGAGATTTCATGCGCTGCAGATTTGCAGTCATGAACCCGGAGCTTACCATGACTTTGCCGGATTATCAGACAGCCTGCGGCGTCACCGATATCCTGATGCATACCATGGAGCGCTTCTTTAATCAATGCGATAATATGGAGCTTGTAGACCGGATGAGCATCACCCTGATGCAAGATGTGATGAAATATGCAAAGATTCTTGTAAATGATCCAAAAGATTATAAAGCAAGAGCAGAGATTATGTGGGCCGGGAGTTTAGCTCACAATGGTCTCCTTGGGTGCGGCACCTTAGGAGGCGACTGGGCTACCCATATGATGGAGCATGAGATGGGCGGTATGTTTGATGTTGCACACGGCGCAGGACTTGCTGCCATTTGGGGAAGCTGGGCCAGATATGTGCACCACGCCGCACCTCACCGCTTCGTGAAATTTGCCACAGATGTTATGGGTATTTCGACCCTTTCAACTGACGAAGAGACAATTGAAGCAGGCATTCAGGCAATGGAGGACTTCTACAGAGATATCCACATGCCTACCAACATGAAAGAACTTGGTATCAAGCCATCGGATGAACAGATTGAAGCAATGGCTGCAAGCTGTGCCGTCAAGACAGGAAATGCCAACGGACAAGTCATTCCGCTCACGAAAGAAAATATGGTGAAGATCTATAAAATGGCAAGATAAAGGGGGATTTTCCTCCAAGCATCTGCCAGCCTACATCAGATTCAATGACAATGCCTCCGCCACAACCTGCACGATAATTGCAACTATAAGGCCCGGAAGCATATTGCCAACCCGGATTTTTTTGCCGAAAGTGATATTGATGCCTACTGCAAAGATCATCGCTGATCCTACCAAAGCAATGGCCCAGATCACAGTATCGCTTACAAACGCTCCTGCAAACATAGCTGCTAAGGTGATCGCACCCTGATAGACAAAGATCGGAATCGCTGAAAAAACAGCTCCCAACCCATAGGTGGCTGCAAATACCATCACAATGATCAGGTCTAAGATTGCCTTAGCCGCCAGCATGGAATAATCCCCGCTGATGCCATCCTGAATGGCGCCTACGATTGCCATCGCCCCTACGCAGATGATCAATGATACATTGACAAATCCATCCACAAAGGAAGAGTCATTCTTGACTTTAACGGCTGCCTTTATCTTCTCTCCCAAGGATTCCATTGCCCGCTCTACGTCAATAGCCTCACCGATCAACGTTCCAAGCACCAATGAAATGATAAGGAGCATAGTTCCCCTTGTGGAAAAGCTTCCTTCCTCAAAAGTCAGCATCCTTGCAACCGTACCGCTAATGCCCACAAACATAGTGGCCAGACCACAGGCCTGCATCAGCGAATTCTGCATCTTATCCGATATTCCTTTTTTAAAAAACAAACCGATCACGCCGCCAACAATGACGGCAGCCGTATTGATGATCGTCCCCAGTCCGTGCATTTTTTACGCACCTACATCTGCAACGACTATATTTATAAGAGATCCACCGTCAATCCTACGACCGCATCTAACATCTCGTAAAATTTTTCCGGCGTCGTTGCATACCTTCCTTTATTTTCTTCAATCTCGGAAACGATAGCCTTTAAGGTTTCATTTTCCGGATCTTCTTTCAGCATATATTCTGCCAGTTTCTGTGCTGCTGTGATCATTCGAAGCGGAGCATAGGCATGAGGCTCATCAGGAAGACCCGCAGCAGCCGTCGCCATAAAGATCAAAAGTTCGTTCAACTCATTCATTTTTATCGCTCCTCCCATGCATTCCAATAGAGAATCGTATCTAAGTCTTTTCTCTTTCGCTCTCTCGCATCTCCAGACGGATAGCCAAGCGAGATCAAAAGCTCCAGACGGACACTTTCAGGAATCTTCAGCAGTTTCTTCACAGCAGTGTCATTATAACTCTTAATGGCACAGGTTCCAAGTCCGTATTCCATGGCTTTTAAGATCATATTTTCACCGGCCATAGAGGCGTCCATCATGCAGCCGTATACCAGGGAGTTCTTGCTGCCCCGTTCTTCCACTTCCTTAAGATCTGTACCGATTGCCAGGATCACCGGTGGTTTGCCGCTAAGTCCCGGACAGTAAAGATCGATTTTTCGAACCAGTGCCGGGTCATCAGCCACAAAGAAACGCCAGGCCTGCAGGTTACTGGCCGAAGGTGCCAGCGCTCCTGCGCGGACAATTTCCTTAATGATATCTTTTCCAACCGGCTGTTCTGTGAATTTGCGGATACTTCTTCTTTCTTCAATCGCTTTTGAAATCTCCATAATTGTCTCCTAAATAAATGAAATGAGCACGAAAAGAATCGGGATTGTAAACAGACAGCATATTGTTGTAATGAACACAGCTGTCGCACAATAATCCCCATCCATGCCATATTGTTGTGCGATCATAGTGCTGGTAGTCATAGTCGGCGCACCGGTGATGATCATCAGGATAATGCTCTCTGTCTGCGGCATGAAACGGGATGCGATCAGATAAACAACAAACGGAACGATCAGTAATTTCATCAGCACAATCATGCCGACCGGGCGGATCAATTCCTTGCTTCCCTTCTTCATATAGCAGATATTTGCACCTACATAGATCAGTCCTAAACTATAACTGATATCACCGATCCCGTCACATACATCCAGGATAAATGTGGGAATCTGAACATGCAGCGAATTGATCAAAAGCATTCCCAAAATAGCGATCATGATCGGATGCAGCAATTTCGAAAGCAGATCCTTTATGCGGGAATCTCCTTCTTTTAAGGATCCATGAGTGAACAATGATACGGCCAAAGTCCAAACGACGATGGTATCTACCGCTGAACAGATCGGAATGTACTGCTGTCCGTCATCTGCGGTAAAAAGCGCCATGATAAGGGGAATACAAAAGAAAGCATAATTTCCACCTACCATGCATCCCTGATGAAGGTTGCGGATAGGAAACGAAAGCTTCATGGCACGACTCACCAAAATGCCCACTGCTGCCAGGATTAGATACGCTCCAATCTGACAAAGAACCATTTTCCGATAGGAAAACAGATCCATAAAGGTGGTTCCTCTCTGATCCATTATAGATATCGTCAGGATTGGAAGCACCACCTTGATCAAAAATCCTGACAGGGTCGGAAGACCTTCCTCTTTAATTATTCCAAGTTTTGATACCGTAAAGCCTAAAGCGATCAAGATCATGAACCCGGTAAGCTTCGGTAATAAGATCAACAAATAACTCATTTCTTACGTATTGCCTCAAAATATGCAAATGCTCCTTCTGCCATTACGGGATCGATCACCGGGATTCCCACTTCTTTCTCCAGAAGTTTTGCGATTCCAATCGTTGAAAGACCGGTACATGCAAGAGCGATCACACCTGCGCCTTTCTCTTTCAATTCCTTTGCGCAGGCAATGATATTTTTCTTGCCCTCTTCTTTCAGAAGGTCCAGTGTAGAATCCACGCCCACAGGTTTTCCTACTGCGATAAGCCTCTCGCCTGCCATCTCCATATATGCTTTCGGCGGATAGTCCGTAATGCCAAGAATGGCAATCTTATCACTGTAGAATCCTGCCAATGCAAGGGTTGTCTCGCCACCACCTGTCACCGGCATACCGGGAAGTTCTGCCTTGATTTCCTCTACAGCCGGGTCATCGGCACAACTTACCAAAATCATATCTTTATCAGCAAATTCTTTGGCAAGAGCCACGATTTTTGGTTTGGCGATTGCCAATGTTTCCGGGCTGTGAATGCCTTCCCACTGATCCGGGATACAGCGGCTCTCCACGTTAAGTCCGGGAAAATTTTCCATGATCTGTCGCCCATGAGTATCCACAAAATGCTGGTCATCGCTTGTCAGCACCCGAATCAGACCGATTTCAAAATTCTTACCCATAGTCTACACCTCCACATCCACAAGCTCTGCTGCCACTCTTCCAAGCAATGTTCTTGGAAGCAGTACCAGCTTTCCTGTCTTTTCCACAAACATATTTTTCATCTTCTGGCTATAACCGATACAATCCAGTATGATCAGATCCGCATCATATTTCTTTGCCTCTTCAGCGGCAGCTTCCACAGCTTCAATGTCGCCATAAGGGGAAGCGGAGATGCATTTTGCCTTGTTCACAAAACCATTCCATTTTTTCTCGCACTGCTCCACCTGCAAAGGGGACGGCGTAATGCATAAGATATTGGAATCTTTGCTGACGATTGGCGCAATGCGCTCCAAAATCTTACATGGATAGATAAGTGGTATATGTCTGGCTTTTAAGTCCTCTGGAAATGTCCCTGTGCAGAACATCATGATAAATTTGCATCCTGCATCTTCCAGCTCATAGATTGCCTCCTGCAATCTTGGCAATATAAACCGCTCCGCAAATGTGACGGAAGACCCATCCACCAGACGGGAAACCAGGACAAAATCCCCCTCCTGCGGTGCAAATGCAGCGATTTCTTCTCTGCTTAATCCATCAAGTCCTCCACGTTGTAAAAGTTCCGTCCCCTCCGGGAACAAACGCATGATATCGGCAGTCACGTCTACACGCGGGGCCTGTCCGATCGTAATTGCTCCAATCTTCATAACTTTACCTCTATTCGCAGTTTCTGCCCGCCTCCCATAAAGGAGCCGGGCAGACCATCTTCAAACTCTTAATACTTACTGATTTCCTTTTGTCTGGAAGTGTTTCATTGAACCGTATTTGTAAAGGATCTTCTCGTACTCTTCTTTGTCGTAGAAATCACACTCGCCACGACCAAATGACTTAGCAACTTCCAGCATAAATCTGGCAGCTTCCTCAATATCACACACATGGCTTGCACCGGTTGCGCATCCCGGAACCATCGTCTCAGCTGTGATGGCAACACCAACTACAGGAGCCGATGTAGCTGTACATGGCTGAAGCACTGAGTTCAAATGATACAGGTCATTGCCGTAAGGAGTGATATCCTGAATCGTTAATGGGAATACATACGGAAGTCTTCCGGTCGTGATCTGCATAAGCTCAAGAAGATCCTCAGATGTACGAAGAATATATCCTTCTTTTACTGTTGGAGAAATGGCAAATCCACGTGTGTTGATAACACGATTTCCCTTTGTCGTATCAACAGAAAGGATAGCATCCAGACTGTCGTCTACTTCTTCTTTGTTTACCTGTGCGATCTCAACAGGAGATCCCATAAACGGGACAGGCTTGTGCGGAGATGTAGGTGCGATCGGGCAAAGTTGTGTAGAAACAAATACATCACCCTCTAAGTCATCACCTTTTTTCTTCATATCCAAAAGCTTAGCAGCGATTGCCAATGCGCAGAGCGCGCCGTCACCGTCAGATACAAATCCGATTCGTTCCGGTCTTGCGCCGATACCGCCAAGTCTTCCGAGAAGTCCGATAGTCGGAGCCGTTCCTCCAACACTCTTTCCGTTAGTTCCGGGGATGCGGATTTTGATCATATCCGTGCTTCCTTCCCCAACTTCACCTTTCAGCTCATATACTTCAATATCAGCATCCGGATCGATCGTGCGAAGGTATGCCTCCATTGCGGCACCGCTTGCATAAATGCTGTCCAAAATATCATATACTTCCAAAATCTGTTTCATTAACATAATTGTAATCTCCTTATATTATCAGAGGATCCCAGGCCCCTGTGAAACAAGTGACAGGGACCTGGGTACAGGATATTTCCTTTATTCCGGTTTAACCAATGCATACAATGCCTGAGCATATAATTTTGCCGACATCATAAGTTCTTTCATGCCAATGTACTCATTTGCCTCATGTGCCAGTTCCGGTTCATACGGAAATACCGGTCCAAATGAAACAAAATTGGTCACGTCGCGGCAATAGGTGCCGCCACCAATGGTGATCGGCTCCACGTTATCATTCATCATCTCGTTATAGACATCGTTAAGCTTCACTACTAACGGTGCCTCCTTCGGCACATAAAGCGGTGGCCTCATCTGCCAGTATACCGGGTGGAAACCATATTTCTGGCAATTGATATTCGTAGTATTCCAGATCATCTCCAGATTGATATGGATCGGAGCACGAACATCCACCTTCAGTTCCACTTCATTCTCTTCCATCGAAAAGATTCCGAAATTCATGGAAAGCTTGCCGGAAAGCTGGTCTTCACAGGCAATGCCCATATCTTTTCCTTCCCAGCCGTCCGCGTAGAGCGCATCAAGAGAAGTAAATAAATGTTTTACATCCGGAGCAAGGCCTTCTAAATCTTTTATGAAAGCTATCATCGGGAGGATGGCATTCTTGCCAAGCCACGGCTGCATTGCATGAGCACTTACGCCCTTAAATGTAAGAAGCAGTGTTGTGTCATCAATTTTCTCTATCTCTTTTCCGTTCTCTGCCTCGAACTTTTCAAACTCAGTTTCTACATATGAGATGGTTTCAGCATCGCCTTTAAGCCAGATTTTAGCCACATTAGGCACTGCGTTTACTACTGTGCCGCCTGCGACTTTTTCGACAACAAGTTTTGTTCCTTCAGGCTGCGCTATTGTCTCATTGATCGCATAGCGAAGGATTCCCTTCTCTCCATGGATCACAGGAAACATACCGTCAGGAGAAAATCCCATGTCCGGGCACTTCTCTTTAGTCAGATAATATTTGATACACTCATGACCGGTCTCCTCATTACATCCGATGATATGATTGATCCATCCATCCATGGGAAGTCCGGACTCCTTGACAGCCTTCATTGCATAAAGAGCCGCCAGCATCGGTCCTTTATCATCAACCGTACCACGTCCGTACATCTTGCCGTCTTTAATGACAGGCTCAAAGGGAGGTGTCACCCAGTTTTCATCAACAGGAACGACGTCGGCATGACTTAACATGCCGACCTCTTTTCCATTATTACCTAATCTTACGGAAGCTGCGTATCCATCGTAATCCTTGACTTCAAATCCAAGTTTTTCCGAGATGGAAATCACTTCATCCAGCACATCCCGGACATCTTTTCCGAAAGGTGCATTTTTTGCGGCCGTTGATGGATCCAGTACCGATGGGATGCGGATCAGCCGCTCAAGATCAGCAATCAGATCTTCCTGATAACTGTCAATTAATTCATTTAAAATCTGTTCCATAAGATACCGCCTAAATCAATTCTCGTAATTAATCCTCGTATCCAGGCAATCCCATTCTCTTGCAGAATTCTCTAGCCTTAGGATCTACATAAACGCCGTCCTGCTCAAATACTACATCATCAAAGATAAGTGTAGGCTTAACGATCGTTCCGTCTGTATGGCTAGGTGCATCCCACTTTTCGCCCATGATAGCTGCGCCCTGGCTTCCGATACCAAACTCAGCACCGCCGAATACACGCTCATCCTCAACGATACGTCCTGTAGGAGCTTTCATACCTGGGTTAAATCCAAGTGAGTAGTGAGCCAGTCTATATGAGTTCGGATCGTTAAACGATGCCATCCACTCAGCAAGTCTGTCTGCCTCTTTTCCGCCTTCAATATTAGTTACATAACCATCTTTCAATGTGAGCTTGATCGGCTCATTGATCTTACAAAGATCTGCCGGTGGCCAGATAGCGCCATCAAATACCAGTGTTCCGTTGATGGTCGTCTCGATCGGGCACCAAGAAATCTGTCCGCCCAGCATATATGGATAACCATCTATGCAATATCTCTGTCCGGAATGACGAACCTTTCTGCCTCTCTCATAAGCAACAAGATCGGTTCCGTTTGCTGATTTGATCTGAATCTTATCGATATTTTCGATAGTTGCTTTCAGATACTCGCCAAATTCTACCATTGCATCATAATTGACATTGGCAACACATCTTACAAGCATATCAACATCCATACCTGTCAGGCACATGTAGCGAACTCTTCCGTGTCCGATAACTCTCTGCCAAGAAAGTGTATGCTGTACTGTCTGGTAAGCGATCTCAAGCCATACATCTGCTTCCATTGCAGCTTCCTGGATCATGGTCGGTGGATCCATCAAAGACATAGGTGCTGTTGGGTACTGTGCAAGTACCGGTACGCAATCAAGTGCATATGCTGCTGCATAGAAAGCATCAGCTACTCTCTTGTCAGAAGAAGAGTCCATTGTGATAAGTACATTCAATCCCGGTTTTACCAGCATTACGTCACGGAGTAAAACCATTGCACCTTTGAAAACTTCCGGTGCCAAATATTCATCTCTTGCCTCAAATCCTAAATTCAGTTCCATTTAAAGCATCCTCCTGTTTATTAAACATTTATAGTATCCCGTCTGGGGTATACTCTTCAAATAAAGAAGAAAATTCTTCTTTGAATTTACCGCACCCGGTCTTTCACGGGTGCGATAATAATGATATTTTATTAAGTTTTAATTACTCTTTAGCTGCACCAAGTGCAAGGGTTGCACTGAAGAAGCTATACAGAGCTGCACCGGCGATAGATCCGGCTGCAAGGATGTACAGGATTCCCTGTCCCTTCTCACCTTTAACCTTAATAACGATGTAACGGATTACAAGAGCTACGATTGTAGTGATACCGGTAATTGTGCTTCCTACCAAAAGACCAGTTGCAAGGAGGACACCAAGCTGTTTGTTAGGTCCACCGATGAACTGAAGGATTGCTCCCGGGATAGCCCAGATCACAAGCCACTTAGCTACTTCAGGACTTGACCCTGCCTCAACAGTCGTAACAAAAGTACGAGCGATCGGCGGGAATAAGTCTGCTGCAAAATATGTCTTGTAAACGATAGCAACTACTACTGTTGCAACAACAAATGAAAGAACCTCAGCGATGTACTGCTGTTTACGTCCTTCTTTCTCAAACTCAGGATCTTCACCGTTGCCACGAAGGATATAACCGCACTTTAAGTCGTAGGCCATATCAGAGAAAGCAGGACCTGTAGATGATGTATAACCAGCAAGAATTGCAAGTGGCAATGCCGGGAAGCCGGCGATCATACCAACGATCAGGAAGATAAGAGCCGTAGCAAATCCAGGGAACCATCCGGAATGCATTGCTGACATACCTACGATAAGCTCTGAAGCGATAGCTGCAAAAGCTGCATAGATTACCCAGAAGATAAACATGATCGGGCTCATCTGTGCCCAGAATCCACATGCGATAGCAAGGATAAGAGCTACGATAACATAAGCGCCATAACCGCCGAAGATTGCTGATTTCATATCCTTCATGCTGGCTGTAAATTTACCTGCAACAGAAGCATCTCCATCCTCTTTCTTGAACATCATAACAAATACCTGGATCAAAGCTACAAGACCGGCACCGATCATGATTCCGTGAGGGATGTAATACTGTGATAATGCAATACCGTGATCGCCTGTGATACCGATAACAAGAGCACCAACGCCAAATGCGCCAAGAGCCCACATATCACCGATCCATGCAACACCAAGGATATCCATCGGGATACCGAATAATGCCTTACCTGCAACACCACCGGCAATACCTACGAGAAGTAAGAAAGCCTGTTTTCCTTCACCTGCGCAAGCCTTGATTGTCTCAGCTGCTGCAACTCCAGGTGGCCATGGCTCTGCTGCCGGGAACATCTGCGTATCGAATGTCTTGTAAAGAATAGTTGCGTCAATGATCGTTGCAAGAGCACTACCGATGAGCATTGGGAATACCAATGACATCTCACCGAGAATATATGGGATACCAATTGCAAGGATCAAACAGTTAGCTGCAGAGAACGTAGCACCAGAAATATTGGTCTGTACTAAGTTCTGTGCGTTGATGTCTTTGTACTTTGCAAAGATCTTAAGCGGGATCTTTGAAAGAATGATTGCGAATAATGCACCGATGATAGATGTGTTAGTACTGATACCAACACGAACGATGATTTCCAATCCGATGATTGCTCCTAATACAGCGAGGATGATATTTAAGATCAAGACCGCCGGTTCAAAAGCTTTTGGGTGAACTTTTTTGTTTTGATTCATGTCACTCATTTTCATTTCCTCCTCATGTTCATGCAGTCATTCCTGCAATGATTTCACAAACTGTCCTGGCTAGCACAGTTCTGCATAAAAGTACCGGTTTCCCGGTGATGTGTGCAACGATTCTTCTGGCCTCTGCTGTATACCCGATACAATCCATGACGATCACATCACAGTCCACGTCTTTAGCCTTGTTCGCCGCGTCAACAACTTCCTGCATAATTCCGTATGGATTCGCAGCAAACGGTGTCACATCCATAAACGGGCCCCAGTGTTTGTATCCCTGCTCGATCTGTTGCTCGTCCGGTGTGATCAGGACCATCTTCTTTCGCGGGCTCAATGCAGCCGCAAGACCATCCAGTACTTTTGCCGGATAAATAACCGGCACATGCGCATCAAACTGTGGAAAATCTCCGGCACACATGACCATAACCGCCTGCACACCGGCTGCCTCCATCTGGTAGATTTCCTCCTGCATCCTGCCATACACATAGGATTCCGAGAACTTGGCAAATGTGCCGTCGTTCAGTCTTGACACCAGAAAATAATCACCCTCCTTTGGTACAAGTTTAGCGATTTCTTCCTTGGAAAGACCATCCAGACCACCCATCTGAATAAGTTCCACATCCTCTCCCAAGATTGGAAGTATGTCCGGCATCACATCTACCCGTGGTGCCTGACCGATGGTAACTGCTCCTACTTTCATGCGTCACCTCCGTAAGTTTTCCCTCCTGCAGGTTCTGCCTGTTGCAGCCCCTTCAGATGCATGAAGATGCAAAGAGGGACCTTGTCATCCATATGACAAAGCCCCATTGCTCAATGCGTTTTGTGTTTGTGAAAAGTTGTTGTT
>R03__coassemble_54_pt1 | contig 69519 bp, 56 predicted proteins | sample R03__metabat2_low_PE_040 | metagenome-assembled genome bin R03 | reverse complement strand
GAGAAAACATAGAGAATATAAAGACCTGCAGAACAGGAGCTCCTGTCTGCAGGTCTTTCTGCGCTGGCGACGGGTCAAAGTCAAGACGTTTATAACCTTGAAACAAATGGAAGTATATTGACATATATAAAAATATAAAATAATATATTAATATAAATGGATAAAATGCGAAATTCCAAAGAGGGTGATTTTTATGACAAGGGAAGAAATGCGCAAGATCAAGGAGAGTCGTGGATACAGCCTGGCAATGCTGTCAGCGTACACCGGTATTCCTTCGGTGACATTACAAAAGGTGTTTTCGGGTGAGACAAAGAATCCGAGAAAAGCAACACTTGACGCCATTGAACGGGTTCTTTTAGGAGAAGAGTCTGTATATCAGGGAAAGGCATATACTTATGAAAGTGAGCGGAAGCTTGCGCCTGAAAAAGACATGATGATCAGAGAACCAGGATATGTGTACGGCAGCAGCGCTATAAACGAAGAGGATAGCAAAGACAAAGAACAAAAAAAGGAGAAAAAGCCGGGAGAATTTACGCTGGAGGATTACTATGCCCTGCCTGATGAAAGGCGCGTAGAATTGATCGACGGTGTTTTTTACGATATGACTGCTCCCCGGTTTGTTCATCAGGATATCATAGGGGTGTTTTACATAGCGATCCACGATTTTATTAAAAAGAACAAGGGAAGATGTAAGGCTGCTGTCTCGCCTGTAGATATACAGCTGGACTGCGATGACAGGACAATGGTCCAGCCGGATGTTATTATCGTATGTGACAGGAACAAGATCAAGGGGTTCGGTGTGTATGGAGCTCCGGATTTTGCTCTGGAAGTGTTGTCACCCTCGACCAGGAGAAAGGATATGACGCTTAAACTGTGCAAATATGAGCAGGCAGGGGTCAAAGAGTACTGGGTGCTGGATCCTAAGAAGAAAGTGCTGATCACTTATAATTTCATGGAAGAAGACTGGACACCTGTGATTCACCCTTTAAAGGGGAAAGTGGGGATGGCGCTTTTTGATGAGAAACTTGTGATCGACCTGGATGAGATCGCTGCTTCCATTGAGGAGTTTGACCGGTAAAAGCAGGAGGATCATACACAGAAGATGGACCCGAATAAGGAGAGGAAGAGCGATAAGAGAAATCTTGAGGGGCTCCTGAAATTGTGCTATGATTTTATTGATAAAAAATCTTTTTGGAGATGATATTTATGCCTTGGTATGCAATGTTAATATGGGCTTTCCTGCTTGGAATAGTCGCATTTATTTTTATTAAACAGCAGATGGGGAAGAGAGCCTATAAAGATAAGGATATGAGTGTGGACTTTGAATGGTTTGAGAAAAGCAGGTCCATGTACCCCAAAGATGACACCGTTTGTCAGTACTATATGCACCCCGATAAGAACTTTTCCAATCAAGGGCATGTAGTTGTGGACCGTGATGACCGGGTGATTTATGAGGAGAAGGTCCTCTATGCGACTGTCATAGATGACTATGAGGTGGATTTTGTCAATCATCTGCTGGGTTATACGCATCACCACAAGATCGGTCATGCAACAACCTGCTCTGCGGGAATTGGAGGAGAAGACGGCGGGCTTGGTTTTAACCTGAGCAGTTCCTTCGATTTTGACGGGGTCCCGATCTGGGAGTATATTCAGCAAAAAGGATATCATTATGCCTTTCATTTGCATGGACTTGCTTACACAGTTTCTTTGTATCGGGGAGAGGACCATGTCGGCACCATTTATTCATCCAATAACGGAAAGAATTATTATAAAGCAAACGGAACGATTCAGCCTAAGATGGGGACGGCTGGCTATTATGTGCTAGAAGGATGTAATGAGGACCTGGATGCATTGGTGCTTCTTTCGATAGCATTTATCAGAACAGAATTAAATCCCCAGAGTATCAGCGGCTAGACAGCGTAAGTAATATGATTATATACATACAGGAGATGAGGATAAGATGAGCGACAGAGAGTATTGTAAGGTACCGGTATTTGAAAATGGTATGGCCATGCCGGTATTTCCCTTTACAGATGGGAAGACAGGAACAGATTATGATGCCGGGACATCGGCAATCGTCCGTTATTGTGTCTATGTGGAATCGGACTATGATATGGACGGGGACGGCAAGAGAGATCTTGTAAAGGCATTTGTGCAGGTTCCGAGAAGTGCGGCGGAAGGTAATTATAAGGCTGCCACGATCTTTGAGGCAAGACCTTATTGCGCAGGCGTGTTTGAAGCGGCTTATGACCATATGAAAGAAGTAGAGGATATTGATCTTCCACCTATGGATTTTGCAGATCTTGATGCCAAAGCGCCGGCCCGCGTGCCGACCGGATCCATTACAACGCTGGAAGCGGCATATGCAGCTGACCCTGCAGATTGGTATTACGAGGATAAGGGTTGTCCCGGGGCAAAATGCTATGAGATCATAGATAATTATAATTACTATCTTGTGCGCGGATTTGCTGTTGTGGCAAGCGCAGGATTCGGAACTCTCGGCTCAGACGGATTTGAGTTTACGGGATCTCACTATGAGAGAGACGCATTTAAATGTGTGGTTGAGTGGCTGCACGGCGACCGTGTTGCCTACGCAGACCGCAAGGGAACAACTGCAATCGCGGCGGAATGGTCCAATGGAAAAGTGGCTATGACGGGAAGATCCTATGCCGGCACTATGCCATTTGCGGTGGCGGTAACAGGGGTGCCTGGCCTTGAGACAATTATCCCGGTGGCAGGAATCGCAGACTGGTATACCCAGCAGAATATGCAGGGTGCGCAGCGCTATTGGCCAAAAGAGATGCTGTCAAGCTTTTTGGCTTACTATTGCACCAGCCGTTATCATGACCCGGATCTTACAGAAGAAGAGCGGAAAAAGATTGACATTTTCTTAAACCAGTTTACCTACGAGCAGCTGAAGAGCGGCTTTGATTACAGCGACTACTGGAAGGATGGCAATTATACGCTGCAGGCAGAGGAACTTAAGTGTTCGGCTCTGATCATCCACGGTCTTCACGATGAGAATGTATCCACAAAACAGTTTGAGATGATGTGGAAATGTTTTAAAAAGGCAGGTCAGCAGGTGCGGATGATCCTCCATCAGGGACAGCATATCACACCTACAATGCCTAACAAGGGCTGGGGTATCAGCATCGATGGAAAATACTATGATGACATTGTAAATGTATGGGTATCGCATTACCTCTATGATATTGAGAATGATGCTTTGGATATGCCGGCAGTCCTTATTCAGAACAATTTGGACCAGCATATCTGGGAAGCTGCAGAGGACTGGAATACGGGATTTTTAATGAAATTAAAATCAGCCGATGATAAGGCGGTGATCATCGATACAGACTGGGAAGCAGCGGACATAAACCGGGATAATTTTGATGACCGGATGGCAGTGAAGTCTTCCAATATGAATCAGCGTTATGTAACGTCAGCTCTTGAAAAAGAAGTGACTATTCAGGGAACCATCCGGGTGGATTTCAGAGCAGCTCTTGCAGGTGGCGACGCGGCGGCAAACTTTAACCCTGAAAATACCGATGATGCGGATTTTCTTTCACTGGAGCTTGGAAATCCTGAGAGATCCGGCAGGCAGGATGATGTGAAGCTGACTATTCTTCTTTTAGACGTGGCAGATGAGGCTTTCGACAGCTTTGCAACCATCGACCCACAGAGAAATACTGTCCCTAATAAGACAGTAAAAGAGAATGCCATTGAACTTGGCGGAGATTTAGGCGCTCTTGAAGAAAAGGAATTTGATACGGTACACAAGACTTACAGTGTGCTGTCACGGGCCTATATTGATCTTTGCAATCCGGCTTCCGGCTATGAACCGGAGACTGCCGCAGAGGCGATCACGCTGGTGGAAGGGGAATATCACGACTACCATGCATATTTAAATCCCACCCGCTACACAGTTGTCCCGGGACATAAGCTTGCTATTGTGATCGGAACGGAAGACCCAGTAAACTGTCTCCTTCACAAAGATTACAAAGTAAGTATTGCAGGTGGATCTGTGGGGGCAGAATTCCCGGTTGTAACTGATGGTATGGACCTTATGATAGAGGCGGAATAACTTCTTTACTTCAATCCCTAAAGGCTTAGCATTTAGGGGGGGAGGAAAATCATGAAAAAGAGAACAATTTTAAAAAGGCTTCTTGTGGCCTTTGTATCAGCGGCTGTCACAGTGGGAACACTTCCTGCTTCGTTAGAATCTGTATCGACAGTCAAGGCGGCTGACAGTACTGAACTGGACGATGAGCAGTATACAAAGATTGAGAATATATCAAATGATACCATCATCGGAGCAGATCTAAGCTACTGCCAGACACAGCAGGATTGGGGAAAGACCTTTGCCGATTTTGACGGAAATAGCCAGACGACAGCATTGCCTGCGTTAAAACAGGCCGGGGTGAATACCATTTCCGTTAAGGTGGCAGTGAATCCATCGGATGATCATGCATATTACAGGCTGGAGAACGGGATCGCCACATTAAAAGCAGCAGAAAGCGCAGGATTTTCAACGAACCTGGTGCTTATGTATTCGGATGAGCTTACCTGGCGTAACTATCAGCAGGTTCCGGCAGCATGGGCAGAAGAAGAGGATCTTGAGGCAAAAGCTCTCAGCTATACCGGAGAGGTGATGGATGCCTTGGAGGAGGCCGGACTTTCGCCTGATATTATCACGATCGGTCACAATATCGGCTGGGAGTTTTTAGGGTACAGCGGAGACGACAGCTGGAAGGTCTGGGAGTCCGTTGCAAAACTTGCAAAGGCAGTTCGTGAGAGATCTGCAGATGCTAAGATTGCAGTAGGTATTACCGCGGATAATGACAGTAAAAGCCCCACAGATATTCAGTGGATTTTGGAGAAACTGAATCAGGACTGGCTGGAAAATGATTATGGATTCTCCTATGATTACGTGGATGTTACGGTTGCATCTGCGGATATGGATGCAGAATATATCGCTTCCATGCGGGAACAATTTGAAAGCAGTGAAGAAGCAGCGGGAAAGACGGCAAAGCTGTACATTTCTGATGTCTCTTATGACAGAGCCAGTGAAAAGGTGAATAAAGAGGATCTTATTAAGGAGCAGGCAGATGGCATCTACCATTCTCTGAAGGCAACGATCAGTGCAGGAAACAGTGGCGGAATCATTTATGACAGTGCCGATATTGTAGGTGACAATGACTGGGGTCTGGCATCTTTATTTGATGAGTATGGTACACCGGTGGATTCCATCCGTGTTCTTGGATTGGCGCAAGGCATGGAAGTGGCTGCCATTACAAGGGACCCCTACCAATACGGAACGGAGAATAGTCTGAAGGATGAGGAAGTTACCTTTACAAAGATTGATGGCATGACTAAGGACACGGTTAAAGGTGTGGATGTATCTTCCTATATTGCCCTTGAGAATGCAGGGGTAACCTTCTCAGATAATGACGGAAATGAAAAAGAGCTCATGCAGATCCTGAGTGAGAACGGTGTCAATTCCGTGCGTATCCGTCTCTGGAATGATCCTTATAATTCAACCACCGGTAATACATACGGCGGCGGTGTCTGTGATCTTGAGACAGGACTTAAGATTGCAGAGGAAGCCACAAAATACAATATGAATATCACAATCTGTCTGCAGTATTCTGATTTCTGGACGGATCCTGCGCAGCAGCATTTGCCTAAAGCCTGGGTGGAGGATGAAGGCGATGTGGAGAAGATGAGTGAGAATGTCTACAACTACACCAAAGAGGTACTGGATGCCTTTAATGAGATCGAGGGCATCAACATCCAGATGGTGCAGGTGGGAAATGAGATCACAAACGGATTTATGAATATCCTGGTGAATCGTGCTGCCGGCGATGACTGGCAAACAATCTGGGAAGACAAAGAAAAGTCCACTGAGATCAACACGTACTTAAAAGCCGGTATAAAGGCGGTCAGAGAAGAAACGCCGGATGCACTGGTTGTTTTACATTTGGAAACGCCAAACGTGGACAAATATGCGACCATTATGGACACCTGGGAGAGAGACGGAGTGGACTATGACGTGCTTGGATCCTCATACTATCCGTTCTATTCTCCTAAGGTTAATACGCCGGAGAATCTGACAAAGGTAATGCAGTTGGCTTCGGACTACGGCAAACTTTTTGCGGTGGTGGAAACGGCCTGGGCCAATACCACACAGGATGCGGACGGAACTGCAAACACGATTGGCGCAAACAGAACCTTTGTCTATGACGTGAGCCCCCAGGGTCAGGTAGACGCAATGACCCAGATGTATCAGGTGCTCACCTCCGGAGACAATGCTCTGGGTGCATTTTATTGGGAGCCTGCCTGGGTTCCTGTCAATGCCGGCTGGCGTTACTGGCAGGAAAACAAGGATGCTTCCAACGAATATGGTACCGGATGGGCAGCAGAAGATTCCGTGGAGTACCTGGGAGAAGATAAATATTACTATAAGGGAGAACCTGTATGGGGCGGATCCTCCTGGGATAATAATACCTTGTTTGATATGCACGGAACAGCGCTTAAATCTTTAGCTTTCTTTAAAGAGGCAGATTCCGGTGAACAGGTGCAGAAAACGATTCTTTCATGTGTCGACGAGGAGGGCAATGAGATAGGGAGAACATTTGTTGATGTACCTGTGGGAGAACAGGACGTAGCGAGCCTGCCAACAATCTTCGGATATGCCCCGACAAAAAATGTTTACAGTTTTCTTGTCCAGGGTTCAACGGCGGGAATGACCACCATCCGGATAAAATACCACGCAGTCATAGATGCCAAGCTTTACACCACCAGCTACACTTACAATGGAAAGGTGAAGAAGCCGGCGGTGAAGGTCGTCTACGGCTCCACGGTCCTTGCAAAAAAGACATTGAAATCAACCTCTGATATAACAGTCACATATGCAAGCGGGCGCAAAAATGTCGGAAAGTACAAAGTTACCATAAAAGGTAAGGGGGAATATGCCGGAACAAAGACACTGACATTTACCATTAAACCGCCAAAGACAGCTGTTAAAAAGCTCACGGCAGGATCGGGTAAGATGACTGTGCAGGTGACACAGAAGAAGACCCAGGTGACCGGCTATAAGATCCAGTATTCTACCAGCAGTACATTTACAAGTGCAAAGACAGTGACTGTCAAAGGGTATAAGAATACGTCAAAGGTTATTAAAAGCCTGAAACACAAGACAGTTTATTATGTGCGTGTCGCCACCTACAAAGGAAGTTACACATCTGCCTGGAGTGCAGTAAAGAAGGTTAAGGTGAAATAATAAATGGTCCATCAGGACCTTGAGTAAGGGAAGGAGATAAGAGTATGTTAACAGCAAGAGAGAACTTCGAAGAGACAATCAAAGTCGGCGGAAAGCCGGAGCGTTTTGTCAATCAGTACGAGTATCTGGGTATTGTGATGGGTTCACCTTTCGGAAAGAGAAATCCGAATCCGAAGCCAGGTGAGGAAAACGTAGTCAATGCCTGGGGTGTGACTAAATCCTGGCCAAAGGGAACACCGGGAGCATTTCCGGTACATACCCCTGATAAGATTGTTATCAAGGACATTGACGAGTGGCAGAAGTATGTAAAAGTCCCACAGGTGGTATATGATGCCGAGGAGTGGGAGCCATTCATTGCGGCAGCAGAGAAGATCGATCGCAAGGAACAATTGATGACAGGTTACTTTGCACCTGGCGTATTTGAACAGTGCCACTATCTGATGGAGATCCAGAATTGTCTGATGGCATTTTATGAGAGCCCGGATGAACTGAAGGAACTGATTGATTGCATTACACAGTTCGAGTTGGATTATGCCGCTGAATTCTGCAAATATGTGAAGCCTGAGGCTATGTTCCACCACGATGACTGGGGCAGCCAGATCTCAACATTTATGAGTCCGGATATGTTCCGTGAGTTCATTAAACCTGCTTATATGAAGATTTACGGCTACTATAAGGAGCACGGTGTTAAATATATCATTCACCATTCTGATTCATATGCGGCTACTTTGGTGCCGGATATGATCGATATGGGCATCGATGTATGGCAGGGTGTTATGAATACCAACAACATTCCGGAACTGATCGAAAAGTACGGTGGTCAGATTTCTTTCATGGGCGGTATCGACAGCGCCACTGTAGACTTTGAGGGAGTAACCCGTGAGAAGATCCGTCAGGAGGTTCGCAAGACCTGCAGTGCCTGTGGCACGAAATATTTCATCCCATGTGCGTCACAGGGTCTGCCAATGTCTACATATCCAGGCGTATATGACATGATCTGTGAAGAGATTGATGCATATTCCAAGGAAGTATTTGCCAAATAGAAAGAGACTGTAAATAGAAAGAGAATATAAAAAGAAGACCCATAGAGGTCTTCTTTTTTGTGTTGGTAACGAACAAGGCTGCGCCTATTTAATTTATTACCCGGCTTATTTCGGGTCAAATAATTCAATGGCCTCGCCGAGAGGGCCAAAGAGAAAGGCTGCTCTTGCAACATAAGGCGGATTTGATGGGATTGTCAGGTCTTCCGGTCCGATGAGTACATCATACCCGGCTGCTTTGATCTGAGCTACACAACCATCCACATCGTCAGAGTAGAGTGCCAGATGGTGAAGTCCACCGGGCTGCTCCTTTGGATCTCCGTCAGAGCAGATCTCAAGAAGTCCGTTGCCGGTATCTAACATTGCGCCAAGGGAGCCATCGCCATTGGTCCATGTCCTTACTGTATCCAGTTCCAGAACGTTTGTGTAGAAATCCGTTACTTTGTTAAAATTATCAACATTGCCACATTTGATCGCTACATGCTGAATACCTTTGATATATTTTGCCATTCCATATCCTCCTGTTTTCGTTGGTGTCATTGAATAAATTATAACATAAGGTATGGACGCATTTGTCATGAAACCTCAATATAGTCAGTTAAGTGCATAAATGTGCGAAATATTATGATATACTTTTACCAACGGATTGAAACAGGAGACACTTCTATGGAAACAGCTGCTCCATTGGTAAAACAGAATATATATAAAGCCTGGTATCACCTTCCGGGATTGTTTGAATTTTATGAGTTCTATCGGGTCTTTTTGCCGCTTTTTAAAGAACACCGGGAATATTTTTATGATTGGTGCGAGATTGGATCCATCTATGGGGTACCGGCGGACTGTCTTTGGGGAGGCGGCCGTGTAGAGATTGGGACTACGGATCCTGGGGAAGTGTTACAGCTTCTCAGGGAACATGGTATTTCAGCCAGGCTTACTTTCAGTAATTCTCTGCTTGCCAAAGAACACCTTTCTGATGCAGGCTGCAACGCTTTGTGCAGGCTTTTCCAGGAGACAGGGCCGGTAAGGAATGGTATAATCCTGCATTCAGATCTGCTGCTTGACTATTTGAAAGAAAAATATCCCGACTATTATTTTGTCTCTTCCACCACAAAAGTGTTGACAGATTTCAGAGATTTTCTGGAGGAGGCAAGACGTGAGGAATTTGCTTACGTGGTGCCGGATTTCAGACTGAACAAGGCATTTGCTAATCTTTTTATAATGCCAAAGCCTTTGAAAGATAAGGTGGAATTTTTGTGCAATGAATGCTGTCCCCCTTCTTGCCTGGATCGGGGGGAGTGTTACGAGGAAGTGAGTCGAAAAAACCTGGGAATTGAGTCTGTGGAAAGCTCATTTGCCTGCCGTAACAGCTTAGAGAGCGGCAGAGGGTATCGCTTCTCAAAGGCGATGGAAAGCCCTGCATTTATCAGTGTGGATGATATTCAGAATATATATCTTCCAGGCGGATTTTCCAATTTTAAGATAGAGGGCAGGGGGCTTGGCTCCGCCATGCTTTTGGAATTTCTGCTCTATTATATGGTCAAACCAAAATATCAGATCCATGTGCGGGAGGCAGTCTATCTGGACAATATGCTGGATCTGTTTTAAGGAGGTATGCTATGAGACAATATGAAATGTGTGAATTGAGTTATCAAACCGGAAAGCCAAAAGGCTCTGAGGTGCAAATCGACCTGCAGGGTGAATTTAAGCGGGAGGGATCTCCTGATATGTTAAGGGTCAAAGGCTTCTATGCAGGAGATGGCATCTGTAAGGTTCGTTTTCTCCCATCCCACGCCGGCTCCTACAGATATAAGATTACCGGATTGGTGGAAGATGAAGGCACCATTTTAGTGAAGCCTGCGAAAGAAGGATGTCACGGGATCGTGCGCGCGGCGGGGACTCATTTGCAGCATGAGGATGGAACCTGGTTTTATTCCTTCGGCACCACTGTCTATGCCCTGGCGCATCAGGATGAGGCGCTGACAGAAGAAACCATGCAAACACTTGAAAAAAGTCCGTTCAATAAGATCCGGATGTGCACATTCCCAAAACACTATGTGTACAATGCAAATGATCCTAAATGTTATGCTTTCTACAGAAAGGAAGACGGAAGCAAGATTTCTTTTTGCGATAATCTAGGCAGCAAGCGAGTGGTTGCGCCCTTTGATCCGGCGAGACCTTGCTATGCATTCTGGGACGATTTTGAGAGAAAGCTTGAGAGGCTGTTCTCTATGGGAATACAGGTTGACCTGATCTTGTTTCATCCATATGACAGGTGGGGACATTCTCACATGCCGCTTAAAGACAATCTCCTTTACCTTGACTATGCGCTTCGGCGACTGTCTGCATATCCGGGTATCTGGTGGTCTTTGGCAAATGAATATGATCTTCTTTTTGACTGGAAGTTAGAGGATTGGTATGCAGTAGAAGAGTTCATTGCGAAGAACGACCCGTATCATCACCTGCTTTCTAATCATAACTGTATCCGGCTCTACGATTTTGAACGTGAAAATGTGACACATGTTTCACTGCAGCATCGGACCATGACATTGACAGACCATCTGATAGCCCAGTATGAAAAGCCGGTGCTTTATGATGAGTGCTGTTACGAAGGCAATCTTAAGGAGGACTGGGGCTCCATTTCCGGAAAGGAAATGGTAAACCGATTCTGGAAAGTGACCACACCTGGCGGCTACTGTACCCATGGTGAGGTTATCCTGGATGCAGATAATGAGGATCCTGATTCGGCGGTGCTCTGGTGGGCGAAAGGTGGAAAGCTTAAAGGTACAAGCACGGAGAGGATCGCTTTTCTCAGAAATGTGATCGAGTCATTGCCGGGACCTCTTTCTCCTTATGTTACAGGATTTGGAGATATTATGTATATTCCGGATGACACATTTGCAAAGATCATTGCAGGAGCGCCGGAGGGAATCGGAGATATCCTTCGCCTTATGTCTGGACTTCCTTATTATGAGAAAGTGTTCAAATCAGTCAATGAGCATAGCTTTGCAGGCCGTGTCGGTAATCAGGCCTTCCTTTTCTATTATGGTGAGAATTGCTTTGGGCGTATGATTCCGCAATTGCCAGCGGAACAGACATATAAGTTGGAGGTTATTGATGCCTGGAATATGACAAGAGAGACTATCGCAACCGGATATCATCCGGGAAAAGAAGTTATCTTGCCCGGCAGGGAATATATTGCCTTGCTTGCAACGGCTGAATAAAAAATAAACAACAGGCTGCCACATTTAAAATCACAGTGGCAGCCTGTTTTGTATTGGAATATATAGTTTAAAAGCTTATTTAGATATCGAGTGCAGCGTGATATCCCCAGTATACAGCGTTGGTAATGGTAGACACTCTGGATGCATCACCGATCACTCTTACGTAAGGAGCGCAATCCATCAGTTTCTCTACTACATCTGTGCGTGAACGCTGACCCAGTGCGCAGATGATGGAACTTCCTGCTACCAGTACCTTTTCGCCATCTGCATTTTCACAGAGAACACCGTCAGCGGTAACTTCCAGCGCTTTATGGCTGGTGTAGACATCCACATACTTCTCGATTTCCTTCAAAAGCAGGGGACGATGACGTACATTTGCATCCGGCGCAAGTACGTCTCTCATTTCAACCAAACGGACCTTTTTGCCTTCCATGCCAAGGTGAATCGCACACTCGCATCCGGCAAGACCGCCGCCCATGACAACAACTTCATCACCGACTTTTTCTTTTTCCAGATAGTAGTTGTTGACTACCACAACGTTGTCTCCTTTCAGTCCGGGGATCGGCGGAACCAGCGGTGAAGAGCCGACGCCGATGATCAAAGCATAAGGATCGATCTCCCTTACAAGCTCCGGAGTTACTTCTGTGTTCAGGCGAATGTCTACGCCTGCGCGCTCCGCAAGAATCTTGTATGTCTTGCCAAGCTCATACATTTCTCTCTTAAACGGAAGGGCCTGCTCGCTCTTTAAGATACCGCCCACTTCACTTTCTTTTTCACAGAGGATGACATCATGGCCGCGCCTTGCTGCCGTGTAAGCCGCATAGAGTCCGCCTGGGCCACCGCCTGCTACCAGAACTTTTTTCTTTACAGGTGCAGGGAGCACTTCCATGCCATCCATCTCACGGCCAATCAGAGGGTTGACGGTGCATTTTCTTGTAGAAGTCGCAGCACGCTCTGCCATACAAGTGAAGCAACGCAGGCAGCGAACAATCTCCTCGTCACGTCCTTCAACGACTTTTCTTGGCAGCTCCGGATCAGCCAGAAGCTGTCTGGCCATATATACAATATCTGCTTTGCCGGAAGCGATGATTTCCTCCATCTGGGCAGGATCCCCTAAACCTCCGATGGTAGCTACGGGTTTGCTTACATGCTTTTTGATCTCTTCTGCTAAGAATACATTGCATCCATGTTCTACAAACATAGAAGGATGTGTGATACCAAAGGTCTTCTGATAAGTACCTGCAGAAACATGGATGATATCGCAGTATGGCTCGATCATCTGCGCAATCTTAACGCCTTCTTCCAAGTCATATCCGCCTTCCACAAACTCAGAGCCACTCATACGGAACTCAATCGGGAACCATGGGCCCACTGCTTCTCGAACAGCGGTGAGGACTTCGATGGCAAGACGGCAGCGATTCTCAAGGGAACCGCCGTACTCGTCTTCTCTGTGGTTGAAAAGAGGAGAGAGGAACTGGTTGATCAGCCAGCCGTGGCCACCGTGGATCATCAGCATTTCAAAACCTGCTCTCTTAGCCAGGCCCGCCACATCTTTGTAAGAAGCTACGATCTCATCGATCATTTCCTTAGTCAGGGCTCTTACCTGTACGCCATCCGGGCGGACAGTATCAGAAGCGCCCCACTGGCACATCTCATGCTGTTTGCTCTTGTCTGTCATATAAGTTCCTGCAAACTGACCGGAGTGGGAAAGCTCCAGTGACGGGATGGCGCCGTGACGTCGTATAGCGTCTGCCGCGTAAGTGGCAGCCGCCAAAGAGTTTAAGATCTTTGTGTCCAAATGATAAGCGTGGGATCCGTCAGTCGCCGGGTGTACCATGCACTCGGAAATCGTGACTGCACCGGCTCCGCCTTTGGCACGAAGCTCATAAAAAGCAGCTGATTTGGGACCGATACATCCATCATTTGTGATATCTGTTCCGCCCATAGGAGCCGAGAACATACGGTTGCGGAAGGTTGTCCGTCCGACGGTGATCGGTTTGCTCAGGTTTGGAAATTTTCGATTCATGTTTTGATCCTCCATTTCTGAATTGATTGTGTATGTTATTTTCTGAATTGGTATCACCTTATTTTTCAGGGCTAATGACTAAGCCCTATTTCACTTTGTTATATACGAATGACAGGACAAGCCCGCACAGGGAAATGACTGCTGCTACCAGAAAGGCCGGTGTATAGCTGCCTGTTCTTCCAAGAAGCATGCCCATAACAGTTGGACCAAAGCAACCGGCAAAGGCAAAGCCGATGAACATGATGCCGTAGTTTACACCATTATATTTGCTTCCGAATTGCTCACTCGTAAATCCCGGATAAACGCCCATAAACGACCCGAAGCTCATGCCGATGCAGGCAATTCCCACAACAAAGAGCGCTACCATGCCGGTTTTGCAAATGTAAAGAACTAAAAGACCGATCAAAGAGAGGATCAATGCGATCCGAAGTGTGTTAATGCGGCCGATGCGGTCCGAAATATATCCGGCGCCCACGCGTCCTGCTGCGTTAAAAAGTGCCAGCATTGAGACCATGATCGCTGCGGATGAAGCCGCAAGTCCAATGTTAGCCTGCGCTATATTGGAGGTCTGGGAAATGCACATCATACCACTGAAGGCACCGCAGGTCATCATAATGATCATGACATAAAAGACCGGAGATGCAAGCATCTGCTTCCAGTTTTTATCATTCGAGGAAAGTGCGACATCAGAAGCAGCTGAAGATAGGGGTGCTTCCATTCCTTCCGGCACGAATCCGTCCGGACATTTCTGAATAAAGAAGGAGCATACTGCGATCAGGATCATAAAGACAAGACCGATCAGTTTGAATGCAGAAGCCACGCCCAGATTATTTATCAATTTGTTGGCAACCGGTGGCATAAGCACGGAGCTAAGGCCGTATGATGCAGTGGCAATGCCGCCGATCAGCCCCTTTTTGTCAGGGAAGAATTTCACAGTGTTGGTGATGGTACATCCGTAAGCAGCTCCCATGCCAAGACCGGTGAAAAGACCGTAGCCCACAATTAAAAGCGTCTTATCTGTGGCAAATCCGGAGATCAGCATACCGCCGCCAAACATCAGACCGCCGATGAGAACGACCATGCGGGTACCTAATATTTCATTTAATTTTCCACCGCTTATCATAGTGATGGGTCCCACAGAATTGGCAACCGTAAACACAATAGCCAGGCTGCTGGCTGTCATAGAGATTCCTCTGATTTCACTGATATAGCCGGCCATGGGCGCTGCAAACACGCTCCATGCATAGAGAGAACCGATACATAGATTGATCAGACAGCTGGCAACAAGCACCTGCCATCTTTTCTTTGTGAGATTCATAACGATACCTCCTTTCTCATTTTAATTTTCAAATTAAGAGTACCTTAACAAGGACAAATGATTATAGTCGAATTCCGACGCTCTACTATCATTTTCCGACAATTCTTTTCCTTATTTTAATGAGAAAAAGGAATGGTTTTTATATTACAGAAATCACATTTATGCTAAAATGAAGACACAGATATGGAACGAGAGAGGGAACATATGAAACTATTGATTGTGGATGATGAGGTCAGCGCGATCCGGGCGGTTGAATGCATGATCGGCGACCGGAATGTGGGGATAACCAAAATCTATACGGCATCCGGGGCAAGGGAGGCAAGAGAGATCCTTTATAAAGAGCCCATCGATATTGTCTTGAGCGATATTGAAATGCCCAAGGAGTCGGGGCTGAAACTCCTTTCCTGGATGCGGGAAGAATATCCGGAGGTGTCCACCGCATTTATGACTTGCTATGCAGATTTTTCATATGCCAGAGAGGCGTTAAAGATGGGCTGTGAAGGGTACCTTTTAAAGCCCCTGGATCCGGATGAATTGCTGGATCTTCTTGCAAAGATCATTGCAGATCGTAAGAAGAAAGAAAAGGAAAAAGAAAAGGTTCGTAAGTTTGATGCCAATGCAGATCTTAGAAGGCGGGAATTTATCAAGGATCTTTTCTATGTAAATATTCCGTCTAAAGAGCAGGAAATTGAAGAAGAGCTTATAAAGAGGGATGTGAGCCTCTCCAAGGACTGGTATTACTGTCCTGTTCTGCTGATGGTAAGGAGATGGGGAAACGCGGGCTTTAAAAAAGAGCGCTCCTTGATCCGGCACAAGGCGGAAGAACTTTTGACAGTGATTCGGCAGGATACTATTATCTGGCAGAATGTGATCCATTTCGGTGAGAATTCTCATATGGTGATCTGTGTGTCAAAATCTGAGGAAGGTCTGTTTGAATACTGTCGCCAGTTTGCCGCTCAGTATGCCAACATGATCTTAAATTTTGCATCTGTCCGTCTGATCGCGTATGTAGGAAATGTAGTGCCTCTTTCAGGGGTGGCTTCTGAGATGGAGAAGCTGTTTTTTATGGACGGGGAACATTTGGAAGACCATGGTGTTGTCCTATATACCGAGGAGCAGAACCTGATACGTATGGATGAGGATGCCACGAATCGGTTTGCAAGATTTGGTCAGCTTCTTGAAGGAGAACGCCATGAACAGCTTAAGAAGGAAATGTATGATTATCTGGATTACTTAGATGCCACTGGCGGTCTTAATCGGCGCCAATTCTACTATTTCCATTCCAGATTTTTAAATCTTTTATCCCGCTATATGCAGGAGCGCAATATGCAGGCGAGTATGCTGACACAGGATGAAGAGACAGCACAGAGCTTTGAACAGGCTTTACGCAATATCCATTCCATGAAGGCGTGGATCGACGTCGCCTTAAAACGTCTGCGTGATCTGCATCCGAAAAAGGGACAGATAAATGACCCGGTGGAGGAGACAATCCGGTTTATCCAGATGAATCTGAATCGGGAACTTGATATGGCAGAAATCGCGGAGAATGTACATCTGAATCAGGATTATCTGACCAGGATCTTTAAGAAGAGTACCGGACTGGCTGTTAAGAACTATGTGACAGTCAAGAAGATGGAGCGGGCGGCAGGACTTTTGGAGTTTACTGACCTTCCCATCGCTGAGGTTGCCTACCAAGTGGGATATCTGAACTACACAAGCTTTAACAGAGCATTTAAGAAACAATACGAGGAATCACCGCAGATTTACCGGCAGGTACGGAAAAAATAAGGAATTCAGAATGAAAAAAAGAGTTTATGGACTTATAAGCGCCATTTTGATCACAATTTTATGCCTTTCTCTCTGTGGCTGCAGTACAGGTCAGGAACAGGAAACGGAGCCTTTAAAAGAAGAGGAGATGACCACGCTTCGCTTTCCGCTGATCGTGGGAGGCGAGCTTCCGAAGAATTGGGATGCTGTGGAAGAGGCTTTAAATACTTACCTTAAGGAAAAGCTTGAATTGCAGCTTGAATTTGTCATGGTAGATGCCACGGCGCTGGAAGATTTTTATCTGATGAAGGAAGGAGATGCGCAGGAAGTTGACTTTGTGAATCTTCTTTCTGCCGAGAACTATCTGTCGCAGATGGTATCTGCCGGTGTTTTGATGCCTTTGGATGACTTACTTGAGGAGCACGGAGAAAAGATAAAAGAAGTTGCAGGAGACATCCTTTCGGCAGGTGCTTTGGGAGAGACTCAGTATATGATTCCTTCTGTAAAGGACGTATATTCTTTTGGCTGCAGCGTTGAATGTAATGCAGATCTGGTGGAAAAGTATGGGATCGATCTGTCCGGGATTCACAACCTTTCTGATCTGGAGCCGGTTTTAGCAAAGATTCAAAAAGAAGAGCCGGATGTGATCACCTTTGCGGGGAACAGTACCGGAAGCGGCAACACTACATTGGCGGCGGGGGTCGACCGGCTGACGGATGCGCTGGGCGTTCTTTTGACAAATGATCCGGCGCAGGAAGCAGAGGTGGTGGACTGGTACGAGACAGACGAGTTTATGGAGCTTGCCAAGACATTTTACTCCTGGTATAGAAAGGGGTACATATCCTCAAATATGCTTACCAGTCAGCGCTCTTCATCCGACCTGGTGCGGGAGGGAGAAGCATTTTGCTATCTGAGCACTATTGGACCGGGAGCAGATGAGGGTACTGACACAGAACTTGGAGGCAGTATCGTGGAAGTGGCATTATCGGACGTTCCACAGCTTTTGACAAGCAATGAGCTGGGACTTACGGCAATCGGCATTTCATCGACTTGCGAAGAACCGGAAAAGGCAATGGAATTTCTGGAACTTTTATATACGGATGAATATCTTGTAAATCTTTTTTCTTATGGAATAGAAGGAGAAAATTATACCCTGACGAATGAAAAAGTGGATCAGCAGGGCGATTATTTTCTGCTGTACAGTCAGCCCATGAACCAGACTCTTAAGGCGCCATTGGTCTCAAGCGGAAGCGATTATGAATCATATATTTCTGATTTCCTGGATAATGAGATACAGTCTGCAGCCCTTGGATTTGTTTTTGATGAGAGGCCGGTTCAGCAGCAGATCACTTACTGCCAGGCGGTAGTGGATAAATATTTTCCGGTGATCGACAGCGGTCTTGTGGATCCGGAGAAAGAAATGCCGGAATTTTTGGAAGAACTTAAAAAATCCGGGATCGATGAGATCATCGCAGAAAAACAACGACAGCTGGATGAATGGAGAGAGCGGCAGTGAAGAGGAAAGAGAAATCTCCGAAACAGGATAAAAACAGCATAGTGAAAAAGTTTCTGAAAATAAGCCGGTCCGCCTCTGTCATGACACAGGTTGGAACTTTACTTTTCGTCCTTCTTCTCCTTGTGTTTATTCCGGCAGCGGTAATCTCCTGGCGTTATGCTCAAAATGGTGTTCGCCAGATCGAACAGAGCAATACCTGGCTTTTGCAAAGCTATATGTCCCAGATCGATCGGGAAATGGATACGGTAGAGCAATACCTTTATAATCTGGTCTACCGCAATGATGACACATATAATCTGACCAATAAAGACGATGCAGCTTTCTACTACAGCGCCAATGAACTACAAGGGAATTTCAAGAAGAACCTGCTTAATTACGAGTATTTGAGCGCAGTCTATGTGATCGTACCTAAGGAAGACTTTGTTTGCACCTATATACGGAATGTGGAGCGGGTCAATGAGGAAAAACTGCTGCAGGAAGTCCTCGTGGAAAAATGCGGAAAAGAGGCAATGTCTGCCGATGATGGGGGAGCCTGGCAGTTTATGGAAATCGACGGAGAATTGTGGCTGAACTGGTATTATACCAATGACGGCATCTGGGGCGGCGCCATGTTTGCCGTAAATGATCTTCCGATGCCGGATGAGACTTCTTCCGGGCAGGATGTCTCTTTTGTGACAGAAAGCGGTTTGAAGGAAGTGCTATCTGGAGCCGATTCCGGGGAGACTGTTATATATGCGAAGTCCGAATCATTGCCTTTCTATATCTGTGAGACTTATGACAGTAGCGAAGACTGGGCGATGCTTCCCTTTATGCAAAGATATGCCACACTGCTTGTGATTGGTTTTCTGCTGATATTTATATTTAGTTTTTTGGCTCTGGACTACTGGATGATACGTCCCCTTCGAAAGCTGATTCGGGCGATGGAAAAGCTTGAGAGCGGCGACTTGGATTACCGGATACCGGAAGAAGCACCCAACTATGAGACAGGCAATATCTTCCGTACTTTCAACCAGATGACCGATCAGATCCGGAATCTGAAGATTTCAGTTTATGAAGAAAAACTGCAGCACAGAAAAACGGAACTTAACAATTTATCTTACCAGCTGAGACCTCATTTTATGGTAAATTCCATGAATATGGTATATAACTTGATCCTGACAGGAGATTACGAAAGTGCTAGGAAACTGACACTTGTATCGGCCAGGTATCTGCGCTATCTCCTTTCGGTTACGGATGATTTTGTTCCCCTCAAGGAAGAGATTGCTCATCTGGGGAATTATCTGGAGATCCAGAAGATCCGATATGAGAATCTGTTTGATTATGAGATTCAGATAGATCCTTTTGTGGAGGGCATTATGATCCCATCCATGCTCCTTGTGAATTTTGCCGAGAATTCTGTCAAGTATTCCATGGATCCGAATCAGCTTAACAGGCTTCTGATCGCGGTGGATTATCTGGAGAAAGAAGGAGAGCTGTACGCAAGACTTCAGATCAAGGATAATGGGCAGGGATATCCGGAATGGCTGATCAGTGCCTTGCAGGAGAGAAATATGGAGGCGCTGGAGCAGCGCATCGGCCTCAAAAACAATCTGCTCCGTATGCAGATGCTTTTTGGAGATAAGGCAGAGTGCCGTTTTTATAATGGAGACGGTGCTGTGACGGAATTTGAGTTTCCGTTATAGGATTCGGAAAATATTTCAGAAGACAGAAAAATTCATCTTTGAAAACTATGTGATTTTTATGAACCGGGAAGACAAAATCGTCCTCCCGGTTCATTGCGTTGGCGATGAGTCAAAGCCATGATGCTTTTAAAGAACTATGAAGTCGGATTTTGATAAGCGCAGGTAGGATAAATCCTTTTTTTTGACATCCACAATTTTTAGAATAGACTTAAGCAATTTTTTGAGAACGTTAAAATATAAAAGGAGGATTTATAATGGCACACAAACGTTTTTTTGGTGTAGGAGAACCTTTGATCCAGAGAGAGGCAGACACAAAGGTGCCGGCAGCGGCTTATCTTGATCTGGTCAAAGGAATGGGCTGCAACGCTTATCGTTCCTGGATGCACATCACTGATATCCTGTTGGATCCGGTGACTCCAAATGAGGAGATCGTTGCAAGACATACAGAGCTTTTGAACCGTGCAGTAGAGCTTGATATCGAAGTGACAGGTATGAGTCACGAGTGGTTTCTGCCGGAAGGATGCAAGCAACGCATGGGTCACGCAACTCCGGCAAGAGATCTGACACCGGGAAGCCCTTACATGGAGACACTTGAGATGCTGGAGCAGTCGTGGGAGACTATGGCAGCACTTTTCCCACAGGTTACTATCTGGGAAGTCGGCAATGAGTGGAATCTGAACGCATTCCTTCATCCGGACGGATTCCTTGACAGTGATATGTCACATCCGTTTACAGCAGATGAGAAGATGGATATTGCCATGGATCTGCAGTATTTCAGCGCAAAGGGCGTCAGAAAAGGAAATCCGAATGCATTGGTTGCTTCTTTCTCACCGGCTCTTAGCACACCGACCCTTGGCGGCGACATGCCGGACTATCTGCCGGTCATGTTTGGAGCGGCCTGGACATTTGACAAGATGTATGAGCGCATTAAATCAGGCAAGTTCTGGTCAGACAAAACAGATGATTTCTTTGATGTTGTTTCTTGGCATCCATATGTATTTACCAACAAGATCGTCGATGGCGACTACGACCTTTTCCTGGATGTAGAAGAGCCGGACAGCCTTTGGAGAGCGTTCGGAGATTCTGTTTATAAGGTTATGCGCAAGTATGGCGACGGCCACAAGGACATCATTATGACGGAGACAGGTTTTACGGATTGCGGTAATCCAGAGTGGGAAGAGCGATACGCTTACTACAACAAGCGTATCCTCGAGATGGCTATGGAGATGGATAACATCCGTACCGTACATAACTTCCGCCTGCTGAATGAGACAGCAATGCTTGAGCGCGCAGGTATCGAGAGCAACCAGATCGGTGGACTGACAGAGGTTTATTTCGGACTCTTTACAGAGCCGGTTGACGGATGCAAGCCTAGAAAGAGAGCTCTCGCGATCCAGGAGATGACAGGAAGTACAGCAGATCTTTACGAACTCGGCCGCAAGGTGTGTGAGACACCAAAGCTTGGATAAACAGGAGAAAATGATGGAAAACTATATTGTAAATACTTTGAGCGGTAAGGTACAGGGACATGAGAGGGAGAGCATCATAGAGTATCTTGGCATCCCATTTGCAAAACCGCCGGTAGGAGAACTTCGATTTAAACGTGCCCAGGCAATCGATCCATGGGAAGGTGTGTTTGAGGCAGATAAATACGGTCATCCGTCTGTTCAGCTGGATGATGGTAAGCTTCGGGGAGAAGAGGACTGTTTGACTTTGAATGTACTTCGTCCAAAGGAGGGAGATAAACTTCCGGTCTTTGTGTGGATCCACGGCGGCGGTTACAACACAGGAAGCTCCAGCGACGGAATCTACGATGGTATTCACTTCGCGGAGGATGGTGTTGTATTTGTATCAATTCAGTATCGGTTAAATGTCCTGGGATTCTATGATTTCACAACCTATCCGGGATGTGAAGATTTTGAGAGTAACTGCGGTGTTTCCGATCAGATTCTTGCATTGAACTGGATTCATGAGAACATAGCTGCATTCGGCGGCGATCCGGAGCGTGTGACCATTGCAGGCGAATCGGCAGGCGGCGCTTCTGTAGTGAACATGCTGGCGGCGCCGGGCGCAAAGGGAACATTCCAGCAAGCAATTGCAGGCTCCGCTCTTCCCAACTGTATATGTACCCATGAGCAGGCAAGAGAGAATATTGATCTTTTCTTAGAGGGAATGGGATGGACGGAAGAAGACCTTCCTAAACTTCGCACCATTCATCCCTATGAGCTGCAGAAGGGCAATACCTATGTGGCAGAGAAACATCAGTATAAGACGCCGGGAGGTTTCCTTCCGGGACCGATTCAGGACGATCTGATTCCGGTCCGCCCTATCGATGCTATCCGTCAGGGCAGTGCTGATGGCGTAAAGCTGATCATTGGTACCAATATGCATGAGGGAACCATGTTCGTGCACCCGGAGAAGACCGGTTTTCCTAACAGCTGGGCTATGGTAACAGCCATGATGGAGAAAAACGGACAGGCACAGGCTATTCCGTCTGTCATCAGCTATTATGAGCCAACGGCGGATGATTCCTTCAAGGAATTTCATGCGCAGAAAGAGTTCACCAACTCAAGCGTTCCGGTAGTAACCGGCGATTTCAGACAGATAGGCGGTGATCCGTTTATCCGTTTCGCAACAGACTATGCCTTCCAGATGCCGGCTATTAAAGTGGCAGAAGGACAGAAAACATACGGTGATGTGTGGATGTATCGCTATGAGTTCGTGTCAAAATCCGGCGTTGCCACAGGATGGCTTGCATCCCATGCATTTGAACTGCCCTGTGTATTCGGGACGAGAGACTTTCCGTTTTGCCAGTTCGTATTTGACGGCGAGCCTGCAGAACTTTATGATGCGCTCTACGAGCAGATTCATGGTGCATGGGTGCGCTTTACTAAGGAAGGAAATCCCGGCGATGAGTGGGGACAGTACACTGGCTACCATTCACCGGTGCGGATCTTCGACCGCGAGACGCGCACGGAACTTTTGGACCGCCGCAATCTGATGAATGTCTGGGGCGACATGCGTTTCTACGAGAAATAAAAGGAGAATTTTTCCGGGCGAAAAGTCGGAAAATGAGAAAGAGGTGACGGTTTTCGTCTATAGGATGAAAACCGCACTGAATATAATAAAGACAACAAGTTAATTCGTATCTATAAAGGAGGAGAAAATGTTTAGTTTTGCTTCAAAAACAAATGATCCGCATACCAAGTTAGGCTGGAATGACAGAATTGGCTATGGTATGGGTAACTTTGGTATGGCATGGATAAACGGTATGATGTCCGCTTTCCTTATGAAATACCTGACAGATGTATCTTTGGTTGATGCAGGCGTTGTATCTGCTATCATCGCGATCTCAAAACTTTTTGACGGTGTATCAGATTTGATCATGGGTCGTATCGTAGATAACACCCGTTCTAAATTCGGTAAGGCAAGAGTATGGCTTATCCGTATGTGTATTCCGTTGGCAATCGCAAACATCCTTTTGTTCAGTATTCCGTCTTCAATGACCGGTATGATCAAGTATGTTTACGTATTTGTTCTGTACAACTTAGTTAACTCTGTATTCTACACAGCAATGTTTGTTCCTTACAACTCATTGATCTCTCTGTCTACAACAGATGGATATGAGCATGGTATGCTTGGTAACATCAGCATGATCTTCCAGACCATCGCTAATATCTGCATGAACACATTCTTCATGGCTATGGTCATCAAGTTTGGTAACGTTGCAGAGCCTTACACAACAGAAGCTCAGAAGGGCTGGACAATGGCTGTTGTAGTTGTTGGTATCTTCGTTATTGTATCTGCACTGATCTGTGTATGCGGTACTAAAGAGAGAACAGAGGTACAGGTTGATCAGAGCGACAACAAGCCGAAGGACAATGTTCCGACAGGTACAGCATTGAAAGCGCTCTTCACCAATAAGTACTGGCTGACAATGATCTTTGCTATGTTCGTAATCTTCTTTATCATCGTTATGTATTCAGCAGGAGCTATTTACTACTGCGCAGATGTACTTGGCGACTACGCTTTATATACACCGGTTAACAATGCACTTTCAATTGCTCAGTTTGCAACAATGTTCGTCACACCATTCTTTATGAAGAAGTTTGGTAAGCATATGACTTACATGGTTGGTCTTATTGGAATGGCTCTTGGTTTCCTTGGAACAGGATTCGCAGGAACAAGCGTAACTCTTCTTGTTGTATTCAACGCACTTAAGGGTGTTGGTCTTGGAGCAGCCGGCGGTATGGCATTTGGTATGGTAGCTGATACATTAGAGTACGGCGAGTGGAAGACAGGTATCAAGACAGTCGGTATGGGTAATGCAGCTATCTCTGCAGCACAGAAACTTGGTCTTGGTATTGGTCAGGTTGTACTTGGATGGATCCTTGCATTCGGCGGATATGACGGAGCTGCAGCTGTTCAGTCTGAGTCAGCTAAAGCAGCTATCACATTCCTTTACAACTGGCTCCCTGTAGCTATGATCGTAGTGACACTTATCATCATGAGCTTCTACAAGCTTGATAAGGAAATGCCACAGATCCAGAAGGACCTTGAGGAAAGAAAAAACAATCAGTAATCAATCCTGAAAATTTAAAGAGTTCATAAGAAGGAGGGGCGGCATTTTCCACACAGTTGTGGGGATACCGTCCCTTTTTAACATAAGAGGAGAAAAGAATGGCACATTTACAGGTGAATTTTATGTCGGAGGCCCTTATGCGGACTGTGACGATCCATGTGATCCTTCCGACAGATAAGCTGGTCCCACCAGGATGTCCCAAGCCTGCAGGAGGACCTTACAAAACACTTTATCTTTTGAACGGAATCATGGGAAATCACACGGACTGGTGTAACGCTACCAACATTCAGATTCTGGCGGAGACATACAATATTGCAGTTGTCATGCCAGGTGGTGAGAACCGTTTCTATCTGGATTTTGAACCGACTCATGAACTTTATGGTGAGTTTGTTGGCCGGGAGCTTGTGGAGGCTACACGAAAGATGTTCCCACTTTCTGATCGGAGAGAGGATACATTTATTGCCGGCGTTTCCATGGGCGGATACGGTGCTCTTAGAAACGGTCTTAAATACAGCGAAAACTTTGGCTATATTGCAGGCATTTCCACAGCTATGGTATTATATGACCTGAAGAGCCGGACGGATGAGCATCCTATGTTTTTGGAGACTAAAAGTTACGCCGAGACGATCTTTGGGGATTTTGACACGGTTATGGATAGCGATAAGAATCCGTTGTGGCTGGCAAAGAAGCTGATCGAGAATGGAAAGCCCTTACCGGAGCTTTTCTTAATGATCGGCACGGATGATTTCCTTTACGCAAGCAATCAAAGACTCCGCAAGGATCTGGATGCATTGGGAATTTCATATGAGTATGCGGAGGCGCCGGGAGACCATGACTGGAATTTCTGGAAGGATGCGATCCTTAAGGTACTTGATTGGCTTCCGCTCAAAGAAGAACAGACAGAAAGGCTTCATTCAGGGAATGTAGGACTCTGATTGGACGAAGGACATAAACAGGAATGGCAAACAGAGCGCAGACAAATTGGATATGGACACCGGACTGGAAACCGGAGGATCAGGCAAAGGCTGGTATTGTATGCTTCAGAAAGGTATTCTGGCTTCAGAGAAAGGCGCAGAAGGCAGATATTGAGATCACAGCTGACAGCCGTTACAAGCTTTATCTGAACGGGCATCTGGTAGAATTTGGACCCATGAAGGGAGATGACCAGATCTGGTATGTGGACCGGATCGACTTAACGCCATACTTGCAAGTGGGTGAAAATGTTTTTGCCCTGGAGGTCCTTTCCTATCCGGCTATGCATGGCATGGGAAATCACAGTATATTCCGTACCGGCTGCCCGGGATTATATCTTAGGGGCTATGTAAAGGATGTGGAAGGATGGCATAATGATATCTCTGCTGATGAAAGCTGGCATTGCAGAAAGCTTTTGGATTATCGAATCGAGCGGGAAGAAGTCGGATTTTCTCCTTTGATGGTTTTTGAACAGAGTAAGCATGATGAAAAACTCCATGGCTGGCTGCTCCCTGAATATCAGGAGACAGACTGGCTTAAAGCGGTTTCAAGAGAATATTATGAGCTTCCTGAAATCCTGAAGCGGGAGAATCTTGTGGCGCGGACGATACCATTCCTTAAGAGGGTAAGAAAACAGTTTACAGGTGTGAGCCACATAACAAAATCTCAGGCTGGAAAAGAGGCGTGGCAGCATTTCCTTCATGAACCTTCGGAAGGACTTGTGATTCCGCCTCACTCAAACGAAATCGTGGATCTGAATGCAGGAGAGGAGACGACCGCATTTCTCACATTGGCATTTGCCGGCGGTACTGGTGCTAAAATAGAAATTCTTTACGCTGAATGCTATGTGCAGCCGCAAATGTATGGAGCTAAGAACCTGCCGGTGAAAAAAGACAGAACGGATACAGTCGGCGGGCACCTGATCGGATATACGGACAATCGTTACCTAAGCGGCTGCGGAACAGAAGAGCATCCGGAGCTGTATATTCCGTTCTGGTTTCGATGCTTTCGTTATATCAGGATTCTGATCCAAACGGGAGATACACCGGTAAAGCTTTTACATATACATTATGATGAAGTAACCTATCCACTGCAGGTATCTACCCATGTGGAAACCTCTGATGAAACACACAAGAGAATCTGGGAGATCAGTGAGCGGACGCTTCGCCTTTGCATGCATGAAACCTACGAAGATTGTCCTTACTACGAGCAGATGCAATATACCCAGGATTCCAGGCTGCAGATCCTATACACCTATGCCACGACGGCGGATGATCGGCTGGCCAGACAGTGTATGGATGATTTCAGGAGAAGTCAGTATTACAATGGTCTTTTAAATGGCTCTTATCCCAGCTATGAGGTGAACATTATCCCCGGTTTTTCTATCCATTACATCCTTATGGTCTATGATCACATGATGTATTTTGGGGATAAAAAACTGATACAGCGTCATTTTTCCGCAATCGGAAGAGTGTTAGATTACTTTGAGGATCATCTGACGGATGAGGGTTATGTTGATAAGATTGGCGGTGTAAATGGAGAGCAGACCAACTGGTCCTTTGTGGATTGGACGACGCAGTGGGATGACTGCGAGGGCGCACCGTCTGTGACCAGAAAGGGCCCGATCACTATGGAGAGCCTGGAGTACATTATGGGATTGCAGCACGCAGTTAAGATTGCAGAGTACTTAGGCTACAGGGAACTGGCAAATGAGTGGAGAAACAGGTACCTTGCAGTGCAGCAGGCAATCCGAACCTGTTGCATGGGTGAAAACGGGATGATCCAGGACGGACCGGGACTTGATGTCTATTCACAGCATTGCCAGGTTTTTGGTATCTTAACAGATACGCTGACCGATGAAATTTTAAATGAGAAGAAGGCGTTTTATAAGGATACCCGAACAATCCTGTTAGAGACGATCCTTCACAAAGATACATATGCCCAGTGCTCTGTGGCTATGTGTTATTACCTTTTCCGGGCCATGGAAAAGACAGGACTTTATGACTATACAGATCAGTATTGGGACATCTGGAGAAGGATGCTGGCTAATAACTGTACCACTTGTCCGGAATCAGAGGCTTATGGACGAAGCGAGTGTCATGCCTGGGGGTCGTTGATTCTTTATGAACTTCCCTCAGTCACGCTGGGAGTCAGACCTACAGCTCCCGGTTACACGGAGGTAGAGATCGCGCCGGTTCCGGGATATCTTGCCTATGCCTCCGGGAAGGTTAAGACACCGAAAGGTGATATTTTTGTAGAGTGGGAAAAAGATCCGCAAAACGGAGAGATTTTTATAAAACATGAAGAACAATGGTATGCAGGTCAGTCCGCTGAGGTACACGTACGCGGCTTAAAAACTGCAGGAGGAGATCTATGAAGGAATATTATCTTGCCATCGACATAGGCGCATCCAGCGGAAGGCATATGCTGGGATCCTTAGAAGACGGCGTAATGCATTTGGAAGAGATTTACCGTTTCGAGAACGGAATGGACCGCACGGATAAGGGATTGCTTTGGGACACGGAGCGTCTCTTTGAAGAAATCGTAAATGGAATGAAGGTCTGCAAACAGTTAAACAAGATTCCGGTCAGTATGTCTATTGATACCTGGGCTGTGGATTACGTTCTTCTGGATAAGGAGGATAAGGTTCTGGGAGAGACCTACGGATACAGAGATCACAGGACCGACGGGATGGATCAGTTGGTAAATGAGATTATTTCCGAAAAAGAGCTGTATGAAAGGACCGGTATTCAGAAGCAGATTTTCAATACGATTTATCAGCTTATGTCTGTGAAGAAAAAAAATCCTGAGCATTTGCAGCAGGCGAAACGCTATCTCATGCTGCCGGATTATTTTCAGTTCCTTTTGACAGGCAATGCGGTATCAGAGTATACCAACGGCAGCAGCACACAGCTAGTGGATCCGAAGACGTATCAGTGGGACAAAGGATTGATGGATAAATTGGGTTATCCGACAGATATCTTTCTGCCACTTCAGATGCCGGGAACCTTTGTGGGAAAGTTAAAGAATGAAATCAAAGATGAGGTAGGATTTGACTTGGAAGTTGTGCTCTGCGGCAGCCATGACACGGCCTCAGCAGTGATGGCGATGCCGGTGACAGATCAGGACGCCATCTATATAAGCTCCGGCACCTGGTCTCTTATGGGAGTAGAGTCTGAGAAGGCTTTGATATCTGAGACCGGCAGGAAGGCAAATCTGACCAACGAGGGCGGCTATGATCACCGATTCCGCTGTCTTAAGAATATCATGGGATTGTGGATGATCCAATCCGTGCGGCATGAGACCGGGGATGCCTACTCATTTGCACAGCTGTGTGAACTGGCAGAGGAAGCTTTGGATTTTCCATCCCGGGTGGATGTAAATGATGATGTATTCTTGTCACCGGATAATATGACGGAAGCCATAAAGGATTACTGTAAAGCGTCAGGTCAGCCGGTTCCGCAGACCATCGGTGAGATCAGTGCTGTCATTTACCAGAGCCTTGCCAAGGCATATGGATGCGCGGTAAGAGAACTGGAAGAAATTGCAGGTAAACAGTATGAGGCAATCCATATCATCGGCGGCGGCTCCAATGCAGTTTACTTAAATCAGCTGACGGCAAATGCTACGGGTAAGCGCATTTATGCAGGACCCGGTGAGGCGACAGCTATCGGTAATCTGATGGCGCAGATGATCCACAGAGGAGCGCTTAAAAATCTTAAGGACGCAAGGGCTTGCGTGAGAAGATCTTTTGATATTAAAACCTATGACCCAGCAAAGTAGAAAAAAGGAGAAAATATTATGTTAGTAAATACGAAAGCAAAAGTGGGTGTTTTTGCCATTGCTCTTGGAGCATATTTGCCACAGTTTCCTACTCTGGTGCCGGAGTTTGAGGGACAGTATGACGCATTTAAAAAGACGATTCCTGATAGCGTAGAGATCATAGACGGCGGAATCGTGACTACAAAGGAACTTTCGCAGGCAGCAGGCGATAAATTCCGGGCGGCGGATGTGGATCTTGTCATCTTACAGCTCCTTACCTATGCAACTTCTTACAATATGCTGCCGGCGGTAAGAGATTTGGATGTACCGGTGGTATTGGTAAATGTACAGAAAAAGAAAGCACCGGATTACGCGAATACAGATACAGCCACCTGGCTTGGGGAGCTTTATGCCTGTGGTGCAGTAGGGGAGATGGTAGCAGACTTAGAACGTGCCGGCAAACGCCATGCGGTGATCACCGGTGTCGTTGAGGGTGGAGACCCTTATGTGCAGGCAGAAATCGAGGACTGGTGTAAGGCGGCGCAGGTGCGCAGAAGATTCCGTGACACTAACTTGGCTCAGATCGGAAGACCTTACCCTGGCATGATGGACCTTTATATTGATGAGACCAATCTATATCACAAAATGTGGCTTTATACCAAGCAGTTTGACTGGGAGAAAATGTGGGCGATCGCCGATCACATTACCGACGAAGAGCTGATTCGCGCCAAGGCAGAGGATATCTTAGACACATTTGAGATTGAAGGTGGCGCAACCGTTGAGACTGTCTGGGATATGGCCAGATACGTGGTTGCATTTGAAGAGTGGGTAAAGGAAGAACAGCTTGGTTTTGTGGCTTCACACTACGATGGATTTGCCACAGGCATTGCAGGAAAGCTGGATTCTATGCTGATACCGGCCTTCTCCATGCTTATAAAACAGGGTACAGCCTGTGCAGTGGAAGGGGATATCAAGGTGGCTATGGCCATGAGTATTTTAAAGACCATTTCCGGCACCGGCCAGCTTTCAGAGATGTATTCCATCGACTTTGATAAAGATATCTGTATCATTGGCCATTCCGGTTCCGGTGACGCAGACATTTCCAAGAGCCATAAGCCGACTATGAAGATCGTTCCTGTTTTCCATGGAAAGGCAGGGGGCGGTTATCTGACGCAGTTCTATCCGCCAACAGGTGAGGTTACCTATCTTGGAATCACCCAGGACAAGGATGGAAACTTTAAATTCGTGGTTGCCGAGGGCATCAACGAGGAAGGGGAAATCTTCACCTTTGGAGATACCAATATGCGTACACGTTTCAGCTGCGGCGCGAGAGAGTTTGTGAACCGCTGGAGTGAAGCAGGTCCGACGCATCATATGGCAGCGGCAGCAGGAAGACACATTGATACAATATTAAAGGTTGCAAAGATCTTTAACGTCCCGGTGGATGTTATCACAAGATAGGAAAGGAGTTTAAAATGAGTTTTACAGATGCAAAATTTGTACAGGGATTTATGAGAATGGCAGATGATGGTTACCAGTTAGGTTGGCATGAGAGAAACGGCGGTAATCTGTCTTATCGTGTGAAAGAAGAAGAAGTGGAAGAAGTTCGTCAGTGGTTTACTCCTATGGAATGGCGCCCGATTGGCACTGACGTTCCCAATCTTGCCGGCGAGTACTTCCTTGTGACCGGTAGCGGCAAATACTTCCGCAACGTTATGCTGGATCCGGAAGACTCAATCTGTATGATCGAATTGGATGAGAAGGGTGAGAGCTACAGGATCGTGTGGGGCCTTGTAAACGGGGGAAGACCGACATCAGAGCTCCCCAGCCATTTGATGAATCTGGAAGTGAAGAAACTTCAGGATCCCAAATACCGTGTCGTTTACCATGCTCACACAACCAATATCATCGCTCTGACCTTTGTTCTTCCGCTGGAAGACAAGGTATTCACAAGGGAACTGTGGGAAATGGCAACCGAGTGCCCGGTTGTTTTCCCGGATGGTGTCGGCGTTGTCAAGTGGATGGTTCCGGGTGGAAGAGATATCGCAGTGGCAACTTCTGAGCTTATGAAAAAATATGATCTTGCAATCTGGGCGCACCACGGCATGTTTGCTGCAGGAGAAGATTTTGACCTGACATTCGGTCTTATGCATACCGCAGAGAAGTCAGCAGAAATTCTTGTGAAGGCACTTTCTATGAGACCTGACAAGCTTCAGACCATTGAGCCGGACAATTTCCGTGATCTTGCAAGAGACTTTCATGTTACGCTTCCGGAGGAGTTCCTTTATGAGAAATAATGATACAGTATGAAAAAGAAGACCCGTTGCGGGTCTTCTTTTTTGCTTTATTCATCTGCATCGATCTGCTTGCAAAGATATTTTCCAACCACGTGGGCAAATCCGCCGATATTGCTGATGTAGGCGAAGTCCTTCCCGAATATTTTTTTCTCGGTTGTCAGATCCTCTATGGAACCGGCAAAGACGCCAAGCACCGTAATCCCCTGGTTTCTTGCCTTGCGTATCTCTAAGGCAGTATCCCTTGCAGCTGCTTCGCCGGAGTAAACCTCTCTGCGGCTGTTTTTCTGACTGTTGCGGCCTGCGTCATTGGGCCGCCCGTCACTTAAAATGATCAGAATCTTGTTTTCTTCACGCCGGTTCATCAAAGAATCACAGACAGCGCGGATCGCAAGTCCGTCCCGGTTAAATGAAGTGGCCTGAAACTCGAAGATCCGGTTAGCTGCCTCCGGTTTATCATCATAATCCACCATGCGGTGCAAGATCGTATATTCCCAGAAGGTACAGAAAGCCATTACTCTGTGAGGAATATGTACTGCGCTTAAAGCCCTGCTTAAGATGTATCCTTGTGTGGCCACCTGGGGAGCTCTTTTTAACTGGGAGCCGCTGGCATCCATCAGGATATCTACCACAAAATCAGAGGCGTCCTGCTTGGAAAATTTGTCAAATAACTTGTCGTCGGAAGTCCGGTTTAATTTCCAGAGTCTCGCTGGAACTAAAGTGCCGGAGCGGTCTCTCCAGAAATATTTTTCCGTCTTTAAAGTCAAAGTCCGCTTAAGCGCATCGCTTAAGTTTTGAATGTTTCTTTTTACGATGCGGTGGTGTTCGTGATAATAAGCTTCATTCTTATACTGGAGCAATTCCACATATTTTAAATGCCCTCTCTCTTTGACTGAGGAGTGAAGAAGACCGTTGGTGTAATGCAGTTTACAGTCTTTGTGCATGCCTCGTCCGTAGAGGCGGTTATATTTTTCCTGCTCATGTTCTTTTAAATAGGAGGATCCATACAAACGCTCGACATAATTTTTGATATTGGTGTTTGGCTCGGCTTCCTGCATTTCCTGCGTGGCTTCTTTTGATTCCAGATTTGCAAGATTTTTAGGCATCAGATCCTGCCCACCCATATGCAGCATGCTGCTCTCAAGAAGACGCATCATCCTTTGCAGCAGCTCATCCAAAGTATCCTGGCTTTTTGTTTCTTCTTTTACAGACTTTACCAGTTCTTCTTTGGATACATCCCTGACATCATCAATCCGCCCGTTGCGGCTGACGAAATCTTTGTCATATACGGTGTTGTACAGCCAATCGATCCCTGCGATCACATCATTTATCGTTTCTGCTTCCAGAAGCTCATTTACAGACTCCAAGTGGAGTCTAAGCTTGGCGGGCAGTTCATCATAGCGGCCGACACATTGGTACATCCAGGCCTTTTTAATCTCATTTGCAATCGTGCCTTGGGAACTCGTCTTGGGGAGAGTTAAGAGGTCTGAAAAAGCCTGTTTTCTGATGCCATCCACACCTTCCCGCTCCTTGTTGATCTTAGTGTAGGTGGCTGCATCAATACAGGTTTGGGTAAGTTCCATCAGGGGCTCTTCTTCCGCACCAAGATAGAGTTTGCGCATGATATAGTCGCTTAAAGGCTCCATGTCATAGTATTTTTGAAAACTTCCCTGCTTGATGGCATCATAGAGAGGGATGTACTTGGAGTAGGAAAAGTCATAGACATTGGGCTCAATCTCTAGTGAGTAATCACCGCTGATGGTCCAGAATAAATTTCGGACCCGGTTCTCAATCTCCAGGCGCTGCTCTTCAATCTGTTCTTCAGTTAGTTGTTTCTTATCAATACTGCTCATATAGATTGCTGGTTGTAAATAGGTTACTTATCGTAAAACAGATCCGCTGTTTAAGTCCTACGCATTAAAAATGTGACCGGCATCCCAATCCGCCGGGATTCGCGTCATAACTGTGTCCTCAATGATCTCTTTTTCAAATGGGTCAAAACTTTTATTGATAATGCCAAGACGCAAAGCACTAAGGGGGGAGAGGGCAGAACCCATGAGTCCGATGGCGGATATCATACCTCTCAGATCGATAGGCTTTGTGGAGATCTCACCATTGTAAGCTTTATCCTGAAGGTCGATAAATAAACCGCTAAATTGTTTTAATGCCTCCTTAGTGATCGTTGGATAATATTGAGACAGTAAAAATGTCAGGCTCTCTTCGTTAAGCGGGGGCATGTCCACGACCATAAACCGGGAAACCAGTGCCTCGTTTAGCTCTTTTGTGCCTGCATAGCCATAGTTCATGGTCCCGATAAATCTGGTGGCCGGGTGAAGCTCAATCTTATCATACCCCGGAACATCGATGACTCGTCGGTAGTCAAGGGTTGAATGAAGGACAGAAACCGCATCGTTTTTCGCCATGTTGATCTCATCCAAAATACCAAAACCGCCGTGCTCAGCGCACAGATATACGATTCCTTTTCTTAAGGAAACTTCATTGTTGACAAAGGTGTCGGTTCCGATCAGCGTACTGCTGTCTGTGTTTACATGGAAAGATACGTTATATTGAGGCCGGTTGAAAACGCAGGCCAGGGTCTCGCACAGGATATTCTTTCCCGTTGCTTTTGCTCCTGACAGCAGCAGATTTTCCCCTTGCAGTAAGGCGGCAATAGACATTTCAAGAATATCTTTTCCGTAGAAATAAATCTGGGGTGCGCCCAGACGATTGGAAAGGGTAGGATCCACGGTATATTGTCCCCGAAACTTTAAAACGTCTTCTATCAGGGTTTCGCTTACATGTTGTTCTCTTAAATGTGTTATTACATCTTTCATCTTTTTATTCCTCATCTCTTTAACGTGCGTTCCCATTATATCATAGATTTTTATTTCTTTTACAGAAAATGAAAGGGGAAAATGAAAGTGCCAAATGGTCTGCTTAGTGGTAAGATAGAGGCAGAGAAAATCCAGGTGCAAAATGACTGTACAGACAAGAAAGGGAGACTTCGATGGTTAAAGGTGTAATATTTGACATGGACGGGACCATGTTTGACACGGAAAGATGGTATACGGATTGCTGGCAGGTGAGTGCAGGGAACATGGGAATAGACCCTGTCCCCATGGAACTGATCGAGAATTGCAGAGCCAAAAGGCCGGAGGCAATTGAGAGGCTTTTTAAGGAGCATTACGGGGAGGATTTTGATTTTCTGACGCTGGTGACCGGACGGGATGCTGCATTTAACGATAAACTGGAAAAGGAAGGGGTGCCGATCAAACCGGGACTTTTAGAATTGATGGCTTATTTAAAGGATAAAAAGATGCCTATGGCCGTGGCCACAGCTACCGGGGGAGCAAGGGCTCCGAAGACTTTGAAGATGGCAGGGGTCTATGATGATATGGATGTGATCGTGTATGGCGATTCCTGTGAGCATGGAAAGCCGGCGCCGGATATTTTCCATCTGGCAGCAAAGAAGCTGGGATTAGATCCTGCGGACTGCCTGGTGATCGAGGATACAACCCCGGGTATCATTGCAGGCATCCGTGCAGGCGGCTATATCATTCATGTGCCGGACGTCATGAAGATTCCGCAGGATGTATTAGACCAGTGCGATGCCATCATGGATGACCTGGAGCAGGTGATCAGCTGGATCGAGAACATGAATGCGCTTAGAGAGGGAGAGTGATCATATGTATGAAGCAGAAGTGAAAGCATTGCAGGAAATTATAGATGACAGTAAGCGGATCGTATTTTTCGGCGGGGCAGGTGTATCTACAGAAAGTAATATTCCGGATTTTCGGAGCGCGGACGGCCTCTACAATCAGAAGTATAAATATTCTCCGGAGCAGATCGTAAGCCATAGTTTTTTTATGAGCAATACGGAAGGCTTTTATGAATTTTACAAAGAGAAGATGATGTTCCTTGATGCAAAGCCCAACGCAGCCCACTTAAAACTGGCGGAACTGGAGGCAGCCGGAAAGCTCACAGCAATCGTCACCCAGAATATTGACGGTCTCCACGAGATGGCAGGTTCCAGGACAGTCTATGATATCCACGGAAGTATCCATAGAAATTACTGCAGACGGTGCGGCAAGTTCTACGATGCAGCTTATGTGAAGAATGCTGCCGGTATTCCGAGGTGTGAGTGCGGTGGCGTGATCAAACCGGATGTGGTCCTTTATGAGGAAGGGCTTGACAGCGGACTGATAAGAAAGAGCATCCAGGCCATTTCCGAGGCAGATACCCTGATCATTGGAGGAACATCATTAAACGTCTATCCGGCAGCAGGATTTATCGATTATTTTAACGGAAAGCATCTGGTGGTGATCAACAAGAGCGCAACCGCAAAACAGGTGGGTGCGGACCTGACAATCGCAGCCCCGATCGGTGAAATCTTAGGACAGATCAAAGTCTGAATATCAAGTATATTTTACAAAAAATCAAAAATAGTTTCTAAAATGTCCTATTAAAAACCTTTATGCTGCGAGACAGGATTCCTTTCATGTGGGCGATAGCCGTTCCGTAATTGGTGATGGGAATGTCCTGCTCCTTAGCCATCCGGATCCGGGATTTCATCTCTTTTTCGTTCAACATACAGCCACCACAGTGGATGATGAGACGGTAAGGGGACAAATCTTCGGGGAATGTGCCGCCGGAAGTCCAGGTGAAGTTTAAATTTTTTCCCGTGTAGCCGGTTAGCCATCTGGGCAACTTGACAGTACCGATATCATCGCACTGCCTGTGATGCGTGCAGCCTTCACTGATAAGGACAGTATCCCCGTCTTTGAGACGATCGATCATATAAGCTCCTAAAACCTGTTCTTCTAAATTCCCTTTATATCTGGAAAATAAAATGGAAAAGGAAGTCAGAGGAACTCGGTCCGGCACGATCTTTGCAACCATTTCAAACACCTGGGAATCCGTGATCACAAGATTGGGGTCAGATCCCAGTTTTTCTAAGGTATCGGCAAGTTCGCTTTCCCGTACAACAATAGAGACAGCACCGGCTTCGAGAATGTCCCGGATGACTTGCTGCTGAGGAAGGATAAGCCTCCCTTTCGGAGCGGCCGAATCAATAGGGACAACCAGGACAACCAGGTCCAATGGACGGACAAGATCAGCGGTCAGACGCCTGTGGCTTTCTTTAGATAAGGGGAGTGATGCAATGGCTTCTTTTAGCTTTTGGATCCCGGCGCCGCTCTTTGCGCTGACAGCAAAGGAACCATCAGGGAAAGCGTTTTCTTTATCTGCAGAAAAAAGGTCCGCTTTGTTGTACACAAGGAGATAAGGAAGCTCTTTTGCTTTCACATGGGATAAAAGTTCTTCGTCTTCAGCGTTCATTCCCACACTTGCATCCACTACCAGAAGTGCAATATGGCAGCGGTTTAAGGCCTCATAGGCCCGCTTTATGCGCAGCACACCAAGGTCTCCCTCATCATCGATTCCAGGCGTGTCAATGATCACAACAGGACCTAAAGGGAGCAGTTCCATGGCCTTTGTAACCGGATCGGTGGTGGTGCCTGCACGGTCAGAAACGATGGCTGTATCCTGCCCTGTCAGGGCGTTGATCAGGCTTGATTTTCCTGCATTTCTTCTGCCGAAAATACCGATGTGGATACGTTCGGAAGAAGGCGTGGTATTAAGACTCATATATATTACCTCAAAATCAGAGCACACAAACTAAAAACGGAAATCCCTGCGGTTGTCTTCCCGGATGGCCTTAAGATTGTCGATCACAACCTGTCTTACCTTGGGGTTTGGCACATGCAGCACCTCCCGGTCGATTAACGTATCACCGAGCGCCTTGGTGGCAGGTGAAGCGTAATCCATCAGGTATTCCTGCAGCGTCATCAGAGCATTTGGATGGCAGCAGTTCTGGATCTGGCCGCTCTTGCACAGGGACATGAAGCGGTCGCCGGTGCGGCCCTCTCTGTAGCAGGCGGTGCAAAAACTTGGGATGTAATCCATCTCCATAAGCCATCGCACTACCTCATCTAAGGTGCGGTTATCGGAGACCTCAAACTGTGAAGAATCCTCTTCTTCTGATTCCGGTTTAGCGTACCCGCCTACGCTCGTTCTTGAACCGCCGCTGATCTGTGATACGCCAAGCCGGATGACACGCTCTCTGGTAGCCTTCGATTCTCTTGTGGAAATGATCATGCCTGTGTATGGCACAGAGATACGGATGCAGGCGACGATCTTTAAAAAGGTGTCATCATCAATGCCATTGGTAAATGTGCTGGCGTCAATGTCATCGGCATTTCTAAGCCTTGGCACGGAAATGGTGTGAGGCCCTACACCGAAAGCAGCCTCCAGATGCTCTGCATGCATCAAAAGACCGGCAAATTCGTAACGGTATTTGTCAAGACCGAATAAAACACCCATGCCTACGTCATCGATGCCGCCCTCCATAGCCCGGTCCATAGCTTCCGTGTGATAGTCGTAATCATGTTTTGGACCGGTGGGATGAAGCTCTAAGTAGCTCTCTTTGTGATAGGTTTCCTGGAAGAGAATATAGGTGCCGATGCCGGCCTCTTTAAGGAGCCTGTAATTATCCACCGTGGTTGCGGCAATGTTGATGTTGACGCGGCGGATAGCTCCGTTTTTGTGCTTGATACTGTAAATGGTGTTGATGGAATCCAGGTAGTATTCCATGGTATTTCTTGTGGGGTGTTCACCGGCCTCCAATGCAAGGCGCTTGTGCCCCATATCCTGCAGGGCTATGACTTCCCGTCTTATATCTTCCTGGCTTAGCTGTTTTCTTGGAATGTGCTTATTGATGCCGTGATAAGGGCAGTAGGTACAGCCGTTGATACAATAGTTGGAGAGATAAAGCGGGGCAAATAAAACAATTCTGTTTCCATAGAAATCTTTCTTTATCTGCTCTGCCAGCTTAAAAATCTTTTCATTTATACCAGGGTCTTCACAGGCAAGAAGGACGGATGCCTCCCTGTGGCTTAGTCCCTTCCTCTTTTCTGCCTTTTCAATCAGGGATTCGATCAGGGGCAGATTATCTTTGTTCTCGTCTGCAAAGGCAAGGGTCTCAAGAATCTCCTCGTGATTGATAAATTCTTCTGCGTGTCTGGATAAAACGTCATACATGATCACAGATTCTCCTTTTTGTAGTGTGTGACAGAGTATTTTTCAGAAATTTTACTCTGTAAAATCAATTATATCACCCTGAAAAATGCCGTACAACGAAAGATATTTGTTTCACAAAGGCAGGTGTGCTATCATAAACGCTTGGAGGTGTAAAGCTGCTTTGTATTTGAAAAACAAGACCGCGCTTTACAACAGTGTTATATGGAAAATCTGATTTTTAGTTTAAATGCCACAGTGCCGGTGTTTCTTATGATGGCCCTGGGATTACTGTTTCGGAAAATAGGGTGGATCGACGAAGATTTTGCCACAAAACTCAGCACATTTGTATTTCGGATACCGCTGCCACTGATGTTGTTCCACGATCTGGCAAGCGTAGATTTTGTCAAGGCATGGAACACATCCTTTGTGCTGTTCTGTTTTCTGGCGACGGTAGTCAGCATTCTCATTTCCTATGGGATTTCCTGCCTGTGGAAGGATAAAGACATACAGGGAGAGTTTATTCAGTCCTCCTACCGCAGTTCTTCGGCAATCCTTGGCATTGCGTTCATACAGAATATTTACGGGACCAGCGGCATGGCGCCCCTCATGATCTTGGCAAGTGTACCCCTTTATAACGTGATGGCCGTTACCGTGCTTTCATTTTTTAAGCCGGGTGAGGAGCGGAGAGTCGATAAAAAAGTACTGAAAAAGACACTTATTGGAATCCTTAAAAATCCTATCATTCTCGGTATCGCAGCGGGGCTTGTGTGGTCACTTTTAAAGCTTCCTATGCCGGGAATACTGAATAAGGTGACGGATAATCTGGGAAATGTGGCAACGCCTATGGGACTTCTTGCCATGGGGGCAGGCTTTGACATACGAAAAGCATTTGCCAGGGTAAAACCAGCTGTCACGGCAAGCGTCATTAAGCTTTTGGGATTTACATCCTTGTTTTTGCCTCTGGCAGCAGCATGTGGCTTTCGAGACGAAGAGATGGTGGCAATCCTTGTGATGCTTGGCTCAAGCACTACTGTAGCAGGCTACGTGATGGCAAAAAATATGGGACATGAGGGCGTTTTGACCGCCAGCATTGTTATGCTGACCACCATGTTCTCTGCATTTACCCTGACATTCTGGCTCTTTTTGCTGAAAAGCTTCAGGCTGATATGAGGAACTGTGAAAAAAGTCTTAAGACTTTGTGAAATCCCCGCAAATCCTTGACAAATAAGGCTTCCGTGGCTATGATATTCAAGGAAATGGCTAAGAGGAAGAGGAGTACATTTTCGTTTTTCTTTCAGAGAATGCGGTTCGTCGGCTGTGAGACCGCTAAGAAGTAGAAGATGGAAGGTAGCTTCGGAGCTGGGTGGCTGAACGGATAGGTATGGATCATCAGTAGGCCGTCACGGATTCGTCCACGTTATAGGATAAGATGAGATATAAGAACGAAAGATGGAAAGCTTCTTATATGGAATAAAGGTGGTACCGCGATTTATGATCGCCCTTTATGCGACTGCATGGAGGGCGATTTTCTATCTCAGTTCAGATGCTTAAAAAGCAGTCTTCTGAAGAGATGTCTCGCTGCTCCACACATCATAAAAAAGGAATGTGAACATTCACAACAGGAGGGAATTATGAGCAACAATCTGGAAACAACCTACAATCCGAAAGCGATTGAGGAAAAACTCTATGACAAATGGTGTGAGAATAAGTATTTTCACGCAGAAGTAGACAGAAGCAAGAAGCCATTTACCATTGTCATGCCGCCACCGAATATCACCGGTAAGCTGCATATGGGACATGCTCTGGATAACACTTTGCAGGATATCCTGATCCGCTATAAGAGAATGCAGGGCTACAATGCGCTGTGGGTTCCGGGAACCGATCACGCTGCCATTTCGACAGAGGTCAAGGTTACCAACAAGTTGAAAGAAGAAGGGATCGACAAGAAAGAGATTGGCCGTGAGGCATTTCTTGAGAAGACCTGGGAGTGGAAGGAAGAGTACGGCAATACGATCGTTACACAGTTAAAGAAACTTGGCGTTTCCTGCGACTGGGACAGAGAGCGTTTCACTATGGATGAAGGCTGTTCCAAGGCCGTTGAGGACGTATTTGTCAACCTTCACGAGAAAGGCTTTATCTACAAGGGATCCCGCATCATCAACTGGTGTCCGGTGTGTAAGACATCCCTTTCTGACGCAGAGGTAGAGCATGAGGAGCAGGCAGGACACTTCTGGCACATCAAGTATCCGGTAGTAGGAGAGGAAGGACGTTTCATCGAGATCGCAACTACACGTCCTGAGACCATGCTTGGCGATACGGCTATCGCGGTACATCCGGATGATGAGAGATACAAGGATATTTTAGGGAAGAATGTCATTCTTCCTCTGGTTGGCAGAGAAATCCCGATCGTAGGCGATTTCCATGCAGACAAAGACTTTGGAACCGGTGCCGTTAAGATCACGCCGGCTCATGATCCTAACGATTTTGAGGTAGGAAAGCGTCACAATCTGCCGGAGATCAATATCATGAATGATGATGCGACTATCGTGGAAGGCTATGGAAAATATTCCGGCATGGACCGCTATGAGGCAAGACGTGCTATCGTAGAAGACCTTGAAAAGCAGGGCTATTTAGTCAGCATTGAGGACCACTCACATAACGTAGGTACACATGACCGGTGTCATACAACCGTCGAGCCGCTGATCAAACAGCAGTGGTTCGTTGCCATGGAAGAGTTGGCAAAACCGGCGATCAACGCTATCAAGACCGGTGAGCTTACATTTGTGCCGGAACGTTTTGATAAGATTTATCTGCACTGGCTTGAGAATATCCGTGACTGGTGTATCTCAAGACAGATCTGGTGGGGACACAGAATTCCTGCTTATTACTGCGATGAGTGCGGTGAGATCGTGGTGGCAAAGGGAGGCAACCCGGGTGTTTGCCCGAAGTGTGGCTGTAAGCATCTGACCCAGGATGAGGATACGCTTGATACCTGGTTCTCTTCTGCACTGTGGCCATTCTCAACCCTTGGCTGGCCGGAAAAGACGGAAGAGATGGATTATTTTTATCCTACAGATGTCCTGGTAACCGGCTATGATATCATTTTCTTCTGGGTTATCCGTATGGTATTTTCGGGCTATGCCCACACAGAGAAGTCGCCCTTTAACACAGTTCTCATCCATGGACTTGTAAGAGACTCCCTCGGCCGTAAGATGAGTAAGTCTCTTGGCAACGGTATCGATCCGTTGGAGATCATTGATAAGTACGGCGCTGATGCACTCCGTATGACACTGATCACAGGAAATGCTCCCGGCAATGACATGCGTTTTTACAATGAACGTGTGGAGGCCAGCCGTAACTTTGCCAATAAGATCTGGAATGCCTCTCGTTTCATTTTGATGAACATGGAAGGAAAAGAGATCACAACACCTGACGCTGCAGACTTTGACGTGGCAGACCGCTGGATCTTATCTGCCTGCAATACACTGGTAAAAGATGTGACAGACAACATGGACAAGTTTGAGCTTGGAATTGCACTTTCCAAGATTTATGATTTTGCCTGGGATGAGTTCTGTGACTGGTATATCGAGCTTACCAAATACCGTAATTACCACGCAGACGAGGATCCGAAGGCAGCCAATGCAGCTCTCTGGACGCTTCGTGAAGTGTTAAAGAATACATTAAAGCTTCTTCATCCATATATGCCATTTGTAACAGAGGAAATCTATTCGAAGCTGATTCCTTCCGAGGAGTCACTGATGATCTCTGCATGGCCGGTATATGATGAGAAGTGGGAAGACAAAGAGGCGGAAAATACACTGGCTCATTATAAGGAGATCGTCCGCGGCGTGCGTAATGTACGCTCAGAGATGAATGTACCGAATTCCAGAAAAGCTACCATCTATGTGGTCAGCGAAGATGAGAATCTTACAAATGCGCTGGCAGCATTGACACCGTCAGCTAAGATGATGGCAGCAGCAGGTGAAGTGATCCTGCAGACTGATAAGAGCGGTATTGCCGATGATGCGGTCTCTGTTGTAATCCCGGACGCAACCGTTTACGTTCCCCTTGAGGAACTGATCGACTTTGCTCAGGAGATCGAGCGTCTGACAAAGGAAAAGACTCGTCTCACAAAGGAGATCGCCCGCGCTAACGGTATGTTAAATAATGAGAAATTTGTCAGCAAAGCACCGGCAGCCAAGGTGCAGGAAGAGAAGGATAAGTTGGCGAAGTATCAGCAGATGCTCTCCCAGGTTGAGGAACGTCTTAGCGGTCTTGCAGCAAAATAGGACGTTAAAGCAGGGTGCATCCATCCGCTAAGGTTGTCAGGTGAAGAAAATACCATTTTTATGAGGTCACTCTATGAAAAAGATCCATTTTAAGAAGATTACGAAGGCAGATCTTAAAGCCGGTGTAAACAAATTGAAAAATTTAAAATGGGAAGATGTAAAGACAGGGATCAAAGAGAGGAGAACGCGCCGGGAAGCAAGGATTGAAGCCAGAAAAAACTCGGAGCGAAGAAAGAAGATACAGCCGGTCTTAGATTGGATGAACAGGCTCTCGCTTTTTATGCATGCGCTGCTTGCTGTTGGGATCAACTTTATTATTGAAGTGATCTCCAGACATTCTCTTTTTGAGGCCTGGGATTATATGGTAGGATCCCCTTTGGTATTTCTTTACAATGCCTTTATGATCTTTGCGACCCTGTCTGTTGTATATTTGTTCAGACGCCGGGTATTCTCCCGTCTGATCATCAGCGTGTTATGGCTGGTCCTGGGAATCACCAACGGTATCATGCTGGCGAAGCGTGTGACGCCTTTTAATGCCCAGGATCTGAAAGTATTAAAAGATGCCTTGACACTGACTACTAACTATTTCAGTACGTTTGAGATCGTGCTGATCGCAGTGGGCGTGATTGCCGGCGTGATCGCATTGATCTTTATATTCCTGGAGTGCGGCAAATATGAAGGAAAGATGCACAGGATCTTAGCCATCGGGCTGGTCCTTATATGTGCCTTGGGATACAAGGTGTCAACAACGTCTGCCATCGAGAACCGTGTGGTCTCTACTTACTTTGGAAATATTGCATTTGCCTATGAGGATTACGGACTTCCGTACTGCTTCATGGCCAGCCTTTTCAATACAGGAATCGACCAGCCAAACGGTTACAGCGAAGAAGAAATTCTCGCCATCACAGATGACGGAGCAATGACGCAGACGACGCTTGATAAAGGAGTGGATGAGGATGAGCTGCCCAATATCATCGTGGTGCAGCTGGAATCCTTCTTTGATGTGGATGAGGTGGAATTTTTTGAGACTTCGGAGGATGCGCTCCCGAATCTCCATAAGCTGTTCTCGGAATATTCTTCCGGTTATTTTAAGGTGCCTTCCGTAGGCGCAGGAACGGCCAACACAGAATTTGAAGTGGTCACCGGCATGAATATGCGTTATTTCGGACCGGGTGAATATCCATATAAAACGGTGCTTAAGAACCAGTGCTGCGAGTCGGCGGCCACAGCTCTCGCATCCCTTGGCTACGGTACCCATGCGCTGCACAACAACGGCGGCAATTTTTATAGCAGAGCGAAGGTCTATGACCATCTTGGCTTTGATTCATACACCAGCAAGGAATTTATGAATATCCTGCAGCTGACAGAGAACGGCTGGGCTAAAGATTGTATTTTGCCGGAGCATATTGAGGATGCCCTTGACTCTACGGAGGGACAGGATTACATTTTCACGATCTCTTTGCAGGGACATGGAGATTATCCGGAAGAGCAGGTGATCGAGGACCCGAAGATCAAAGTGGAAGGAATCGAGGATGAAGCTCTTAAGAATAAATGGGAGTATTATGTAAACCAGGTTTATGAGATGGACCAGTTCGCAGGAGACCTGATCTCCATGGTGGAAGAGCGGGGGGAACCTACCGTCGTGGTATTCTACGGTGATCACTTGCCCACTTTAGGGTTGGAGGCTTCAGATCTTAAAAGCCGCTATCTTTACAATACGAACTATGTGATCTGGGACAATATCGGCCTTGAGAAGGAGGACAAAAACCTTCCGGCGTATCAGCTGATGGCAACGGTATTTGAGCGGATCGGTATTCACGCAGGCACTGTTTTCAATTACCATCAGGAGAGACATCAGTCTACGGACTATTTATCAGACCTGGAGCTTTTACAATATGATATCCTTTACGGCGAGCAGTATGCATATCAGGGAGATGCGCCGATCACGGAAGGTCATATGGTCATGGGGCTCAGGGATGTGACTTTGGAGAAGATTGTGCCCTACCTTGACACTGGATATTCCATTATCGGAGAAAATATGACCAGGTCAAGCCGGGTATACGTAAACGGTGAGAGAGTGTCCAGCGTCTTTTTGAACAATACCCGTATTGTGCTTAAGGACATGGAACTTAAAGACGGAGATACCATACAGATCGTGCAAATGGGATCCAGCAATACGGTTTTCCGAAAGTCAAACGAATACTTATATAAAAACGAGCAGCTCATTGAGCTGAAAAATACAGGAACAGATCTTACCAAGTCTTGGCAGGATCAGGAGGATTGATAATGGGGAATCTAAAACCTGCAGATTATAAAGCAGCGGTGGATTACATTGAGAATCTGCCCATGTTTACTGAAAAACACTCGCTATCCCACACCAGACAGTTTCTTTCTCTTTTAGGCGATCCGTCCTTAAATAGAAAGATCGTCCATGTGGCAGGGACCAATGGAAAGGGGTCTGTGTGTGCTTACATGCAGGCAATCCTGGAGAGCGAGGGAAAGAAGACAGGATTTTTTACGTCCCCTCATTTGCTCAAGATCAATGAGCGGATCCAGATTGACAGGACGCCTATCGATGATGATTTTTTCTATCAAGTGTTTGATAAGGCTTATGATGTGGCATGCGCCATGGAAGAACAGGGCGAAGGCCATCCGTCATACTTTGAATTTTTGTTTGGCATGGGTCTTTTGGCTTTTGAGATGGCAGATGTGGAATATATCATTCTGGAGACGGGTATCGGTGGAAGACTTGACGCAACCAATGCCATTGAGACACCGGCTCTTTCTGTGATCACATCCATCAGCATGGATCACACCTACCTTTTGGGCGATACCATCGAGAAAATCGCTTATCAGAAGGCGGGTATCATTAAAGATCATGTGCCGGTGGTTTTCGATGGCAATGATGAGGCGGCAACTGCCGTGATGATAGAAGAAGCGATTGACAAGAAAGCTCCGTACAGGATGGTGAAGAAAGAAGATTTCTCCGTTCATACTGTGAGCCGGAAACAGATTTCATTTTCACGGCGAATCTCGTATGATAAAGATACCGTTTACACCGTCCCTATCTGTGGATTGTATCAGGTGGTGAATGCGGGAATTGCCATTGCAGCCTGTGAGATTCTCCTCGGGAGTGAAACAGAACCTGCAAAGAGTAACAATATCTGGCGGGATGCTGTAGCTTCCATTCACTGGAAGGGAAGAATGGAAGAGGTGGCAGAACGTTTTGTGGTGGACGGCGCGCATAATCCGGGGGCAATTGAGGCATTTGTTGAGAGCGTTAGTGCGCTTCATGAAAATGAAAAGGGAAATGCGGTTATTTTATTCTCTGCAGTCTCCGATAAAGAATACGATACCATGATCGAATATCTCTGTAAGAATCTTCCGGTCAAATGCTATGTGGTGACAGAGATCACGGACAAACGGCGTGTGGACGCAGAGGCTTTGGGAGATATTTTCAAGAAATACACAGATCAACCGGTCTATACCTATCAGAGTCCTAAGGAAGCGCTTCTTAAGGCAAAAGAAGAGCAGGAGGCAGACGGTTATGTCTATTGTATCGGCTCATTGTATCTGGTGGGAGAAGTGGAATCTCTGCTTTAGGAGGTGATTTTATGTTGAATTATGAAGAAGAATTAAAAAAATTTCAGCCCAGTCTTGAGGTGGAGGATATTGAGGACGCAGTCTACCAGGAGGATCTTACTGACATGACAGATATCCTTCGGGAAGTGATGGACCAGACGAAGTAGAACAGAGGAAAAGAAGGATACTAAAAGAAGTATCCTCATGAATCATAAAACGGGATTAAGATATGGATTATACGACAAAACTCTTGTACCAGTCAAATCAATGGTACAATGACGGACTGGAAAAAGCGAAGATCCGCGATATGTCCGGGGCCATTGTGTCACTTCGGAAAAGTTTGCAATATAATCGTATGAATATCGCGGCCAGAAATCTCTTGGGCCTTGTGTACTATGGAAGAGGCGATATTAACGAGGCACTGGTTGAATGGATCTTAAGCAAACATTTTCAGGAAGCGAACAATATCGCAGACTACTATATTGACCAGGTCCGAAAAAACAAAACAGAGTTTGAGGGCATCAGCCAGGCAGTGAAACAGTACAATCAGAGCTTGAGTTATGCCAGACAGGGAAATGAGGATTTAGCCATCATTCAGTTGAAGCGGGCACTTAGCACCCACGCAACCTATGTGAAGGCATATCAGCTTTTGGCGCTTATCTATATACATACAAAGCAGTATGCGGCTGCCAGAAAGCTTCTTCGGACTGTGCACAGACTAGACACAACGGATGAGTTTACCCTTCGGTATATGCATGAGTTAAATGAAATCCGCAAGGAAACTCCCATCACTAACAAAAAGGCGGTTATAGATCCGGCGAAAAAGGCGAAGACGGTTAACTATACGATCGGAAATGAGACCATTATTCAGCCGGCGCAAAGCCAGTTCAAGCAGAAATTCAGCCGTAAGACTCTTATGAATGCGGGTGTTGGCTTTTTGATCGGCGTTGTGATCATGACCTTTCTGGTGCTTCCGGCTGTGAATACATATAAGCAGAAAAAGGTGAATGAGAGCATGGTGGGTTTCTCAGACCAGATTGCTGAGCAGGAAGCGCAGATCGCGGCTCTCAAGACCGAACTTGAAACGTATCGTTCCGACAGTGAGGATTCCCAGGCTGCGGCAGCCACAGCGGCCGATGCGGCAGATAGTTACGAGAATCTGATGGAGGCTGCCATTCACTATAATGCGAAGGACAGATCGGATGCGGCCATCATTGAACTTTTGCTGGAAGTAAATCCGGATGCTTTGGGGGAATCGGGAAAAGAACGCTATGAAAAAATGTGCAACGACCTGTATCCGGACCAATGCGAGGAATTGTATGAGAAAGCGCAGGCAAGCTTTGAGGTGCGCAATTACGACTATGTGGTGACCTTCCTTGAGCAGATCATTGCCATGGATGAAGGATACTCAAACGGCAATGCACTTCTTCTTTTGGCACAGACATATGAGGCGCAGGAGGAGCAGGATAAAGCAAACCTTATGTATCAGAAGCTGGTGGAAGAATATTCTGATACGACAGCCGGAACCCAGGCTAAAGAGGCGCTGGATGCGCAGAATGAAGCCCAGGAAGAGGAAGACGCAGAAGAAGATGATGAGTAGGTAAGAACGAAGCTTCATATACGGTAAAAAAGAGCGTTTCATAAAGACGGTAAGGTCTGATGAAACGCTCTTTTTTCTATCCGCGGGAGGCTTTTGCCTTGTCATAGACCTCCTGGTACCACATGGAAGCCATAGCCGGATCTTTTTTGCAGCCTCTGCCAAGCATCATGGCATCTGCCACGGAGGTCATAGCTTCAATGTGCTCTAACATGGCAGCTTTTTCATACCATCGGAATGCCTCTTCGTAGTCGGGAGCATCTGTGTATGTGGCAAACTGATAGGCTTTCCCAAGTTCATACATGGCATCGGCATCTCCTGCATGTGCTCTTTTTAATAATTCCTCCACGAATGTATCCTCCAATAAGATTCATATTTTTAATCCTATGTGGAGTATAACACAGGGAAGAAAAAATGTGATAGGATTGTAAATAGTAAATTTCGATAGAGAGAAAAGGTTTATAGAAAAATGGATCAGCTGACAGCATATTACAATAAATTTAATGAGGAGAAGCGGCTGGATTCCAGACATGGGCGCGTGGAATATGTGATCTCTATGGAGTATATTCATGCCTGCCTGGATGAAATACGTGAAAAGACCGGGAAAGAAAAGGAGAAAATAAGAATTCTGGATGTGGGAGCCGGTACCGGACGTTATGCATTAAGCCTTGCCAAAGAAGGGTATGATGTGACAGCAGTTGAGTATGTGAAGTATAATCTAGGAATCCTAAAACAAAAGGCAAAACGGGAAAATATTACATTGCAAGCTATGCAAGGGGATGGAAGAAGATTAAAAAAACAGCAGGACGATTCCTTTGATCTGACGCTGGTCTTTGGACCCATGTATCATCTTGCGGAACAGGAAGAAAAAAAGAAAGCCTTAAAAGAAGCGCTCCGGGTGACAAAAGAAGGAGGCTTTGTTCTGATAGCCTATGTGATGAGCGACTATGGCGTGATCACCTATGCATTTAAAGAGCGCCATGTGCTGGAATGTGTGGAGCAAGGACGTTTTTCTGAAGATTACAATATCAAAGCCGATGAAAATGAATTGTATGATTATATGCGGCTTGAGGAGATTGATGCTCTGAATGCAGCCTGTGGTGCAAGGAGGAGACTGATCTTTTCGCCGGACGGACCGGCCAATTATATACGGCCCTTCTTAAATCAGCTGACAGAAGAGGAATTTACATTATTTATTGATTATCAGCGCAAAAATGCCGCAAGATCCGATCTTTTAGGCGCAGCCGCCCATACAGTGGACATTCTGGAGGTATGACAAGGCTGCCTTTTATGACATTTTGCCGGGGCGCAAATGATTGGAAGAATAATAAAATACGCTGTACATACCGATCAGTCCGATCAGGCAAAGGAAGCATTCAAAGATGAGCAGTGTGTGCACTCCGAAGATGTCAAGCAGTAATCCGCTTGTCAGGCTCGAGATCACACCGCTAAGTCCAATAGTGAAGATCCCTACGAGTGCCTGCCCTTTGGACTGGTCTTTTACGTCTAAGACAGAGTTTATATAGTAAGCGACTGCCGGCGTGAAGAAAGCGTAAGATAAAAACTGACAGCACTGAGCCAGGTAAACCTGCCAGACACAGGTGGCAAGTGTAAATGCCCCAATCTTTACCAGGAAAAAGAAGCAGGAAAGTCCAAGCAGTCTTTTGTAGCCGATCCGTTTGCTGATTGGCATAAATAAAAGTGTGGCAGGAAGCTCTACATAACCACCGATAGCTGCCGAAATACCGTAATGCCTGCTGGTGCCGCCTACGCTCTGGATGATATTGATCTGAAAATTGTTGGCGGCTGTGTAGCTTGTATAGATCAAGAGGATAGAAACGAACAGCACAAGAAGCCATAACTTATCCCTGAAAAAAGCAATATAGCCGCCTTGTTGGGACATCTTTTTATCTGCCTGGGTATTCGGGCTGTCAGCATGAGCCGCACTCTCACCTTTACAGATCCATACTTTTGCGGGCTTTGGCAGATAGAAAAGAGCTGCCAGAAGCAAAATTTCACAGACGCAATAGAGCGGGAAAATGACCCGCACTCCCCATTTTTCAACCAGAAAACCTATACCTAAGGTGGCACTGGCGAAGAAAATGGAAGAAATGCCTCTGGTCAGTGCATAGTTCAGATTCTCCCCTCCGTTGATATATTCCATGGCAAATGCGGAGCAAATGGTAAATTCCGACAAGTGGATCCCGCCCACCAGGATGTAGGTGATGAGGATCAAAGGCTTTGCCTTTGCCAAAAACAGAATAGCCACACAACAAATGGAACAGAAGTTTAAAAGAAAGAGAACATCCCGGCTGGAAAAGCGCCTCGAACGATCTAAAAAGGAGCCCATCCGTCCCTGCAGCAGAACGCAAAGAAGGGCAGATCCGGAATAGTAGATGCCGATCTGGGTGTTGTTGAAATCATAGGCCTGTAAATATACAGCGGAATAACCAATTAGTATGGCGTAGCTGATAATACAGGTTGTCATAAATAGTGTAAAGAATATGAAGATATTAATTTGTTTCTCTCGCAACATAATTATTTCAGTAACTTTTCCATCTTGGTTCGATCTGCTTCTTCCCATCGGGGAATATCTTCTTCAAAGCGGGCATTGATCCAAAGAATCGCCTCTTCCAAACCTTCTTTGTCTGCGGGAAACGCTTCCCGCACTTTATCTTCCGAGGGAGTTTTATCAAAGCACCATGGCTCCGGAAATACATAGGCTGCTATCTCCTCGTCCTCTTTTGCAACGTAGTAATGCATACCATGAAATGTGCCGGCAAAGGGTGTCTTTTTGTCTCTGATTGTCTGAATGTTAAGTCCGCTTGGTCTTATCATGATTACTCCTCAATAATCTGGATCTCCAGATAGTCAAAATCGATAGAATCCACAAAATTATCCTGATGAAATCTTGTCTTTGCATGCCGCTTGAATTCGTTGATATTCACATCAAGCCAAATGGGTTTGCTTAAATCGAATTCGTAGCAGACCCGGTCGATGGAAGAGAAAACCTTGTGTGTACGGGTGTCATTCCTCTCATCGCAGATGACAGTATCTTTTATCATATGATTGTCTTTGAATTCTTTTGCCCATAAACGAAACATGTAAATACCTCGTCCCTTTCAGATTATGCAACTGCAATTATACTACAAATGCCTCTTTTTGTGTGTTAGAATAAGCATAAGTATGAGAAAATTTGCGAAAGCAGGAATATATTTGCATCAGGCGAGAGTGAGTTTGCGTTAGATGGAAGTAAGTTTGCGCGAACCGGGAGTATATATGAGTAATAAGAAAAACAGAAAAAAACCTACAGAAGAAAATAACCGTGTTAAGCGAAAGAAAATCCGCAGGATCCGCACCAACCCGGAAACAGGTCTTAGCGCAGAGCAGGTGAGGGAGCGAGTGGCGTGCGGCTGGGAAAATACAGCCGTTGAGCCGCCGATGCAGACCACAAAAGAAATTATCCATGAAAATGTATTTACCTATTTCAACCTGATCTTTGCAGTGTTAGCGGTCCTTTTGATCATTGTGGGGTCTTTCAGAAATCTGACATTTTTACCGGTCATTCTCTTTAACACCCTGATCGGTATCGTGCAGGAGGTGCGCGCCAACAAGACATTAAAGAAGATGTCCCTTATGAACGCTCCGAAAGCCCAGGTGATCCGTGACGGACAGGTAAAGACAATCAGGGCAGAGCAGGTGGTGATCGATGATATTGTGATTTTTTCGGCTGGCATCCAGATATGTGCAGATGCAAAAGTGGTGCAGGGAGAAGTGCGTGTTAATGAATCACTTCTTACAGGAGAGTCCGATGAGATCGTAAAGCAGCCGGGAGATACTTTGATGAGTGGAAGTTTCGTTGTGTCCGGTGAGTGCAGGGCGAGACTTTCGGCAGTTGGGAAAGATTCTTATATATCGAAACTTACCATCGAGGCGAAGACCCTAGAGAGTGAGGAACAGTCGGAGATGATCCGGGCCCTGGACCGGCTGGTAAAATTTGTGGGAATCGCCTTGATCCCCATCAGCATCATTCTTTTTGTGCAGAGCTATTTTTACAATGCAGAGACATTCCGCGAAAGTATTACCTCCATGGTAGCAGCTGCCATCGGCATGATTCCGGAAGGCTTGTATCTTCTTGCCAGTGTTGCCCTGGCGGTGAGTGCTATGCGCCTGGCAAGTGAAAAAGTACTTTTGCATGATATGAAATGTATCGAGACCCTGGCCCGGGTTGATGTGCTGTGTGTAGATAAGACAGGAACCATCACTGAGCCTGCCATGGCTGTGAAGGAACTGATTCCTGTAGAAGAATATAATAATGATGATATGGAGGAACTGGAAGGGCTGATCGGGGATTTTGCCTCGGCTATGAGTGCAGATAATGCAACCATGGCTGCCATCAAAGAATATTTTACTTCCTCTGCAGGCAGTGTGGCAGAAGCGGTATTTCCGTTTTCTTCTAAGAACAAGTATTCAGGAGCTGTATTTTTTGGAGAAAGTTATGTGATGGGAGCTCCGGAATTCCTTCTTGGAAATCATATTGATCCATATAGAGAAACCATAGCTAACTATGCAAAAAAAGGTTATCGTGTACTGGCTTTCGGACGATATGAGGGGGAGTTGGATGGGGAACCATTGAAGGAAAATGTGATTCCTTACGCATGGATCTGCCTGGCTAATCCGATAAGAAAGGAAGCAAAAGAAACCTTTACCTATTTTGCGGAGCAGGGCGTAGAGATCAAGGTCATCTCCGGCGATAACCCGCTGACGGTTGTGGAAGCGGCAAAAGAAGCGGGCATTAAAAATGCAGAAAATTATGTGGATGCGACCACCTTGCGCACAGAGAAAGATATCTATGACGCGATGAAGAGTACGACTGTCTTTGGCCGTGTAACGCCGGAACAGAAGCGATTGTTTGTGAAGGCGTTAAAGGCGCAGGGTCATACGGTTGCCATGACAGGAGATGGTGTCAATGATGTGCTGGCCTTAAAGGACGCGGACTGTTCGGTTGCCATGGCATCCGGGTCTGATGCGGCGGCACAGGCGGCACAGCTGGTGCTTCTGGAATCTGATTTTTCCCGCATGCCTTCCGTCGTCTTGGAAGGCCGCAGAGTAGTCAATAATATTCAGCGCTCGGCCAGTCTGTTTTTGGTGAAGAACATTTTCTCTTTCCTTTTGGCCATCTTCTCAGCTGTGTTTATGATCACGTACCCCTTGGAGCCGTCTCAGGTTTCGCTGATCTCTATGTTTACCATCGGCGTTCCGGCATTCTTCCTGGCGCTGCAGCCAAATAAAGAACTGATCCAGGGGAAATTTTTGACCAATGTAGTGCTGAAGGCCCTCCCGGCAGGACTTACGGACGTGCTGGCGGTGGGCGCACTGGCAGTGTTTGGACAGACCTTTGGAGTGGGAACTTCCGATATCGGAACGGCAGCCACCATTCTTTTGGCAATCGTTGGCTTTATGATCCTGTATAGAATCTGCAAACCGTTCAATATTTTGCGTGTGATCGTCTGGGTGGGATGCGTGATCGGACTGATCAGTGCATGCCTGTTCGTTCCGGGACTATTTGCGATCACCGGAATGAGCGAACAGTGCATCATGTTGTTTGTGGTATTTGCTATTGCCACCGAGCCGGTCTACCGGTATCTGACAGGTGGCGTGATCCGCTTGCAGAGGCGGATCGACAATGCTAGAGAGAATAGGAAGTCCCGGAAAGGTCTTTAAAGGTAAAGACTCCGTTTTCTAAGGTAATATAGCTGTGAGCGGTCCCGTTTTTCGGAATGGAAACAGAACCCGGATTTATGTATGTAAATGTACCCATATTCCGATTTGCAGGGATATGGGTATGTCCATTTAACAGGTAATCCCCGGTCTTTAGTTTCGGTGGGTTGGAAGGATTTAGAATGTGCCCGTGGGTGGCAAAAATGGTGATCCCGTCTATAAACAGATAGCAGGAATCGGAAAGAATCGGAAAATCCAATACCATCTGATCTACTTCTGTGTCGCAGTTTCCTCTGACGCAAAGGATCTCTTCCTTGATTTCGTTCAGCATAAGGATAACAGCTTTCGGATCATACTCTCTTGGAAGATCGTTTCTTGGACCGTGATAAAGAATGTCCCCAAGAAGCAGGAGTTTGTCTGCATTCTCTTCTTTGTAGCGTTCGATCATTTCCCTGCAGTAATAGGCAGAGCCGTGAATGTCGGATGCGATCATTAATTTCATAATCAATCTCCTTATAAAACGGCGTCGATATTGACGCCGTTTCTCTTGATAAACTGCCGTTCATAGGGCTTGAAAATGTATCAGTTGCTTTCCCATCTGCCGGCTGCGCCGCAGGGAAGAACAAGACCGGAATCTGTGACAGGAAGGCCTACCTCCTGGGAATCCACATGTCCATCATATTCCTTTAATTCCGTGGCCAGCATATAGGTCAGAACCGCAGGCGCAAGACCTGTGGTGTAAGAATTCACCAGAAAGAAAAGGGGGTCATCCGATAAAACTTTTGTGCAAAGTCTGATCAGTGAATGGATGGAGTCTTCAATCTTCCAGATTTCGCCCTTGGGACCGCGGCCGTAAGAAGGAGGATCCATGATGATGGCATCATAGTGATTGCCCCGCCTGATCTCCCGTTCCACAAATTTCACACAGTCGTCCACCAGCCAGCGAATCGGCCGGTCAGATAATCCGGAAGATGCAGCATTTTCCTTGGCCCAGTTGACCATGCCCTTGGAGGCGTCCACATGGGTGACGGAAGCGCCTGCTGCTGCGGCTGCTAAAGTGGCACCGCCTGTGTAGGCAAACAGATTCAGCACTTTCACACTGCGCCCTGCGTTTTTGATCTTCTCAGAAAACCAGTCCCAATTGGCTGCCTGCTCCGGGAAGAGACCGGTGTGCTTGAAACTGAAAGGCTTTAAATTGAATGTCAATGAAAGCGGCTCATAGTGGATCTGCCATTGCTTGGGAAGGTCAATAAATTCCCACTCTCCGCCGCCTTTTTTGCTGCGGTGGTAGTGTCCGTTTTTCTTTCGCCAGTGGGGATCTTCCCTTTTCGTATCCCAGATCACCTGGGGGTCCGGGCGCACCAGAAAATAGTCACCCCAGCGTTCCAGTTTTTCTCCTTTGCTGCAATCCAAGACCTCGTAATCGCGCCAATTGTCAGCTGTCCACATAATATGTAACCTCATTTCCACATAATCATCCTAATCATAGCATTAGTTTGGGTGTAAATGCAATGGATAGAAAAAAGCGATACATGCAAAGCATATATAGAAAAAATCAATCTCAACCGACAAGAATCTTATTTATAATGATACTAGAAAATCCCGTTTACCTTTTTGGGAATCAGTGATAGAATATTTCTATAAATGGGACGGCGGGAAATACGATTTTTGAAAGGTGAATTTCCTATGATTGCTGTAAATGCTATGGGTGATCAGTGCCCAATCCCGGTTATTAAGACAAAGAAAGCCATGCAGGCCCTTACCGGTCCTGAGACGATTGAAGTTCTGGTTGACAATGAGACGGCTGTTTCTAACGTGACCAAGATGGCAAAGAGTCTCGGCGCCGCTGTTTTTTCCGCAAAAGTAGAAGAAGGAAAGTTTCAGATCACCATCAAGGCAGAAGGAGCAGCCGTTGCAGACGATGAGCCGGTGACTTGTGTCCCTGATGTGAAAGACGATAACACGGTTGTAGTGATCAGTTCCGATCGCATGGGCGAGGGCAATGATGAACTTGGCAAGGTTTTGATCAAAGGCTTTATCTTTGCTCTTACACAGTTAGATAAACTTCCAAAGACGATGCTTTTTTACAATGGGGGCGCAACCCTTACAGTGGAAGGATCTGCTTCCTTAGAGGATTTGAAAAGCTTAGAGGCCCAGGGTGTTGAGATCATGACCTGCGGCACTTGCTTAGACTACTACGGTATCAAAGATAAGCTTGCCGTAGGCTCTGTGACCAACATGTATGTGATCGTGGACACGCAGGCAAATGCAGGAAGAATCCTAAAACCGTAGGGCAGATCGCATTTGTATGAACAAGCAGAAAAGACCGTCTTATCCAGGCGGTCTTTTTCTACGCATTAAGCATCCGGTAAAAACTGCACGCAGTGTGTCCTGCAGGAAATCCTTTTTGGAAAGCATATAGAGAAAGGAGGAATTGCAATGTCAGACAAGATTAGACTGACCAGCTTCTCAAAGACGGCCGGTTGAGCCGCTAAAGTTGGTCCTGGGACCCTTGCTCAGGTTCTGAGTAAGCTGCCAAAATTTTATGATGAAAATCTGATCGTGGGAATTGAAACATCCGATGATGCCGCCATTTACAAGGTGAATGATGACGTTGCAATGATCCAGACGGTGGATTTCTTTACGCCGGTGGTTGACGAGCCCTATCTGTTTGGTCAGATCGCTGCCGCCAATGCTTTGAGTGATGTGTGGGCCATGGGCGGAGAACCGGCCGTGGCATTGAATATCTGTGCATTTCCCAATTGCCTGGATGCGGGCGTTTTGGGTGATATCCTTGCCGGCGGCGCCGACAAAGTAAAAGAGGCGGGAGCCGTCCTGGTGGGCGGTCATACCATACAGGATGATGAGCCAAAGTACGGTCTTAGCGTTTCCGGTTTTGTGCATCCGGATAAGATCTTTAAGAATCATGGATGCCAACCGGGGGATATGCTCCTTCTGACAAAACCCATCGGTGTGGGTATTGTCAATACTGCAGTGAAGGCTGAGATGGCATCAAAGATTGCTGAAGAAGAGGCAAACCATGTGATGGCATCCTTAAACGGAAAGGCCAAACGAGTGATCGAGAAATATCCGCTCACCGCCTGCACAGATGTGACCGGTTTTGGCCTTTTGGGACATTGTGCGGAGATGGCTTCGGCCAGCGATGTCACATTTGAGATATCGGTGGACAGTATTGCTTATATAACGGATGCAAAAAAGCTTGCTTTAATGGGCCTGGTGCCTGCAGGCGCCTATAATAATCGAGGCTACAGCGGGCATATGGTGGATGCAGGAGGTGTTGCAGATGTATATCTGGATCTTCTCTATGATCCGCAGACCTCAGGAGGCCTCTTGTTGAGCGTACCGGGGGAGGTATTGCCTGCACTTCTTCATGATTTTGAGAAGGCTCATATGGAGACGGCAGTTTCCGTGATCGGTCAGGTGACAGAAAAAAGTGACAAATGGATTCGTCTGTTTTAGGAGAAATTGATGGATAAGAGTATTTATTACCGCAGCATCCCCAAGGTGGATACGCTGCTTGAAAACGGAACTATAAAGGCTCTCGTTGAGGAATATGGAAGAGAGATCGTGATGGAGGGCATCCGAAGTGAGTGTGATGCGCTCCGCACATGTATTGCCGCTTCTGAAGATGAGGCGCAGATCGAAAGAAGCTTGGGAAGCATTCCCAATCGTGTGGAGGAGTATGTCATTTCACTCTACACGCCTAATATGAAAAATGTGATCAATGGGACCGGGACGATCCTTCACACCAATTTGGGAAGGGCGCCCATTGCCAGAAAACATGCCGAGCGGCTTTCGGAACTGGTCTGTGAATATGCCAACTTAGAATATAACGTGGCTGAAGGAAAGCGGGGAGAACGGTATTCTCATTTCGAACGGCTGATCTGTAAGATCACAGGAGCGGAGGCTGCCATGGCGGTCAATAACAATGCAGCTGCTGTACTGCTTGTCTTAAGCTCTTTGGCAAAAGGAGGAGAAGTGATCGTATCCCGCGGTGAGCTGGTGGAAATCGGCGGAAAGTTCCGCATACCGGATGTGATGGAGCAAAGCGGTGCCGCCCTTGTGGAGGTGGGGACCACCAATAAGACACACCCTGATGATTACAAAAGAGCCATTACCGAGGAGACAAAAGCCCTGCTTAAGGTGCACACCAGTAACTATAAGATCGTAGGATTTACCGAGACAGTTTCTGTTGCCGAGATGGCTTCCATCGCAGAAGAATATGATATCCCTGTGATCGAGGATCTGGGAAGCGGTGTGCTGGTAGATCTTGGCAAATATGGAATTGCCTACGAGCCGACGGTACAGGAGGCTTTGAAAAACGGTGCCGATGTGGTCTGCTTCAGCGGGGATAAACTGCTTGGCGGTCCCCAGGCGGGTATTATCATCGGCAAGAAAAAATATATCGATATCATGAAGAAGAATCCGCTGACCAGGGCTCTTCGGATCGATAAATTCACGGCGGCAGCCTTAGAACTTTGCTTTCAGGAGTATCTGTCTGAAGAGCGGGCAATCGCCAATATCCCGGTGCTTCATATGATCACCAAGTCCTTAAAAGACATAGATTCGCAGGCAGAGGCGCTTTGTGATGCCCTCTTGAAAGAGGATCTGCCGGCGGATATCGAAGTGGTGGATTGTATGTCCATGATCGGAGGAGGGTCTCTTCCGATGGAGGAACTTAAAAGTAAAGCAATCTCCATCATCCCGGACAACATTTCCACCGCCAGATTAGAGGCGCGTATGCGCCGGCTTCCGGTGCCGGTGATCGGAAGAGTGGCAGAGGATGCATTTTTACTGGATCTTCGCACCATGAGCGAGGAAATGTGTGCCCTTTTACTGGATGAGATCGTAAACTATGAAATTCTTGAAAAACAGAGTCTGGTGCGTGAATGATGAAACATATTATTATCGGAACTGCGGGACACATCGATCATGGAAAGACCAGTCTGATCCGAGCTCTCACCGGCAGAGACTGTGACCGCTTTGAGGAAGAAAAAAGAAGAGGGATCACCATCGATCTGGGATTCACATATTTTGACCTGCCGGGCGGCATGAAAGCGGGTATCGTAGACGTGCCGGGTCATGAAAAATTTATCAATAACATGGTGGCAGGCGTTGTGGGCATGGACATGGTGCTGCTTGTCATCGCAGCTGATGAAGGGATCATGCCTCAGACCAGGGAACACATGGATATCTTAAGCTATCTGGGTGTTGAAAAGAGTATCATTGTCCTGAACAAATGCGACCTGGTAGAAGACGAGTGGCAGGATCTTGTGGAAGAGGAGATAAAAGAAGAACTTTCTGACACATTTTTAAAAGATGCGCCTATTGTGCGGGTATCAGCAGCCACGGGAGAAGGCCTGCAGAAGCTTACGCAGACCATTTCGCAGATGGTGGACACAGAGGTTAAGGAAAAGGAAAGCAACACGATCCCAAGACTTCCTGTTGACCGTGTATTTTCCATTGCAGGATTCGGCACGGTGGTGACAGGAACACTGATTTCCGGAACCATTTGCAAAGAAGATGAGCTGATGATCTATCCCGGGGAAATGCCCGTAAAGATCAGAAGCATCCAGGTACATGGTGAGGATTGTGAGAGGGCTTACGCCGGACAGCGGGTAGCCATCAATCTTTCCAATGTAAAGAAAAATGAACTGCGAAGAGGGGATGTTTTAGCCCCTCCTGAAAGTATGCATAAAAGCGACGTCATTGATGTCAGACTGGACCTTTTGAAGGACACTGGAAGGATCTTAAAAAACAGAAGCAGACTGCACCTGTTTACAGGAACTACAGAGGTGCTTTGCCGGGCGGTCCTTTTGGACACGGAAGAGATGGGGGCGAAAGATTCCGCACTGGTACAGCTTCGCTTAGAAACTCCCATTGCAGTTAAACGGGGGGATCGTTTTGTTGTCCGCTTTTATTCCCCCATGGAGACCATCGGTGGCGGCGTTATATTAGAGCCCAATGCAAGAATCAAAAAGCGCTTCCGCGGGGAGGATATTGAAGAGCTTAGACGAAAGGAATCCGGCGGTATAGTGGATGTGCTGGAATACCATATCAAAGCCCACGGGGATACCATGATCACCGTGACTGAACTGGCAAGCCTGACAGCTCACACAGTGGAAGAGGTGGAGGCGGCAGCAGGTGAGCTTGCCGATGCAGGAAAGATTTATACATTTCCTATGCGGAAGGGCACGTACCTCTGGCATGGGGAGCAGGCCTATGCCCTCTGGCATGAGATCGCCGACGATATCAGGCACTATGAGAAGGAATATCCCTATCGCTATGGAATGAAGAAGGCGCATGTCCAGACGGCATATTTTAGAAAGATGAAAGCCAATGTGGCGGATGCCGCCCTTTTGAAAGCGGAGGAGGAAGGTATCCTTTGCCGCAGGGAAGAGTATCTGTCAACTCCTGAATTTGAAATCAGCAAGGATGAAACTTATAAAAAGATCCGTGGCATTTTCCTTAGAACATATGAGGCGGCAGGATACGATTTTGTGCGCTATCAGGAGATGGATTTTGGAGAATTTCCTTTAGAAACGGTGGATGATATCCGGGGGATTTTGCTCTCGGAAGGAGAAATCGTGCAGGTGTTCGAGGAAATGTATTCCCTGCCCCGTCTCATGGAGGCGGCTGCGGAAAAGATTGCAGAGCAGTTAGAAAGCAATCCTGTGATCACCATTGCTAATGTGCGAGATCTCTTTGGCAACAGCAGGAAGAGCGCAAAACCTATGCTTATGTACATGGATAAGATCAAGGTGACTAAGAAGGGCGCAACAGAAACGGAAAGGGTGGCATTTTCATGAATTTAAAGCAGCTGGAGGCATTTGTCTATGTGGCAGACTACAAAAGCTTTTCAAAAGCAGCAAAAAAACTCTATCTGACACAGCCTACCGTAAGCGCCCATATCTCGGCTCTGGAGAAAGAATTTTCAACAAGGCTTTTTATCCGAAACACAAAAGAAGTTGAACTTTCTGAAGAGGGGAGAGAACTGTACGTATATGGAAAGAAAATACTGGATCTGTGCGCCCAGGTGGAAGAACGCTTTTCTACCCGTGAAGAGGAACAGTCCAACAAGCTTGTGATCGCAGCTTCGACCATTCCTGCCCAGTTTGTTCTGCCACAGCTTTTGGCAAGGTACAGGGAAAAATATCCGATGGACGAGATCACGCTTTTTGAGAGCGACAGCCAGGATGTGGCGGAAAAGGTATCGGAACATCAGGTGGACCTAGGATTTACCGGGACCACATACCGGAAGAAAAATTGCAAATATGTACCTTTTTACAAGGATGACCTGGTAATCGTGACTCCTAACCGGGATGAGTTTTGCGGGAAAAAAGAAGAAAAGATGGGGGATCTTTCCTGGGTAAAAGAACGGAACGTGATCCTTCGTGAAAAAGGGTCCGGTACCAGAAAGGAAGCGGAGAAACAGTTAAAGCAAATGGGCATTTCGCCGGATATGCTGCATGTGATCGCCGAGATTGATAACACGGAGACCATTAAGCGTTCTGTCCGTCAGGGAATGGGAATCACCTTTCTTTCGGCGCTGGCGGTAAAAGAAGAGGCAGAGGATGAGAAAGTCCTGACATTTCCGTTGGGACCTGCCAGCCGTAATCTATGCTATCTCTATAACAAGAATTATACTCCCAGCAAACCGGCAAAGCGGTTTATAAAGATTCTGGAAGAAATGTATGGGGAGAATTAAATGATATGCGGGAAAAAACATTGAAGATCGTCATTACATTCCACACCACATCGGAGGCCATGGCCTGTGAGAAGGCATTGCATGAAGGCGGGATTCCCGGCCGCCTGATCCCCATCCCCACATCTATCTCAGCGGGATGCGGGCTGGCCTGGTGTATGCTGCCGTCGGAAAAAGAAGGCGTAATGAATTATATGGAAGAGAAGAAACTTTTATTCGAGGGTATATACGAGTGTAAGCTTCTGTGAGAAAGAGCCTGTGTACTATGAGTACACAGGCTCTTTTGCTGCTTTGCAGTTCTTATCTTTTGAATCGTTCCAGAAGATACGGGATATTTTTATCACTTAGAGCGGTCAGGGAATAATTGCCATCGCACAGCGCCCAGTCATAAAGAATACCGTGCTCGTATATACTGTAGATGCGCATCAGATCCTCTGCCGGGTCAGGAGCGGTGATCTCGCCCTTCTTAATTCCGTCAAGAATAATGTCTGTGATGATGCGGAAATATATCCGGTCATGGTCTCTGAGAAACCGCTTTTCTTTGGATAAAAGCTGGGTGGAGTAAAGAGAAGCCAAAATCCGCACATCGATCTCTTCCTCTATCATGGAGAATAACTCATGATTTAAGTAGGCAAGTTTTTTTAAGCTATCCATGTCCGCGGGCATTGTCTCATTCAACTCTTCATATTTGTCATCAAAAAGATCAGCCAGTGTTTCAAGAAGAGCATCCTTCCCTTTAAAATAAGCATAGAAAGTTCCCTTTGTCGTCTTTGCGGCTTTGATGATGTCAGCTACAGTAGTGGATTCATATCCTTTTTGATGAAACAGCTTCCAGGAGGCTTTCACGATTCTTTTTTTTACATTGCTTCGTTTTCTTGGCATAAAATTCCCCCGATTCCGTCAAAAAAACGTTTTGCTTATCCGATCTGGAAACCGTATTTCAGTGGGTCTGTTGCATCGATCAAATAGGTGCCGACACCGGTCAGATATGCGCTGCCGCTGACCATAGGAATAACCGCGTCATAGTCGGCAACCTTTGTCAGATCTTTGATCTCTCCTACAAATACGGAACCGATCACGGATTCGTAACGGAACTTCTCACCGACTTTTAACTCGCCCCAGCTATAGAGGGTGGCTAACTTAGCACTTGTGCCGGTGCCGCAAGGTGAACGGTCTGCCTGACCATCGCCGAAGATAACACAGTTGCGAAGGTCTGCTTTGTCAGGATTAGGAGTCGGTCCAAAAAATTCAACCAGATCTACTTCTGTGATGTCAAGGAGCGGATGCTGGATCTTGATTTCTGCATTGATCTTATCCCGAAGCTTCAGACCGATATCTGTAAGGGTCGGTACAAGGGCAGGTGTGATCTCTCCAAGTCCTAACTTGGTGGTGTCTACCAGTGCAAAGAAGCTTCCGCCAAAGGAAATAGTAAACGGGATTTCTCTGCCGTCGATTTCCATGGTCTGATCATCTAAGTAAACAAATGCAGGGACATTGGTCAAAGTAACGCTCTCTACTTTGCCATCTTTTACCATTGCCTTGGTGGAGATCAGTCCTGCAGGTGCTTCAAGGACGACTGTGTTCTCCCCTTCCTTTACGTCTTTTACAAGACCTGCTTCAATAGCGACAGTCACGGAACCGATGGTGCAATGGCCGCACATATTCAAGTAGCCGCCGGTATCCATAAAAATGACACCGAAATCAGCATCGCCGCTGATCGGCTCGCAGAGAAATGCGCCGAACATATCGTGATGGCCTCTTGGCTCAAACATAAGAGCGGTACGGACATGGTCATACTTGTTCTCCAGCCACTTTTTCTTCTCGATCATGGTTGTTCCTTCCGGCTCCGGGAAACCGCCGATCACAACCCGGCAGAATTCGCCGGCTGTATGGGCATCGACTACCTGGAGCGCTTCTTCGAAACGTCCGAAATCCACATTGGCATTCAATTTCATGATAAAAATCCTCCTGCATTGATAAAATCTATAAATAAAATCCGCCGGCAATGCCATCTTTAAAAGAAATGCGATGCAGACTTAATAACATCTGCTCGCCAGGCACGAAAGAACCGCCGGAATTGAAACTAGACCACGGTCTAGTTTATTCCCTTTCATTATGTGCGAAAAACCTTGAAAAGTCAACGGTTTGCGCACAAAAAGAAAGAGTAAAAAAACATTGAAAATAAAGACCGATTGTGGTACTCTGAAAATGAGTGAATCATGGGGGTAGTTAGGTGACTGGTGTGCCTCCTGGTCTTCAAAACCAGTGTGGGGCGTTAGGAGCGTCCCGGGTGGGTTCGATTCCCACATGCCCTCGCCAGAATATTATTTATAGATTTTTTAAATAGATAATAGTGAGGAATAACACACATACTAAGGGAGGAATGAACATGAAAAATGTACAGCTTTTGCTGCGTCAGCACGTGGGTGCTCCCTGCGCGGCAATCGTTAAAGCAGGAGACGTTGTGAAGAAGGGAACTCTGATCGCAACTCCTACCGGTCTGGGCGCCAATATCTTTTCCAGCGTATACGGAACCGTAGAGGAGGTCCTTGAGGATCGGATCGTCATCAAACCGGATGATGAGCAGCCGGAGGCATTTGTGCCGATCGATGTACCGGAGGATGCCACTAAGCTTGATATGATCAAGGCAGCAGGTATCGTTGGTATGGGCGGCGCCGGTTTCCCCACAGGCGTGAAACTGAACATCAATCTTTCAGAGACCAAGATGGGAGAATTAAATCCGGAGATCAATCCGGAACTTCCAGATGATTTTGATCTGGAAGACAGCTATATTCTTGTCAATGCGGCAGAGTGCGAGCCGGGTCTTGAACATAATATCAGACAGATCATTGAGCAGACAGACAAGGTGATCCGCGGTGTGAAGTACTGTATGGAGATCACACATGCTGACAAGGCAATCTTCGCCATCAAGAAGAAAAACAAAGCAGCCGTATTGAAACTGATGGAGGCACTTAAGGATGAAGAGGCGATCTCGCTTCATCTTCTTCCAAATATCTATCCGATGGGCGAGGAACGTGCGGTTGTGCGCGAGTGCCTTGGGGTGAATTTAGACACCACGCAGCTCCCATCAGCAGCAAGATCTGTTGTCATTAACCTTGAGACCGTTGCTAAGATCGCAGAGGCCATTGAAGAGAAGAAACCTTGCATTACCAAGAATGTGACCGTCCGCGGCAACATTAAGGGAAGCAATGTGAGAGGATTTAACGAAGCACATGTATTTATGGATGTGCCGGTCGGTATCACCGTAGGCGAATTGATCGAGATGGCAGGCGGATTTGATAAGCCTGACGAAGTAGGAGAAGTTGTTATGGGTGGTGCTTTCACCGGAAGATCTGCGGAGCTTGATGAGCCAACCACCAAGACAACAGGCGGTATCCTTACCACCTATAAGCTGCCGAATCTGACAGATAAGAAAGTGGGCCTTCTCGTTTGTGCCTGCGGCGGCAGCGAAGCACGTATGAGAGAACTTGCCGGAAAGATGGGCGGCGAGGTTGTCTCTGTCTGCAGATGTAAGCAGGCAATCGAGAATAAACCGGGCGCACCGCTGAAGTGCTTACGTCCAGGCAATTGCCCCGGACAGGTAAAGAACAATATGCAGTTTAAGAAAGACGGATGTGAGTTCATTATTATCGGCAATTGTTCTGACTGTTCGAACACGGTTATGGCATCTGCTCCTGACATGGGACTTAAGGTATTCCATCAGACAGATCATGTGATGCGTGCGATCGGTCACGAGCAGTACCGTCAGCTGACTGTATCTAAAAAGGTAAGCCAGGATATCAACGAGGAAGATTGATCCTCATAATGAATGTGTATATTCCGCGGCACGCAGATGAAAACCTCTGGCAGGGTCTGCGGATTATATAAATGAAACGTACTATAAAAACAAGGAGGAAATACGTATGTCTATTACAGCTGAGACAGCGAAGGCTCATGCAAATGATTTTGCGGTATTATGTTGCAGAGCAGAAGCTGGAATCACAATCGAACCGGCAAACCTTGAGGATCCGGCGATCTTTGACGAGCTGGTTGATTCGGGATTATTAAATCTTGATGGATGCTTGAAAATCGGACAGATCTTAGGCGCAAAGCTGACTAAGACGAGTGATTCATTAAGCCCTCTTACACCGGATAATGTGGAGGGGTACAAAGAGACAGTTGAGACTGAAGAAAAGCCAGAAGAGGCAGAAGAGGCTAAAGAAGCTCCTGCCACACCGGCGGTTGCGGCAACCACCACAGTTGCAGGCGGCGTGTTAAAGATTCATATTGGCGAAGGAAAAGATATTGATCTTTCCATTCCGGTGGGAGCTTTAGGCGGTGGAGCAGCTGAAGTTGTGGAAGTGGAAGCACCCAAAGCTGCAGCAGCGGCAGCAGTCGGCGAGCCTAAGAAGATCCGCGATCTTACAAGAAATCACTATGCGATCACAGAAGTTGTAAGAGGACCTGAGACTAAGATCGAGGGCACCGTTCTTACTATCCGTGAGGGTATCGAGCAGGAGGTCATTGACGCCGATGATCTGATCAAGGATTTCCATATTGAGATCATCACACCTGCGAATTATCATACCTATTCTGAGACTATCATGGATGTACAGCCGATCGCCACAAAGGATGGAGACAGCAAGCTCGGAAAAGGAATCACAAGAGTGATCGACGGCGCAGTTATGGTCCTTACAGGAACAGATGAAGGCGGCGTACAGATCGGTGAGTTCGGTTCTTCAGAAGGTTATCTGGATGAGAATATCATGTGGGGACGCCCGGGATGTCCGGAGAAAGGCGAGATCCTGATCAAAGGTAATATCGTTGTTCAGGCTAAGACCAACATGGAGCGCCGCGGACCTATGACTGCTCACACAGTATTTGATATTGTTACACAGGAAATCCGTGAGGCATTAAAGAAGGTTGATGATGAGTATATCGTTGACACAGAGGTATTTGAGCAGATCCGTCACCCGGGTCAGAAAAAGGTTGTAATCGTTAAGGAGATTATGGGACAGGGTGCTATGCATGACAACTTTATCCTTCCGGTAGAGCCTGTCGGTGTTCTTGGATCAAGAGCTAACGTTGACCTTGGAAATCTTCCTGTATGTATGTCGCCACTGGAGGTCCTCGATGGATGTATCCATGCGATCACATGTATCGGACCTGCTTCTAAGGAAATGTCAAGACATTACTGGAGAGAGCCACTTGTACTGGCAGCATTAAATGATCCTGAACTTGACCTTTGCGGTGTCATCTTTGTTGGATCACCTCAGATCAATGCTGAAAAGTTCTATGTTTCAGAGCGTCTTGGACAGACCGTTGAGATGATGGACGTTGACGGTGCATTTATCACAACAGAGGGATTCGGTAACAACCATATTGATTTTGCATCTCACCATGAGCAGATCGGTATGAGAGGTGTTCCGGTTGTAGGACTTTCATTCTGCGCTAACCAGGGTGCTCTTGTTGTCGGCAACAAATACATGGTATCTATGGTTGACAACAATAAGTCTGAAGGCGGTATCGAGAACGAAGTTCTTGCCAACAATACACTTTGTCCTGAGGAGGCTATCCGTGCTATCGCAATGCTGAAAGCAAGAATGGCAGGCGAGGAGATCAAACCGGCTGAAAAGAAATGGAATCCGAATGTTAAGGCAAACAACGTAGAAGCAATCAATGAGGCTACCGGCACAAAGATGAAGCTGGTTGACAATGAGCAGAATCTTCCGTTGAGCCAGAAGCGTATTGACAAGGGATACAACTAGAGGTTGTGTATTGCCAATGAGTGATAAGTTAAAATACGGTGATAAGATCAACTACTATGAAGGCGTATGCGTAGATATTGATGATTGCAGTATCAGCGTTGACTTAAAGGGCAGACTGGGATTTTTCAAGGCCCCGAAGCGCATGTTTATTACGGATGTGGAGCCTAAGGTTGGACAGGAGTTCGGCTGGATGATGGGATTCCCGGAGCAGTTATCACCAGAGATCAATACAAAATATTTGAGTAACATAGAAAAAGAGCGACGCAAACGAGAAGAGATGCAAGCTCAGTTAGAAAACAAGGAGGAATAATAATGAGTTTAACGGTTGTTAAGGGATTACAATCAGAAATCTTCGTTCCGATTACTCCACCTATGGTTTGGACTCCGGTTACAAAAGAGTTGAAAGACATGAGAATTGCTATGGCATCTGCTGCAGGTATTCATCATGTTGACCAGGTTAGATTCAATCTTGCCGGTGACTTCACATGGAGAAAGATCGATGACACATGGCCATCAAGTGAGTTGATGGTTTCTCACGGCGGATATGATAACGGTGATGTTAACAAAGATATCAACTGTATGTGGCCCATCGACAGACTTCATGAACTGGTAGCAGAAGGTTTCATCAAAGAGACAGCTCCATTCCATGCAGGATTCATGGGTGGCGGCGGAAACCAGGAGAAATTTAAGAACGAGACAGGTCCTGCAATTGCCAAGATGATGGTTGAGGAACATGTAGATGGCGTTATCCTCACCGCTGGATGAGGTACCTGCCACCGCTCTGCAGTTTTGGTGCAGAGAGCGATTGAAGAGGCTGGCGTTCCTACTATTATCATCGCAGCCCTTCCACCGGTTGTTCGTCAGACCGGTACACCACGTGCGGTTGCTCCGCTGGTACCTATGGGTGCTAACGCAGGAGGACCTCACAATGTTGAACAGCAGACAGCTATCGTAAAGGATACACTCAGAAATCTGGTTTCTATTGACACACCGGGTAAGATTGTTCCGTTGCCATATGAGTATGTTGCAGTTCTCTAATAATTAGAATGATCAAAGAGGAATGGTTTTCCATTCCTCTTTCTTCTATTATAATATAGTAAAAAATGAAACCCTTCTTTTAAGTCTTGGCAAAGGAGCTGACATGGTCGAAGAAAAGAAATCAAGGCGCTTATCTATCAAAGCCTTTCACGTAGATGAGGTCGTGTTTGGAAAACATGCGGATCTTACCACCGGAGGGAAGCTTACGGTGGGAGAAAATGCAGTAGAAAAGCTGCTTGCAGAAGCAACATATATTAAAGATATCAAGATTCAGATCATTTATCCGGGTGAGCGGGATCGGTGGACCAATACCATTATGGATGTGATCCCGATTTCTGCGAAAGTGCTTGGAGTGATCGGCGAAGGCATCACGCACACGGTCACAGGCGCATATATAATCCTGACAGGTGTTGATGAAGTGGGAAAGCAGACCCATGAGTTTGGCTCTTCGGAAGGAAATTTAAAGGATCAGATGATCTATGGAAGAGCTGGAACCCCAGGGGAAGATGACATCATGATTTCTTTTGACGTGACATTTAAGGCAGGTATGGGCCAGGAAAGGTGCGGCACTACAGAGGCTCACGCCCTTTGCGATGCATTTATCAATGAGTATCGCAAGATCCTGAAAACTTTTAATGGTAATCAGGCGACGGAGAAACATGTCTATTATGATATTATGCGCCCGGGAAAGAAAAAAGTGGTGATCATCAAACAAGTGGCCGGACAGGGAGCCATGTATGACACCCATTTGTTCGCAGACGAGCCGTCAGGTGTGGAAGGCGGCAAGTCAATCATCGACATGGGCAATATGCCAATCGTGCTGACGCCCAATGAGTACAGGGACGGAATCATCCGTTCGATGCAGTAGGAGGGAGGAAGAAGTATGGGAATCGGTCCATCAACAAAAGAGACATCCTTACATCATTTCAGAGATCCACTGCTTGATGTGGTTTCCACAGATGAAGATATCGATCTTCTGGGTATCATACTTGTGGGGACACCGGATGATAACAAAGAGAAGCTTCGGGTCAGCAAGAGGGCGGCGGTGATCGCTGAAGCTATGCGCGCCGACGGGGCACTGATCTCCTCTGACGGTTGGGGAAACAGCAATGTCGATTATGCCAACTGCTGTGAAGAACTCGGAAAGAGAGGCATCTGCGTGGCTGGTCTTTGCTTTAGCGGAACTGTGGGGAAATTTGTGGTCGAAAATAAATATTTGGAACACATTGTAGATATCAACAAGAGTAAAGAAGGGGTAG
>R03__coassemble_47_pt1 | contig 72355 bp, 40 predicted proteins | sample R03__metabat2_low_PE_040 | metagenome-assembled genome bin R03 | reverse complement strand
CCGTCAGCTGGGACTGATCTTTCAGTCCCAGCTTTTTTGCGTATTCTTTCTGCTGTTCCATTTTTATGAGCAGGCAGACCTGCTTGATCCGTTCCGTCACGTCCATAGGATTTTTCTCCACTTCGTCTTATATCAGATATAGCTTCAAGATTTTTCTCATCTCACATTGAATACTACCTCGTATGCATCAAGCCCTTCCACCTGCATGATCAGGCCTTTCACATTTTCTTCGCAGGCGGTTTCTGCCTGCTCATAGAGGCCGGCCTCTTCTGCTTTTGCAAGTTCTGTTTCCTTAGCTTCTTCAACGGCCTTCTCAATGTCTTCCTCGGAAAATCCCGTAAACCATCCTTCATTTCTGTTTTCAATGCCATAGTCGGTCACATAGTTTTCCACCTGCACTTTAGGCAACGTGATAAAAATACTCTTGGTCTCTTCATTCAGTTTGATCTCTACTTTCGACAGATCATAGCCTGCATTCAGGCATCCTGTATAGGTTAATGTGGCAGTCGATTTTGTCATCGGCACATCCCACTCGCCCCATTTTTTTGTCTGTTCCATGGAATAAAATCCACTGTATGGATTCTCCACGCATACCAGACGTCCTGCGCCTGCAAACATTTTTTCAATCTGTTCATAATCCACTTCCGCCGCATAAGCAACCGTTTCATCCTTTACTTCAACGGCCTGTTCCTTGCTCATTTTATAGCAGTGCATTCCCACGCCCCCAAGGGCTAATCCAAGGAACACCAGCATTCCGGCGGTAATTTTAAGTCCCATATGTTTTCCCATTTTCTTTCTCCTGCTTTTAAAAAGCCTCCGGTTACGTCTTTATTGTAGAAGATAACGGGAATGCATTTGTATGCTCTGCTTGGTGAATTAGGCGGATGTATTTCTCCCTTTGTGGCAATTTGTAAAAAAATCCAGTATAATAAATTCATATTGCCGGTCACATATCTTTGGGAGGACGAAAAAAATGGGAAGAAAATCCATTAAAGAGAATAAGAATATATACTTTGAGGCCAGAGAAGAAGCAGGACTTACCAGAGCCGCTGCTGCAGAGAAGATGGAATTTATCAGCGAGAGCCGCATCGATAAGATTGAAAATGAAAAGGTAAATGCGCCTTATCCGGACGAGGTCCTTGCCATGGCCAAGGCCTACGGGAGGCCGGATCTGTGCAATCAATACTGCTCATCTGTATGCGCCATCGGACAGAAATATGTGCCAAAGATCCAGATCGACAAAAAGAATCTGCCCCAGATCACACTGGAGGTCCTCTCAGCGTTAAATGCCCTGGATTCGCAGAAGGACCGGCTCATTGAGATTGCCTCAGACGGCGAGATATCGGAGGATGAAAGAGCAGATTTTGCCACCATCAAAGATCATTTACAAAAAATGTCCCTTGCCATTGATTCTTTAAACCTGTGGATTGAAAAAACGCTTGATAAAGCTTAGAAAGATGTAATCCAGTGAATTCAACCGGAGAAATTTAAACATGAATGAGTATGAAGTGATCGTAGAAAATATGACCCCCTGCGGGGGAAGCAAGTATGCTGCCAGAGAATATTTAGAGATTGAGGCAGAATCGCCCCTTTCTTATGTGGAAGCCCACAAACGCTATCCCATCACAGATGTGATCGAGATGGAGAACGGTGACACTGTGATCTTAACAGGAAATGCAGCGGGCTATATCACCCGCTACACATTTACCAGATAGATGTCAGGAATGCTGTTTCAGATACTCCATAATGGCATCGTGAGACTTTTCATAACCCTCAAATAAAAAGGTGTGCATACCTACTTTTTTGGCCGCATCCACATTTGCCTGACGGTCGTCAATAAAAAGGCACTCCTCTGCTTGCAAGCCATACTTCTTTAAAATTTCTTCGTATATATCAAGATGAGGTTTTATCATCTTCACATCGCAGGAGAAGATGCCGCCGTCCATAAAGGGCAGGAACTCCAAAGCCTCCGGGTTTGCCTCCATCAGTCCCTCGTAGTAATTGGACAGATACAGCATCTGAAAGCCGGCCGCTTTGATTTCCTTGATCCAATCAATGGCATAATACCGCGGGAAAAAGGACCCGCCGATATGTCCCTGCAGATAGCGGATCTCCTTCTCATACTCCGGCCGCACAGACACGAACAGATCTACCACCTCTGAAAGGGGCAGAACACCCCGGTCCAACTCCTCCCAGTAACCACTCTCCAGGAAAACTTCCGCCATGACAGGATATAATTCTTCTCCCAGTACATTTTTTGCAAATGTATCCCAATCGTGTCCGTTTAACACATTACCGATGTCTGAGATCACAGTTTTTATCATGTTTCCACCTCCGGATTCCTATCTAAGAGCAACCACTTCTCTGTATGGGAGAACCAGTACGATCTCGCCCTCATAGGCAAATACTAAAAGTAGTGTATCATCTCCAAGAGCTACTTCCACCCGGTCCACAAGAAGCTTTACTTCGCCGTCAATATCAGTCCCTGCTACAGCTGATTTTTCTTCTTTCCCATTGTCAAGCTGAATATCAGTGGCTTCTTCATTTTCATTATCTTCCCGCAAAGGAAGCGGAAGGTCGGTTACAAATGCCAGTTCCTTAACCCTGTCACAATAATCCAGTTCCGGAATCGTAAGAAGAACATTGTTGTAAGGGTATTCTGCTTCCACAAGCTCCAGCTTAACTTTACAGCGTTCCATAGGAAGCGGGGTATAGCAAAGCTCGGCCACGTTATTTCCTTCCAACAGCTGCTGGATAAAGCTGATGCGAAGCTCCGCTGCTCCGTCAAAATACCCTTTCGGAAGTTTTTCCTTGATCCGCTTTAACGCTTTCTCGATATTGTCATGTACCTTATTGTCCCCAAAGAATCCTTCTTCTTCCACCCGCTTCTCGATGGCGCATCTGGCCTCAAGATAGAACATATAGGCAAGCTCTACATCCGCATCTGCGTTAATTCCATACTCAAAGATTTTGCCCATGCGAAGGGCCGCATCTGCAAATTTGGTGCGGTTGTCCTCGCCAGCTACAAAATCCGTCCTGCTCTGGTCATAGACAAATGTGATCAGATTTCTGGCGGTGGCAGGTGACTTGATCACACCTTTTCCTGTCTCATACATGTCAGCCAGCTTGTACATGGATTCATAGACACCATTGAAAGCGCCAAATGCAAAATATTTGAAAGCCTTGTCATACTCCGGCTTTCCCCCATTGCATCTGCCGTAATAATAAATGTATCCCAGGGTATTGGCAAAGAATGGTTTTCTCTCCTGGTATCCTTCCATCTCCATCAGGGTGAGGAGGAGATCTCTTGAAGCCTTATAATCGCATTCGTAGACCTGGTTGCCGCCGTACATGCTGTAGGCCTTTGCCTGCATTGCCTCCGGAAGCTTTGCCTTCATACCTTCTTCCACAAGCTTGCGGTACAGAAAGATTACCGCAAAGGAAGCGCTTCCAAGGGCATATGTATTCTCCTGAAAATAATCCAGGAAGTTTTTCTGCTGCTCTTTGGTATATTTCCATTCCAGGATCTCGTGCTTCATATTGAATTCATAATTTTTCACCTGGTTAAGAAGTTCGGTGAAGTCCCAGTCATAGGCATCCTCAACGGGATCGTATCTGCAGGCATTAGAAAGCTGGGTCAGCACCTCGCTTAAGATATTCTGGTCATTGGTCGGAAAAAATGGGATCGCCAGCTCTTCATCCCCATAATAGCCAAAATTATAGGTTCCGAACTCCTCCATCAAATGATCCGTTACCAGATCATACCAGTCCTGGATCACAATGGATTCCAGACCTTCCGCAGACTCCCTTTTTCGCATGATATTCTTGACTGCAATGGAAAAATCCAGATATGTCGCCTGGTATACACAAGGGTCCGATGCCGGTTCTTCGTTCTCGTCTTCTATCGTAAAAGATCCTTCCTCTTTTTTCTCTTCTTCTAATGCTTCTGCCTCTGCTCTTGCCTCATACTCCTTTGCCAAAGTTCTGTATTCAGCGGCGGTCAGCTGAAACCGAAGCAGCTTCTTTAAAAATTCTTCTCTTGCACTAGCCATAATGCACCTCCTAAGTTAGCAACATTATACTATATAAACCACAGAATTCCTAAGCTTTTCTTTCCTTATCAATTCTCCAAATATAAAAGGCGGCCCGCTTTCGCGAACCGCCTGTGTTAAGATCGATTATTTTACTGTGATCTTGATTCTGGTCTTCACACCGTTCTCTGCAATGATGTAGATATAGCATGTACCCTTCTTTACTGCTGTTATTTTTCCGCTTGCGCTTACTTTTGCAACAGAAGTATTGGTTGACCAGTATCTGAACTTATTGCAATGTCCTAACAGTTTCTTCTTAGCATTCTGCTTGATCAGCGTTGCCTTGATCTGGTAGGTCTTCTTTGCCTTGATCGATACGGAAGTCTTCTTCACGGTGATCTTCTTAGCGTTGGTGTAGGTCTTGTTCTTGGTTCCGGTAGCGTGCATACCCAGACTCTTGCCTAAGTATACCTTCTTGCCGTCTACCATCTTCCATGCCTTCACGTAAGCTTTGTATCTGGTTGATGCCGTGATCTTCTTGCCGTTGATCTTAGTAAATGTGTAGCTCAAATAACTTCCCTTAAGCACCTTCGTTGCTGTCTTTGAGAAGCTCTTACCGCAAAGTGCAATGTATACGTCGTATCCATCTGCGCCTGCGACCTTGCCCCACGATACGGTAGCCTTATTATCAGAAACCGTCATGCCGGCGCCTGAATTCAAAGCGTTTGCCGTTGTGGTTGAACTTGGAAGCTTGTCAATCTGTTCTGTATGCGTGCCGCCGCAAATGCTGCAGGTGTAAGTCTTCACACCGTATGCTGACTGGGTCGGCTGCTTGGTGATCACGCCGTCATCATAATCATGCTCATGTTCTGCAATATTGACAACATGGATGTCATCGCTTCCTGTGATCACTGTGCCAGGCGTGTTGGTGATCAGCGGATTGTCATCCGTTCCAACGCTTCCGCCACTGGTTGTGATGGTGATCTTCTCGCCCGCAGAAATGTCTGTCTTCGGATCAGTTTCATTGGACTCAGATGAAGATGTAATATCACCTGTTGTTTTGATAGTTACGGAGCCGCCTGCGTCGATATTATCGATCTCAAGGTCACCCTTGTTATCAATATTGATATCACCTGCTGCAGATGCATCGATGGCGTCTGTATCCGTGTTGACCGGGTTCTCATCTGTTCCGATATTTCCGGTTACAGATCCGATCGTCACCTTATCAGCATCAATAGTCGTTCCGTCTTCGTCATCGGTAATATTGCCAACGGCTCCGATCACAACGTCTGTATCTGCACCTGTGATCTCGTCGATATTTAGGTCACCCTTTGAAGTGATTGCGATCTCGTCATCATCTGCATCGCTGCCGCCCTTAACGGTTACGGCTGCATCGTCTGTGGTGTCGATAAGGATCGGATCCTCCTTCTCACCTACAGAACCCTTTGCCTCAATGATAATGTCGCCATATGCCTCAATATCGGCTTCCTCATTATCGATTGCTTCCCGGCTTGCCTGTGCCTGCGCATCGGCTGCTGCCTTTTCATTTCTTGCAGTTTCTGCTTCCGCTTCTTCTGCATCGGCTGTAGCCTGTGCCGCATCGGCGTCTGCCTGGCTTGCATCAGCTATTGCCTGCGCGGCGTCTGCCTCTGCCTGACTTGCATCAGCCTTTTCCTTCGCCTCTTCAGCCTCTTTGTTTGGTGTGACAGCATCAGCCTTGGCCTGCTCTAATGCTTTCTCAGCTTCTGCAAGCTCATCTTCTTTTTCTGCCAGATCAGAAGTGAGATCTTTTAACTGCTCTTCGATGGCTGCCTTCTCATCATCTGTCAGGCAGTCATCTTCTAACTGTTTCTCAAGATCTTTTATCTGCTCCTTCAGATTATCGATTGCTGTCTTGGTATCAGCCACCTTCTGCTCAGCTTCTGCAACTGCTGCATTTGCTGCATCGGCTGCTGCCTGTTTTTCATTAGCTTCTGCCTGATCCTCGTTAGCAATTGCCTGCTTTTCATCGGCTGCTGCCTGATCATTTGAAGCCTTCTCCTGTGCCTCGTCAGCTGCTTTTTTAGCTTCCTCGGCTTCTTTTTCTTCCTTGGTCACCTTGTCAGCTGCATCACTTGCCGCCTTGGCATCCTCGATTGCCTTCAATACTGCATCGCTGTCATCTGTTGATGTGACATCTCCAGCTGACTTAATGCCTACGCTGGTGCCCTCTGTATTGGAATCGTCCGCCGTGATCTTCTCGATCACCAGGTCGCCTTCCACTTCTTCTACAAATACGGTATTGCCTGAGATAGTAACAGTTCCGGTTCCGTCATTTCCGGCTCCTGAATCGATCTGCATGTAATCATCTGCAGAACCCAGATCGCCGTTTACTGTAATCTTGATGGTGTCTGCAATGATGCTTGCTGTATTACCTTCTGACTCATAGTCGCCTTCTATGATAGTCGCCTCTTCTGTTCCCGTCACGTTAACATCCAGCGTGCCGCCGGCGATCAGATGTCCCAGTACCGCATTGCCGCTTCCCTTATCGGAATCAGCATCCACAGTTACCTTAAGATCATCCTCTGCCCCAAGGAACAAACGTCCCTCTGTGCTTGATACATCTGCGTCAAGGCTTCCCTCAGCATCGATAGCAATGTCCCCATCTGCCTTAAGAGTTGCCAGAATCGTATCTGCATCCGGATCTGCCGGTGCCAGAGTGATCGGTGATTCGTTTTCGCCGATAGAACCGCTCTTAGCTGTAAGCTCTACCTTATCTGCTGTAATATTGGCATCGGTCTCACTGTCATCCTTCACATCGATCAGGCTGCCGTCTGCCGTGATAGATACCGTGTCATCTGCTTTGATCACGCCGATACCCACATCACCAGTTGCCTCTTCAATGTAAATGCTTCCGTCTTCGCTCACAAGATCTAATCTCTGTGCTTCTGCGTCGAAATCAGCTCGGATCCAATCATAACGTACCGTTACCTGTAATACCCAATTGCCTTCTGCGTCTTTCGTCACCTTATAGGCATCCGCATCAGACGTTCCTGCGATCAGGCTGCTTGAAGAAATGTTATCCTCTCCGTCAATATTCTTAACGATGATCGGTGCATTTCCTCTCTGCTCTGTGAGAAGCGGTGCGTCTTCTGTTCCGATGCTTCCCTTAGCTGTGATCGAAATATCTTTTGCCAGTACATTTACATCGTAATCCGTGCCGGTAAGATCTGCTGCTATCACTGCACCGTCTGTCACTGCGATGGTCACATCGCCGCGTTCTGAAGTGATATTTCCAATGGTCATATCACCAGTATTTACTGTCACATTAAGGTCGCCATCGTTATACAGATATGCGGTTCCGTCAATCTGACCGATCTGGATGGTATTTGCACGAGGCTCACTATCCTCATAAGATGTCTCACTTCCGGAATAGGTGCTGTCCTTTAACGCCTTCTCATAGAGCGCCTTTACATCGTCTGCTGTCAGACAGCTTGCAAGGAAGCTTCCTATATTGGAAATACTGTTCTCATCTGCAAGGAAGTAGCTAAGCAGTGCCTTGGCGTCCTCATCGCTCATAACATAGCTTGTATTGCCGTCCTCATCCACACGGATCTCATTGATTGCCGCAATAACAGCATCAACAAGTGCTTCCGGTGATTCTGTGATCAGTGTCTCAATTGTTGTTTCTTTTTCTGTCTGCAATGCCAGATCGATAACCGCATCCGTATCAGCCATTCCAAGGGTCTCATCAAAGAGCTTGAGAATGTCTGCCGCCGTGATCAATCCTTCTGCATAAAGTGCTGCTACTGTCTCTTTTGTGATGGTGGTCAAAAGATTTCCTTCTTCATCCACAAGAGCCGCTTTCACTTCGTCGCTTAAGTTCGCATACAGATAAGCGATCTGCTCATCATTTAAGATCTCGATCAATGCGCCGGCATTGGCTTCTGTTACCACTGCATTTGTTAATGTTTCTTTGTCTTCATCGCTAAGGATTGCCTTCACAGCTTCGTCACTTAAGAACTTGTTAAGCCACTCTGCGTTCAAGCCTTCCTCTCCATTTGCTTTAAGGAGTGAGGCGATCACTGCTTTTTCAAGAGCCTGTGTCCATTCTCCTCTTTCCTTGCGCTCCATGATCCATGCGGCAAGAGACTCCGGTGTCTGCTCGGTTAAGATCTTTTCTGAAAGTTCGTCATTCTCGATCCACTTAAGCCAGTCACCTGCTGTCTTGTTATCCTCATCCACGGTATTGTCATCTTCATAACCGAAGAACTCGTTGATCTTAGGATTGTTGATCTTGCTTGTATAAGAATCTTCGTCTGCGCTTGTAAGCTCCAGTAAATCGATGTAGCAGTCATCTACTTCACCGATCTGGATCGTAACACTAGAAGGTACATCCATGATCAGTGCAGAATCTGCCTCGCCGATATCGCCGCCGGCACTCAGTCTAAGTGCTGCCGTCTCATCTGTGTCAGCATCATCAAGCTTGATCAGTGCACGATTGCCATACTCACCGCAATCTGCACCGTTATTCTTCTTAATGTCGCCCTCTGCGTCTAAGTCGATCTCACTTGATTTGCCAAGGATCATATCAAATGCGATATCTCCCGCTGCATCAAGATCGGCCTTTCCGTCTGTGATAAAGAGATTCTCGAAGATAATATCTCCGTTTGCCACGGCATCCTCATTATCAGTGAATGTCTCGTTGCCCTCTGCATCGATCAGACGGTCTTTGTTAGTCGTGAAATCGATGGCCGCGCCATCTTCCACGTAAATATTATTACCAATAATGTCACCGTTCTGGGTAATCAGGACAAATGTTGCTCCGTTTGCCACAACCTGATCGTCGTGGAGCCTGAAGTCAACCTGCTCTCCGTTTTCACCTTCCGGTACATAGATATATGTGTTGGTCCTGATATCTGTGGTTCCCTCTAAATCAAGAACTTTCAGCGAACCGGCTGCCTCCATCTCAAGGAGATTGTCCGATGTGCCGACACTTCCTGATGATTCGGATTTGATCACGATATCGCCATCCGTTGCTTTGATGTCAAGATTATCAACGCTGTCGCCGTCTACGATGCTTCCCTTATCATCCTCCATGATGATCGTAACGGAAGAACCTTCTACATACATGACTTTGTAGGTTGCTCCCTCACTTGCATCGATTGGAACGTAAGCCACCTTGTCCTCCTGCTCTGTAAGCCAGAGGATTGAATAATCAGATCCTACTCTGACTTCCGGTGTCTGATGGTAGGTAACTCCGTCTTCCGTCCAGATGGTAAGAAGCAATTCGTTATCAGCTCCATAAACCTTGAACTGTCCTTCATCGCTGCTCGTTGTTGCCAGATTCCAGTTGCCGTCAGCGTCTAAGTAATAGTAGTTGCCGTCAGATCCGTAACCTACCTCATCGGTATAGCGAACCAGATACTGTTCATCTCTAAGCTCTACCACAGTGGCTGACTTCTCTTCATCTGTTGCGTTCCCCGCTGCAGCCTTTACAAATGCCTCCTTATTGTACTTTAAGTATGTCTTTTCAACCAGCGTATCGTTCTCATTTACTAACGAATCAAATTCTCTTTCAACTACTTCCAGATCGCCGGTCTCGTAATTGTAGTGGATCGATCCAAGCCATGGAACGACGGTTCCTGAAAGGTTTACAATTAATGTACCTGCCAGCGTGATGGAAAGATCTTTTCTAAGCAAATATACGGTTTCGCCGTCATCATTGACATAAGGTTTTAAGTAAATGTAAGGCTTATCCTCTGTCAGATAGATATAGGACTCCAGATAATAATGGTAATCTGAACTGTTCTCTGAATTCGGAACTGCCGAATAGATAAGCAGATCAGCCTGGTCCGTATCCACCTCAAAGGAAGTCTTGTTACCGTCATCTCCTGTGAAGGTTGCCAGGTAAACCGTAGATATCAATACTTCGAAGTTTACACCGGAATCCTTGCCCTCCACATTCTTAAATACATAAGCTGTGTATGAGTAGTCATCGGACTCATCATCCGGTGTATCATTGTCATAATTGACAACCTCTGCATATGCCTTCTGCATATCCAGATAATCATACTGGATAAAAGGAGTAGCTCCGGTTAATGCATCAATATATTCGCCAGTTGGCATCTTTTTTTCCTTGGAAATGTCAAATGTCAGTTTGCTCAGATATCCGGTATAACCTTCGATCGTTGTCGTCTCATAATCCGTTGCCGATGCATTTAACTCATCTTCCGTACGGACAAGGTTATAATTCATATAAGTTGTAAATACATACCCTGCCAGCTCTCCATCTGTTACCAGATATCTTTTATCTGTGAGTACTGTGTCGCCAAATGTGACATTTTCGGAAGTATCTATTACAACCTCATCACTGTCACCGTAAAGGGTAAACACGATTCCTTCGCCCTTGGTTGAATCAATTTCGATCCACTCCCACCAGCCGGTTTCATCGCGATACTTCGGATCTGCACTAACTCTTTCATTATCATCAAAGGTGTAACCCGTATAACTATAGTAGCCTTCCTCAGAAGATCCGTACAATGCTCCTGATTCCCACTCTGAATCTTCATCAGCACGGGTCTGCTTATCAAGTTCCGTCACCTTTACAACATAGATTTGATATGTAGTCTCCTCATAGGTATGCAGGTAGTAAATGGTATAGGTCTTACCGGATTCCATAAAGTCGGCCACTTCCACTTTTACCTTTTCTCTGTAAACGGTGGTCGTAGAGACTATCTTACGGAAATATGTGTACGTATACAAATCCCTGGTTGTAGTGGTAGCATTTAAAATCTCAGTATCCGTATCCTCACTGTCTGTCGTTGTTGAACTGATAGAAGATAACACCTCCGGGTCGCCGACATAGGAAACCGTAACATCTCCAAACCGCTGCGGGTCGATCGTCCAGGTAGCGCCTGATGCTGTGCTCACTGCGTAGTAAGCTGCCTTGATATAGCCTTCATTGTCCACGCAGATCATCGGGAAGTACTGATTTCCGTCATCGTCGTAACAATTGTATCCGCCATACCAGCCGTACTTGTAAACATCATAATCAGATGCTCTAAGGAAGTAGTAGGTATTTCCTTTGCTGTCTGTGTAGAGCGCCTTCATATCCGTGTCGGCGATCTGGGTATATTCTCCCTCCTTTGACACCTTATAAGCCTCATATTCAAGGCCGGTTGTAAATTTCGCGTCAACTGTGTACCAGTTACCGGAATCATCATTAATGTCTAACAAAAGATACAGATCATATCCCAAAGACGCATCTGAATCTTCTGACAGATACAGTTTTCCGGTGGCCAGGTTCAGTTCGGCATTGTTGTAATCCAGAAGCCTTACGATCAGTTCTCCAGCCTCATTGGTCCTGTACTCATAGCTTGCAGTGTTGAACGCGTATCCATTCTGCATAAGCATCCGGTATACATTGCCATCTTCATCTAAGTAGAGGCTGATACCGTTAGGCAGCTGATATACACTGTAATTCTTCTGCTGGATTCCAAGCGCATAGAATTCAAGGTCGGTCAGTGTAAGTTTTGTTGTTCCTAAATCTTTCTCATCGCTTGTGTACTCCAAAACACCCGGGATGACAACAGTTGCGGACTTCATATCTGCCACATACTGCAGACGGATGGCCGTCGGAAGAAGAATATCCACTGCGCCTTCTGCCACAATGTCATTTAAGTTCAGGGTCTCAGAGATGGCTGTCGTGCGATCGATCTTATCCTCAGAAACACTGCTTGCCGGTGAAATATCGGAAAGTGTAAGTGAAAGGTATGTATCGCCGGTTGCCGTCACACTGATCGTAGCATCCTCACTGTTAAAGTTGGTTAAGTATGCCGCAAATCTTGCCTCATCACTGGTTCCGATATTCCGTGCGTTTGTAATATGTAATGTATGTGTCCAAAGAGGTGCCACTATGGTAGATCCGATGGATACAGTAGCAGTGTAGAGCGAGCCGTTTCGGATCTCATCTGCGTCGCTATCCTCCGTTTTTTCTTCCAGTTCACTCTCTGTCCACGTAAAGTTTGTCGTGCCTCGTTCGTTGTTGATCACACCGCCCAAAGTGATATCGCCGGTATTTCCTGAGATCACTGAGATTTCAGGTGTGTCGTCCTGGCTTACTTTCTGATATGCGGTGTTATAACCATTTGCATTGACAGCACTTCTTGTAAATGAATCATTGTACGGATTGATATCAGAGAGTGTCACGTTCTCAGTAGTGCGATTGGTGATAATGATCTCCGGGATATACTGCTGTCCATAAATGATATTGTTCCTTAAGTTGACTCCTACTGCGGTAAGGGTGCCAGGCTTATTATTGCCGATCGCTGTGGTGAACTTGATGCCGCCAGGGACGATAGAATAGGTAAGCTTTTCGTCCGGCATACCAACGGAACGAACCTTAAGTGCGCCATAGTTGTCTTCATCGTTGTAGACATCGATAGCGATACCTGCGGCCCCGTCGCCGATATTAAATACCACGTTGGAATCAACGGTTACTGTGTTTGTATTGTCATTGTCTAAGTTGTTCTCTTCTGTCGTCTTCTTCTTGGCAAGAGCACGCCTGTTGCCTACTGCCGTAATGGTTGCAGTGCCGTCAAACTTGTGTGACTCAAAGATCACATCTGCGCCGGTGATCTGGGCATTTGCCTTGATATTTACACTTGCGGCTGCCCTGCCGTTTAAGATAGCCTCTGACTTGATGCTTCCTACAAATGCTGTGATCTTAGTACTTGCATAAATGTTGAAGATCGTTCCCTCATTATCAGGTGTTGAAGTTGCATTTGCATAAAGTTTATCGTAAGCGATCACATCTGCATTGTTGATGGTTACCGCATTTACAATATCAGCATTGACGATGCTGTATGCATAAGCAGTTCCGTGAAGTCCGCTGGTTACAGCTCTTGTGTAATCTTTCACATACAGCTGTCCTACAGACGAGCGGATATATACGTTCTTACCCTTAATCTCAGCTTTTTCTTTCTGTCCCGCTGCTGTCACATCATCTGCGATGGAAACGATGCCATGGAGATTTAAGGTTGTCACATAGCTTCGTACACTCGGATTTGCGGAAAGTCCCACGGATCCGAAATCGCCGATCGTCTCAATTTCCTTACAGCCGCTGACTGCATCGATGGTGATATCACCAAAGATATTGCGGATCTTAGCAGCCGATGCGACGGTTGTATATACCAGTGAATTTACAGAGGTAACTGCCTTTGCATCTGAAACAGCTGCAAGACCTGCGGAAGTACCTGTTGCAGATGTCTTGATGGAATCATTTGACCCTGCCATTCCTTGAATGGTCAGGCTTCCGTAATCTGCCTCAACGCCTGCGCCTTCATAAACATCTACAGTGACTGTTCTTGTAAGCTGATTGCTTGCCTGCAATGTGCCATTGCTGATAAGGCCTCCTGCATTTGCATAGGTTGTTGCATACATTTTGGCATCTGCATTTGCCGTCACATCCACATTCTTGTAGCCATAGATCTTGGCATTCTTGCCAATCCATACCTTGACATTCTGTGTCATGGTGTTGCTTGCATACTTACCGCCGCCGGTATAAAGGATACCCACGCTGGTTCCGTCTACATATGCAGTGCCTGTGCCCATGTTATTTGCCTTTACGGTTACACTTCCGCGCTTGCTGTTGACAATTGCGTTCTCACCGATAAATGCATGTGTGGTGTATGAGCTGCTTGTCGGTACGGTGGATCCTGAAATATCCAATGCACTAACATTAATGTTAGAGGTGTCAACGCCTGTGATCTTGGTTTCGGCCTCACCTTCATTTTCTGCGTCAACCGTGATATCTTTCTTAGCTGTCACGGTTGCGTCTTTACCGATGCCTGCCTTTACTGTCTGGTCCTCGATCTTAGCGATAGCTGTTCCGTTTTCACCGGATACGATAGCCACCGTAATACCTGCCAGTGATGTTGCCTTAGCATTCGATGTTCCCTTGGCATAAACAGTAACCGCGCCGCCTGCATCTACGGTCAGGCTTGCATCCACATAATCGCCACGGAGGAGATCGATGTTCGTGCCAAGGAATGCATATGTTTTATCTTTGCATGTTGCGTAAGAAGTATAAGCACATCCGGCGATCAGAGCGGCCGTTGATGGCGTCTTTGTGGTAGCTGTCGCATTGGAATCGGTGAGAGCCTCTACGGTCACATTGCCGCCGGTCGTCATCTTGCCCTTGCCGCTTACATATGCCTGATTGGTCGTGCTAGTGGTTGCCTTTGCAGACTGTTCTTTTCCGGATACGAATGTAAGCGTTACACCGGAGCCCTTGCCGATGCTTCCGACTACTGCCTTAGCACCGTTTCCGGATGCCGTGTAATCAGAGAAGACGATCAGCTTGCCGGCGATGTCTGCTATGCCGTCAAAGTCTACATATGCCTGCTGTTTTACTTCTACGTTTGCGGTTGTTGAGTTGCCGCCTACAGAGACGAGTGACCAGTTGAAGGTGTCTTCCTGTACATATGCATTGGCCACTGCCTTGCCATTGGTAATGACAGATACGTTACCATCTGCATTCAGGTTGCCGCTTCCCTTGATATAACTCTCTGCGGTTGTCTTTGTGTTAGCGTCTGCACAGTTGACATCGATGGTGACAGCGCCGATGGTAACCTTGGCAGAACCGCCGGTTCCTGTCATTGCTTCCGCATCTGAATTGTAGCCTACGCCCACACGGATATTGCCGGCTGATACTCCCTTTGCCTGATCTTCAGAAGTAAGACCGTTTGCGCCGGTGGTATCGATGCCTGCCTTATAGGTTCCGTTTGCCTCTGCATCAATGTCTGCTACTGTGACAGATGCTAAGCTTACGTCGCCTGACGGCTGTTTTACAAAGGCATATGCATAAGATGTTGCAAATGTGTCAACAAAGAGATCATTGGCGATCTCGCACATAGCGCCGGCCATGTAAGTGTTGACCGTTGAATCTGATACTGCCTTCGCTACATTTACTTTTACATTTGCAAGAGTAAGGGATACGGTTGCACCGCTGTTATCCTTGCCTGCTCCTGCAGTACCGACAGCTGCAAATGCACCGTAGTTGGTATCCACTGCCGGAATGTTCGGTTTTACGTTCTTAACGCCGTCTACTGTTTCTTCTGAGTAGGTTGCATTTGCGGAACGTGTGTTATAGATGGACCGTACGACCAGTCCGTCTGCCAAGATCTTGCCTGCCTTTGCGTATGCCTCATGGGTTGCCTTCAAGTTAGCCTTGGCAACATTGATACCGATGTTCACGCCGGAAAGGGTGAAGATCGCGCTTTCAATAAGAGCGTTGGCTTTTGTAAGGCCATAGTTTACAACCTTGATGTCACCCTCTGCCTCGATGCTTCCGGTGCCTGCAAGGTATGCCTTTGAAACTGTTGTCACATCGGCCAGTGCGATGTTGGCTGCTGCCTTTGCGATCGTAATGTCAACGCCGCCCTTGGCAAGAACACCTACCGCATCAGCATATGCTGTGTATGTATTGTTTACATTGATCTTGTTTGCCTTGATATTGCCTGTTGATGAAACGCTTGCCTCATAGGTGCCGGCTGCATCAGCCTTGTCGATGGTCACGCCTACGGAGAGGTAAGAAACGCCCAGGTTATCATTCTTGGCAATTGCCACGGTAATGGCATTATTGTATACGCTGAGTTCACCGGCTACATCAATGCTCTTGGCATCAACGATCGCCTTAGATGCAGCATCTGCCTTTGCAACAGATGCGTTTGCGTAAATATTTGCAAATGCAACGGTTCCGTTTAAGACGTACGCATTGGCCATGGCATCGAATGCAACGGTTTTCTTAGAAGCCGGTTTAAAGTCGTCATCGCCGCTCTCACCGACAGTACCAATGATCAGATCATAGGTTCCGTTGTCTGCTGCCTTGGTCGTATTCTGCTCGGAAACCACCTTCAGGTCACCGTCTGTCACCTTGATGTTTCCATCGCATGAAATGCTTGCTTCCTGCTCGCTTAAAAGATTTGCAAGCGCTACAGATACATTGGCTGAAAGTCCGCCAACTGTAACCGCTGCGATCACTGCGTATGATCTTGTATTTCCATATGCGCCTACCGCCATACTGCCTGCTGTCAGGTCTCCGCTTGCACCGATCACTCTTGCAAAGTTTCCTGCCTGGTTCTGGGCAATGGCAAAGTTCAATGCCAAAGAGCAGAGGCCTGCAGTTCCTGCGATCACGGTGGTGATGGTCTGTGCATTATATGGTTTTGCTTCTGTTCCTGCGTTAACAGCTACGCTGCCGCCCTTAATGGTTGCGCCTGTGGTGTCGATCATGGCGATATTATTCGTCTTGATCTGAGAAAGTGCCACTGTTGCTCCAGCTGCGATCGCGCCTGCGGAGATTGCAGTTGTGGTCACTTCCACATCGCCATCCATGATGCCGTCTACGGTGATAGCATTTGCCTCTACATCCATCTTAGAGATTGCTGCAATGCCCGTCATGCGGTTCATGCCGATGGCTACGATGCCATTGACTGCGATAGCTCCGCCTGATACGCCAACGCCGAGAACTTCCGTCTTGCCTGTTGCATTATTCTTAACAGTTACTGTATTTGCACAGATCTTGCCGCCGGTTCCGTTTGAACCTGCAACCGGATTAGAAGTCTCCGGCTCGATGCCGATGAATGACTTCACATCCATCTTGTTCAGTGCAAATGTCACGCATGCGCCTACGGCTACGCCACCGGCTGCCACGCTGATGATATAGGCCTTTGCTGCTGATTCAAAGTCAGTTCCTACATAAATATTGGCTGTAGCATCTGCTTTGCTGCCATCTGATGATACATTGTCGATCAGAACGCCTCTGCCGATATATGTATTGGCCTTTGTTGTATTGAGTGCTACCGCTGTGCCGGCATTGACTGCCACTGAGCCGCCTGAGAAAGCGGTTGCCACTGCGATCGCATTGGTCTTTCCGTTTGTTGTTACTTTGATGTCGCCTGCAACATTGTGGATGGTTGCTGTGCCTGCAATACCCGCCTCGCTGTTGCCGTTGAATGCGCTGATCGCGAAGGATCCGCTGACTGCCACAAGACCGCCTGAGCCGCCAAGTGTCACAACGATCACCTTGCCATAGGTCATCTCAGCATTTACATCAATGCCTGCGGCCTGCTCCACATCGCCTGCAAGCAGTGCCTGGATATGTGAATTTACATATAAAGCTGCTGCCGCTACGGATACGCCAACGGTACCGCCCCCAAGAGTTACGGAGATCACACGAATGCTTGAGTAGTTCTTGCCATCTGTCGTGTCGGCTGCCCCCTCCTCTTTACACTTGTTATTGATGTCTCCGGTTCCCATGCTGCCGCTGGTGTCATTGCCGTCCTCATCGGTTGTATTTGTCTTGATATATTTGCTGGTAAGATCACTTACTTCGTGGTCTTCCTTAGAGCCTGCATGTGCAAGAACAGTGATGATACCGCCTGCGTTTATGACTGCTCCCGAATCGATGATTGCCTGTACGTTGCTGTTTAAAATAGCCACTGCAACGCCTGCGCCAACGCCTGCTACGCCGCCGATCGCCAATGTTCCTGATACCAGGTCACTGGTCAGATAATCATAAGCTTTTACATCGACGTTTCCGCCGGCTGTGATCTTAGTGCCTGCGTTTACGATCGCGCTTGTTGCATCTTTCAGCTCTTTGCCGTCTACTACTGCGCCGGTTCTCTCGATCGCTGTCACAGCATCTGCTGTGTCATCATATACGGAATCATTCATGGAATCACTGTAATCAGGAGCCTCATTCTCCTCTGTACTATCATCCATGGTTCCTTCTTTATATGTGCCGTCTGCGTTCTTCTCAGTGCTCTCTGAATCCTGTCCGTATGTATTGCCGTCAACAGACTGGTCAGAAGCCTTGGTTCCATCACTTGCAAGAAGATCATCCAGACTTTCGTTTGGTTTGTACTCTGCCGCCTGGCTGTTGCCATTTGCAAATGCGCCGTCCACCTGACCCTGTGGATCCATGGCCTTCACGCTGCCGTCATCTGATGACATGTAAATGCCATTGTAAGCATCGTCGTTGATCTTGCTGCCGATCACTACTACTGCTACGGTGCCTGCGATACCTGCTGTGCCGCTGCCGCTTACGGTTCCTGTGTATACATATACGTCACGGTTTGACTGTGCAAGGATCGCAACCTCACCGGCTGCATTCCACTCATTGTCAGCCCCTGCGTAAGCAGATACTGTGTTATAAGCGACACTTGCGATCACTGTGACACCAACGGCTGCTGTTGCACTGCCTGCCAGTGTTGCCGCAATACCGATAAAGGTGTATGTATCGGTTGCAAGAACATGAATGTTATCTGCGTCAAGTTTTACCTTGTCACCTGTAAATGCACTGGTCTTCACCTTGGTGATGACTACGTTCAGTGTTCCGCCGATACCTGCTGTGCCGCCAACGGCTGCCCCTGCATCGTCTGCGGTCACAAGTTCTTTCGAATTTGCAAGTACATTGACGTCCCCGTCTGCCGCTATATTTGCATTATCACCGATGCTTGCCTCTGTCTCACTGTAGAAATAAGTGACAATAGCAACACCGGATACGCCTGCGGTTCCGCCGACTGCCACGCCAAGTGCTACATTTACCAATGTGTCAACCGCATCTGCAGTTACATTTACATCACCGCCTGCCGTTACATTTCCGCCAAGGTGGGCTTTGGTCTTGCTCTGGAATACCAGGGCATTCACATCGCCTGCCACACCGGCGGTTCCTGCTGCACCGAATCCAAGTGCAAGCAGGATCAGTTTATCTTCTGTGTCTGCTGATACATTCACATCACCCATTGCGTCGACGGTGATATCATCTGCCGTTACAGCTTCCACATCTTTTGTAAATACGAGTACAACAGCTGTTGCACCGACGCCTGCGGTACTTGCTGCTGCAAGTGCGCCTGCGAATTCAAATATGACAGTATCGTCTGAGGCTTCTATGTGTACATCTCCGTCATCCGATGTCTTCTCTTTGTCTGCATTCTTGCCTGCGGAAATCTTCACTTCTCTTCCCACATTCGACTTAACTGTATTCTTGATCACTACAGTGGCAATGGTTCCGCCTACAGCCACCTGGCTGGCAGCTGCTGCAGATACTTCGCCGAGAACGATAGTCTCAGTTCCGTTTGCTCCTACATAAACGCCCTTTCTTCTCTCAGCGCGGTTCGCACTTTCACCGCTTGGTGTCTGCGTCATAAGAGCTGTCAGCTTCACGCCGTCACCAATGTTTGTGGTCACATGGTTGTTCATTACAATGGTTCCCACTGTCGCACCGACACCCACCTTACCTGCGGAGATGCCACCTGCAATTGCATAGACATCTGTGTCAAGGTCAGATGATACTTCAATGGCATTGCCGGCTGTGATCTTGGCGCCTGCTGCGATATCAGTGTTGACCGTATTCTTTGATACCAGTACCGGGATCACGCCTGTCAGGGCCATGCCTTCGGTAGCTGCTGCCGCGATCGCTATGATCACAGTAGTGTCTTTTCCGTTTGAAGCAATGACTACATCACCGCTGTTGGAAGTGATAGCTACATCTCCTACAGCGATATTTGCTTTGTGATTTAATACATTTACGAGAACGGTTGCTCCCACAGCTGCTGTCTTGCCGCCGATAGCTGCCGCCATGCCAACCTCAACTAACAGGCTGTCTGTATTTGTCAGGATCTCGATGTCATCTTCTGCTGTTAAAGAAGCGCCGTCTTCGATGGCCACCTCTGCCTCTGTGCCGGAGATCAGGACGCCGATGGTTCCTGCTGCGCTTGCATCCCCTGTCGGAGCCGCGCTGGCTGCAACAAATACATTGATCAGCTTCTCGCTTGTATCTGCCTCTGTCTTAATGCCACCGTCTTCGCTGGTAATATCTGCATCTGCGATCTGTACCCCTGCGTATGCCTCGTTGACAACGACTGCGATGGCGCCGCCTACTGCCACCTTGGACATGCCGCCTGCAGCTGCCAGTGTCACTAAGATCTCGTTGGTATCAAATCCTGCCAGGATGTTGATCTGGTCTTTTGCCTTAATTTCAGCATCACCCACAATGGACTTGATGGTATTGTCATTGGCAACCACATTGATGGTGCCGCCGATGTTGCATTTTGATGAGCTGCTGGTTCCGATGGATGCTGCCACTGTCACTACAGTGATGTCCATCTCGCCTGCTGCCTGCTGAGTATAGCCGCCTTCTGCAATATCGATCTTTGCTCCGTCAGAAACTTCAGCGATCACCTCATCCTCATTTAAGATGAAGCCTACCGTCACGCCTACACCTGCCTTGGAAGGTGCTACGCTTACGCTGCCTGCGATGATCCTTACATTTGCATTGTCAAGAGCACGAAGAACCAGGCCCTGCATATAGGTTGCATTGCCGTCTTCATCATTTGCCTTGCCGCCGGTCAGAAGTGCATAAGTGATATTCTCACTTGCGGCCAGTTTCTTGTTGTCATCTTTTTCATATACGCGCTCGTTATAAACGTATACGGTATCGTCTCCGACACTCCATACGTCATAAGTTACATCGTCAATATCCTCTGTTCCGGTCTTGGAAGCATTAAATACATCCGCGTCAAAGTCGGCCTTGTCCATTGCGCCGGTCTCTTCGTCCAGCTCATAGACGTTGTCCCCAAGCACGTAGTAGAGATTGCCTTCTGCGTCAGCGTAAATCTCATACTCTGTTCCGGAAAGGGTAATATTTACATTGTCACCAATCTCTGCCTTGATCTTGTTGTAGAAGAAGATCATAGCCACAGAACCTGCCACGCTGAGCTTGCTGCTTGTGTCAGCGTTGCCCATGATCGAACCGGCAATGGCCTCTGCATAGTAGTTGGTTGATGAGAGGAAGTTCATGGCATCCACAAGGCCAAGGGCATCCTCTGTTGTCACATTGATCTCGATAGAATAGGTATCATCATCATCGTCTTTGTCCAGATTGATGAAGCCCTTTTCTGCATCCTCTTTGTCATCATCGTCAAGTCCGGATGTGTTGGTTACAAATGTAGTCAGTCCAACCTGGCTCTCGTAGTCACTGATGTCTACGCGGACCTTCTCAGCTGTGATCTCAAGACTTCCACCTGTAATATTTGAGTTGTCGGCGATGATAACGCCGATCTCATCGTTTGCGTAGATCAGTGCAAATGCGGCGCCTACGCCTACACTTGAACCTTTTGATACGCTGACGCCGCCGGCACGAAGTGCAAGCTTTGTCTTATCGGTTGCTGAAAGTACCATATGTCCGCCGGCAAGATCTACGGATGTATCATCCTTGCCAATGTAAACATAGGTTTTTGCATTGTCCACTACGATGGCTACGGAACCGGCGATGGATACCTTACCCTTGCCACTGACTGCACCTGCAAGTGCCTGAGCTGCAAGCAGTCCCTTGTACTCATCATCCATGTTCTGGGTCATCTCTGCGCGAACATTTAAGTCACCGTCATTCTCCTCGGTCTCTTCATCGCCTGTAGCGGTTAAGTTACCTAAGATGGTGGTGATTGCTTCATTATTATCCACACTCACTGCAACACCTGCTGCGATGGAGTTGGAATCCTGTGCAAGACTCATGGCGATACCTGTGCCAAGAGTCTTGAAGTTGCCATTGTTATCAGAAAGGACATTAACAGAAGCGCCTGTCACGTCTCCCTCTACCGTCACGTTTGCCTTGTGGCCTGTCACGTTGACACCGACAGCTGCTGCAACCTGGTATTTCTGGCTGCTGCCTGAGCTTGTTGAACCGCTGGCATTGTTAAGGGTTGTACCTGACTGGCTGGAAGCCTCACTTGTTCCCTTGTCAGCATTTGCGGTTGCCTGATCGGTTCCCTCAGCCTTGGCGCCTGTTGTCTTTAAGACATTGCTTGAAAGCGGCGCGTTGGAATCAGCCTTCTCACCTGTGCTGTTCTTGTTCAGGGTTTCATTGGCCTTATCCTTTGTCTCATTGCTCTTTGTCTCAGACTTCTCATCATCTGTCTTCTTGTCATCATCCTTGAAGTAATTTCCTGACAGAAGTTCATTGGCCTTATCCTCTGTCGCCTCCTGTCCGTCAGCAAACTTATTCAGATAACGATCCATATCAGCGCCCATGGCCGTTGCAATACCTTCGGCATTGTCCTTATCGGTTGTCACTGCCTCAATATTGACAGCGCCTGCTGCCTCTATGGTTCCTGAAACTGTCGTCTTGATCTCTGAAGTTACGATGTTGATCGCCACACTTGCGCCTACGGCTGTTGCTTTTCCGGTTGCAAATGCAGATGCTTTTGATGTGGTGCTTGAGGTAGCATTTGCTGCTACATTTACGTTGACCTCATCCCCTGCCTTCGTCTCAACTTCGTCTTCTCCGGTTGTCTTGATAACCGCGCCCTTGCCAATAGTAGCAGTTACGGTTCCGTCATTGATGGTCAGTGCTACTGCCGCATCAAGAGAAATATCTTTTCCTGCCGCCTGCTTTTCACCTTCTGATGCGGAAGCTAACGGATCAGATCCTGCTACGCCTGCCGTCTTGGTGCTGCGGGTCGCGTCTGCGCTCACGTCAACAGATCCTGCTGTCACCTGACGATTTTCGCCGATGCCTGCGATCACATTGACATTGGTGTATGTCATGGCAAATCCGGCGCCAACGCCTACAGACTTGCCTGACTGTGTCTTATTGCTCTGTGTGGTGGTCTGGGTCTCAGTTGTCGCCTCAAATACAACCACCAGCTTGGTGTCTGCCTCCGGCAGATAGAACAGATATGCGTCTCCGCCGTCTGCATCGATGATAGACGGATCAACGGTTACGATATCTTTTGTCGTCTCGCCGAATACATACTGGATGGATTTCAGCTTGTAACCTGTGGCTGCCTTTACAACCACTGCGATACGGTCCTCATATGCGGCATAGATCTCGGCGATCTTCTTGCCGTTGCTTCCTGTATTGGAAGTCTCGATACCGCTTACATTCAGCACCTTGATGGTTCCGCCTGTTGCCTTGTAGGTATTGGTGTAAGAACCGTCATCGTTGGATACGGACTCTACTGCTTCTGTTCCTGTGTAAGAAGAAGTTGCATTTGGTCCGACGGTGATCTTGTATGCGCCGTAAGAAGTTACGGTGATCGTAAATACAGATCCTGCTTTCAGATTGTAGGTAATACTTCCAAGCTTTAACTCGTACTTGGTATCCTCGCCGTCCTTCTCTGTGATAGTAACGATCGGGCGGATCACATAATTTCCGTTATCATCCTTGTCACTTGCGGTAAGGGTTGCACTCATCTCGCCATTCTCTGTGGTGTAAGAGATGGTGTAAGACGGATTGATCTGATAGCCTTCTTTTGCCTTTAAGGTAATGACTTTTGACTGTGTGGTCTTACCGTCAGAAGTTCTGTCCGAACTTGTGATGGTTGCCTCTGCGTTATCGTCTACAGAAACGTCAACCAGTCCGCTTGAGATGATGCTCTCATCTGCAAATGTGACATAAATGTTGACTGCCTCACCCTTCTTTAATGTTACGGTTCCGCCAATGCCCTCTAAGGTCCACTGTTCGGTCTTGTCAACCGTCTTCTTTTTCAGTACAGGAAGGGTAAATGTATTGTCTGTTACCGTGATTTCTCTGCTGTCCTTGGTTCCATCGTCCTGTGTGTATACGATGGTAACAAGGCGGACCTTCTTACCGGAATCCGGAGTGAGAGTAACGGTTGTCTTATTGGTTTCTTCCTTGGTCTCGGCTTTTCCGCCGCCGCCAACGTTTATAGTGATATCGCCGGCTTTTACTGTAGAAGCTGCAGTAGCTGCCTCTGTGCCGGTGGTTGTATCATTTGCGCCTGCGCTTAAGTTGTCATCGGCTTCTCCCTTGCTGTTCTCAGCTGCAGAAGCTACGGTCTCCTCAGTCTGATTGCCGCAAGCCTTCACCACCATGTCCTCATTTACAATGATGATGCCTTCGCTTGTGTCAGAAACACCTGTCACGATAGCCTGTGTCTGCCCATTGATGATAGCCAGTGCCACAGAACCTGCCACAGAAACACCGCTTGCAGATGCGCCTGCGATGGCCTGTGTCTTAAAGCTATGAGCCGGATCTGAATCTTCCGATTCAACAGCGAGGTCAAGCCAGCTTGTAAGTCCGTCAAGTGCTGCGTTTGTCAGGGCCTTGCCTGCTGCTGATACCATAGATTTCACATTGTCTTTGATCTTATCGCCTAACTTATCCTTGATAAATTTCTTAAATGTATCTACGTCCACCAGACCGTCTGTCAAGGTATCTGATACGTTTGAAAGGATTGTCTTTAAGGTGTCAAGAACAACGGTCTTAACCTTTTCTTTGTTTGTGTTCTTATAATCTTCAACTTTGCTTGCAACCTTAACGTCATTGAGAGCCGGTATGGTTGCGATCAGGCCGTTGATGATAGAAGTGATCTTTTCAACTACAATGTCAGCCTCTGCAAGGAGGATTCCATTCTCGCCTAAAAATGCTTCCTTGATCTTCTTGGAAAGTTCCTTCGTAGACGACTCATCCGGCTCGCCGCCAAAGAGTTTTGTAAGATTCTCTTTGATGATCGGACCAACGATGGACATCATGTTGTCTAAGATCGGCTTAGTGATCTCTTTCCATCCATCACCCTTCAGGTAGTTAAGGATTTCATTGCCAAAGCTCTTTGCGATGGTCTTCGCATCTGCATCGGAAATATTGCAATCGCTAAGCAGCTTGTTAAAGTAGGTCAGGATCTTATTCGGAATGGTGATATAGGTCTTCACCAGTTCTTCTAAATTCTCTTTGATCTTCTCATACGGATTATCGTTCAGAAGCTCCTCAAGACCGGTTCCGTCTAACAGAGCACTTAAGCAATCCTGTACCAGAGAACTTACCACATCCGCAATGGCATCAGCACTGACAAGATCTGCCAGTCCGATGCTGTCGGACAGATCGTTGATCAGATCCTTGACTGCATCATTGATGATTTCTTCCAGCCATCCCTTTTCGTCTTCGTCATCGGTGGCCTTATCCTCATCGTCATCCTCGTCCTCATCCTCGATCATGCCTGCCACTACTTCCAGGTGGTTTGCTGTTACATCGGAGTCTCCAAGGATCGCATTGTTCTCATAATCGATCACCTGGATCGCTACAGCTGCGCCGACACCTGTCTTTCCTTCGCTGGCTGATCCGTTTGCGATGATCTCACTTTCATTTAAGGCAACAGATTTCACGCTGACAACGCCATTTTTCTCTGTCTCATCGTCATCACCGATCTCGTCTTCGCCGTTTGCTGTCACTTCAATGCCGTCACCGATCACTGCCTCTGCCACGATGTCCTGAATGTTCAGTGCAAATGCAGCGGCTACAGTTACGGTTCCTTCTGTGGTAGAGGAGCTTGTTCTCTTGCCGGAAGCTTCTCCTACAGAAGCAGCTGATGTGTTGTTTGTCTTAACCGAGTTTGCAAGTTTTGTGGCTCCGCCCAAGGCACCTGCTGCCTGCTTGTCCGATTCCCCGTCGGCGTCCCCGTCAGAGTCGTCATCGGATGCATCTGATTTATCCGAGCTTCCGCTTGACTTAGCGCCATTTGCGCCTGCCTTGGAAGTACTCTTCAGTGAATTCTTTGCCGAAGTGTTAACCTTTACATTTTTACCTTCTATGCTTCGATCCAGACGAGAAGATGTCTTGTCGTTCAGAACAGAGATGGCAAAGCTTCCGCCTGCTGCCACGCTCTCGCCTGCTGCCTTTGCATTCGCCCCAAGAGATCTTGAAAGCTCGCTTGTGGCAGTGATCACAACGTCGCCTGTTGCATGGATCGGCTTTGTGTTAGCTGCAATGTAGGCTTCTGTGTCAGCACCTGCTACGAGAAGCGCCAGTACCGGTGTCACGGATACGCCGCCGGAAGATCCGGCCTTAGCAGAAACGCTCTGCTCCTCTTTTGAAGTTGCGGAAACTTCTACGTCCCCGAGCATCTTCTCTTCCTCAGCATCTGCCTGGGCCGCAATGATGGCATCCTTTGCAATGTAAGCCAACGTGTCCACACCTGTTACGGATACGCCGATACCTGCACCAACACCCAGACTTGAGGCGTTCTCGCTTCCGGATGCATCCGCCTTATTTTCAAATTTCACATCGTTAGCTGCGGTTACCTTTAAGTCCCCGTCGCCCAGTGTAAATGTGCCGTTCTCCAAATAAGCTTTGGTGGTGATCGATCCTACTAAAACGGAGATCGCGCCCCCAATGCCGATGTTACCTGCACTGTAACCTGCTGCTGTGCTTACGGTTGCTGTCACAGGATCATCCTCTCCTGAAGTGGCTGTCACTTCAAGACCGTTTGCCGTTACATTTGTATTCTTAATGTAAGCATTATTGCTCATCTTTGCTACGTTTACACCGATGGCTGCCCCAAGAGATACCGTAGAAGCGTCATCCTCTGTCTCTGTGTCTGTGGAAACGCCTGCGCTAAACTCAGCGACCAGTTTCAGTTCACAGGTCTCATCTGCTTTTCCGGTTCCTGTGATTGTCGGGATAGTCACCTGATAGGTTCCCTTGGAAATCTTCTTAGCCTTTGCCTCCACTGTCTTGCTGCCGACGGTCAGGACAACCTTCAATGTCTTTACCTTATAGCCAGAAGCAGGGGTAGCTTTGATGGTGATGACTTCACCCATCTCTGCCCGAGCGGTAGAGAGTTCAACGGTTCCGTTTGCATAGGAAGAATCCCGCACGATCTCAAGCCCCTTAAGTCCAACAGAGCCTTCTACCCACAATGCAAATGGGGTCGTTCTTAAGTTTACATTCTCTCCATCGATGGCCAGTGTTGCCGGAATCTCGATGGTATATATGCCATCCTTATATGTATATTCTTCGCTTGTCAGCGCAAATTCCTTCTCGCCATTCTCACCGATCACAAGACGGAAGGTCGGGTCGTATTTCTTACCTGCTGCCTTTGCTTCGTCGGTAAGTGTAATGTTGATCTTATCGCCAGGGAAAAGTGCCGTCACGTCTGTGGTCACTACATCCTTAACTTCGTCCCCGATCACAACCGGGTTATCCTTAGACTGGAAAGCAACAATCAGCGTTACCACCGCATCCGGCATAGTGAATGTGCCTGTCAGGAAGGAATCTGCATCTTCCTTCTTGCTAAGTTCTACTGTTTCTGACTTCTCCTGTCCATCCAAAGTGTACGTTACAGTAAGTGTAGATTTGCTGTAAGAAGTATTCTTAGCTGCCACGGTCACTGTCACTTCACTTCCGACCTGTGCTTTATCGGAAGTTTTTCCATCCTCTGTCGGATTCACCTTTACAGTTGCGATTTCTGATGCGTTTTCTGCATCTTCACCGTCAACAGTAACCTTCGTATTTACTGCCTGCTCATTCATTACAAATGAACCGCCCACGATCAGCTCACTGCCGGCGATCAGTCCTTCTAATTCAGACTGTTTAAAGTAGTAATTACCCTTGCTGTCTTTTGACAGTTCTTTGTAGACAACCGTATCCACATCATTTACCAGTTTGTGGTAGCTTACCCATGCGCCGGCCACATTGTTCTTAGATGCGTCAGCGGTATCGCTAAGCTTATAGCCGGTTCTTGCTGTGATAGAAAATGCGAATACTGTGCTTCCGTATGTACCGGAAGTCTTTGTGATCTGTCCGTTTGTGGTAGCGGCGATCTTTAAGGTGTTGTTGACCGGATACTCGCCCTTTACTTCCACCCCGTTTGCAACAGATTCCACATTGATAAGAACTGTAGTGCCTTCCACGATCTTAGCGTCTGAAAGATCGATCTTGTAAAGATTCGTTGAAGAATCCAGGGTTGCTGCCTGTTTCTTCTCCACGCCGCCGTTGGCTGCGTCTTTGTAGGTGTAGGTCACCTTTCCGGCGTCTACTGAATATGCAACACCTGCGCTCTTTACAAGCTTTAATACATAGATTCCCTTTGCCACGTCACTCTTCTCTGTGTCGAGAGCTAAGGCAACGCCCTTGGAATCATCGATCTTAACTGTGTATTCAATGATGCTCTGCTCCGTTGTCTCCTCCGGAACATTGTCATCCTTATCCTCGTCTTTGTCTTCCTCTTTCTTCTCTTCGATTGCAGAACCATCTGCTTTTACTTCTGATTTGTATGCGCTTACGGCATTGACTTTTACATCGCCGCCTGCAGACACCTGACCTGAAGTATTGATGTAAGCTTCATTGTCAGACACATTGACACCGACAGCCAATGCACCGCTTACGGAAGATGAAGATGAATCCTCATCCTCTGCTGTAGTCTCATCTACCGGCACATCAGAACCGCTTGCAGGCGCAAATGCCATATGAAGCAGGATTCCTGCAGAAGAATAAATATTCTCCGGTACCTCTAAGATATATTTGCCATCTTCATTCTTGGAAATGATAATGGTCGTCTCTTTTGCGCTCTCGTTGTTCTCAATGAAATAATAGGTGATGCCTGATACAAAGTCTCCGTCCACCTGGATATCATCGATCACAAACTCGCCGTCTTTGTAATGACCGTACTTCTTGCCGCTCTCAACCTTGGAGGTGTCTGTCACCTTCTCATGGATGGTTGAAAGAGTTGCGGTAAGGGAATCCGTTACCAGCGCATAGCCGTCCACCGGATTTACGGTGATCACGATATTTTTTCCGCTCTCTGCATAGTAGTCATCGCTCTCGTTCTTCTTTTCAAGCTCAATGACGATATCACCATATTTCTCCCAGAGATTGTTCTGCTCAAGGAGCTGCTCATATTCGCTAGGATCGGCTTTCAGCATCTGTCCTGCAGCACTCTTGGTATAGTATGTCTTTGTTGTGTCAACGGCAGAGTCCTCTGTCAGGGCATAAACACTGCCCTTATCTGTATCATCGTAAGAAACCGTGATCTTGGTGTTGGTATTCTTATTCTCGCCGTTTGCTGTCTGTGTTGCTGCATCGGAATCAGAAGAGGTGCTGCTTGTTGTAGAATCGCTTTCCTCCTGGTCCTTTGCTCCGTCTGTGGCGTCATCAAACAGATCACCGATAGAAGAAGCGTCTTCCACATCGCCAATCTCGCCGTCGCCGGTCTCTGTGGTGCCCTCGATCAAAGTTACTGCAATCTGCACACGGTATGCCGGCATCTTAAATGTATAAGTGATCGTTCCATCAGCTGCCACACTCTTCTTGGTCAAAGCAGCCTCTGTTCTTGTTGATTTTCCTTTCTCTAAATAGGTAACTTTCACTGTATCTACGGTATAGCCACTGTTTGGTTTTACCAGGAATGTCACCTCATCGTCTTCGTTTGCTGACTTCGAATAGGTAAGTGTACCGTTCTTGATCGACTCTGCATCGATCTTGTGGCTCTTACCGTCTACCTTTTCTTCCACGCCCTTGATCTTGTTGAGCACAGAATCCTTTACATCTGAAAGCTTATCCTTGATCTGCTCTAAGATGCTCTTTAACATGCTGGTAGCGTCGTTTGTAGACTTGCCTTCGGAAGCATTACCATCCTCATCTTCGCCGTCCCCACCGCTGACTGCCTGGGAAACACCTTCCAAAGAAGCGGAAGATTTCAGCTCAATGTCGCCTTCTGCGATCACTTTGGCATTGTCCTTGATCGCTACATCGGTATCCTGGATTGAAACTTCGATCGCAATAAATCCGCCGCTGTCGCCATCCATGTCACCATTCTTTGCGGAAGCTTCGGCTGTGGTAGATCCTTCTGAACTCAAGGAAATATTACCGCCTGCTGTAAGCTCTGTATCAGTCCCTGCTGTCACATGTACGTCATTGACTGCAATGGCTACTGCAAGAGAGAATGGAAGTTTTCCGGTGCTTGCCTCACATTTAAGCGTGATCTTTGAGACAGCCTCAGCCGTAATATCGGTTCCGGCGTTGATCTTTGCTCCTGTCAGATCAATATTTGCCTCCGTGACTGCCAGTACAAATGCGATCGGCACATAGAGGGCAGCTAACTTCTCATTGCTTACCTCCATCTCTGTCTTATTGGAAGCGCTCATCTTAACAGCGCCTGTGGCATCAATCTTGCCGTTGATGGTGATCAGCGCATCAGCAATCTTAATATTGATAAAGTTCGCATCGTCATCCAGGCTTCCAAGCAGGTCTAAAAGTCCATGGGTCTGCTCTGTGGTAGCGTTGATCACAACATCACCGCCTGTGGCCTTGATGGAACCATCTTTTGTAACAGTCACTTCCGCCGTAGCCTTGAAGTCTAAGATACTTCCGCTGGTCTCGGTGCTGATACCGATCTCCTTAAGGGTTGCATTCTCATCGGTAGACCAAAGCTCATCTGAATCAGAAGCTGCAATGGTCACAGTGTTTGCGATCAGATTGCCTGTCACCTCCAGTTTCTGGCAGACAACAGAAAGATTTGCTGCTCCCACATTAAAGTCATCTATGACGATATCATCACCTGTCAATTTCAGGTTGGTAAGGAACAAGGTGCCGTACTTAGCCGCATTGTTCCACGCAGCTGTCAGAGCCGTATCATCCTTTACCTTATATACATAGTTAGTAAAAGAAGAAATGGCTGCATTTTCAAATGAAGTGAGGGTCACTGTCTTCTTGTTTTCCAAAGAATCCGTGAAGGATTCAAAGCCCTCAAATTCTACGATGGTGCTTGCGGAATCAGAAACTTTCATGGTGATGGTTCCGTTTCCGTCTGCGTCCACAGTACCGCTAAGATTGGTATCTGTCTCATCGGAATCGCTAAGCTCTTTAAGCTTTCCTGTAAGGGCGATCTGGTCGTATCCGTCTGTGTCCACAAGCGATACCTTTGCCACTGCAGAATACATAGAGGTGTCCACCGTCACCTTATCGTTGCCTTCACCGGTCTTGACGGTAATGGTGTTTGACTTATCCTCATTCAAAGTGGCATCCGTAGTTGCCTTCAGCGTGACAGAGTCATCATCCTCACCGGTCTCGATAAGTGCGGTCAGGATGCCCTTTGCGTGATTGATGGTCACACTGTCATTGCCTGCGCCGGTATCCAGGTTCAATATATTTGTATGATTTCTGGATGTGTTGGATGCGCTCTCTGCGGTTGCATATGTGACAGTATCATCCCCGTCACCGGTGCTGATATTGGCTGTCACATCCTGTGCCACCTTCACATTCAGCGTATCGTCTCCATCGCCGGTATCAATGACAAGCGTATTCTTGCTGTTGTCAATGATCTGCACCTGGTCATCGCCTGTTGTCCCATAATAGCTAAGGCTTCCGCTCTTTACCGTGATGGATTTCTCAAGGGTCATATAGATACCGCCTAAGATTACATCCAGACCTTCAATAGTGATGCTGCCGGTACATTTCACGCCGTCTCCGGCCCCGGAGCTTATGGTCGTCTTATCGATCAGCTCACCGGTTTCCGGATCCGTATAGGAACCTTTTGCCAGCACATAGACCACCAGATTGCCGGGGGACACACCTAAAGAGAGCATACTGCTTGAAATATTGATATCTCCCGCATAGGTACCGTCTGCCACTGTGATGGTGATCGCCGTGGTGTCATCGGTCGCTTTCTTTAAAGCCGCCTCTATGGCCTTCTGGATCGCATTCTGAGAGTCTGTCTTTCCGGTAGAAACCCAGGTATCTTTTCCATCCTCTGTTTTTTTCGTGGTAGTCATGGAGACATCTTCGATCTCATCTTTGATCTTTTTCTGATCATCTTCTGAAACCTCGGCGCCACCGTCAGTCACAGTCACCTTTGTTGACTTGGCTTCTGCGTCATCGTCTGTCTCCGGATCCGTCTCATAGGTCTTGGTCACTGTGACAGAAGGATAGTCATTGCTGTAGCTTTCCTCGTCCTCCTGTGAATTTGACCCATTTTCGACGATTTCTCTGATGATAGCTTTTCCATCGTTCTTATCAAACTCCTCGCCGTCATCCTCGTCATCGTCATCATCATCTGCATCATCCGACTTATCGTCAGCATCCGAAGATGATTCTGTTTCCCCTGAGTCAGCTGCATAGGCTGTGTTTCCATTTACCATACCGACTGCAAATAATAAAAGCAGGGCAAGAAGCACAAGCCGTAACTTCTTCAATCCATTTTCAAATACCATACTCATTCTCTCTTTCATCTGAGCACCTCTGTTTCTACGTTTCCGGCGTCACGCCCGACGCCTCTAATTGATCGATCAGATCGTTTATCTCTACTTTTAATGATGTGTCTTCTGTCCTTTCGACTGCAATCTTAAAATCGCTTAGGGCAGGTCCGTAATCCTCTTCCATCAGCCTTGCGATGCCCCGGTAGTAATACACATCTCCCACCGTATCATCCATCTCTATGGCCTTGGTAAGATAGGCTTCGGAAGTTTTTCCGTCCTCTAGTTGTATCGCACATAGGGCTGCCTCAAAATAGACCTCCGCATCTGCCGATTCATCGAGTCCTTCCTGAAACCATTTAAATGATTTCTCATAATCACCGTTTGCCAGATAAAGCTCTGCCAAAGTAATCTTTGACTCTGCGTTTCCTTCCGATCTTGACAGATATTCCTCCAGGCAATGGGTCGTATTATCTACATCCTCCCTGCCGGAGTAGATCTGTGCCATCAGCAGGTATACCTGATCCTGCTCGGCATTTAGATCAACGGACTTATTAAAATCAGCCAGCGCCTCTTCTTCCTGTCCCATAAGGATTTCAAGACACCCTCGTTCCAGGTAGATGCTTGATAGCTTTTCGTCATCGTCACCATCATATTTACTTATGGCTTCGTTTACATCGGACAGGGCCTTTTCATAGTCCTCTTTGGAAATGTCGATCTCCGCCTTCGAAAGGTAATCCTCCCAGCCTGAAGGCGTGTAGTATGTTCCCAGCACTTCCCCCATTCTGGCAAGCGTATCCTTCGTCAGATACCCATTGCTGTCAAGCAGGTAATTAGTCGCATACCCTTTTGCCGTCTCTTCATCAGATCCTGACAAAGTGATCTGGAAGACCGCCGACAGCACCGTGTTGGCGATCATAACGACTGCTAACAGAAGCGCAACCCCTCCGATCCAAAACTTTCGTTTTTCCATATCTATTTTTTTCTCTTTCTATGTAGATTTTTGCATACTTATAAGTATGTAAAAGAATACCAAATTTCCATTTTTTTCTCAAAAAACACAAGACCGCACTTCAGTTCCGCCTCCCCCCCCAATATCTTGTGTTTTTTGTCATTTTCATTTCATTATTTTGCGAAAATGAATCGGTTTTTTCAGATTTTAAATTTTCATTTTTCTTGAAATTATTTAAAACATTTCATATTTAACTTGTTTTTCTTCATATTTAGCTTGAAATTATTTTATTTCTCGGTAATAATGAGATTGGGGAATAATTGTGGTCAATCTGAGGACTTATAGTTGGTCCGGCAGGCAGATCGCTATGAACGAGAGGAAAATTCATGGAAAAATTTGGCAATCGGATGGATCAGTACTTTGAATATCTGATCCGGGAATTTTATCAATTTAACAGCACGCCCCTTCTTGAGGCTTTAGCGGGGGACGTTATATGGAGTGGTCCCTTCCAGGGGCAGATCCTTGGATATGAGGATCTGATGCGCAATACCTTTTTTGAGGGCGGCTTTGTACATCATTTTTCTTTGGAAAACATGGAGACAAGACTTATAAAGACCGGAAGGAAGCACTGTGAGGTACTGGCTTTATTTCAAATGACTATCTACTATAAAAACGGAAAGATCGACAGTCTCAGACAGCGTTATCACATCCACTGGAAAAAGGAAGAGGAGTGGCGCATGCAAGTGGTATCTATATCCAATTCCGCTCCGCTCCTGAGTGATACGACACTGGAAAAGGCTGATACACCAGACGATTCTACAACTTTAAGGAATGGCGACACTTCGAAAAATTTCCCTATTGATATAGCCACGAACACGGCTCCTTTAAATGTGACCAGCCCAAGCGAAGATCTAACTGCGCCAGAGGGCAGACACCTTGTTGTAAAGGAGAGAGGCACCGGTTTTACCTATTCCCTTAACACGGCTGATATTCTTTATATTGAGAGTGTGGGTCACACATCTGTTATTCACCTGCAAAGCAGGTCCATAAATGTGACTGCCTCGTTAAAAATACTGGAAGGCAAGACAAACGGATATCTGATCCGCTGCCACTCCGGTTACATGGTCAATCCTTTCTATGTGGAATCCATCTCCCGTTTCAGGCTGGTCTTAACAACCGGTACACACATTCCCGTCCCGGAGAAAAAATATACCAGGATAAAGCAGATGATCTTAGACTCCCATGATAGCAGGCAGTAGCGAGACGGATAAAAAAGTGACAGGAACTGCTCATACAGGCATGCTCACTGCTGCCAAAAAGGCGGCCCGCTTTCGCGGACCGCCTTTTTAAACTTCTTAATATATCTGCTATCGTTTTCCTTTGTCGTAGAACTCGCCGGCCGCTTTTGGCGGATGGTTATGTTTCGAGAAGAATACAAGCAAAATGATCGTAAGTACATATGGAATTGTCTGGAACAGTAACGAGAAGTTACTTGAAAGTCCGGCAGCAAAGCAAAGCTGGTAGCCGCCTGATTTTGCAAATCCAAAGAAAATGCATACCAGCAAAGTCTTTGGTATATCCCAGTTACCGAAGATCATGGCTGCAACTGCCAGGTATCCATAACCGGCAAAGATGGCAGACGAATAGTTACCTGCAAGAGAATATGCAAAGAACATACCACCGATACCTGAAAGACCACCGCAGATCAAAACTGCTGTGAATCTGTAGAATGCAACATTGCCGCCCGCAGCGTCAACCGCCTGCGGGTTCTCTCCGCAAGCTCGGAGCGCATAGCCATATTTGGTCTTGTACATTACATACCACATGATCACTGCCACGATAAGGATAATGATCTCATAGGGATAAACACTGGTAAATACAGCGCCAAGTACCGGGATCTTAGAAAGAACCGGAATAGTAAACTGTTGTGAAACACCGATCTTAAAGTTGTTAGACGGTGATCCAAACACAAACTTATTAATATAAGAAGTTGCAAACACAGTCAGTGCAGAGGCCAGGATGTTGATGATGACACCACTGATAACCTGCTCTGCTCGGAAGAATACGCAGAGAACTGCATGGATCACTGAGAACAGGATACCACCGAGGATAGCAACTACCAAGCCGATATAGATAAGGGCTTTTGAGGAAGCGCCAAGGCTCTGCTGTGCTACCATTACCGCAAATGCACCACAGAATGCTCCAAATCCCTGGAAACCTTCTGCGCAAAGCATAGTTACACCGGATCTCTCTGAGTAAATACCGCCTAATGCCAGGATGAAAAGAGGCAGTCCAAATGATAAACCATCAATAATAATAGAATTTAACATGACGTATCCTCCTCTCCTTCTGTCTTAGAATCCGCATCTTCTTCTGCTGCTTTGGCCGGCTGCTCAACTGACGCTTTGGCCTCCGCTTTTTTAGCCGCCTCGATCTCATCTAAAATCTTGCGCTTCTTTGTTGTTGCGTAGAATGTGATATATCCGCCGCATGCCGAGAAGAGAAGAATGATACCGGTGATAACCGATGCCACTTCCTTGGCAATGCCGATGGTGGAACTCATGTAAGTAGAGCCTGCCTGCAGGATAGTGATCAGGATCGCACCAATGATACATCCAACCGGTGTGAAGCTTCCGACAGTAGCAACTGTGATACAGTCATAACCGACGTCAGATAAGGTATTTGGTACGATGGTATTGTAATATCCAAGGTAGAATGTCACGCCTGCAATACCCGCCAAAGCTCCGGAAATTGCCATAGAGATCATGATACTCTTATTGACATTGATTCCCGCATACTCTGCGCAGTCTTTGTTCTGTCCTACGCTTCGAAGCTCGAAACCGATCGCTGTGCGGTCCAGGAAAACCTTCATGATCACAACCAGGATCAGAGCTACGATGATACCTATAGGAAATGTTGCGTCAAAGCCATTCAGGTCAATGCCTGTAACTGTAAGCCTGGAGGCTGCGGAACATTTTCTCATAGATCGTGTGATCGTATCTGCATAGTAAGAGTTGATGAAGAACGTTACCACGTAGTTGATGATATAGTTGATGATGATGGTGGATACCACTTCGTGGATATTAAATTTTGATTTCAGCAGTCCGATAAATGCGCCCAGAAGTCCGCCGACTACTAAGCCTACCAGGATGACTAACGGCTTAGCGATAACACTTCCAAGTTCAGAGTATCCCACAAACACATATGCCGTAAAGCCTGCTGCCAGCATCTGTCCGGAAATTCCGATATTGAAAAGGCTGGCTCTCATGCCCACAACAAATGCAAGTGCCGCGATAAGCATCGGTGCTAAGATTCCAAGGAAAGATAAGATATCTGTGATCATACCTTTTCCTGCTGCGTAAGAGGGTTTTGCAAGGAAACCACAGCCCTGCACAAAACTTGCAAACGTCTGTGCTGGATTCACCCCGAGTCCTACCAGGATCAATGATGAGACAATGAGTCCCAGCAGAATACTGATGAGCGGAATGGCTATAATATTGGTTTTGTCTCCGGAGATAAAGCTTAACAGCTTAAATCCAAATGTCTGGTCTTTTCTTTTCATACTAGTCCGTCACCCCCATCATGTAATTACCGACTTCGTTGACGGTAAGAGTCTTCGCGTCTGCAATCTTTAAAATCTCGCCGCTGAAGATAACGCCGATGGTATCCGCAAGCTGCATAACCTCGTCCAGTTCGAGAGAGATAAGAAGGATTGCTTTTCCTTTTGCTCTCTCTTCCAGGATCTGCTTATGGATATTTTCAATGGCGCCGATATCCAGTCCACGGGTTGGCTGTACGAAGATCATAAGCGGTGCGTCCTGCTCGATCTCACGGGCAATGATCGCTTTCTGCTGGTTACCACCTGACATAGAACGTACCATTGTCTTGGCACCGGAACCGCTACGTACATCATATTTTTCGATCAATTCTGCCGCATGGGTCTCAAATGCGTCAAAATTAAGGAAGCCATTCTTAGAATATGGCTCTTTATAATAATCTTTGATGGCCAGATTGTCGCGAAGGGAAGCATCCATGACAACTCCGTAGCGCTGTCTGTCTTCAGGGATATATGCGATTCCCTTCTTCGTTCTCTCACGAATGCTCATATGGGTAATATCCACGCCATTTAAAATGATGGTACCCTCCGCTGCTTTCACAAGTCCGGCTACTGCATCCGCGATCTCCGTCTGTCCATTGCCGGAAACACCTGCGATGGCAAAAATCTCACCGGCATGTACCTGGAAGGATGCATGTTTTACAACATCAAACTTGTTTTCATTCTTTACTGTCAGATCATTTACTTCAAGGACTACATCGCCCATTTCCTGATCTGCCTTTTCGCTGGCAAATTCCACATTACGTCCAACCATCAGGCTGGCCATAGTCTTGGTATCCGTTGTCTTTACATCAAGAATATCAATACATTTGCCCTGACGAAGGATCGCACAGCGGTCGGCGATCTGCTTGATCTCATCTAGCTTATGGGTGATGATGATGATCGTCTTTCCTGCTGCGGCAAGACCGCGGATGATATCTAACAGATACTCGATCTCCTGTGGTGTCAGAACGGCGGTAGGCTCATCGAAGATCAAAATCTCCGCATCGCGGTAGAGCATCTTTAAGATCTCAACACGCTGCTGAGTGGAAACGGTGATATCCTCAATCTTATCTGTCGGATTCACCTTCAATCCGTACTCTTCTGACAATTTTGCGATTTTTTCATTGGCAGACTTCATATCTACACATGGGAGAAATCCGAACATCTTCTTCATAGGTTCGATTCCCAGTACGATATTCTCTGCGATAGTATAATTAGAAACCAATTTAAAGTGCTGATGAACCATTCCGATCTTCAAGGCGGCTGCCTCGTTAGAAGATTTGAATACCTGCTTCTCGCCTCTGATATAGATTTCGCCTTCATCCGGTTCGTACATACCGAAAAGCATACTCATAAGCGTAGATTTACCAGCACCATTCTCTCCTAAAAGAGCATAAATTTCACCTTTTTTTACTTGGATGGTCACATCATCGTTGGCAACGATTCCGGGGAACCGCTTGGTTATATGCCGCATTTCAACAATGTATTCGTTTTCCATCTTTTCTCATTCACTTTCTTTTGTGACCGATTGAAACTGACGTAAGCAGTTTCCTTCGGATACTTGGTAACAAGAAGTGTGCCCCTTTGAAAAAGGGCACACTTCGGTTGTTTTTATTCTTGTTCGTCCAAATATTTCCAGGCTGTTTCAAGCGCGATCTCCATCATTGCATGGAAAGACTCCTGTCTCTCTTCTGCAGAAAGAGCCTCGCCTGTAAACAGATGATCAGAGACAGACATGATTCCGAGTGCTTTCTTGTGAGCGGCAACTGCATTCCAGTAAAGGCCTGCACTCTCCATCTCAACACCGAGCATTCCGAAATCTCTTGCCATCTGGTTGATCTCCTTGTTGGCATTATAGAACTGATCTGAGCAGAAAACATTACCGACATGAACATTGGTTCCCAATTCTTTTGCAGACTCTACTGCCTTGGAAAGGAGACCGTAATCAGCTGTCGGAGCGATCATGCCAGGGAATCCGTACTGTGCGCCGTAGTTGGAATTGGTAGATGCAGACATGGCAATAATGACATCTCTCATCTTAACCTGATCCTGTAAACCGCCGGCAGAACCAATGCGGATGATAGCTTCTACATCAAAGAAATTGTAAAGCTCATACGTGTACAGGCCGATAGAGGGAACACCCATTCCATGACCCATAACTGAGATTTTCTTTCCTTTATATGTTCCTGTATAGCCAAGCATATTACGAACAGTATTAAAGCATACCGGGTTCTCTAAATATTTCTCAGCAATATACTTTGCTCGCAGCGGATCGCCCGGCATAAGGACGATCTTGGCGATATCATCTTTTTCTGCCACAATGCTGGCAGACGGACTTGACATAATCATACTGTTTACCTCACTCTACTCTTTTATCACTCTATTTTATAAACCAGTGAAATTGTCTGGTGTCATATCGTTGAAGTTAGCTGCCGGAACGATAGATCCGTCTTTAACTCCCTCGAATGCTGTGTTAACAGCGTCGATTGTCTCCTGAGACAACTGGCATCTTCCCTCTTCTGTTACAAGACCTGTAGAATCTGTATCAGCATAAAGGACAATGTTCTGGCCCTCGAATGTGCCGTCCTTGATTGCGCAAAGCTGTCTGTAAACGTTTACATCCATAACCTTAAGAGCTGATGTAAGGATGATGTTTGAATCTCCGTTTGCTCCATCGTCATACTGGTCAACGTCACAACCGATACAGTAAGCATCTCCAGCCTCTTTAACTGCTGTGAATACACCATTTCCTGAAGCACCTGCTGCTACGAAGATGATATCTACGCCCTGGTCAAGAAGTGCATTACCAACAACCTTACCTGTCTCAACATCATCGAATGCTCCGATGTAGTTTCCGCCAACGTCAGCGCCTGTTACGTCTGTTCCTGCATAAGAAGCGATCTCAACACACTCAGCTGTTGCGCCAAGGTTCTTAACTGCATAGTTAACGCCTGACTCAAAACCATACTGATAGTTAACATTTGAAGGATATGCAATACCGTTAACTACTGCAACCTTGCCTGTCTTTGTCTCCATAGCTGCTGCGATACCTGCAAGGAATCCTGACTCCTGCTCAGCAAACTGCATAGCATATACATTGTCAACAACGATCTCTTCACCGTCTTCTGTTGTCGGATAAGAGTCTACAAGGATGATCTTCTTGTCAGGGTTTGCCTGGCAGATTTCTGCACATGCTGCATAGTTGTATCCCGGAAGAACCATGATATCATAATCAGCAATTGTATCCTCGATCGTCTGGATACATTTTGAAAGGTCAGGCTCTTTGATCTCAGTAACAGTTGAAGCAGGATCTACTTCGTCGATATACTGAAGGATACCTTCGTAACAGTTCTGGTTAAATGATCCGTCATCAACACCTGAGTCTGCAAGGATAGCAATCTTGTATCCTCCCTCAGAAGCGCCGTCGCCTGATGCTGATGAATCGCTCTCGTCGCTTGATGGATTTCCTGCACATCCGGTAAGTACCATAGATGCAACGAGACCAACAGCAACAAGACTTGCTAAAATTCTCTTTTTCATTGGGGCTTTCTCCTTTTTCTAAAATATTTTTTATTTCTCAAAGAGCTTAGCTAAACTCTCTGTGAACGGTGGGTAACAAATGCCTTTCTCCGTGACGATACCGGTGATCAGGTTGTGGTCGGTAACATCAAATGCCGGGTTATAGCATTTTACTTCCGGTAATGACATCGGCTTCTCATAGAACTTCTCCTTGATCTCATCAGGCTTGCGAAGCTCGATCTTAATGTCATCGCCGGTCTTACAGTTCATATCAATGGTAGATGTGGGACCCAGCACATAGAACGGGATACCGTAGTGCTTGGCAAGGATTGCCACACCGCTGGTACCGATCTTGTTGGCCGCATCGCCGTTGGCTGCCACTCTGTCGCATCCTACGAAACACTTCTGGATCCAGCCATTCTTCATCACAAGGCTGGCCATATTATCGCAGATCAGCGTCACATCAACACCTGCCATCTGCAGCTCGTAGGCTGTCAGTCTGGCTCCCTGCAAAAGAGGTCTTGTCTCATCCGCAAACACACGGAAGTTCCGTCCCTCCTCCTTTCCCAAATAGAAAGGACCCTGAGCGGTTCCGTAGCGGGATGTGGCAAGCGGTCCCGCATTACAGTGAGTCAGAATGCCGTCTCCGTCATTTATCAGGGATAATCCATACTGGGAAATGGCACGGCACATGGCAATGTCTTCCTCATGGATCTTGATGGCCTCAGACTTTATCAATTCTACCACATCAGGTATGGTTTTGTCTTTATTAGATGTGACAATATTTTCAACGCGGTTTAATGCCCAGCTTAAATTCACGGCTGTAGGACGGGATGAATTTAAAAATTCTTTCTGCTCATGGAACGTTTCACAAAACACTTCCATATCATCTGTGTCGATCTGTCCTGCCAGCACATACATACAGTAGGCCGCACAGATGCCGATAGCCGGGGCACCCCGCACCTGAAGGAGGTAGATGGCATCCCACATCTCCTGTGCTGTTGTCAGATTGATATATTCTGTAGCATTTGGAAGCTTGGTCTGATCGATGATGATCACACTCTTCCCATCCTCTGCCAGCTTGATGTTGTCAATATGTGTCACTTTCTTTACGTCAGCACTCATCTCTATTCTGCCTCCACAGGAATAAAGTCAAATTTAAATACATCAAAGAATCCCATGTCTGTCAGTCTCACTTCCGGGATTACCGCAAGGGACATAAATGTCAATGTCATAATCGGCTCCACAGATCTGCTGACCCCGAGCTCATCGTAAGCCAAGTCATGAAGGACTGTCAGTCTCTCGTCCACCCAGCTGCCCGGCTGGTCACTCATCAGACCCGCGATCGGCATCGGCATACTTCCGATCACCTTGCCGTCTTTTACCAGCACCATACCGCCTTCCTGTTCAACCAGTGCATTGACTGCTGCCGCGATCTCATCATCGGAAACACCGATGGCAATGATGTTGTGGGAATCGTGAGCAATGGTCACTGCGATGGCGCCCTGCTTGATGCCGTATCCTGCAAGGAATGCGCAGGCTACATTGCCGGTCTCATGATGGCGCTCTACAACAGCCATCTTGACAACATCCTGCTCAGGATTTCTCACAAATTCTCCATTCTCATCCAAAGTGATCTCTGCGTAACCCTTCTTGGTCACAACTCCGCCGGGGAGCATCTCGATGGTATTTACCTTATTTGATTTCAGATGCATCTTCAGTTTATCTGTGGAGAAATCCTTCACAACCACAGACCCCTTAACGGAATCGATGGAATACTTCTCAATCTCCGGTAAATATCTGCCCTCGTCTGCGATCAGTTCGCCGGCGATAAATACTTTGCTGATCTTAAAATCTTTTAAGTCATCTAAGAATACCAAGTCAGCGCGAAGTCCCGGTGCGATAGCGCCGCGGTCTGAGAGGCCGAAGCACTGCGCAGCATTTAACGTTGCCATGCGGATAGCTGTAAACGGATCGATCCCTTCCTCCACAAGAATACGCAGATGGTTGTCCAAATGTCCTTCATGGAGCATGGTCTTTGGCTGGCGGTCATCGGAACAAAGCACGAAACGTGAGCTGTTCTGCGGTGTAACTGCTTTTAAATTCTCACGGAGATTATGGCAGGCAGATCCTTCTCTGAGCATCACATACATGCCCGCTGCAATGTGCTCGTTGATCTCATCGATGGTAGCGCACTCATGGTCAGCCACAATACCGGTGCATGCATAGGCGTTGAACAGATTGCCTGAAAGTCCCGGCGCATGTCCGTCAGACAGCTTGCCTGCTTCCTTGGCAACGATCAGCTTGTCAATGGTGGCATCGTTGTTATTTACAACGCCGAAGAAATCCATGAACTCGCCGAGTCCTAAAATACCCTCATTCTTGATCGGCTCTTCCATCTCTGCCGCATTGATGATAGCGCCTGCATTTTCAAATGGTGTTGACGGTACACAAGAAGGAAGCATGTACTGGATGTCTAACTTCGTTCTCTTACCTGCTTCCATCATATAATCCAGTCCCCTGAGGCCGCATACATTGACGATCTCGTGTGGGTCTGCGATGATGGTGGTTCCGCCGTGAGGAACAAGCATGACGCCGATCTCCTCCGGTGAAACATAGGATGATTCAATATGGATATGGCCATCGATGAATCCCGGCGCAATATACCGTCCGGCGGCATCGATCACCTGCTCGCCCTCATAGGAACCGATACCTGCGATCTGGCTGCCGCAGATAGCAATGTCACCTTCTGTGACAGTGCCTGCATATACATTGATGACTTTCGCGTTTTTGATCACGATGTCAGCGGGAACACGTCCTGCTGCCACGTCAATTAATTTCTTTAATGTCTCTTTCATGTCTATCCTCCTATTTTGCATTCAGGCTCAGGATCGGGTCATAGATCCGTAAGTTCACATAGTCTGTAGGGCCTACATCTGTGATCGCATAATCCGGAATAGCTGTGATCGGCAGGAAGAACATATACATCATAGGCTCCGGAAGATCCGAGCCTAAGTCTCTGGCTGCCGCATTGATCTTCTGCTCCGCATCTGCGATCACCTCCGGCTCCTCATCGCTTACGATACCGCCGACCGGGAGTGGAAGGAATTCCAGGATCTGACCGTCACAGACAACCACCTGGCCGCCGCCCCGCTCTATCAGATAATTAGCCGCAACAGACATATCCTCAGCGGACACGCCCATCACCACCAGATTGTTGTCATCCGGTGCTGCGGAAGAAGCCATAGCGCCCTTCTTTAACTTCCAGCCGGAAGCAAATGCCAATGCCCGGTTTCCATTCCGTCCAAAGCGCTCGATAACAGATACCATACATGCATCCTGCTCCGGATCCGGCTGCACGATACCGTCCACAACTTTAAGAACCACATCTCTTCTCTTTCTCACAAACGGTCCCTTTACATCCATGGAAAGGACCGTTGCCTCTCCATTTGCAATATCCACCTTATATCGGAAATCGTCAGCAGTCGTCATGCGGGTCTTAAGTGGTGATGTGAGGACTTCACTTCTCTTAGGAGCCTTAAGTTCATAAGTCAGCTTGTGATCCTCAGCCACCATCCTGCCGTTTGTCATGACCTTGCAGACTTCGAATTCTTCAATATTGTTGACAAATAAGATATCTGCGATACGGCCCGGTGAAATGGATCCGATCTGGTCATCGATCCGGTAAGCCTCTGCCGAGTTGATGGTCGCCATCTGGATCGCCGTCATCGGTTCCACGCCGTTCTTGATAGCCAGGCGTACTACATTGTCCAGATGACCTTTATTCAGAACATCTGTCGCTGTCACATCATCGGTACAGAAGCTGACTCTTCTGGCAAAATACGGATTCACCTCAGTGACAGCCTTCATATTCTCCTCAAGGAAATGGGTGACAGAAGACTCACGGATCAGCATATGCATACCCTTGCGCATCTTCTCTACCACTTCCTCATGTGTGTAAGACTCATGGTCTAAGCGGACACCGCCGCAAAGATAGCCGTTCAAGTCATTGCCCACTGCCATGGGCGCGCATCCGAAGACCGGCAGACGGTTCTTAGCTGCCTCTTCAATCGTTCCGAGGACCGACTCGTCTTCTTCCTGTAAAAATTCTCTTACTGTCTCCCACACACCGTAGCACTCCGGCCACTGCTGCACTTCTTTATGTACTTCATGATTAAAATTAAAAGAAACGGTGGACTCCGGAAGTGTATATGGAGTCTTAAACGGTGCGCCCCAGAATACTTTCAGAGGGCTTGCCTTTACTTCCGCCAGCACCTCTTTAAGACCTTCCAGACCGGATACGGAAATGTACTCGTCAAGGCCGGAGATCATGCTGGTCGTACCACGGGGCACAACTGCCTTTGCATAACTTGTGATACTAAGCTTACTGCACTCACTGTGGATATGTCCGTCGATCATACCCGGTGTCAGATAGTAACCGGTAGCATCGATGATCTCTGTGTCCTCACCGATGTAATCCCGGCAGTCGCCTGTTGCAACGATCATATCCTTGTAAATAGCAATATCTGCCGGATAAATCTCTGCTGACATAACATTCACCAGCTGGCCGCCGCGGATCACCTTGTCAGCCGGGATCAGAGCGCGTCCGGCACGGATGATCTCTCTTAAAGTCTCTTTCGTTTTGATCATGATATTCCTCCTATTTGAAAAAAAATAGATACACCGGGCACCGATGTCTTTATCGGTACTAAACAGGTTTCCCGTCCTGCAAATGTATCTGAAGAATTTTTATCATTATGAAATTTCCTACTAAACTATATTTTAAGAAAATTGTGCCTTTCCGTCAATTGTAAATATGCTAAAATAAATGTGAAAAATGAACGAATAAAAAGGGAGAATTTTGTATATTATGAAAGCGCTTTACTTTGACGGGAAAGAAGTCATTTATAAAAGTGATTACAGGGAACCTGTTCCCACGCCAGGACATGCCTTGATCCGCACAGAGCTTGCGGCCATCTGCAATACGGATAAGGAAGTGATCCGTGGTTACCGCCCTGACTTTAGGGGTGTCCTCGGTCATGAATTTGTGGGGATCGTAGAAGATTGTGATGACCCTGCATGGATTGGCAAACGGGTGGTAGGCGAGTTAAACGAAGGGTGCGGGCACTGCATCTACTGCAGGACCAACCGTGAAAAACACTGCCTGACAAGAAAAGTCATCGGTATGGATGGGCTGGACGGCACATTTGCAGAATATTTTGTGCTGGCAAACCATTTACTCCACGAAGTGCCTGAAAGCCTGCCCACGGAAGTGGCTATCTTCACAGAGCCTTTAGCCGCCGCCCTTGAGATTCCCAATGAAGTCCACATCCGTCCGGATGACAATATTGCCATCATCGGCGACGGGCGCTTAGCGCTTATGATCTGTGAAGCCTTATCTTTATCGGGAGCGGACGTGACTGTCATCGGTCATCACGAAGATAAACTCCAAAAATTTGCACCTTATGCAAAGACCCGTCTGGAAGCATCTCTTAACTTAGACCCCACAGACATTACGGATACCTTTGAGGTGGTGGTGGACGCCTGCGGCGCCCCTTCCGGCATGGAACTTGCAAAGAAGATCATCCGCAAGCGGGGACGGATCGTCTTAAAGAGCACCTACGCAGGAGAGACATCCATCGACATGAGCTATTTTGCCGTCAACGAAGTGACCATCACCGGCAGCCGCTGCGGCCCCTTTGAGCCTGCCTTGAAACTGCTTGAGAAAAAGCTGGTAGAACTCCCGGCCATTGACCTGTACCGGGTGGAAGATTACAAAGCCGCCCTTGCCTCTACAGCATTTAAAGTTGGGTTTGATTTTCGAAGATAATTTCAAATGGGGACGTACACTTTTTGAAAAAGTGTACGTCCCCATTTGCATTTTGCCCTGTCCCTTTTTGGGTTTGGTTTACATTTCTTTCGTCATCACAAAGTAAGGTGATACGCCGTAGCCTTCTCGCTTGTAAACAGCGATCGCCGCCTCATTTTCCGTCTCTACCTCCAGCTTGTAGCGCACCGCTTGCGGATAGTATGACTCCAGATAAGGAAAGAATTGCTTTGCGATCCCGTGCCCTCTGGCTTCAGGTTTTAGGTACAGATCCTCAAGCCACACGCACAACCCGCCAAACTCCGTGGCGTAGCACATGGCTGTCATGGCATAGCCAAGTATCTTGGCATCCTCTGCCTCACTTTCCGTAAAAACAAACCCGTCGATCAGAGGATTATCCCCTGCTGCGTCTGAAAAATCATGTTCAAGGATCTTACTGTCCACCTTCCAGGCCACCGCCGGGGAATCGTAGAAGACTCGCATCATATGGAGCACTTCTTCCCTGTCTTTCATTGTCATCTTGCGGATTGTCACCATAAGCATTCTCCTCTTTGGAAAGCATTTTTACAGATTTGCTATGAAATCTTCGAAATTCTGATGCAGTACCTTCTCTAAAAGGTCATCGGAAAGATTCAAGTCCAAAATGGTCTGCAATTCTTCCTTCGGATTCCACATGGGATAATCACTGCCAAAGAAAATATGTGTATTATCAAATGTCTCAAATCCTTTGATGGCTGCCTGTGGTCCTGCGTACTGGATGGTGGAACTTGTGTCCATGTAAATGTTATCCAGCTTCAGGATCTGTCTTGCCTCCTCCCACTGAGACCAGCCCGCAAAGTGGGCGCCGATGATCTTTAATTTCGGGAAGTTGTCTGCCACACGTTTTACACGGGTGGGTACAGAATAATCATAGCGGTTATCTCCCGCATGAGTGATCAAAAACATATGTCTGTCACTCATTACCTCATACAATTCAAAAAGTCTGTCATCGTCGATCTGAAACTGCTGGATATCCGGGTGAAGTTTGATTCCGAGAAGTCCTGCAGCCTTGATACGGTCGCACTCCTCTTCAAACTTGTCGTATTCCACATGCATAGTTCCGGCGCCGTAGAAATCCGGGTCATCCTTCACCGAGCGGATGATAAAACTATTGATCGACTCTACCTGAGACGCTGCCGTTGCCGCAGAGAACACCAAGCTCTTCTCAATGCCGGCCTTCTTCATTTCCTCCTTCAGCTCACCGATGGTGCCGTTGTGGTGGATCAGATCCGCGCCTGTGAGCGGGATCGGTGTCCTGCATGTCTCATAAAAATGCATGGTCGCTTTTGCGGCCGCAACTGCGATCTTATCCGGAAAGATATGTGCATGACTGTCTATAATTTTCAAGAAAAATATCCTCCTTTTTTGTCTCATTTCTGCCTGAAGAGATCACACCATAAGTTCTTCTTGGCAATCTCTGCAGGCATTTCAACGAAACATACTTTATTTCTTAACGCCGCTTGCTGTATCGATGCCGGCTGCTCCCGCGAGGCCAAGCTTTTCGATGGCATCTTCACGCATCTTGTATTTTAAAACCTTGCCGGCTGCATTCATCGGGAAGGCATCCACAAAATCGATGTAACGAGGTACTTTGTGACGGGCAAGAGAAGCCGTGATAAAGTTATGCATCTCTTCCTCTGTACATGTCTCGCCCTTCTTCAAGACGATGCAAGCCATAGCCTCCTCGCCGTACTTCTTGTCCGGCACACCGATAACCTGCACATCCTGCACCTTCGGGTTGGTATAAATGAACTCCTCGATCTCCTTCGGGTAAAGGTTCTCACCGCCACGGATGATCATATCTTTCAGACGTCCTGTGATGCGATAGTTGCCATCCTCATCCTTGCATGCAAGGTCTCCGGAATGAAGCCATCCTTCCTCATCGACGGTCTCTTTTGTTGCCTCAGGCATCTTGTAGTAACCCTTCATGGTATTGTATCCCCGTGAGCAGAACTCACCGTTCTGGCCGGGCGGCAGGATCTCGCCGGTCTCCGGATCAATGATCTTGCACTCCACATGCGGGAAGTCGTAACCGACTGTCTCGGTACGAAGCTCTAATGAATCTGTCCATGCAGACATGGTACTTCCCGGAGAAGACTCCGTCTGTCCGTATACACTGACAATGCCCCGCATATTCATTTCGTCCGGCTGTGCGGCACGCTTCATAAGCTCCGGCGGGCAGCCGGAACCTGCCATGATACCGGTACGCATGTAAGAGAAATCTGTCTTGCGGTAATCCGGATGATTGAACATGGCGATAAACATGGTCGGCACACCGTTAAATGCCGTGATCCGCTCCTGGTTGATGCAGGCAAGCGCCGATTTTGCCGAGAAGTAAGGAATCGGGCAAATGGTGGTGCCATGGGTAATGGATGATGTCATAGACAGCACCATACCGAAGCAGTGGAACATGGGAACCTGTATCAGGAAACGGTCTGCTGTGGAAAGTCCCATGCGGTCACCGATACATTTTCCATTGTTAACTACATTGTAGTGAGTCAGCATAACGCCCTTAGGGAATCCTGTGGTTCCGGATGTATACTGCATGTTGCAGACATCATTTGGACGGACTAACGCTGCCATACGGTAGATTTCCTCTTTCGGAACCATGTCGGCGCGCTCAAATGCCTCCTCAAGTGTCAGTGAACCCGGCTGCTTAAAGTCAACGGTGATAACATTTCGAAGGAACGGAAGCTTCTTGGAATGAAGCGGCTCTCCCTTCTTAGTGTCCTTAAGTTCCGGACAAAGTTCATTGATGATCTGTCTGTAGTTGGAATCCAAAGCAGACTCAACCATAACGAGGGTATGTGTATCGGACTGGCGGAGCAGATACTCTGCCTCGTGGATCTTATAAGCAGTATTAACTGTAACCAGGATTGCTCCGATCTTGGTGGTTGCCCAGAAAGTGATATACCAGGCCGGCACATTGGTTGCCCAGATTGCTACCTTGCTGCCGCGCTTAACCCCAAGAGAAACCAATGCTCTCGCAAAGTTGTCCACATCATCTCTGAACTCGGAATAGGTGCGGATGTAATCCAGTGTGGTATATTTGAACGCATACTGATCCGGGAACTCCTCTGCCACCCGGTCAAGGACCTGTGAAAATGTCATGTTGATCAGTTCGTCTTTTTTCCAAATATACTGACCTGTACCATCGTGGTTTGGATACAATTTCTTCTTGTGGCCTCTGGTATCTTCAAACTGCTGCATGTAATTAATGAAATGCGGGAAGATGATCTCCGGGTCCTGAAGATCTTCCATCCACTCCGGTTTCCACTCCAAAGAGATCATGCCATCGTAATTGATAGAAGAAAGGGCGCGCATCATATCACCAACAGGAAGATTTCCTTCCCCGATCAGGTTGTAGGTATTCTTATCATCGGAATCCCGCAAATGCACATGTTTTACATATGCCCCAAGATTTTTGATGGTGGTGTCTGCGCTCTCATCAAAATCGCGGTATGGGTGGTGGATATCCCACAGAGCTGCCAGCTGGTCACAGGCATAGGACTCCATCAGCACACGAAGTCTTGCTGTGTCAGCATAGATGCCGCTGGTCTTGATAAGGATCGTGATTCCCCGCCCTTCTGCTGCCGGAACAAGAACATCCAGACGCTTTCTTGCCAGTTCTTCATTGTCTGTCAGGGCAACTGCAACCACATAAGGCACACGCATACTCTTAGCGATATCCATAAGGCTTATCAGATCCTTGGTGCAGTCATCCTCATCTGTCAGATCCAAAGAGCTGTCAAAGCAAGGGATCTCCAGGCTTTTCTCTTTTAAAAGACGGACTGTAGCTGCCGTGTTGTATTTGTGAAGCGGGCCGCCCTTATCCGTCAGGGTCGGGAACTTCTGTACGTTATATAATTCAATACCATTAAATTCCACATCAACTGCGGTCTCGACAAGCTCTTCAAAACTCATCTCGCCCCAGCCACGGGTTGAAAATGAAAATTTCATAGATTAAGCCTCCTCGTATACGATCTTGTTCAATGCATTTACATAGGCTCTGATGGAAGCGCCAATGATGTCAGTGGAAATGCCCCGGCCGGCATACAGTTTTCCGTTGGAAAGGAGCCGTACCACCGTCTCACCCATTGCCTCGTGGCCTTCAGTCACGGCACGGATCTGGAAATCGTCCAGCTCGTAGTGCTGTCCTGCGATCTGCTCCAGAGCCAGGAATGCTGCGTCAACCGGTCCGTCGCCGAGAGCTACACTGTCCAGTCTTTCCTCACCTTTCTTCAATGTGATATGGGCAGTAGCGGTAATGATGTTACCGGAGTTGATCACAAAGCTCTCCAATGTATAGGTAGAAGGAACCTGCATTGCTGCGGAAGCAACAATGGCATCCAGCTCTTTAGACCCGATTTCCTTCTTACGGTCAGCCACCTGCTTAAATGCATCCCAGACAGCTTTCCCGTCTTCTTCGGAAAGGTCGTAGCCAAGCTTGGCAACTGCAGAGAGTACTGCCGACATGTCATCCTGATCTGTAAGAAGCATGTCATCCTCTTCGCGAACGCCATTTTCAAATGGTGTAGTCTTGCTTTTTGCTGTCTGACAGAGCCAGTCAATCTGATTCATGACACGATTCATCTCAACTGTATGCACCTGGCATGTCACGCCAAATGCACCGCCTTTCTGAGAAAGGATCTTAGCCACATCTGCAAGTGACGGCATATCTACCGAGCAGGCAGCAGCCTTGATCTCACGGGCGCCGGAGCGGACGGCAACGATTGCGCAGGCCTCAGCCATGGCAAGGGCATCTGAACAGGCAACGCCCAGTGTCACGTCTTTAAGAGCGGGAACATTTTCATATAATTTATTTACAAAATCGCTGTAATCATCCGGCAGCATACTTCCTGCTGCGTCGCATACGGTAACAGTTGTCGCGCCGGCTTCAATAGCGGTATTCATGGCACTGTAAAGGAAAGCCTCGTCTGCTCTGGTCGCATCCTCTGCGATAAACTCTACATCTTCTGCATAAGTACGGCAAACAGCAACCGTATCCTTGATCATCTGCTCCATAACCGGCGCTTTTTTGTGATACAGATATTCCATCTGCACGGTGCTTACCGGAGCAACTACCTGAAGGCGTGCCTTTTCTGCGCTCTTTAATGCGTTCCATGTTGTCTCTACAGATTCTGCATTTAATTCAACCGGAACAGCGATGATGCTGTTCTTAACAGTAGCTGCGATAGATTTGATCAATAGGGAATCGGCTTTTATATTCTCGATGCCTTCCAGTTCAATGACCGAAACACCCAGACGGTCCAGAAGCTTGGAAAGCTCTAACTTGTTTTTGAAAGATAATTTTGTTTCTCCGGATTTTTTGATCTGCTTCATGGAAGCATCACTGATTTTTACAATGCTCATAAAAACCTCCTCTTTCTATAAATTAATATTTGCAATTGAAAACGTATGGGGTGCGGGCTTACGCACTTTCGAAATTTCAAGAGCATTCGCAATCCGGGCTTTCGCCCTCCTTGCTCATGTTCTTGCAGGTTGCCAATGTATTGAAAAACCTGCATGCAAGCATGCGTTTTTCATACATTGCAACCTTGTTGCTACAAAAAAAGTCCCTGAGGCCAATCCTGGTCTCAGGGACGAAATCACAATTTCGCGGTACCACCCTGCTTCTCATTTCATGATAAAATGAGCTCTTATAGGACTCCTACAAGTCCGCCGTCTGTAACGGGACTTCCCGTGTTCCACTACTTGCCATATTACCGTTCGCAGAACCGACTCAGGAGAGAGACTGCCATCTTCACTTCGTACCGATTCACACCAGTCATCGGCTCTCTGAAACTTCCATGAAAAAGCATAATTCCTTCAACGTCTTTTCAATATACGAGATGTACTATAACACTTTGCTTTCAGAATTGTCAACCCCTCAATTTTAAATCCTGCGCCTAACCGGTTTCACACAGATTTCAATGCTGAAGAATTGCCGATCTTTCAAGCCTTGCTAAGAGATATACGGCTCTGTCATTACGAAGTAATCCGCATGAGCGCCATTTACGTACATTTCCAGATTTATGGTTCCATTGTCCGTATATACAGTAAAGTCCACATCCTGTCCCTGGATCTCGTACATATTATCCATCACATAGATCAGGTTGCCGGAATAGACCACATTTCCGTCTTTATCTGTGATCTCTACGTTACCGACTTCCGCTGCATTTTCTTCCATATCTGTATAAATGCTGACACTTGCCTCACCATACTCGATGCCGGAATAGCATCCAGCAATATCCCCATGGGCAACAGCCACGTCATCAATAAAACGGCCGTCCTCTACAACAGGTGCCCCTTCTGAAGGCTCATCTTCCTCACCTGCGTCTGTGTCATCGTTAACATCATCTGCATCTGTGTCATTGTCCTCTTCCACAACAGAAATATCTGTGCCTGTACTTTCGTCTGTATCTTCGGATTTCCCGCCGCAAGCACACAGACCAAGTGCCATTGCAAGAACTAAAACTACTGCCAGTTTCTTTTTCATAATTTTTCTCCTCCCAGTCTAAGCTGCCGTTTCGGTTGTTTCACTTTACTCCGTCCGAAGTGCGATTACCGGATCTTTCTTCGATGCCGACTTAGACGGGATCAGTCCGCCGATCATAGTAAGCACCGTGGCAATGATCACCAGGATCACGGCCGCACCCGGAACCAGAACCGCTGTTATATCATCAATATCCGTCACTGCATGGATCACATGGTTGATCGGGAACAATAAAAGTCTTGTCACCACCACACCGATCACACCGGAAAGCATACCAATGATAAATGTCTCTGCATTGAAGATATTTGAGATATTTCTCTTCGACGCGCCGATAGCCCGCAGGATACCGATTTCTTTAGTCCTCTCCAAAACAGAAATATAAGTTATAATGCCGATCATGATGGATGATACGATCAGAGAAATGGACACAAATGCGATCAGTACATAGGTAACCGCATTGATGATTGTCTCTACCGAACCCATCAGGATGCCTGTGATATCAGTGTAAGTGAGTTTTTGTTCTTCGTCAACCGAATCATTGTAACTTGTCAGGAAATCACTAAAGTTATTCTTTGCCTCAAAGCTTTCAAAATAGAAGGAGATGCTGGTGGGCTCATCGATATCCTGATAGCCAAGTTTCAAAAGATTGTTGGCATAGGAAGTCTCCTCTCCTGACATCATGGTATTCATAAGAGAGGACAGATCGTCCTCGCTCATATTAAACTGAAATGCCTCCGCAAATTTATCGGTGTCAATGGAAATGATATCCCCCGAGAACATATCCGATAATGCGGAAAGGCCTGAAAGGCTCTCAGCTAACGGGGCCATAGTCTCCCCTACCGCCTGTCCCATGCCCTGAGCCACAAGACCTGTGGTATATTCAGAAGCCAGGTTATAGGCTTCCTCAAAGATTGCCGACTGGTTGTTTGCCACTGCCGAAGCTGCATAGGAATTGGAACTTGGCAGGTCGCTTACCGGCACCAATCCATTTTCATCAGGTGAGAGGCTGGCCACATAAGAGTCAAAAGCTTCTGTGGCGATCTTCTTTACATTTCCTGCATCCAGGGAAATATCACCGCCTGCCTGACTCACTGCCGATTGGATTGCCGAATCCGACAGAGCCTGCTCCTTAAATGCGTCCGCCGTGCTGACTCCATACTGAGAAAGCACCAGATAATCGGTTCCATCCACATTGGTTGTCAAAGCTGACACATACGCATCGATGATCGACTTTGCGATCATGGTATCTGCTGTCTCAATGCCGCTTTCCACACTTTTTGTCACATCCTCTAAGTTGTCGGCTACCGCCTCGGCTGCCTCCATCACAACCTCCGCCGTCTGCTCCTCAGAAAGTCCGGACCCTACATTGGTAAGACCGCTCAACGCGCTGGTGTCAAGATTGGTCTTAAAGGCACTTGAAAGAGCATTCTGATCGATGGTGATCATATCCTGAAAATCCAGTCCTGATTCCGAATTTTCATCGTCAAATTTATTGCCGGAGAATACATCCACATCCGGATTTTCCAGCTGTTTCTGCACGATCTCCGAGTCTGCCGCCAGGTCCATCACATGATAGGTTAGCTCCGGCATGTAGAACATGCCCGATGTCATCTGATTTTCCGTATCGCAGATGATACCCACCACGTGTAGATCCTCTGCATTCTCATAGACCTTGCGCATATATTTTTCGTTGTCTGATTTGTCCTCATAGACATCGTATTTTTCATTGTAAGAATACAGATCCGTGGGATTGATGAGCTTCAGATCCATATTCAGTATCTCATCGTATGTGACTGTCATCGGCTCATCGGTTATCTTAGCCTCCTCACCGCTATAGATCTTTACGATCAGATCCTGCAGTTCTTCCGTATCGCGAAATCCCAGCGAATAGAGAAGGAAATCTGAAATCTGATCCGGCGCCGATACACACAGCACCAGCTCATCATAATTATCCGGCCACTCACCGTAGAGCAGGTCATACTCGTCCTTTAAAAGATCCACATCCGTGATCTCGGTAAATGTGCCGGTTGATGAAGCGTACATGCTTGACATTAACGATGACATGGATCCCTGCATGGATGAAACCAGAGAATTGGGATTTAACTGTGCCACATTGTCCTCGGAGTCAATGGTATAGATCAAAGGAGAAATGCCATAGTTATACTTGATCAGCTGTACATCCTCCTCATATTCCTCCGGATTTTCCTCTAAATATTTTTTAAAGCTCTTCAAGTCATTGGTAGAGACTGAATCCGTAATATTCTTGATGTACTGCTGTTCTTCCAGGGTATTTTCCTCGGCGTCCACATCATCTGCAGCCTGCATGGTAAGGAGCGCACTGGCAAAATCACTGGTCTCCTCCGTAATGGTCAAAGGATAGCTGTTCATAGTCTCATCCTGCACCTGATCGATGTAATTCTGGAAACCTGTGGACAAGGATAAGATCAAGGCGATGCCGATGATGCCGATAGACCCTGCAAACGCTGTAAGGATAGTCCTTCCCTTTTTGGTCATCAGGTTATTTAAGCTTAAACCAAAGGAAGTCAGAAGCGACATGGAAGCCTTTCCCAGATTCTTGTGGATCCCCGGGCCTTCCTCTTCCACGGCAAACGGATGGGTATCGGAAATGATCTGTCCATCTTTTAAACGCACAATTCGGTTGGCGTATTCATCCGCCAGTTCCGGGTTATGAGTGACCATCACCACAAGGCGGTCCTTTGCCACCTCTTTTAGAAGATCCATAACCTGAACAGAGGTCTTGGTATCCAAAGCTCCCGTTGGCTCATCGGCCAGGAGGATCTTCGGATCATTTACAAGAGCTCTTGCAATGGCCACCCGCTGCATCTGTCCGCCGGACATCTGATTGGGTTTCTTGTGAGCCTGCTCCTTCAAACCCACCTGTTCCAATGCATCTAAGGCTCTCTGCTCTCTCTCAGCTCCCGAAATACCGCCGATGGTAAGGGCCAGCTCTACATTTTTCAGAATCGTCTGATGGGGGATCAGGTTATAAGACTGAAACACAAATCCGACAGAGTGATTTCGATAGGAATCCCAGTCTCTGTCCTTGTATTTCTGGGTGGAGATCCCATCGATAATAAGGTCCCCGGAATCATATTTATCCAGACCGCCGATGATATTGAGCATGGTAGTCTTACCGGAACCGCTGGGCCCTAAGATTGCCACGAACTCATTGTCCCGCAAATTTAAAGATACGTCATCAAGAGCGATCTGTTCAAAGCCTGCTGTCACATATTTCTTTCTGACATTTTTAATCTGTAGCATATACTCTTCCTTCTTACAATTACCAATATCTATACTCCCTGGGTTCCCACTCTGTATGTTTTTTACAGATCTGCGAAAATCCAAATTAGACTATAGCACAAAAAGGAGCGGACGCAACGCCCGCTCCCTGAATTTCAGAAATTTTTCATATTTATAAACTGGGATCATAATGCCTTCTTGATAGCGTCCAGAAGGTCATCAAACTCCTCGAAAGCCGGAATGTCCGGATTGGCTTTGATGATTGCTTCTGTACTCTTGAACAGAAAGCCTGCCTTGCTGGCCTTAATCATGCCCATATCATTGAAGCTGTCACCGCTTGCGATGGTCTCAAATCCGCAGGACTGCAATGCCTTTACTGTGGTCAGCTTAGACTGCTGGCAGCGCATCTTGAAATCTTCAATGGTTCCGTCCTCACCGATCACCAGCGAGTTGCAGAACAGCGTCGGATAGCCAAGTTTTTTCATAAGCGGCATGGCGAACTGCTCAAATGTATCGCTTAAGATCAGCACCTGTGTAATGGAGCGAAGCTCGTCTAAGAACTCCTTTGCCCCCGGCAGCGGATCGATCTTGGCGATCACATTCTGCACATCGGAAAGCTTATAGCCATGCTCTTTTAATGTATTCAAGCGGAAATTCATCAGCTTGTTGTAATCTGGCTCATCTCTGGTGGTCCGTTTCAATTCAGGGATGCCGCTCTCATTGGCAAATGCGATCCAAATCTCCGGTACAAGAACACCTTCCATATCTAAACAAACAACATTCATAATTCAACTCCTCATAAAATCAATCTTTATGCATTTTATTTAATCATGAATCGACAGGAAAAGCAAGCGCGCGGCAAAATCCGGAAAATGCCTGGTCCTCTCATCGTAGCCGGTGGCCCCGAAAGCCTCTTTTAAGTGGATTCCGCTCATCAATGCGTCGCCGTATGCATATATATCTTCCGTTTCGCCGGGCATTTTCACAAAATTTGCAATGGCATTGTGCATCAGGGAATTGGGCTTTACATGAATCGGAGCGGCCGTATTAATCAGATCTCCGAATTCGCGGATATCATATTCCATTTCCCGGTTGGTAAAATGATATTTTTTCGTCGGATCAAGTCCCCTCGGGCGGTACATGTGAAGCCTTGTGTTGGGTTGCACTAAGGTGTGAAGGAACATCCCCACTGCCTCTTTCTTATCCTCCGAAACGCTGGTCCACTGGTAGATTCCTTCTATGTCTTCTGCGCAGGCGCTTCGGTAAAATGTGCCAAACTGCAGCGTCTTTCGATACTTCTTGTAAAGATTGATCTGCTTTTTGATCTCCGAAAGATCCGCGCCTTTCATTTCCGCCAGATTACACTCATATCCGCAGATTCCAAAAGCAGCTACCGCAAACCGTGTGGCAAGAGGCGTAACCCTTAGGGTCTGGTGGTTGGGGCAATTGGAAACGTGAGCCGAAAGCGTAGACATCGGATATCCGTAAGAGTAATTAGTCTGAGCCTTTGCCCGGTAGATGGCATCCGTGTCATCGCTGGCCCAGATCTGTGGAAAATAACACAAAATGCCAAGGTCAAAGCGGTTGCCGCCGGCTGCACATCCTTCAAACAGGATTTCCGGAAATTCTGTTGTCAGCGTTCCCATCATCTCATAGACGCCCATGATATAACGATGGAGCACTTCTCCCTGCCTGTCCGCCGGCAGATACTTGGAATACACATCTGTAAATGTCCGGTTCATATCCCATTTTACGTATGCTATGTTGGCACTTTTAAAGACCTTGCGCATGGCATCTGTCATATAGGAAACCACCTTGGGATTACAAAAGTCAAGGATCCGCTGATTGCGTCCCTCTGAATGATCCCTTCCGGGAATATCAATGGTCCACTCCGGGTGAGTTCTGTAAAGATCAGAATCCACATTGACCATCTCAGGCTCCACCCAGATGCCAAAGTCAAGGCCAAGCCCGTTGATCTTATCTGCAAGGCCGGAAAGTCCGCCGGGAAGTTTCTTTTCATTGACCGTCCAGTCACCCAAAGAAGAAGTGTCATTGTCTCTTTTGCCAAACCATCCGTCATCCATAACGAACAGTTCCACACCCACTTCCTTAGCTGCCTTTGCCAGTTTCAAAAGCTTACTCTCATTGATATCAAAGTATGCCGCCTCCCAGGAGTTTATCAGCACGGGACGCTCCTTTTCTTTCCACCGGCCCCGGACGATACATTTTCTCACAAAGGCGTGCATATTGCGGCTCATGCCGCCAAAGCCCTCTGCCGAATAGGTGAGTACTGCCTCCGGTGTCTCAAAGCTTTCCCCGGCGCCGATCAAAAATGAAAACTGGGTGGGGTTGATGCCGGATGAGACGCGCACTTTCCCATAGCTGCTCACTTCCACTGATTCATAGTGGTTACCGCTGTAGATCAAGTTGCAGCCGTAGCAGTCACCGTTTTCCTCTGTGGTCTCTGCTTTTGACACCATAAAAAAGGGATTGCACCTGGAAGAACTAGACCCTGTCATAGAACTGAGCAATAACTTTCCTGCCTCAACAGGCACCGTCTTTTTCTGCATTTCTCGGGCCCATGCTCCGGTAAAGCAAGTCACCTGATAATCGGCAGGATCCAGGTCAAACTGCATGCTAAGGAGCCGCTCCAAACGCACCGGATCCTGTCCATTGTTTAAAAGCTTTGCGCTGCGGGTGATGACATTGGTTTCCTCAAACACACTGTAGCAAAGTTCCATGCTAAGCGCTTCGTCCTGCAGCGTGATGATAAGTTCCGACGCGTGGATCTCTTCCGGTGCATAGGCGCTTGGAAGAGTGGCAAGAGGCCTTTTCTCCTCCAGGATCTTTGCATCCGAAAACGTGAAATCGCAGGTCATGCTGCCATCGCTTTTTATAAGCTCCACCATAGGTTCCCTTATGTCTCCCTTACCATAGGAAGACATTTCAAGCCGCATATCCTCCAGAGAAAACTCCGTATGTTCTTTGTCATATAGATTTAAGTTGCCGGATACAAATGCATGCTGTTCAACAAGCGGCATAGCATCAGCTTCCTCTTCGATGCGAATCCGTTTTCCATAGTACAAATGCTCCAGCTGCCCGGTTGGAAGCACGCGAAAAGCATATGTGGTATCCGCTGCATCCAAAACAAACAAATTATTCAGTCTTCGAATCATTTTTCTCCCTCAATTCCTGTGCGATTTCCTCCACCTTCTGCTCGGTCAAGATAAACCGCTTCCTAAATACGAAAAAGGCGATCACAATACCAATGACAGGAACCACTGTCATGGTCATGCGAAGAATGGCAACAGAAGACCCTGCCACGCCTGTCACAACTTCCGCCGTGTCGGAAGTGTCATTGCTCAAATGGCTTAAGCTCAAGCAGATAGATGCCACCAGGGCAGCTACACCGGAGGCCAGCTTGACTACAAATGTCTGCATGGAGAAGATCACACTCTCGTCGCGGCGGTTGTTTTTAAGTTCACCATAGTCAACCGTATTGGCTAAGAAAATGGTCGTCAGAACGGATAGCATTCCATTTGCTGCGAAGATAAAGAATCCCGGAACAAACAGAAGGACTACGTTATTCATATTGGTAAAGGTAAGTGCCAGGAGCGAACCGTATCCGATCAGGGCGCTTGCAATGCTTACATAAAATACTTTGATGGTGTCAAAGAAATTCCGAAGCAGCGGGAAGAACAGCATCATGGCAAGGATCTGGATCGCTCCGCCAAATGTATAGAACAATGTATAACTTGAATACCAATTGGCGCCCCCAAAGTCATATTTGAAGAAATAAATGACCAGGTTGGAGGTAATATACATGGCACAGTTTACAAGGACAATCGTGATGACTACTGCGATCGCCTGATCATTTTCAAGAAGAGCCTTGAACATAGCGCTTACCGATGTGCTCTCCACATCCACTGTCGATTTTTCCTTGATGGTCAGGCAGGTCGATGTAATAAACAGTACGAATAAAATCGCCACGATCATTGCAAATAATTTAAATCCGCTCACTTCATCGCCGCCGCCAAGTGCAAATACGCACATCATAGTGACCACAGTGATCAGGGCAGAACCAACACCGGCACAGGATCTTGCAAGGGTGGTCAGATTTTCACGCTCTTTACCGCCGTCTGTAAATGCCGGGATCATAGACCAGAACGGGATATCCATCATGGTATAGGTCACGCCCCAAAGAATATAAGTGATGGCCGCATAAGCCACCAGACCGCTGCCGTTTAATGTCGGCGGAGCTGCAAACATCAATACCAGAACAACCGCATTTAACACTGTTCCCACAAGAAGCCAAGGGCGGAATTTTCCCCAACGGCTCTTGGTCTTTGCCACAAGAACGCCCATGATCGGATCATTAAATGCATCAAACACACGGGCTGCCATCAGGATCACACCCATAGCCACCGCATTTACACCTAAGAGATCCTGGTAATAGTACAATATATAGCTTGCTGAAAGCATGTAGACCATATCTTTTCCTACCGCACCTAAGCCGTAGGTGATTTTTTCTTTCATCGAAAGTTTCATTTATTTTTCCTCCTTCATTCCCATGGCCAGTTCAACCACCTTGTAGGCTCCGTCATAGAGTCCCCTCTTCTTGTTCTCCACAATGCACTCACACATCTCGTTTAGCACATAATCTTCTTTTAAAAACAGCTCTACCATCTGCAGGATATGGGGAATATCTCTGCACTCCAAGGTGCCGTCTCCCATCTCCGCAGCGTGGATCGCGCCCCACATTTCATGTTTTCCCACACGCTTGATGAACAGTTTCGGCACGGGATAAAAGGATAGCTCGCTAGGCTTTGTCACCAACACATCGCAGCTTCTCATCAGCAGATTCGTAGTGTATACCGCCTCAAAGATATTGCTGTGGTAAAAGCCGTGGATACCGGAGATTTTTTGGGCTGGGTCCAAAGCCTTGTCACAGAAATCTTCTGTCTCTGAAAAGTTCTCAAAATGCTCCGTCGCAAGCTCTTTCATTTGCGGTATTTCCTTAATAAGGTCAAGCCACACATTCTTGTAATCACCTACATTTACGTAGAGGACAGCTTCCTCCTTTTTGATGTATGGAAGCAGATACCGGATGATAGACGCAAAGATCTCTTTCTGAGCGCCGGCGCCTCCGATACTTAAGAGGAAGCGGGTCGCCTCTCCCTTTTTCTTACGGTCCATTCTGGCTTGGCAGTCTGCTTCAATATTGGTCACCAGCTCGTGGTCAATGTAGTGTCCGGTGTAGACAAGCTCATCCTTTGGCATAGGCTTTAATACTTTTTTCTTCTCAAATCCATTCAGGATGCGGTATCCCATGTAAGCATTGCGGCACTGGATCGTATGAATGCTGCCCTCGGAAAGATGCAGTCCCATGGGCCAGTTGTCAGGAATGGCATTCACTACATACTTCATGCCGGCATGTATGGCTGCCTGAGCCGGCCAGACATGAGTTCCCACAACCGGGATCTCTTTGGGCACATTCTTGAAAACAGGGGCCATCAGTTCTGCATTTTTCTGATCCGATGCATTGTAGGTCAGTGCCCGGAATCCCTCATAGTTCATAGGCTCCCAGACAAATTTGTTAAACAAGGGATTTTTTGACAATCTTGATCCCAGGGAGTAGAGATCATTCTGTGCTCCGATCACTTTGGTGCAAGTAGTGGCAGGATATCCGTTTAAATCCATCCAGTAAGGCGTGTATCCCAATTGTTTTGCGCAGGATGCCATAGCCATGGATATCCGGTAGTGGCCAAATCCCATGCGGATATTTCCTACGATGATTCCTTTCTCAAGGTCAAACTCCTGATCGGATTCTCCCTTATCCAGCAGGATATCCTGCACTCCCAGGCTATCGCCGATATAGGGATTTTTTAAAAGGGTAACCTGATAATCTGCCTTTGAGTCATCTCCATACTTTTTCTGGTACTTTTTCTTCGACTTGACCGCACTTCGGTATGCTTTTTCGGAGATGGGATTGCCGAAAATGATCTTTGATTTTTCTGTCATGTGTCTATTCTCCTTCTCTCATTAGAATTCCATTCAACAGAATGGATACTACTTCATCCAGTGCTTCCTGGTAAGAAATATGGTTAGATTCAAGAAAATCGTTTACAAAGAAACGTTCCAATGACGCTTCCATCATGGATTTAAAAATTGAGATATTAACCGGCCTTAGCCACCTCTCACTCATTCCCTGTTCCAAAAGAGCAAATGTACTCTCCCACCCGGTCTCCAGCCGCCTCTCGATTTGCCTGTACACCTGTGGATACTTATCCTTCAGCGGATAAAGCGCGGAAAAGTCGATCTGAAGATAACTCTCCGGTAAAACACCTAAGATTTTTTTCAGCTTTTCCGGAGCGGAAAGAGAGACGTCTTCCATCACTTCCCGCTCGCTCTCCTTGATCTTGTCAAAACAGTAATCTACAATCTCTAGGAATAACTGCCCTTTGTCTTTAAACTCTTTGTATATGGTTTTCTTGCTCATGGAAAGCTCCGCCGCCAGATCATCCATGGTAAATTTCAGTCCTTTTTTCTGAAATACCACAATGGCAGCCTCCATGATCTTTTCTTTTGTATCCATATATTCCCTCCGGAAACTATTTTTATTTTTTCAGTTTCTTTAATGGTATCACCATGTCCGCATCCCTTCAAGAAACTAAATTCACGAAAATAGTTTCCATCTTTTGTGCATTTTAACAGTTTAGCATTTCATTGCCTCACCGGGCTCTTTCATGCTATGATAACCAAAGAAATATCTACAAACTACACACGGAGGATTAAAAAATGATCAAAAAAGCAAATGAATTAAATATAGCTTATCGCGAACACATGAGAGACGGAGATGGAACTGTTAAACTGACTCATTTTATCGATTCTCCTGCAGAACTGAATGAGAAAGGACGGCTCTTTTCATTGCTCACATTGGAGCCGGGATGCGGCATAGGTTTCCACGTGCACGAGCATGACGCTGAACTCTTCTACATCGTCAAGGGAACCGCTCAGTATAATGACAACGGTGAGATCAAAACCGTCAGTGCAGGGGATGTAACGATCTGCCCTACCGGTACCGGGCATGGCATTACCAATGTTTCTGATGAGGTCTGCGAATTCGTTGCGGTGATCGTATATGAATAAACCGAAAGCCGTCCTCTTTGACGTGGATGACACTTTATACGGAAGAGTGCAGCCATTTATACGGACCTGTGAAACTCTTTTATCCCCACGCATTCAGTTGGATTGGGTGGAGCTTTACCGTGTGCGCAACATCTATTCAGATGAAGTATTTGAAGCTTCTCAAAAGGGTGATATGTCCATGGAGGATATGTATGTGTACCGTCTTTCTAATGCGCTCAATGACTTCGGCTATGACATCACCAGAGAAGAAGTGATCGCATTTGACAAGCAGTATGAGCGTTTTCAGGGAGAAATTGTTTTAGATAATCTTGCACCTGCCTATTTAACCCGTTTAAAAGATGCAGGCATAGAACTTGGCATCATCACCAACGGGCCTTCTGCCCATCAGCGAAACAAAATCACTTCTCTAAACATAGAATCTTGGATTCCCAGAGAACATTGGTGCATTTCAGGAGAAGTGGAGACAGTGAAACCTCATAAGGAAATTTTTGAGAAAGGTCTTCATATGATCAATCAGACATTTTCTGATCTCGCTAAGACACTCTCTCCCGCAGACTGCTGGTTTGTCGGGGATAACTTTGAATTGGATGTAATGGCCTCAAAAGCAGCCGGATTTACAGCCGTCTGGTTTAACCGGCGAAAGGAAGCCCTTCCTGAGAATGCCCCATTTTCGCCTGACTTTCAGGTTGAGAACGCCAAAGAGTTTCTTGCATTAGTCGAAAGTGTGATCTAGAAGTTTGAAGGAGTTTTACATGTTTAGCTATACCACAAAGGTTCGCTACAGCGAACTGTCATCAAAAGGGATTTTATCCCCCGGGAAAATCATGGATTATTTTCAGGACTGCTCCACAGCGCAGTCTGAGTCTCTGGGTGTAGGTCTTGACTTTATGGAGGCGAACCACTGCGCCTGGATCTTAGCCTCCTACCACGTAGAGTTCTATGACTTTCCGAAATGCGATGATGAAGTGATCGTAGGCACCCTTCCCTATGAGATGCGAGGGCCATTCGGTTACCGGAATTTCTGGCTGATGAGACCGGACGGTACTTACCTTGCAAAGGCCGACTCCCTTTGGGTCTATATGGATATGACAGCCGGGCAGATGGTAAAAGTCCCGGAAGAAATCTGCAAAATCTATGGGTCAGAAGAACGGATTGATATGCCAAAGATGAAGAGAAAGATCAAGATGCCCGCTGATATGACCACCGAGGAACCCATTCCGATCCGCCGTTCTGACATCGACACCAACGGACATGTGAACAACACACAGTATGTAAAACTTGGGCTGGAACTTTTACCGGAAGATTTTCTCCCGAAGCGCCTTCGGATCGAGTTCAAGGAATCCGCCTATTTCGGAGAAGATCTCTACCCGCAGGTAAAGCAAAAGGATGATGGGTGGTATATATCACTCAATAAGAAGAATGGCACACCGTTAGCTACGATGGAGTGGCTATAATGTGTGATAATGACATGTAACGCACAGGAAAGTATCACTTCCTGTGCGTTACTGTTTTAAAACTCAATATCATAAATATCATCAAAGGGGATCTTTACATTGACTACCTGCAGGATTCTTGCGGTCTCGTCAAGCCGCACCACCATTCCTGTTTTTTTCAGATACTCCCCTTTGTAAAAGAAAGTGACCGTAATCACCATCTGCTTCTTTACCTGATGCATCTTTTCATCCAGGATAGCTGCATATTCCTCCGAAAATTCCACCTTGGGGACGACGATTTTCTCTTTTGCCCGAAGTGCCTCTTCGTAGCCCTTGAGTGCGGCAAATGGCATAAACTGCTTGGCTCTGTCTTCTCTGCTCATGCGAGGTCTGTTACTTTTCTGTTCCACTTCTGTGACCTCCAATCTGAGCATTTCGCTCCATTGTCTTGGCACCCTCCTGCAGATTCATACCCTTCAGGATGGCATTCTTTCCATACTTTCCCTTGATATCAAGCATAGCCTTCTGCAGGCTTTTCTCCCGTTCAAGGTCCTTGGGATCTGTGAACAGGTCATATTGCTGATAGGCTTCATCCACCACATGGTTATAAGTGATGGTAATGCGATGGATCGGCACATGTCTGTCCACGATCCGCTCATACAGCTTCTTCACATACGATAAAATCTGTTTGGCCGAGCTTGTTGTCACTGTCATGTTGATGGTTCCGTGAGCCGCTTTCTTTTCGTAACGAGTGCCGTAATTGATATGCAGGGTGATCGAGTCGGTGACCAGCCCTTTATCCACCAATTCCAGGCAGAGAAGGTCTGCCATCTCTTTTGTCAAAAGCAACCCTTTCGCAAAATCCACATCGCACGCCAGCACCTGTCCGCTGCCGATGGAATTTGCTTTCGGCTTGTAATTCTTGATGTCTGCCATCAAAGCAGACTCCCTGCCCCAGGCATGGTCGATCAAGAGTTCCGCGTCCACGCCGAACAGCCGGTAAAGCAAATCTTCATTGCAACGTGCCACATCTTCCATGGTCTCCATACCGGAGTGGGAAAGCCTGGTGGCTATGCCCCGTCCGATCCGCCAGAAATCTGTCAATGGCTGATGCCGCCACAGCCGTTCCTTATATGATGTTTCATTAAGTTCTGCGATAAAATCCCTGGAATGCTTGGCGAGGATATCCAGTGCCACCTTTGCCAGATACAGATTGGTACCGATCCCACAAGTAGCTGTGATGCCTGTTGTAACACGAATATCCTCCATGATGGTCTGCCCCAGTTCTCTGGCGCTCATCCGATACATTGACAGATAATCCGTCACATCCATGAACACTTCATCGATGGAATAGACATGAATATCCTCTTTGGCTATATATTTTAAATAAATGGAATAAATATCTGCTGACACTTCTATATAGCGCTGCATTCTGGGAACTGCCATGATGTAATCGATATCCTTCGGGATTTCAAATACTCGGCATCTTCCAGGCACACCCCGGGCTTTCATGGAAGGGGAAACCGCCAGACATATAGTCTTATCCGTCCGGTCCGGGTCTGCCACTACCAGGTTCGTTGTGAGTGGGTCAAGGCCTCTCTCCATACATTCCACGGATGCATAAAATGATTTCAGGTCAATGCAGACATAGGTTCTCTCACTCATAGATCAGCCTCTGTTCTTTTCTTCTTCAATCCATCCTACCATTTTATCAAGCAATTCTTCTGCCGCTCTTCTGCCCTCCTGATAAACTCTCTCCAATTCAGAAGGGTTCTTTTCAGAGGATTTAATGTGAAGGGGATGAGCCGGGCGGATAACAAATACCTCTCCTTTTGCTTCTTTCTCCCGGATATACACCTTCTCCCGATTATATAAGATGTGCCTTCTCTCCAAAGCCTTGACAAGATTTGGAAAATCCTTCAACGCTTTTCTGATCACAGGCAGGTACTTCTGCTTCTGCTTTACATAGCCTTTGGGCTGGGTCTCGATCACAACGATCCTCTCACAGCCAAGACGCTCCGCGAATGCTAAGGGAATCGGATCTGAAGTGCCACCGTCCATATAGAATCCGCCATCGATCTCCACGGGATTTGAGAACACCGGCATGGAAGCGGAAGCCCTGATCCAGCGGATATCCTCCCGTCCGCCGTCTTCACATTTGTGATAGACAGGCTTTCCGGTGCTTGCATCCGTCGCCACACAATAAAATTCCATCGGGTCATTTACAAATGCTTCGGTATCCCACGGATCCAACTCAAAGGGAAGCGTTTCATAACAGAATTTCACATTGAAAAGGTCTCCTGTCCTCAGCCAGGAGGACCAGCTGGCATATCGCTTATCGGAACAATATTTTTCATTATAACGTCTGGGCCTGCCTATCTGTTTCGACTTGAAATTACACCCAAAGGCAGCCCCTGCTGACACACCGACAGCCTTGTCAAAGCAGATTCCCTGCTCCATAAACACATCGATTACACCGCAGGTAAAGAGGCCGCGCATAGCGCCGCCCTCCATAACGAGACCTGTCACTTTGTTGCCATTTTCCATTCTTCTTTGCTCACAATCTTCTGATTTTAATTTTCATTTACACTTACTTGATTATTGTAACATATTCTCTTATAAAAAGGCATTGACAAAGGGATGAAATTCCTTTAAATTAAGTAGAAATACCAATGCTTTGCACTGCATTTTGCTACAGTACAGACTGAACAGGCGTTGCTTATAATTTTCGGTTATGAGCAGAGCAGCCGGGTCACATAGTGACAGCAGATGTCTTACACCTGCGGGACAGTAGATACGAATCTTTTGAGCCCGGGAGGTGTATTTTTTATGAAAAATGAGGCAAAACGTGTATCAACGATCAGCATTATCGTCAATCTTCTGCTGGCAGCTTTAAAGCTTTTAGCAGGAATCCTAGCCGCATCCGGTGCCATGGTCTCCGATGCGATCCATTCCGCATCCGATGTTTTCAGCACCATCATTGTCATCATCGGAATCCATATTTCTGAAAAAGAAGAAGATGCCGACCACCCTTACGGTCATGAACGGCTAGAGTGCGTCGCGGCATTTATACTGGCTACGATCCTTGCCATTACCGGTGGTGTCATCGGGTACAATGGTCTACTGACCATCGGGCATAAGGACTATGGCTCTTTGGCCATTCCAGGCACACTTGCACTGGTAGCTGCCATCATTTCAATTGCGGTGAAGGAGTGGATGTATCACTATACAGTCCGGGTTGCCAAGCGGATCAATTCCCCCGCCTTAAAAGCAGACGCGTGGCATCACAGAAGCGATGCTCTTTCCTCAGTTGGCGCATTTGTGGGAATCCTCTTTGCAAGAGCCGGTGTCCCTATCATGGACCCGATTGCCAGTGTGGTCATCTGCATATTCATCATCAAAGCAGCCCTTGAGATTTTCCTTGATGCTGTCAATAAGATGGTCGACCATGCCTGTCCGGAACCTATGGTTAGCGATATGAAAAATATGATTTTGAATACCGATGATGTGGAAGGAATTTCCTGGATGAAAACCAGACAGTTTGGTGCCAAAGCCTATCTGGATGTGGCCATCAAAGTGGATGGTGGGAAACCTTTGCAGGCGGCTCATGCTATCGCAGAAAATGTGCATGACATGATCGAAAAGAATTTCCCGGACGTAAAACACTGTATGGTCCATGTGGATCCGAATGAATAAAGTGGAATCTAAAAGACTGCCATCGGCAGTTCCCTTCAGATGCAATCTAAAAGGAGGCTGGCCTCATGCCATCCTCCTTTTTTGCTTAATTTCTGTATATTTCTTAAACAATCTTTAAAATCTCTTCCAGCGGTTTTCGCTCTTTAAATACCGCCTCACCATCCCGGTAGCCAAGTGCGATCACTGAGACAATCTCTTCCTCCGATGAGACTCCAAAAATCTCACGGATCTTATCCGCATCTCTAAGTCCCATGATCAGTGTATCAAGGCCTAAGTCTCTTGCCTTCAGGCAAAGATATGCATTCTGCAATCCCAGATCGTAAGCGCCCCACTCATCACCGAGCTCATTGTCAGCCACGCCCTTTGTATGACCTGCGATTCCTTTGACAAATGTAGTGACGATCAAAGCCGCTCCTGCGCTGCTCTTCTGGTTAAAAGACGGCAGAATGTCTGCCCGGATCTCCTCCAGCCTTTCTTCTGTCAATGCAACATAATATCTGCCTGTCTGTGAATTCTTCCAGGTGGGCGCCATCTGTGCTGCTTTGATAACTTCCTCCACCTGTTCCTTTGTCACCTTTTTCCCACTATCATACTTTCGGATGCTGCGACGCTCCATTAATAAAGTATCAAACTCCATCGATTCTCCTCCAAATATGTCTTCTAGAAATAAACACCCTTGTCTCTTTCATCAAAATCAGCGAGAAGCTGCTTTCTTGCACATGGTTTTGGATTAAAATCATAGGCGAAATCATCAAAGTTCGAGCGCAGGCCATCTAAGAACATCTGCTTTGCTTCATGAGCTGAATCTGCAACAATATAAACAGCCGGCCATGCTGCATTCTTGAAATTGCCGCGGTTGTCCCAATAGGTGCCGCGGTATACTTTGTGCCCGCTCTTAGTATTACGGAACTTAAAGATCGCATCCAGATCATCCTGCGTGATGCCCGCGATCTGAACCAGCTGATTGTAATCAAGATCCTCGCTCTCAAGTAAACATTTTAATAACTTTCTATAACGTTCTTCCATAAATTTTCCTCCCTGTTTTCTGCTTCACCATGTCAAAAATGATATGGGGAGTCTTGTTCTTTATCTGCCTTTTTCCAACACCCAGTCTATCTCTTCCCGGCTTAATTGCTCCTTCTCAAGCAATATGACCTGCCGGTTTATCATGGACAAAGCCACATATTCTTTTAAATCCTGAACTTTTGTAAATGAATTCCAGCCATAATGACTTTCACCGTAATCCGAATGAACGATCACTTCCTCATCTGATAGTTCATAGCAGCTAACCTTTCCTACAAATGTGGCATTGATTTTCTTGACATTGCCCTTGATCATCTGAGGGAAAACGATATTGGCCATGAAGATCAGGATCATGCCGCATACGAAAAATACCATTCCGTTGCTCCCATTCATCTGAAAAACGACACCCGCGATCAACTCCGCGATTCCCGCAAGAGTGACCATTGCCGAGACACCCAGGAACCTTTTCGATCTTGTCAGAAATCTTGTGAGTACCTGGAGTTCTTTCTCACTATAACGCATTGTCACCTGTATATGCATCACGATTCCTCCGCCTCGACAGCAGGCTTAATCTCTGCAAACTCATCGTCTGCTTTCACCTTGTCAATATCTGTTTTAAGGCAGTCATCTATCTCTTCAAGCCACTCCTCAGGGTGCAGATAAAGCATCTCTTCCTTCTGGTAGCCTTCATGCTCCCTAACATCCGGATAGACAAAATATTTCTCGTAAAGATTCTTTTTCTCCTCGGACATCTTAGCCGCGTAGAAAATGTGCACCGTGGTGCCTGCAACATCCGCGCTTTCACGCATTTTCATAGCATGCTGCGCCTTGCCCATTGCATGGATCGTATCGATGGAGACAAATGCCTCATTCACTTCTCCGCCTACGCCCATGGTCTTTAAAAATGCATCCGTATATTCTTCACCATAGAGCTTAATAAGGATTTTCTTCTGATAACTCTTCACGTCGCCCCGTTTTAGGATGCCTTGCACAATAGGACCCACAAATACGGAATTCCACTGGCTTTCCTGCTTGGACGCCTGAGAAAGATCACTGCTTCCAAGAATGGCATGGGTAATATGCACTTTCTTGCGCTGCACTAACTGCGTGACGATCATGCCTCCAAAAGCAGAACCATAGGCAGCATAGAGATTGCCGCCAAACTGTTCCGTGATATAGGCTTCGATCTTTTCAATTTCTTTTTTTAATGACGTAAACTTCTCGTCTTCCGTATCGTCCATGCCGTCATAGGAAACGGCATGAACGTAGTAGTTTTTGGAAAGTGCCGGTATGACATGACCAAATGTATTCCTGTAATGGCTGTACTTTCCCGGCAGCAGCAAGAGCGCCTGATTATCGGGTTCTCCAAATGTATATACTTTCATCTGATTACATTCCCATCTCTGCTTTTAATTTTGCCAGTTCATCCTCTACACTTGCAGAAGTACCGCTCTCATATTTTCTGGCAACGCTGTCGGCATCAGCCGTCTTTGTCTCCTCATTTAAAGTCATCATTGCTGAGGAAGCATCCAGCATCTTGTCAGCCTTCTCCTCAAGTGCCTCAAATGCAGCAAGGTTGGAAGCTGTGTTGATGCCCTTGGTAGCCTCATTCATCTTCTCCTGTGCCTTTGCTACAGAGATCTTGGTCTTAATGGCGTCTTTTCTGATCTCCAGCTGGTTGATGTCTGCCACCAGCTTATCATGCATCGAGCGCATCTTTGCAGCATTCTCAGCAGCAACATTGTGAGCCATTTCAAGAGATACCTTCTTCTGCTCAAGCGCCTGTTTCTGTGTCAGAAGTGTTCTTGCATCATCGTCATTGCCTGCTGCAATGGCTTTTCTTGTGGCAGCATCCATACGAGCAATCTCAGCATCACACTCATCCAGCTTACGCTTAGCCTTCATTTCCTCAGCCATTACATTTGCTGTCTCTTTCTTTACCTCTGCCAGATCCTCTCTGAGTTCGCGCATTGTCTGGTCGATCATCTTTGACGGGTCCTCTGCCTTGTCAAGAAGATCGTTGATATTTGCCTTCATGATTTTTCCGAAACGTTCTAAGATTCCCATAGTTATTTCTCCTTTTCTTTGTATAGTATATTGTTATTGATTATTCTGATCTGTATTTGACTCTGTCGGAATATAGCTGTCTGCAGCATCCGGGCGGATCATATGTCCTGCTTCTGAAGGTGTCTGCTTCACAGCTGTCCCTGCAGAAGTTGCCAGTTCCGGCGTCTTCTCCCCGGCATATTCCTTCTCCGCATAGATGGTGTCGATTGCCTCATCCTTATCCTCGTATTTGCTGGCTATATCCTCTGCCATCTTGTTAATATCAGCGTTTAGGATTTCTTCCGTCTCTTTGGCTTTCTCTGCATCTCTCTTAGCTTTCTGTTTAAATCCGTAGATCACAAGGGCGATACCCCCAAGAACGATGATGCCGATCACTGCATATTTACCCACATCTGCCGCCGTTGTCTGACGGGTCATGATGCGCTCTGCCGTATCATCAAATGCAGAGACAAACATATCATCTGTAGACAGGTCAGAGTACCAGTACTGATCGATATAAGCCCAGAAAATATCAATGGCGTCTTCATCCATCACGATTTCAGCCTGCTTACCGCTTATGTAGCACATATATCCCACGTCAGTGTCATTGTCCTCCGAGAAGTATACGTAGAGAAAAGCGGTCTCGTTATCTACATTTTCGTTAAAATACTGCTCCGCATAAACCAGTTTCTCATCATCCGTAGTCAGCGTCTCGTCATAGGAATGGATCAGGATATACGGCTGAACACCGGTCTCATTGTAGAAGCTCTTTAAATCCTTAGCCGCGCTGTCCGCGTCGTCAAACCACCCTTCTTCATCCTCGATACAATCGTAATCGTAAGCCGCTGCCGGGGTAATAGCCTCGCGGTTCACCGTATTCTTCGGAATATCACTGTTCCCCATGCCGCCGGCAATGGAAGAAAATATGCCGATAAATACAGCGATGATCACAGCGATGATGCCCACTGTCAGACATCCGGCGCGCCTGCCGGTCCGATCATAGTCATTCTCATAACCTCTTCCGTATCCGCCGCCGTTCACAAAAATGTACCTGCTTCTTCTCGGTGGCGGAGGTGGTGCTCCCGGTCCTCCGTGCATCGGTCCCGGACCTCCTGCGGGTCCGTGTGGTGCTCCCATGCCGCCCGGTCTTCTGTCGTATCCGCCGGACGGTCTGCCGCCGCCAAACATACTTCCTCCCGGTCTGCCGCCGCCAAATGAGCCACCGGATCTTCCGCCAAATGAACTGCCGCCCGGTCTGACGCCACCCATATGATGGCCGCCGCTTGAATGGCCGCTGGAATGGCCGCCACTAG